>Ga0315286_10008418_pt1 | contig 10149 bp, 9 predicted proteins | sample YL17G10_0_MG_FD_205038 | JGI IMG/M metagenome (GOLD analysis project Ga0315286, IMG submission 205038) | Sediment microbial communities from Yellowstone Lake, YNP, Wyoming, USA - YL17G10_0 | ecosystem: Environmental > Aquatic > Freshwater > Lake > Sediment | place: USA: Wyoming | collected...
CGGCAGCGGCAGCCGCGGATCGTCCGCCGCTACTTCCAGGAGAAGCACGTCCGCTATGCGGCCGTGTAAAGTATTTCATGCTCCCGGTAATACCTCCGCTACGACGGCCCTGACCGCGCGGAGCTCAGGGTCTGGAACGGCCGGGAGCTCGCCGAGGTGCCCGAGGACGATTATCACCTCCAGCAGATTGCCCGGATGCCGTGGAAGACCGACCGCTGCGGCCGTTACTACGGCTCGCGCGGCCGGTCGGACCACTGGTGGGTCTACGACCCCAAGGGCGCGCCGGTGGACGCCGCCTACCAGAACGCGACCTTCAACGCCTGTGGGTTGAGCCGGCGCGACAGCCGCGACGCCGTCTGGCACGTGCTCACCGACAAGTGGCCGGTGAACCACTACCCGCTCAAGGGCGACCTGGCGCGTTTCGAGCAGGGCGAGCCGAAGCGCCTGGGCGAGATGGACCTCTCCACCCAAGAAGGCAAGAACGTGGACTTCGCCTCGGGCGGCGGCGGCGACCCGCCGCTGGTCACCCCCTTCGGCCCGGACGCGGCGGTGGTCTCCTTCCGGCACCGGAGCTACCTGTATTCCGCCGGCAAGCTGGAGCGGTTCGAGAGCCTGGTCGAGCTGCTCAAGAAGCACCGCGCGGCGGTCGCCGAGGGACTGGGGGCCGAGCAGAAAGTCTGCCGGCGCCCCTGGCGGCTGGTCGCCGACGACGCCGGCAACCTCTGGTTCCTGGACCCGGCGGAGGAGAAGTACGACTCGCGCCTCAAGGCGCTTACTCCCGCCGGCGAGCTGCTCGTGGCCACGAACTGGAACCCGTTCAACACCGGCGGGCTGCTCCCGGCGGCCGGCGGCGTGGTCGCCCGGAAGTCGAGCGCGCAGCCGGAGTGGGCCGTGCTCAGGGCCGGCGGCGGGGCCGTCAGCGTCGTCAAGATCGAAAGCCCGGCCAAGGGCGAGGACTACAACTACGACCTGGCCTTCCGCCGGCCGGACGGCAGCGCGGTCCTGGGCGGGAAGATCCTGGTCGGGGCCGATGGCCGTTCCCGGAGGCTCTTCCCCTCCGAGAGCACCAAGCTGGACCAGGAGACGGCCGGCGGCTGGCAGATGGTCATCACCGCGTTCCCGCGGCGCTTCCGAGGGGACTACCGCGGCGAGCGCCACCTGGTCCGGGGCGACCTCCGGGCCGAGCTGCCCTGCGCGCCCAAGCTGCTCCTGGAAGCGCCCGCATCGGGCGAGCTCTTCGCCTGCCTGCTCGGGGGCATGTACCGGGTGGTCCTGGAGGATGCCGGCGGCGGCGCGGCGCGCCGGGTGCGGCTCGACGAGGTGGTGCCCACCGGCGCCTACCAGTGCAGCATGTGGTACCACTACCAGAGCGCCGGCGAGCACGGCGCCTGCGAGGACTTTATCGACCGGGACGGCCGCATCTGGCAGATCAACCGCCACCGGGTTACCCGCATCGACCCGCCGCCGGAGGTCCGCGCCAGCCTGCTGGGCAAGAAGAAATGACGGTCTCCGAGGGCAGTCGCCCCATGCCGGACAACGCTCCCCGCCCCTCGGGCCGCGGCGCGGGCAACGCCTTCGGCGGGGCGCTGCGCGCTCACACCGCGCGCCAGGCCGCCGCGCCTTTTGCGGTTGACAGTTGCCCCCGGCTCAGGTATGAAAGCCTTTAGAGTGCGTCGGGAAACCCATTCGGGCTCCAAGAGGAATTCAATCATGCGCCGGACCCTCGCCGCTCTGGTAGCCGCCCTGCTTCCGCTGGCCGCGTTCCCCGCGAGCGCCGGCGCCGCCGAGCCCCCGGCCACCGCCCCGACCGACACGGCCCGGGAAGCCGCCGAGGAGGCCGAGCGCGAGCGCGCCCGCCAGGGCGCCCCCAAGGCCGGCGCCAAGGACTGGGCCTTCGGCCTCTACACCGGCGTGCAGTACGACGACAACGCCACCCTCCGCAACCGGCACGTGGACGTCGGCGACGAGCGCACCGACTGGAAGTCGGTCAACGCCCTCTTCGTGGACTACCGCCTGGTCAACACCGACGACCGCATCCTGGGGCTGCGCTACAACGCCTACCAGACCGTGCTGGACAGCCACAAGCAGCTCCAGCTCACCGGCAACACCATCACCCTGCACCACACCGAGATCCACGCGCCCTTCGTGCTCGACCTGCCGGCCTCCTTCACCCACTACGACCTGTACGGGGACGCCTTCCTGAACCTGTCCAGCTTCGCCCCGGCGCTCTACCTGGAGGAGTCGGCGCACCTGGTCGGGGTGCTCCGCGGGGCGGCCCGGCGCTTCGACTACACCGACCTGCCCGACTCCGGCTGCTACGAGCCGGACCGCTCCGCCCACGTCTACGAGGCCGGCCTGGAGCAGTGGCTGCTCTTCGGCGAGCGCGGCCAGTACCGCCTGGAGGCCGGCTACAGCTTCCGCCACGAGAACGCCCGCGAGAACGTCTGGACCAACGACGCCGGCGAGGCCCGCTTGGCCCTGCGCGGCGAGCTGCCCTGGTGGCGGCTGGGCCTGGACCTCTCGGCCACCTATACTGAAAAAGTGTTCGAGCGGGACAACCCGTTATTCGAGGCTACCGAGCGGGACCGGGCCGCCGCCTACGGCCTGGCCGTCTCCCGGCCGATCATGGCCCACGCCACCGCCACGCTCTCCTACCTGTACACCGACCACCAGTCCAACGTGGAAAGCCAGGAGTACCGGCGCAACCAGATCACCCTGGGCGTGACCGTCCTGTTCTGAGGGGAGGGCTGCCGCCATGATCGCCAACGCGAGAAAAGGGGTCAGGACTCTTTTGTGCGAAGCACCCCGAAGGGGCCGTTCCGGCAAAAGGGTCCTGACCCCTTTTCTCGCCCTGGTCCTGGGCCTGGCCTCGGCCGCCGCGCCGGCCGGCGAGAAGGCCCCCGCGCCGGAGCCCCGGGCCGGCCCGGAGGCGCTGGCCAAGGCCACCCGGGTCAGCGGCACGGTCGAGTTCCGCCGCGCGGCCGCGACCGGCTTCGCGGCGCTGACCCTGGAAAGCGCCCTCTACAAGGGCGACGAGCTGCGCACCGGCCGCAAGAGCGGCCTGGAGCTCACCCTCGCCGACGACTCGCGGCTGACCCTCGGCGAGGAGAGCTCGCTGGTCCTCCGCGAGGTGCGCGGCAAGGCCAACGCCGACCGCACCTTGCTGGACCTCGACGAGGGCGCGGTGGGCGCGGCCGTCGAGAAGCTCGGCGCGCGCCAGCGCTTCGAAATCTCCACCCCGGTGGCGGTCTGCGGCGTGCGCGGCACGCGCCTGGCCCTGGCGCACCACAACCCGCCCGGCGGCCCAAAGGGCAACCAGCGGGGCACCACCACCCTGACCGTCGGCGTCGGCCAGGTCAACGCCGACTGCCGCAACCCCCTGGTCGGCGGCAAGGGCGGGGTGGACGTCGGCAAGGGCCAGAGCCTGACCATCACCTGGGACGGCTTCGGCAAGCTCCAGGACGTCAACGTCCCGGGCTTCAAGGATCTGATGAGAGCGCTGCCGGGTTGGCATCCCGACCCGGCCGACCCGAACCTCGGCAAGCTCGGGCCCGTCGGCCCCCGGGGCGGCGGCGGCGGCGCGCCCCGCGACGTGGGCCTCGGCGCCTATGACCGCGGCGGCCGCGGCCTGGCCAACGGCGTGGAGGGCGCCATCTTCGGGCGCATGGGCCTGGGCGACCTGGCCGGCCGCGGCGCCGGCGCCGGTGCCGGGGGCGGCCAGGACCGGAACGCGGGCGGACGGTCCGAGGGCCAGGGCGGCGGCAGCGCCTTCGACGCCGCCATCTTCAACGCCGACCCGGTGACCCCCGGGCTGGTCCGGCCCGGCCAGCCCACCGAGCCGCCTCCATCTCCACCCCCGATCCAGCCGCCCCCGCCGCCAGTGGATTAGCCGGACATCCCGGCAACGGTCGCCGTACCGTTCGGGTCCGCACTTGAAGGTGCTGCCCGGGCCGCCTCTGGTCAGGTGGCCCGTGCTTTTGTCTTGCGAGCGGGTGATGCCTAGAATGCCGCTGCTATGAGCCACCGGCGCAGGATGCTCCTGGGGGTGCTGGCGGCGGCGGCGCTGGCCGCGGCGCTCTTCGGAACGCTGCTGGCGGCCGGCGGCACTCGCCGGCTCGACCTGCTGGCCTACGACCTCTGCTTCCAGCTCCGCGGCGCGCGGCCGGCCAGCCCGGACATTGTCACCGTGGACATTGACGACGAGACCGTCCGGGAGCTCGGCTCCTTCCCCATTCCCCGCGAGCAGTACCCCAAGCTGATCGCCGCGCTGGGCCGCCCGGGCTCGCGGGCGCGGGCCGTCGCCTTCGACGTCTTCTTCCTGGAGCCCGGCGCCGGCCGCGACGAGGAGATCGGCCGCGCCGCGCGCGAGCACGGCCGGGTCTATTTTCCGGCGCTCTTCGGCGAGCCGCTGGCCGGCCGCGCCGAGCTCGACCGGGCGGTCGCCGCCCGCCGCGAGCTGGTCGGCGCCGCGACCTTCCAGCTCGAGCTCCGGCAGAACGACGCGCTCTTCGCGCGCTTCCTGGCCGACCCGCTCTCCGCCCGCGCGGAGCTGGCCGAGGCCATCCGGCGGAGCGCCGCTCCGGCCGAGCCGGGCGCCCTCCGGCAGGCCCGGGCCGCGGACCTGGACAAGCTCGCCGTGCGCCTGATCGAGGCGGAACACCGCCGGCGCACCCGGGCGCTGGTGCAGCAGCGCGTCGGCGACCAGGGCCTGGCCGGCTTCATCCGGGGCGACGCCGACGCGGCCTTCGCACGGGACTTCTCGCCGTCCCGGCTCAAGTGGGCCAAGCGCCTGCTCTTGGGCGAGGGCAAGGCCGAGCTGCTCTGGAGCGACTACCTGAAGGCCCGCGGCCAGGATGCCTCCGTGGATTTCCTCTCGGCCTGCGCCGCCGGGGGGCAGAGCTACGAGCGGATCGCCGCCTCCAGGGTCGCCGACGAGGAGCTCCGCCGGCGGCTGGCCGCGGCCCGCGCGGCCGACGCGGCGGACTTCCGGTCCCAGGGGCTCTCGGCCTACTCCGCGGAGTTCCCGATCCTGCCGGTGCTGGACGGCTGCCGCGCGGTGGTCAGCGTCCAGCCCTGCCTGGATGCCGGCGACGGCACGGTGCGCGCGCTGCCGCTGGTGGTCGTCCAGGACGGCCGGGCCTATCCCGCGCTGGGGCTGGCGGTGGCCCTGGACGTGCTCGGCGCCCGCCTGGAGGACTGCCGCTTCGAGCCCGGCTGCTTTCTGATCCCGGCCGCCGCCGGCCGGGCCGAGCGGCGCATCCCGGTGGACCGGCTGGGCCGGGCGCTGCTGGCCTGGAACGGCCCGTGGCTGGAGTCCTTCCGGCACGTGCCCATGAGCCGGCTGCTGGCCGGCGGCGCCGGGGACGACGCCGGGCTGGACGGCAAGCTGGTCTTCGTGGGCCTGACCGCCACGGCCACCCACGACCTCAACCCCACGCCCTTCGAGGCCCGCTACCCGATGGTCGGGGCCAACGCCGAGCTGGCCGAGGGCATCCTCGCCGACGGCTTCATCCGCGAGGCCCCCCGGCGCTGGGTGCTGGCCATTTTGCTCCTGGCCGCGCTGGCCGGGGCGCTGGCCGGGGCGGCGCTGCACAAGGGCTGGAGCCCGGTGGCCGCGCTGGCCGGGGCCGGCTCGCTCGCCGCCGGGATCTTTGCGGCCTTCGCCGGGGGGCGCCTGTTCCTCCCGCCGGCCGGAGCGCTGGGGGCCTTGGGCCTGGCCTACGTCGCCGGGCTCTTCTGGCGGTACCTGGTGACCGAGCGCGAGGGCCGCCAGGTCAAGCGCATGTTCGCCAACCGCACCAGCCCCGAGCTGGTCGAGCTGATGATGCGCGACCCGCGCGCGCTGCGCCTGGGCGGCAAGCGCGTGGAGGCCACCGTCTTCCACGCGGACCTGGCCGGCTTCACCGCCGTGGCCGAGGCCACCGCGCCCGAGGAGCTCATCGGCCTCTTGAACCAGTACCTCACCGAGTTGAGCGCCGCGGTGGTCGGCGCCGGCGGATTCCTGGACAAGTACGAGGGCGACGCGGTCATGGCCATCTTCGGCGCGCCGGTGGAGAGCGCCGGCCACGCCCGCGCCGCGTGCCTGGCCGCGCTGGAGGCCCACGGGCGGCTGGACCGCCTGCGCGCGCGGCTGGCCGCCGCCGGCCGGCCGGAGCTGGCCTGCCGGGTGGGCCTGAGCAGCGGGGTGATGGTCGCCGGCAACATCGGCAGCCGCACCCGCTTCGACTACACCGCCCTGGGCGACGCGGTCAACCTGGCCAGCCGCCTGGAGGGCGCCAACAAGGTATACGGTACGCGCATACTGGTCAGCGGCCGCACCGCGGAGCTCGCCGGCGCCGGGCTGGTCTTCCGGGAGCTCGACCTGGTCCGGGTGCAGGGCCGGCGCGAGCCGGTCCGGGTGCTGGAGCTGGCCGGCCGGGAGATGGACTTTCCGCTTGCGCGGCGCGAGGCCCACGCGGTCTTCGCCCGGGCGCTCTTGCTCTACCGCGCGCGGCGCTTCGCCGAGGCCGGCGAGCTCTTCCTGGAGGCCCGGGAGAAGCTGGGCGGCCGGGACGGGCCCGCCGAGCTGCTCGCCGCGCGCAGCGCCCGCTTCGCCGCCGAGGCGCCGCCGGAGCCCTGGGACGGGGTCTACGAGATGGCCGGCAAGTAGGAGGCCCGGCCGCGCATGGCCCAGAGCCCGACCGCCATCATCTGGAGCGACGCCTGCTTGGGGCACGACCCCGGCCGGGGCCACCCGGAGTGCCCGGGGCGGCTCGTGGCCGCCCGCCGGAAGCTCGAGCAGCTCTCGCTCTGGTCGCGCTGCCGGATCGTCGAGCCCCGGCCGGCGGCCGATTCCGAGATACTCTACGCGCATACCAGCGGCCACCTCGGGCGGGTCCGCGCGGCCGCCGCCAGCGGCGGGGGCGTCCTGGACGGGGGCGACACGGTGATGTCCGCGGGGTCGCTGGAGGCGGCCCGGTGTGCGGCCGGGGGCGCGATCCTGGCGGCCGACCTGGTCGCCGGCGGCCAGGTCCGCAGCGCCTTCGCGCTGGTCCGCCCGCCGGGCCACCACGCCAGCGGCGACGCGGCCATGGGCTTCTGCATTTTCAACAACGTGGCCATTGCCGCGCGGCACCTGGGGCGCGTCCGGGGCCTCAAGCGCGTGCTGGTCTTCGACTTCGACCTGCACCACGGCAACGGCACCCAGGAGATCTTCTGGAGCGACGGCGGCGTCTTCTACCTGTCGCTGCACCGCTACCCGTTCTACCCGGGGACCGGCCGGCGCGAGGAGACCGGCGCGGGGGCCGGCTCCGGCCGGATCCTGAACCTGCCGCTGGCCGCCGGGACCGGCTCGGTCGAGTACCTGGCCGCGGCTCGCTGGGCGCTGGCCGGGCCGGCCGCCGAGTTCGCCCCGGAGCTGATCCTGGTTTCGGCCGGCTTCGACGCCCACGCCGCCGACCCGCTGGGCGGCCTGGGCCTGCAGGCCGCCGACTACCGGGTGCTGGCCCGCGAGCTCAAGGCGCTGCCCTCGGCCGGGGGCCGGATTGCGTCCGTGCTGGAGGGCGGGTATGATCTGGCGGTCGGGCTGCCCGAGTCGCTGGCCGCCTACCTGGAGGAGCTGGCCGGGCCCTGAGCGGCCGAAGGAGTCGAGATGCCTAAGAAGGATAGAAACAGCGCGGCTCCGGCCGCCGGCCTGGAGGCGCTGCTGGAGCGCGCCCGGGACTTCGGCGCGGCGCGCGCCAAGGTGATCCCGGCCGCGGCCGTGGCCGTCGGGGAGTGGGTGCGCTGGAAGTGCCAGTTCGGCTGCGGCTGCTACGGGACGCGCCGGAGTTGCCCGCCGCACTCGCCGACGCCGGAGAGCACCCGCCGGGCGCTGGCCTGCTACCGCCGGGCGATCCTGTTGGAAGGCGGCTCGCGGCCGGTCCGGGAGATTGTCGCGGACCTGGAGCGCGAGGTTTTCCTGGCCGGGTTCCACTAGGCCTTCGGGATGGCCTCCGGCCCCTGCCATCTCTGCAAGCAGTGCCGCTTGGCGGGCCCCTGCCGGTTCCCGGAGCGGTCGCGGCCGGCGATGGAGGCCTGCGGGGTGGACGTCTTCGCCACGGTGCGCGCCGCCGGCTGGGAGCTCCGGGTGGTCAAGAGCGAGCAGGAGACCGCCCACTACTTCGGCCTGGTGCTGGTGGACTGAGCGCGGGGGACCATAGGACCGATAGGGCCGATAGGACCTATGGGACCCATGCTTGGCCTCCGGCGGCCGGCGCCAGGCCGGGAGCAGGGCGGCCAGCGCCGCGTAGGTCTCCGCGCCGCGGGCGTGGATGTCCGCGACGATGGCCTCCGCCGCGACGACCCTGGCCGCCTCGCGCGCCTTGCGGCCCTCCTGGGCCACGAGCTTCGCCAGCGTCGGCGGCCGAAGCCGCTTGACCGTCGGCCGCTGGACGCGCGGTATGGGCTTGGCCCGCACCGTCCCGTCGGGCATCCGACGGAACGTGTCCAAGTAGAACCGGATCACCTTCGGGTCGCCGCAGTCCAGCCCCCACAGGATGGTGTTCCACGCCTGCCATTCCAGCCGCTCGAAGATCGCCTTGCGGTCAGGATGGCCGGCCAGCCACGCGCGGTACGGGCGCTTATCGAGCTTGGGCGCGCGCGGCATGGTCGTCCTCCTTTCCCCCTTCTATAATATAGTCACGAAAAACGGTCATGTACTGTTCAAGTATGCGTTTTTCGCGCGTAAGCCCTTGTACGGCAAGGAGTTAGAAAAATGAAGCCACATGGTGCATTTCGGGTCCAAAACCGAATCGAACACGGCCGGACGCGCGTAAGCCATTGCGCCGCAAGGACTTCCGCGCGCGGATGTTCGATTTGAATTTCCGGGCCAGATTGAGCCTCCGCTTGCAAGTGGCCTGATTGCGTGGGATACGAAAACCGACCCGAAACGGACACCGCCTCAGTTTCGGCGTCCGAGGGGCCTTGGAGCAGTCACTGCGCCGAAGGGTGGCAAAGGGTAAGACTGCAAGAGCGCAGAGGGTAATTAGGGCCCTGCGGGAACCACAACACGGAAGCCGCCGGTGACGGCCCCGCCCGCCGGGCCGAGCCTGAGGCGGTGGGCCGAGCGGCAGAGGTACGGGCCGAAGTACCACGCGCCGCCCCGCACCACCCGGACCGAACCGGTAGCCGGCCCCGTCGGGTCATACCTCGGGCCGTTGGCATAGTAATCCTCTCCGTACCAGTCCCCGCACCACTCCCACACGTTCCCATACAGGTCATGCAAGCCCCAGGCATTGGGCTTCCTCGTGCCTACCGGATGGACCGTGTTCCCGGAGTTGGCATCGAACCAGGCGTAGTCCGCCAGGGCTTCGTCGGCGTCCCCGGAGCAGTACCGCGTCCTGGTCCCCGCCCGGCAGGCCCATTCCCACTCCGCCTCTGTCGGCAGACGGAACTGGCCCTGCTCCTTCCCCAGGCCATTGAGCTTCTTCAGGAACTCCTGGCTGTCGTCCCAGGTTACCGACTCCACCGGGTTCTTCGCGCCTTTGAAATTGCTGGGGTTCGTCCCCATCACCTGCTCCCAGACCTCCTGGGTGACCTCATGCTTGCCCATGTAGAAGGGTCGGGTGATGACCACCCAGTGCTGCGCCTCGTCTTCACTCCGATCCTTCTCCTTCGCCGGGCTGCCCATCCGGAACCGGCCCGCCGGGACCAGGACCAGCTCCAGCGCCACGCCGCCGCCGAGGTCAACGGCCTTCTCGACCGGCACGCCCAGCCGAGTCGCGGCCTTGACCTGTTGGTGCTTGGCCTCGCCGGCATCGAACCACCAGACGTACCATGTCCTCCAGAACCACGCGCCGAAGAGCCCCAGGGCGATGATGACACCGATGGCCACGTAGAAGCCGGTCAGGCTCCGGCCGGGCTGGGGGTTGACGGCGGGTTCGGGGTTCGGGGTCCGGGGTTCGGGAGCGGGCTGGGCCGGCCCGTCCATGGGCTGCTCGGCGCTCATGCCCGGCGATTATCACCGGCCAGGCCCGCGCCGCAAGCCAACCCGGGCGCCGCGCAGCTTGACGGAGGAGGCCCTGCGGGGTACAGTCAACAGTGGCCCTGACGAGCTGCCGGGTGGGTCCCCATAGCTCGGCGAGGCACACGTGGACAGGGGAGCGATCATGGACACGCTGAGATTCTCCG
>Ga0315286_10008420_pt1 | contig 10148 bp, 7 predicted proteins | sample YL17G10_0_MG_FD_205038 | JGI IMG/M metagenome (GOLD analysis project Ga0315286, IMG submission 205038) | Sediment microbial communities from Yellowstone Lake, YNP, Wyoming, USA - YL17G10_0 | ecosystem: Environmental > Aquatic > Freshwater > Lake > Sediment | place: USA: Wyoming | collected...
CCGCAGCGCCGGCGGATTCGCCTCGTTCCGCCTCTATCCCGACAAGAAATACCTCAACCAGGTCCAGTTCCGGCTCCAGGCCGGCGTGCGCGACGGCTATGCCGACAGCGTCACGCAAGACACGTGGGTGCGCGCCAACATTCAGTTCCGCCTGACCGAGTTCAACCAAATTATCGTCTCTTACGAGAACGCGATGGAGCGCTTCGCCGACGTCGACTTCAAGAAGCAGTTTGTATCGATCGAATCCCAGATCATGTTCATCAGCTGGATGCCCTTCGCCTTCTTCTTCGAGACCGGCGACAGCATCAACTACGACCCCGACGACGCTTATCTCGGCTACAGCAACACCTACGGCCTCTCCCTCAAGTTCAAGCCGAGTTCGCGGCTCCAGCTGGGCGTCGATTTCAGCAAGCAGACCTTCTGGCGCTCGGCGGGCGGGGAACAGCTCTGGGACTACAACGTCATCCGCCAGCGGACGACCTACCAGCTCAGCAAGACCCTCTCGGTGCGGGCCATCGTCGACTACAACTTCTTCTATAAGGAAGCATTCGGGAGCTTGCTCGCGAGCTGGGTCCTCCGCCCGGGGACGGTCTTCTTTGTCGGCTTCGACAACAACTACCTCCGGGACGAGTTCGGCCATCTCCTCCAGGACAATTACAACGTCTTCATCAAGTTCTCGTACTGGTGGCGCCTGTAATCAGAAGGGGTCAGAAGGGGTCAAACCTACCTTTTTTCGAAAAAAGTAGGTTTGACCCCATCTTGTTTAAGATGCTAAGATAGCCGCGCTCGAGACGACCATGGCCCGCTACCGCTGTCTCATCTGCCAGTACGTTTACAACGAAAAAACGGAAGGGGTCCCCTTCGACGACCTGCCCCCGGACTGGATCTGCCCCGTTTGCGGGGCCGCCAAGTCCGAGTTCGAGGAGATCGACGAGGAGCCCCGGCCGCCCGCAGCCGCCCCGCCCGAGATCATCAGGGAAGGGAAGACCCTCGAAGATTTCCGCCGTGCCTCCGACGACGTCGAAACCCTCATGGCCGACATCCACCGGATGGCTTCGACCGGGGAGTCGGCCATCGAGCCCATGCGCTCCCGGAAACCCTCCGTTTCTTGGGACGACATCCTGATCAAAGGCGCCCAACTCGCCCAGCTCCCGCTTAACCGCGACGAGCACGTCGACACGAAGACGGTCATCGGGCCGAAGGCCAAAAAGCCCCTGGTCATCGGCACGCCCATCATCATCAGCCACATGTCTTTCGGGGCGGTGTCGAAAGAGGCCCAGACCGCCCTGGCCCTGGGCAGCGGGGCGGCGGGTACGGCCATGTGCTCGGGGGAGGGAGGCATCCTGCCCGAGGCCCTCGGGATGGCCCACAACTACATCCTCGAATACGTCCCCAACCGGTACAGCATCACCGAGGAGAACCTCAAGCGCGTCGATGCCGTCGAGATCAAGTTCGGCCAGTCGGCCAAGCCGGGGATGGGCGGGCACCTGCCGGGGGCAAAGGTGACGGCCGAGATCGCCGCCATCCGCGGTTTCCCGGAGGGCGCGGACATCATCAGCCCATCGCGGTTTCCCGATATCGCCACGCGCGACGACCTCAAGCGCAAGGTCGCCGAGCTCCGCCGCCTTTCGGGGGGCCGGCCGGTAGGGATCAAGTTCGCCGCCGGCCACGTCGAGGCCGACCTCGAGTTCGCCCTCTACGCCGGGCCCGACTTCATCACCATCGACGGCCGGGCCGGGGCGACCGGCGCCGCCGTCAAGTTCATCAAGGACGCGACCTCGATCCCCACGATCTACGCCCTCCACCGGGCCCGGAAATATCTCGACGCGAGGGGCATCAAGGGCGTAACGCTCATCATCACGGGGGGCCTTCGTGTCTCCTCGGACTTCGCCAAGGCCTTGGCGCTCGGCGCGGACGTCGTGGCCATCGGCACCGCGGCCCTCATGGCCATCGGCTGCCAGCAGTACCGCATCTGCGATTCGGGCCGCTGTCCCGTCGGCATCGCCACCCAGGACCCTGGACTGCGGGCCCGGCTCAACGTCGACGAATCGGCCCGCTGGCTAGCGAATTTTCTGCGCGTTTCGACCGAGGAGCTCCAGGACTTCGCCCGCCTCACCGGGAACGACGACGTCCACAAGCTCTCTGTCCGCGACCTGGCTACGACGAGCTCGGAGATCTCGGAGCACACCTCCATCGAGCACGCCTGAGCGGCGGAACCAGGGGACATGTACCTTTGGTACGTGTCCCCGGTTTCCCCGCCTGTATGAGATTATCCTCCCCCTCGGGCCGTCTTTCCTATCGTGAGTGACCGGTCCGGCGAACTTGACAAGCTCCTCGGTATTACTTATGGTAATACTGGGAGGTCCGATATGCCCAAGGCCAAGATCGCCATTTCGATGGACGAAAGGGTCCTCGAGCGGGTGGACGGACTCGTCCGAAAGCGGGTTTTCAATAACCGGAGCCAGGCTATCGAAGACGCGGTCGTCGACAAGCTCGGGCGGCTCGACAGGATCCGCTTGGCCCTGGAATGCGCCAAGCTCGACCCCGCCCGCGAGAAGGAATTCGCCGAGGAGGGATTGTCCGAGGAGATGTCCGGATGGCCCGAATACTGAGAGGGGAGATCCGTTGGGCTGACCTCAGCCTCGGACAGGGCGGCGAACAAACAGGCCGGCGCCCGGTTCTCATCCTGAGTCACGACGTTTTCAACGATCGTTCGGGGACGGTGATCGCCATGGCCATCACCAGCCGGCCCCAGAAGGCCGGCTTTCCGCTGACCATGGAGATCGCTTCGAAAGGACTTCCCAAGCCGTCGTGGGTCAAGATCAGCCAGGTCCGAACGCTAGCGGTGGAGCGGATCGGCAAGACGGTCGCGGTTCTGCCTCCGGAGGAGCTGGCCCGGGCCCTCGCGGGGCTCGACGAGATCATCGGCGGGTAGAAGAGGGACAGCCCCCTTCGGGGGAAGTCCCATAACCGGACGTCAGCGCTTGAGGAGCCAGGCGGCGATATCCTCGATGACATAGGGCGCGACGCTGCCGTGCTTCTGGAGGTACTCGAGCGGCGTCAGGATGCCTTCCCCTTCATAGAAAAGGTGGTTGAGCTTCGGGTAGAGGTGGAACTCGACGTCTTTCCGGCCGCCCAACGCCTTTTTCCAGTTCTCGAAATCCTCGGTCGTGACCTGGTAGTCGCGGCCGCCCTGCAGGATGAGCATGGGCTTGACAACCGTTTTCGCCATCCCCGGCGGGTCGTAGCCGCGGATGTCCAGCCAGTAGGCCGGCATGGCGCCCAGGAGTTTGGCCGTCGAGGATATATCGGTGTTCGTGAGAGCCTTGACCTTGGCCACGGCGTCCTTGATGTCCTGGAGCTTCTTCTTGTCCTCCTCCGAGACCGCCCCGCCGGCCAAGCCGAAGAGATAATCCATCTGGCGGAGGATCGTGTCCTCGAGGGGCCTGGTCAGGCCGGCCATGCTGATGAAGCCGGCGACGTTCAGCGATTCGGCCGCCATCGCGATCCGGGGCATCAGGAATCCGCCCTGGCTGTGCCCTAGGATGAAGACTCTCGCCTTGTCGACCTTTCCCGTTTTCTGGAGAATTGCCGCCGCGGCCAGGGCGTCATCGATCGTTTCGTCCTTGACAGTCATTGTCGCTTCGAGCTTGGAGTTGGCCAGGATTTTCGCACCGTGGACCTTGCTTCGCTTGTCGTAGCGGAGGACGGCGATGCCGCGCGTTGCCAATCCCCAGGCGAGGTCTTGGAATGGCCTGTTGGGGCCGAGTGATTCGTTTCTATCGTTCGGGCCCGAGCCGTGGACGAGGACCAGGCCCGGGAAAGGTCCGGCCCCCTTTGGCATGGTCAATGTCCCTGGGAGTTGCCATTCGCCGGAGCCGACCGTAGCATCGCTTTCCTCGAACTTGGCCGGGTCGGCATAGGCGGGCGGCCCATATTTCACCGGCGGCGCCGTCGGGACGAAGCCGAACCCGGCGATCTTTCCGGCCTTGTCGAAAACGACCCGTGTATCGAGAGTCGCCTTCTCGAACTCGCAGGTGACGAGGACGATCTCGTAACCCTGGAACTGATCGCGCCGCGCGGCCGCCTGTTTTTTGAACGCTCCGAGCTGCGGCGGGAGCTGGGTCCTCCACATCGTCTCCAGCTTGTCGGGACCGGACACCTTGAGCATCGTCTCATCGAAATCACGCGCGGCCAGCTTGAAATCGCCCTTCTCCAGGGCCGTCAGGAACTCCCGGGCCTTGACCGTCAGCGCGTCTTCGGCCTGGGCGGCGTTCATGGGCCGAAGAACGTGGGCGAAACCGGTCAGGAAAGATACTGTTAGAATTAAGAGGAGTGCTTTTTTCGTCATAGAGCGGCCTCTCTCGCGTCTTGACCGAACATTGTCGTTCAGTATAGCCCAATCCCGGACTGCAATGCTATCGAGGAAATCCCGGGACACGATACGAAATCCGGAGATTTCGTTCATGTCCCGGATTTCCGGCCGCCCGGCTATCCCATGGGCGGGACGGCCCCTACGGAAGAAGGGGGGGAAGAATGGGGACACGCTCTAAAAGGCCTTTACCGGGCCCTTTAGGACATGTCCCCAGTCCCGCCAGTCCCGCGGCTAGGCCAGGCCCGGTTTGACCGCGTGGCGGTCCAAAGTTAGAATAGCCCGGTGAGCCTCGATTTCCTGTTCCGCACGGACGAGCTCGGCGCCCTCGTCCGCGCCGTCGCTTCGGGCGACCGGCCGCTCGCGGTCCACGGCGTCATCGAGCCGGCCAAGGCCTACGTCCTGGCCTGCCTGGCCAGGACGACGGGAAAGCCTGTCGTCTTCATCCGGGCCGAATCCGCCCCCCTGGCCCCGGTCGAACAGGAATGCCGATTTTTCTTGTCCCGGCTGGCGCCCGACGCCGGGCTGGCCTGCTTCCCTCCGCTCGCCGATAATCCGTACTTCGAAGTCCCGCCGGCCCTCGACACGGTGTCCTCGAGGATGAAGCTCTTCCATCGGCTCTTGGTTACACCGCCGTCCGTCATCGTCACCAACCTCGGCGGCCTGCTCAAGCCAGTTCCCGTCCCGGAGGACCTGGCCGAACTTTTTTTGAGCCTTGAAGTCGGCGCTGAGGCCGACCACGACGCCCTGCTCGAAACCTTGGCCCGCTACGGCTACACCAAGGAGGACCTCATCGCCTCGCCCGGCGAATATGCCTGGCGCGGCGGCATCGTCGACATCTTCTCGCCCTGGGAGATCAACCCCTTCCGGGTCGAGTTCGACGGCTCGCGGATCGTTTCCCTCCGCGAGTTCGACATTTCCAGCCAGCGGTCCCTGAAAAAGATCGAACGCCTGACGATCCCGGGACTCCGGGAATTCGCGGCGTCCCCCGAATTCCTGGACCTCTGGACCGCGGCGGCCCGGAAGCGGGCCAAAGGCGCCGGCCGCGACCTCGAGGCGAAGATCGCCGCCGTCGAACGGGGTGATTTCGGGCCCAGCTTCGCCGCCCAAGCCCTCCTCCTCGGCGACCGCTTCGCGCCGGTCACGGATTATCTCCGCGACCCGGTCTTCGTCGTCGACGATCCCGAGACCGTCGACTGCGAGTGGGGCGCGCTCGTCGAGGAGCTCCGCGGCCAGTACGCCGACCTCCTCGCCGATGGCGTCTTCGCCCTCCCGCCGGAGGAGATCTTCCCGCCGCGGCTCCTTCAGCGGGTCCGGAAGGAAGCCGTGCGCTTCGAGGGACTCGGCGCCCCGGCCCGGAAAAAGGTCTTTTCCTTCTCCTTTCAGCCCGTGCCCCGTTTCGAAAACAGGATCCCGTTCTTTCTCCAATACCTGAAGAAGCTCCAAACCGAGCGCGACCTTTGCTACATCTATCTTTCTAACGCGGGGACGCGCCAGCGCTTGGCTACCCTGCTCCGGGAGAGCGAGATCCCGGTCCTCGAAACCGAGTCGCCGCTCGCCGTCCCGCCCCGCTCCGAGGTCGCTCTCCTCCTCGGCTCTCTGCCGGGAGGTTTCAGCTATCCGAAAGAGAAGCTGAATTTTTTCGCCGAGAAGGACATCTTCACCGAGGAAAAGGTCATCGTCAACCGCTCTTCGCGGCGCCCCTTCTTCTCCCAGTTCCAGGACCTCCAGGCCGGCGATTACGTCGTCCACACCGATTATGGCATCGGCGTCTTCCGCGGCCTGCAGCGGCTCGAGGTCGAGGGCAAGGGCCGGGAGTTCATCGAGCTCCATTACCGGGACGGGGACATGCTGCTCGTGCCGGTCGAGGACCTCAACCTTGTCCAGAAGTTCTCCAAGGCCGGCCCTGACCTTCCGCCGCTCGACAAGCTGGGCACCAACACCTGGGAGAAAACGAGGACCCGGGCCAAGAAAGCCATCGAGGCCGTGGCCAAGGAGCTCGTCGAGCTCTACGCCCGGCGCCGGGCCATGAAAGGGCACTCGTTCTCGTCGGGAGGGGATTGGGAGGAGGAGTTCGGCAAGACCTTCGAATACGAGGAGACCGAGGACCAGCTCCGCTCCATCCGCGAGATCCGCGACGACATGGAAGCGGAACGGTCGATGGACCGGCTTCTCTGCGGCGACGTCGGCTACGGCAAGACCGAGGTGGCCATGCGGGCGGCTTTCAAGGCGGTCATGGACGGCAAGCAGGCCGCCATCCTCTGCCCGACGACCGTCCTGGCCAGCCAGCACCTCAAGACCTTCCGCGACCGGATGGTCCTCTTCCCGGTCCGGGTCGAGGCCCTGACCCGCCTGCAGAGCGCCCGGGAACAGAAGGCCGTCGTCGAGGACTGCCGGAAGGGCTTTGTCGACGTCCTCATCGGCACGCACCGGATCCTGTCGAAGGACGTCGGGTTCAAGGACTTGGGCCTCCTCGTCATCGACGAGGAGCAGCGTTTCGGCGTCGGGCACAAGGAGAGGATCAAGCAGTTCAAGGCCACGATCGACGTCCTGACACTGACCGCGACGCCCATCCCCCGGACGCTGAACATGTCGCTTTCAGGCCTGCGCGACATCAGCCTGATCGAGACGCCGCCTCGCGACCGGCTGGCCGTCCACACCGTCGTGACGCCGTTCAACGCCAAGCTCATCGCCTCGGCCGTCCGGCAGGAGATCGGCCGAGGCGGCCAGGTCTATTTCATCCACAACCGGATCGAGGACATCGACAAGGTGGCCGAGCTCATCGTCAAGCTCGTCCCCCAGGCCCGGGTCGTCGCCATCCACGGCCGGATGGGCGGGACGGCCCTCGAAAAACGGATGCTCGATTTCGTCGACCGGAAATACGACGTCCTCGTCTCGACGACGATCGTCGAGAACGGCATCGACATCCCGCTCGTCAACACCCTGATCGTCGACCGGGCCGACCTCTACGGCCTGGCCCAGCTCTACCAGCTCCGCGGCCGCGTCGGCCGGTCGTCGCGCCAGGCCTACGCCTACTTCCTCGTCCCGCCCTACATCGAGCTGACGCCCCTGGCCCGCGAGCGGCTCAAGGCCCTCAAGGAATTCAGCGAACTCGGCTCGGGCTTCCGCCTCGCCGCCCGCGACCTGGAGATCCGGGGCGCCGGGAACCTCCTCGGCCACCGCCAGCACGGGACGATGGAATCCGTCGGTTTCGAGTACTATATGCAGCTGCTCGACCAGGCCATCCGTGAGCTCAAGGGCGAACCGGTCGAGGAGGAAAACCCCGAGATCCACCTCAAGGTCGACATCCGTGTCCCGGAGGATTACCTGCCCCAGGTCAACCTCCGGCTCAACCTCTACAAGCGCCTGGCCTCGATCGAGGACCTGTCCGAGATCGAGCGCATCCGCCAGGAGGCCCGCGACCGGTTCGGGCCTCTGCCGGACCCGGTCGAGAACCTCCTCCGCTACGGCGCCCTCAAACACCTGGCGAAAAGGCTGCGGATCCGTTCCATCGACCGGACCGAACACCGGGTTGTGTTCCGGTTCCGGCCTCAGACGCCCGTCGATTGGTCCCGGGTGACGTCCCTGCTCAGACGGTATTCCGGGTCGCTTTCGCCCGAGGGGGTCATGTCGCTCGCCTTCCGCGGAACGACCGAGCGGGCCCTCCTCGATGAAACGGTCGGGGTCTTGATGGAGTTATCCAATTAGACTACAATGAATTGATACAAAATAAGATGTGCGGACATAACGGATCCCTGAAGACTCGGCGGGCGCCGGCGGCGCTGCTGACCGTCCTGCCCATCCTCGGCCTCTTTCTCACCGCCGCCTGCGGGCGTAACGAAGGCCAAGGGCCGGTCTCCCGCGTTGCCGGGCTCGTCCAAGCCAAGCTCAGGGGTCGTCCGGTCCTGCGCGTAGAGAAAAGCGAATTCGTCAACGCCGATTTCCGCGCCTACCTCGACGCGACGGGCGCGGAGGCCAAAGGCCTGCCGGCCGAGTCCTTGAGCCGGCTCTTCGACAGGTTCGTCGACGAGAAGATCCTGCTCGAAGCGGCGCGCGAACGCGGGATCGTCCTGTCCGAGGACGAGAAGAAGGAGTCCCTGGTTCGGTTCGCCGTGGACGCCGTCGCGGCGAGCGAGCCCGACCGCGCCGAAATCGCGCCGCCCGAGGCGACCTTCGACCGTCTCCTCGTCGAGAAATACACCTTCCTCGTCGTCCGCGACATCCAGGTCGATGCGAGCGAGACCCTCGCGTACTACGAGCAGCACAAGAAGGACTTCTTGCTCCAGGAGCGGGTCCAGGTCAGCCAGATCCTCGTGGACACCGAGGAAAAGGCCGTCTCCGTCCTCCGCCGTCTCGAACGGACCGCCGAGCCGGAATTCCGCACGATCGCCCTGGAGGAATCGCTGGGCCCCGAGTCCTCCAGAAAAGGCGTCATGGGCGTCTTCCAGCCGGGCGACCTCCCCGCGGACATGGAGAGGGTTATCTTCGCTCTGGATGAGGGGAGGACCAGTCAGGTCGTCGAATCCGCTTACGGCTTCCATATCTTCCGGCTGGACCGGAAGTTCCCACCCGCCCTCCAGACCGAGAGCGAGGCGGCCCCGGAGATCCAGAAACGGATCATGGCCCAGAAAATGAAGGACGTCCTGGCCGCCCATCTCGGGGGGCTCAAGGACACCCTGAGCTGGCAGGTTCTCCCCGAGAACTTATTCTTTACCTATCAGAGGTTGGACGAATGAAAAAAATCATTGCGGGTTTTGTTTTGGCCGGCTTGCTTGGTTCGACGGCCGTCTTCGGCGGCGGGCAGGAAGTCGTCGAGGAGATCGTGGCCGTCGTCAATGACGACATCATCACCCTTTCGGACTACAGGATGCAGTTCGACCTGACCATGGCCCAGCTCCAAGCCGCGCAGCTGCCCCAGGCGGAATACGACAAGCAGTACGCGGCGCTCAAAAAGGAGCTCCTCAATGTCATGATCACCGAGCTCCTCCTCCTCCAGAAGGCCCGGGAGCTGAACCTGAACGTCAGCGACCAGGTCAAGGCGATGATCGAAAAGATCAAGACGGACAACAACATGACCTCCGACGCCGACCTCCGTCGGGCCATCGAGCAGCAGGGCATGACCTACGAGACCTGGTTCAAACAGTATGAGGAGGGCGTGATGAGGCAGGCCGTCGTCTACACCGAGGTGGAGAGGGCCATCGTCCTCGAGGACTCCGAGATCGTCCAGTACTACAAGAAAAACCCGGCCGAGTTTACGAGGCCAACGGAATACAAGCTCCACGCCGTCTATCTCGCGTCCGAGGGCCGCACGCCCGAGGAATGCGAGACGCTCAAGTCCGCCGTTGACGCCAGGCTCAAGTCTGGCGCCGCCTTCGCCGATGTGGCCGGGGAGCTCTCCGACCCGCCGATGAAGGAGTCCAAGGGCGACCTGGGGACCTTCAAGGCGGGAGAGCTCGACAAGTCGCTCGAATCGGGCGTCGAAAAGCTTAAGGCCGGCGAAGTGGGCGCCTGGGTCAACAACAAGAACGGCTGGTACCTTATCAACCTCGTGGAGAAGAAGGACAGCCATCTGCTCCCGTTCGAGGACGCCCGGAAAGAGGTTGAAGAGAAGATCTACAACGCGAAGCGCGCCGAGAAGGGCGACGCCTACATCAAGACCCTCCGGGAACGGAGCTACATCAGGATTCTCAAGCCCGAACCGCTCGATAGATAGCCCAAGTAGCCCAAGTTACGACTCGAGGATGAGCACGGCGGCGGCCAGGGCCGTCGTCCACAA
>Ga0315286_10008421_pt1 | contig 10148 bp, 9 predicted proteins | sample YL17G10_0_MG_FD_205038 | JGI IMG/M metagenome (GOLD analysis project Ga0315286, IMG submission 205038) | Sediment microbial communities from Yellowstone Lake, YNP, Wyoming, USA - YL17G10_0 | ecosystem: Environmental > Aquatic > Freshwater > Lake > Sediment | place: USA: Wyoming | collected...
CCGGTTTTCATCGGGATAAACTCCAGCAGAACCTGCCCCGCACTTGATGCGGGGAATCCAGGGTTTTTCTTGTGGTTTGTCATTTTCCTAAATATCGCTCCAAAACATTATCCGGGGTTGACCCTACAATAATATCACCGTTAACGATCTTTGTGGGAGTAGATGTCAATCGCAATCTATCTGCCAGAGCCATATCTTCAAGGACTCTATTTCTTGCCCTGCCTGTCTCAAGGGCGGACTGAAAGAGTTTAACATCGTACCCTTTTCCTTTCCTCGCCCGTTGCATTCGGTGGGTCCGGCATTACTCGGACACCTGGACGGGAATCCCGTTGAGAAATATCTCGTACCTTGAAATCCCGTATACAAAGCCGCTTGAAAGTGTCCTTCGTCGTACATAAACAGGTTTGAGATCCAATACATGCTGCCCGCCCTCTTTTAATGCGATAGAAAACTTCACAGAATAGTTTTCTTCTGGAAGTCCGAGGAATACCATGTGGGGACCGGCCTTAAGCCTGACCATCTTTTCAAGGGTATATTTCATCCCTTTTCCCCCCTCAGGGTTTCTTTCGCCCCTCTCGTCATATAAGGGAGACGTTTCTTCTCGTCCATCTTCCTTCCATAGGGCACCCTGTCCATCTATGTTAAACACAAAGGGGTATCCTGGTTTCCCATGGAGGGAATTTCTTGATTCCAGGAGATAATATCCTTCGAGGTGAGTCTTGATAGACACCTTCATCATGAGATCCACAAAACCTTCATGAGGTGTCTTTTCTTCCTTGACTTCACTGAAAACATCCGTCCTCTCGCTATGAGATTTTCTGATAATCTCTTTCGTGGTTGTCCCGCAGCCCACAAGAAAAACTCCCATAACTGCAAACAGAATATATTTCATCACTACTTGCATTCCAACTCCTCCCTCAGACGGCCCTCTCGTCATCTTCCCTGGTGCGTATCCTGATAACATTCCTAACATCATAGATAAATATTTTTCCGTTCCCGTGGTTTCCCGTGCGGGCATTTTTCGTAATTGTTTTAATGACATCATCAACCATCTCTTCGTTCACTATAATCTCGATTTTTCACCTTCGGCACATAATCTATCAGGTCCTCTACAATCGTGTGGTGGGAGCCTTCTCCCTTCCAAAGCCCTCGACTTTGGTCATGGTCAAACCGGGAAAATGGGCGATTCTGTTCAACGCCTCCACAATCCTGCTTACCATAAATGGCTGAACGATTGCCTTTATCTCTTTCATTCTTATCTCCTTCAGGTCGTCGGGGCGGTCTTTCTTCCGCCCTCCAGTGTACCGTTACATTTCGGCCTCAGGTTGCTTCTTCTCAAACCAGCCATACATCGAAGGTATGAGCAACAGAGTCAGAAGCGTGGATGTTATCAATCCCCCTACGACGACAGTTGCGAGCGGTTTTTGGATTTCAGAGCCTGCTCCACCGGCGTAAAGCATAGGTATCAAGCTGAATATGGCAATAGATGCAGTCATTAGCACAGGACGCAACCTGTCGGCGCTGCCTTTGAGAATCGCCTCCGTCAAGTCTAATCCTTCCTCATCGCGCAATTGGGAAATGCGGGATACCAGAACAACTCCGTTTAGCACCGCAACTCCGAAGAGTACGATAAACCCGACTGAAGCCGGAACCGACAGGTATTGGCCGGAAATCCATAGCAAGAACACCCCACCGATTAAAGCGAAAGGCAGGTTGAAAATTACCAGGAGGGCCAGTTTTATCGATCTAAATGTTGCAAAAAGGAGCAGCAGGATCAATCCGATTGCGATGGGTCCGATGATCATCATCTTAGCCATCGCCCGCTGCTGGTTTTCAAACTGTCCTCCCCAGGTGATGTAGTATCCTGAAGGCAGCTTCACATTGTCCACTATCTTTCGTTTTGCTTCCGCGACAAAACCCCCGATGTCTCTTCCCTCTATGTTGAGCTCGATTCCAATCCTTCGTAAACCGTCCTCCCTGCTTATCTGTACCGGTCCTTCCGTGAGAGAGATCTTCGCCAGTTGACTGAGGGGAACGTTCGGACCCCCTTCTGTCGGCATCATGATGCTCCCTATCGTTTCAACCGAGTTCCTGCTTCCCTCCGGCAGACGAACCGTAATGTCAAAACTCCTGTTCTCCTCATAGAACTTGGATGCGGATTTGCCGGCAATCGCGATTTCCACTATGTTTTGAATATCGCTTATGTTCAATCCGTAGCGTGCGATTTTTGGTCTGTCTATGTCGATGGTGAGATACGGCTGCCCGGTCACCTTTTCCGCAAGCAGATCGGTTGCGCCTTCGATTTTGGAAAGGACCCGCGCCATTTCATCGGCTTTCGACTGCAGTATCTCGATGTCCTCGCCAAAAAGTCTTAAGATTAACTGGGCTCGAGTTCCGGCCACAAGCTCATCAATTCTGCACTGGATGGGCTGGCTGAAGCCAAATCCTATTCCAGGAATAGCCTCTATAGCTTCTCTCATCTTACCTGTCAATTCCTCCCGGTTCAGACCGCCTTTCCATTCTTTTCTCGGCTTCAACACCCCAACGTACCCGGTCTTGTCAACACCCCGCGTGTCCAGGGCTACCCCGGTTTGTCCCGTTCGTGAAACCACGGTGAGTAATTCCGGGAACGTCTTAAGCTTTTCACCTATGAGTTTGTTTATCTCCATCGCCTTATCCAGGGAAACACCGGGCAGAAGGGATACATCCATGTCAAAAGCCCCTTCATCCATGGTCGGTATGAATTCCGTTCCCAGCCGCGGAATAATGACGAGAGATAAAACAAGAAAAGCGCAGGCTGTAACCAAAACAAGTCTTCTCTTTTTCATGCTGTATTTGAGTACCGGCAAATACAAGTTCTTTATCGGTCTCATAATGAAGCTTTCTTTTTCCGGCTGCGGCTTCAGTATCATTGAACATAGGACCGGAATGACGAAGATCGAAAGAACCAGAGAAGAAAGAAGGGCAATGGCGACCGTCATTGCAAGCGGTCCGAACATCTTCCCTTCAATCCCTTCCAGAGCAAGAATGGGAATGAAAGTGATCGCTATAATCAGCTCGCCGAGAATGCTCGGCTTTCTCACCTCGAGGATCGCCTTGAGCACAGTGGTAAGACTTTTGGCTCCATGGCCGCCCTCGCCCTCGCTCAGATGTCTCTGCACGTTCTCCACCTGAATGATGGTTGCATCTACGATCATGCCGATTGAAATCGCCAATCCGCCAAGAGACATCAGGTTGGCGCTTAATCCAACTACTTTCATGACGATGAATGTAGACAGCAAAGAGAGCGGAAGGGCAATCAATACGACAAAAGAAGCCCTGAAGCTTCTGAGCAGAAGGTAAAGAACGATCAGTACAAGAAAGGCGCCTTCAAGCAGTGCCTTGCTGACTGTGGCCACGCTTGCATTCACGATGTCTGATCGATCGTAATAGGGTGATATCTTGATTCCCTTTGGCAGAATATTGTTCTCGTTTATTTCTTTGACCTTTTGTTTGACCCGACCGACCACTTCGCGGCTGTTCTCTCCTCGAAGCATCATGACAATGCCACCGACAGCCTCGTCCTTTCCGTTTATCATGGCGGCGCCTTGCCGTACGGCTTCGCCGATCCTTACTTCAGCAACATCTTTCAGGTATGTCGGCGTTCCTCCGTGGGACTTGAGAACGATATTCTCAATGTCGGCCGTATTCTTTATCAGGCCGACTCCTCGAACAATGTACTGATCCGAGTGTTTTTCGAGTACATTTCCGCCGGCATTCTGATTATTCTTTTCGATCGCCGTGTATACCTGGTCGACAGAAATGCCATGCTTCAAGAGTCTGTCCGGAGAAACGACTACCTGGTATTCCTTGAAGTACCCGCCGAAAGAATTTATTTCATTCACTCCCGGAACGCTTTTCAGCAACGGATTGATGGTCCATTCCTGAATCGTTCTCAAATTCGTCAAATACTCTACTTTCTTCTGTGGATCATCGGGCATTTTGCCGTCGAGGGTGAACTGATATATCTCCCCCATTGCGGTTGCAATTGGCCCCATAGTGATTTCAGCGCCCTTAGGGACATTCTCCTTCGCTTCGGCCAATCTCTCAAACACGAGCTGTCGGGCAAAGTAAATATCGACGTTGTCTTCAAAGACAATTGTCACCAAAGAAAGGCCGAACTTGGTCACAGAGCGCATCTGCTTAACTTTCGGTAGCCCGCGCATCGACATTTCAATGGGATAGGTTACCGAACGCTCGATCTCTATTGCAGATAGTCCGCTCGCATGGCCTACAACTTCCACCTGGTTGTTCGTCACGTCGGGAAAAGCGTCAATAGGGAGCTTGATATAGGAATAGACTCCAAATGCCACGAGGAGCAACGAGAAGACTATGACCGTCCCTTTCTGTCTCAGCACTAATGCAATAATTCTTTCCAACATACCTATTCCCCCTATCCGAGTCGGGTCTTTATCGATTCTGATTCCAGTCCGATCAACAGAACGTGCCCAAGGACCGCTAGAAGTCTTTCTTTTGACACACAATAGAAGATTCGCTGCATGCCGTACCTTCTATTTAGCCTGGAGCGTTTCCTTCTTGAGTTCCGATTTGAGTGTGAAAACACCCTTCGTGACCACCTCATCTCCCACCTTCAGCCCCTCCTTAATTTCGATCTTCGCGCCCGAGGCGGGGCCGACGGAAACCCGTTTCACAACAAACCTGCCATCCCCTTCACGAATAAAAATATACCTCTCTGAGCCGTCAAGAAAGACCGCCTCTTCGGGTACCGCCAACATTTTTTTACCCTCTGCCGCTTTCGTGTCTATTAAGACTGTGGCGAACATCCCAGGCTTTAAGATGCCGCTCGTATTGGCAACCGTTACCCGTGCAGTTACTTTCCGCACCTTCTCATCCACCACATCACCTATATAAGAGAGAGTGCCCCTGAAATCTTTGTCCGGGAATGCTGTTACCGAGACTTTCACTGCCGTACCGGTCTTAAGGCGCGGCGCATCCTGCTCATAAAGATCTATTAAGACCCAGAGGGTTGAAAGGTCTGCAACGGTAAAAAGCGCCTTCTCCGGACTTACAACCTCACCCTGTATTACGGACTTTTCAAGGACCACTCCGTCAATGAGGGACGAAATCGGGAGTAATGGGTGGTTAATTCCGCCGCCGTTTTTTTGAAGATCCATTTGCGAGACATCTATCCCCAGGAAACGGAACTTCTCTTTTGCAAGGAGTAAATCCGCTTCGACCTCGCTAAGCTCCTGCCTTGCCCGTAGGACATCTTTTTCAGGAGATACTTTCTTTTCAAAGAGCGTTTCCTCCCGTTTAAGATTGCTGAGTGCAAGCTCCCGCCTGCTCTTGGCCTTCAAATATTCTGAACATGTCTGGTCCAGTTCAACCGTGTCCAAATAGGCGAGGGCCTGACCTGCCTTGACCCTGTCACCCTGAGACACCGTGACCCTTGCTATTTTGCCTGTGCCCCTCGAACTCACCTTCGAGACTTTGTCAGCGTTTAACTCGATCACCGCCGTAGCCGAAAGCGGCGTCGATAGGGATTCAAACACCACTTTCTGGACCTCTATGCCGGATGCCTTCTGTTTTTCTAGAGACAGGGTAACAACCCCCGGTTCCTTTTCCTCTTCCCTCTTTTCCGCCGAGGCTGAAGGTTTGTCGTTCTTTGAGGACTCTTTCCGCTCGCACCCGGTCACAGAAGCAACAACTCCAAATAATAGGATCACTAACAATGTTAAAAGATTCTTTCTCATCTTTTTTGTTTCCTTTGTAACGGTCATTTCAGGTCACCTCCGATTGTTCTCTCCATCGCGTATATCGCCTGTCGTGCTTTCAACATGGCATCCACATAGGAAAACTGGATTTCTACGGTCTCTTTCTGAGCAATTCTCACATCAAAGAAACTGATCTTTCCTTCCTTAAAGGCCAGGTTCGAAAGGCTCAGGTTTTCCAGAATTTTGCTCACGATCTCCCTTTTATAAAGAGAGAGTTGATGAAGTGAAGATCGGAGGTTACTGTAATTCTCCTCGAATTCCTTTTCAATAGCCCTTTCAAGACCCGTACGCTTTACTCTTGCCTGTTCGGCCCTGGCGATAGCCTCTTTCCTTTCTGCCTGCTTCCTATCGAAAAAAGGAATGGGAATGGAAAAGGTGAATCCCACTTCATTCCTCTTTTCATCCTTCGCATAGTACCCCGCCAGGGTTATGTTCGGCACAGTCTCTCTTTTAACAAGATCAATCGCCGTCTTTGTCACATCGACTTCCATGAAAGCTGCCTTCAGATCCGGTCTTTGCAGGGCAATAAGGGGCTTAAGGTGCTCTTTGTCCGGCAAAGAGAAGGTATCGGCTGATATTTCCCCTTCGACACCGAAAAGAGGATCAGGCGTTACCCCCATCGTCCCCTGGAGGTTAAAGAGGGCTTCTTGGTGCTCTCGTTCCGCTTCGAGAAGATCTCTCTTTGCCTTGCTCAACTCGACCTCCGCAAGGTTTACCTGAAGCGCTGAAACGTCACCTGCTTGAAATCTTATCCTGGCAAACCCAAGCAAATCTTCCTGCAGCTTGACGACCTCTATTGTTAATTCCTTTTTCTCTTTTGAGGCGAGCGCCTGGGCAAAGGCATCCTTAATATCGTATATAAGATTCCTTTCTCTATCTCTAATATTGAGAAGAACTCTTGAAAGGTTTTTCTCGGCAATGTTTATCCTCAGCCCCCTCTGCCCTCCAATCTCAAATTCTTGGGAAAGCTGGACTAGAAAGTCGGTATACTCTTTTCCGCCTTCTGGGGGCTTGCCCTTCCTCGTAACACCGCTTTCAATCACTGGGTTGGCAACAAGAGGAAGCTTTGCCTTTGCCAACTGCCCTTTCGTTATCTCGTCTTCAAGTCTTAGCGCCTTGAGTTCAGGATTTTGGTTTAGGCCATATCTTACCGCCTCATCTATCGTCATTGAACAAACAGAAGAGGCAACAAGAACAATTAGAACGGCAGGAATCAAAATTCGTGACATCAACTATACCTCCATCGTGTAACGTAATGGTCCATAGCCCTAATCTTGCGGAAAATAGCGACGCATAAGACTCATCTCCAAACGCTATTTTTTTAGATAACTTTCCAGTGAACTATCCGGAGTTAGCCCTACGATCATATCACCGTTAACGATCTTTGTGGGAGTAGATGTCAATCGCAATCTATCTGCCAAAGCCATATCTTCAAGGACTCTATTTCTTGCCCTGCCTGTCTCAAGGGCGGACTGAAAGAGTTTAACATCATACCCTTTTCCTTTTAGGAGTTGCTCAATCTTCAGCTTCACAACCCCTTTTTCCAGATTGGCAATATCCTGACCTTCTTTAGTGTAAAAGAAATCATGAACAATCCAAAAAACCTCATTGCTCACTTCCTGGGCTGCGGCTGCCATCTCAGAAAGTTCAAAGGTTCTTCCCTGCGGCTGAAATGGGAAATGTTTGAAGACATATCGGATATCGTTTGGATACCTCTTGATAAGCTCTATTAGTTTTATCCACGAGTCCATACAGTATGGACACTGGAAATTCGAGAACTCAACAATCGTTACCTTAGCTCCCCTATTTCCGAGAGAAGGGGATTTTCCCATCTCCAGAAGCCCCATATCAATTTTCCGGGATCTGGGCGGACCTGCCTCTTTCGCGTTTATATTCTCTCCCTTAATGAAGAGGTTGCCGATGATAACTTTTTCGCCCGCCTTATCCACATAAATGACGACTGGCATTTCCTTATCTGGATAAACAAGGAGTAATTTGGCTGAATAAAAATCAGGGATCGGACTCTCCTTCTTCTCCAAAAATTTGATTTCTGTCCCCGGCGGGAGCCGTATCTGAGTTCTGAAAGTATTGATGGCAACTTCCCCAATCTTGTCTTCCTGTGAAAAACCCGGTTGAGAAAAAATAAAAATAGACAACAACAAACAGATTCCGTCAATCAAACATTTCTTAAGCATCTTTCCCTCCTCCAAAAATCTTTTCATTTTACTATCTCTCTAAGGCAGTGTTAGCATCCTCATGAGTTCGGTTCTGCGAAGTTTTGAATCGACCAATCTACTCTCGTTTCCGGGGGAAAAAAGATTTCCTTCGGAGCCCTGTCGATCATTTCAAGGCGCTCCAGCAAACCCTTTCGATTGGCTATCTGGATCTGAAGACCGGGCCGGGCGTTCAATTCGAGAAGAAGGGGACCATCCTTTTGGTCAATCACCAAATCGACGCCCAGATACCCCAAGCCCGTCATATCCGTGGATTGAGCGGCCATCAGAAGCATCTTTTCCCAGAAGGGGATCTCAATATCCCTCAACGATTCTCCTGTATCAGGATGATGCGTGATGCCCCCCGAACGTCTCACTCCATCCAGGGTCTTCCCTCTTCCTATGTCGATCCCCACCCCCACAGCGCCACGGTGAAGATTGGCTTTACCATCGGATTGCCTTGTGGGCAGCCGGACCATGGCCATGGCTGGGATGCCGCGGTAAACAATGATCCGGACATCAGGCACGCCCTCATAGGTCACCTTTCCAAAAACCTGATCTGGATGAATCAGACCTTCTATGACGGCTTTGTCTTCGAGCCCTTCAAGAGAGTAAATCCCCGAGAGGATGTCTGAAATGTGGTAGCGGATGTCATCCTTTGAAATCATCTTCCCGCTTTGCGTCACGTACTTTCCGTCTCTGCGATCCGTAATAAGAATGATCCCACTTCCACCGCCCCCCCTTGCCGGTTTTAAAACGAATTCCTGCCGGTCAGCGAGAGCCCTTTCAAACCCAGCGATATCCCCGTGATGCGAAACCACGTGATAGAGTGGAGGCGTCGGAATCCCATGTTTTAGAGCCAGTTGTTTGGTCAGCAGCTTGTCATCCACAAGGGGAAAACTGCTCCGCCGATTAAACCGCATGATATATTCTGCGTTCCTGCGATTCATGCCAAGGACTCCGGCCTTCCGAAGAGAGAGGAATTGTCTGAGGATCATGATTTTTCCCCCAATATTTTGAATCGCAAAATTTCCGAAAGTCGATAACCACTGTAATTTCCCAAGAGGAGCAATAAACCCATGATGGCAAACAGAAGCTCGGGATAAACGAAGAAAGTGAGCTGAAGGGGATCGATTTGAATGATCTTGTAAGTAATAGCGGCGACAGCGGCGCTTCCCGCAGCCGTTCGGAGAGCCTGCAGGGCACCCGATTCCTCGATAAGGATGAAAAAGCGCTCAATGGTCATGGAGAGAATCACAAAAGGGAGGAGTCCAACAGCCATAAATTCCCGAACCCCGAATTTGCTCCCAATCAAGGCGAAAATGGTAAAGGCAAGGATGACGAAGGTGATCAGGAAAGAGAGACGAGGAACCAACAGAAGACGGAGCCGATCAATTGCTCGACGGAGCAGATATCCTATTAATACAACCCCTGCAAAGATCCCCAGCCCGTAGGAGAGCCCTGTGCTCCGAAAAGCCAGGGCCATGAGAACCGGCATGAAGATTCCGAAGGTTGGAAACCCGACGATATTTCGAAGCACAGAAATCATCAGGACACCAATCGGAACCAACAGCAGAATGCGGAATATTTCTTGAAATTCCTTTGGTATGGCAAAAAGGGACCATCGATCGAGGAACCGTGTGGATCGCTCAATGCGTTCGAAATGGGACCGCCACTGGCTAAGAGTCTGCTTACTCAAAATCCAGCGTACCTCCCGCAGTTTTCCCCCTGAAATATTCACAAGAGGGGTTTCCCCGATCATCAAGGGCAAAAGGCAAACCGATTCGTCGTAAATATCACCTGTTTCAGGCTGAATGTGCTCCCATTTTTGACCTGTCCATACGGCGATCCAACGGTCGGGTTGAGTTGCAATGCCTTCTGAAAGAACAAAGCCCTGAACCTTCCGAACTGGGAAGTTTGCAGACCGGAGAAGGAGCACAAGCGCTTTTTCAGCGCCGTACTTTTTTTGAATAGGTGACCATTGTTTCAAATTATTTTCATTAGGTGGCGGTTCCCCCCAAAACCCCTTTGTTGTTGCTGCAATGGCCTTCAATTTTTCGGGGGGCTTAAGGGAGGCATATCTTTCGACCAGCCGTCCTGCGAGAATTTGCTCGGACTTATCCCCGATAATAGCTGGAAAGGATTCCGGGCCCGGAGGTTT
>Ga0315286_10008423_pt1 | contig 10148 bp, 4 predicted proteins | sample YL17G10_0_MG_FD_205038 | JGI IMG/M metagenome (GOLD analysis project Ga0315286, IMG submission 205038) | Sediment microbial communities from Yellowstone Lake, YNP, Wyoming, USA - YL17G10_0 | ecosystem: Environmental > Aquatic > Freshwater > Lake > Sediment | place: USA: Wyoming | collected...
GCACACTCGCCAAGCACCTCGCTGTAGAGCGCGACCCGTGTGCCCGCGTCTGTCGTCTTCAGCGCCTTGTCCGCCTGCTCGTGGACCTTCTTCTCGCTGGCCACGATCTCGGCGGTGAGGCTCGCGTCCTTCGGCAGCTCCTTCGCCGAGAGCGGCGCGGCCCTGAGCGCCTCGACGCCCTTCTTCCAGAGCTCGTCAGATGGCCCGGCCAGTCCCTGGTACATCAGATCGACCGCCCACTGGTGCTCGAGCATGTGCGCCGCCGTGCCTTTTGTCCATGTGGGTTTCGGAAGGTCGGGAAATGCAGGAGTGACCTTCGCGGCCACATGACAGCCGCCGCAGTACGAGATCATCATCGTCGTCGCCGTCGCGGCGCCCTTGATGTCCCTGGCTCCGGCCACGTTGGCCGCGAATTTCTTCATGTCGGCGACATAGGAGGCGGTGCTGGCCGGGAACCCCGCCACCTCCTGATGGTCGGCCATCCATTTGGCCGGCACGGCCGCCGTTTCCAGATCACCCCGGATCACGGCGTGTTGGACGATGGTGACCTTGCCGAGCTGTTCGTGCATTTCCCTGGTCAGCTCGGTAATCGGTTTGGGCGGCGGGGCCGGTGCCGGCTTCTCTGCGGGCGGCTGCGAGCCGCCACACGCGATCACCGCCACGAGAGCGAGGAGGAGACCGATGATCAGAGGCCGTGAGCGTCGCGACATAGGGCAACCTCCACGGGGACCGGCCTTATTGTTCATCCGCGGCCGGCGGGCGTCAAGCGATCGGAAGAGCAATCGGACCCATTGTCGCGGAATCGGCAGCAAAATTACGCTCGACCCCTCTTCCGCGGCCGCACTATGCTGTCGGCGTGGTCTCAACCCCGGCAAGTCCCGGCAACGGGCTTTCTCTGCACACCAACGACCGCGTGGTGATGCTGGTCAATCCCGCCGCACGCTCGACAGGCGACCGGGCGTCGATCGCGACCACCGTGCGCACGCTGGGGCAGCGATATCGCGTCGAGATTGTCGCGCCTTCGAGCGTCGAAGAACTTCACGCGGCGGCGAGGGCCGCCGCCGCGTCCTGCGACGCCGTGATTGTCGCCGGCGGCGATGGCACACTGCACCGGGTGATCAACGCCGTCGATGGGCTGAATGTGCCGATTGGTCTGCTGCCGCTTGGAACGGGCAACGACTTCGCGCGGGCGCTGCATCTGCCGGCCGCCCCGGCCGACGCAGCCGCCCGGATCCTCGACGGGCAAGTCCGCCAGATTGACCTGGTCGCCGTCAACGGGCGCCTGTTCTGCACCGTCGGCGTGCTTGGCCTGGCGGCCGAAGCCACGCTTGCCTTCGACCGGCTGCTCCGGCCTGGCTCCTGGACAAGGCCCGTGATGCGTGCGCTCGGCGGATGGTCTTACCGGATCGCCGGCCTGAATGCGCTCCTCCGTCGCGGTTCGCGTCTGGAGCGCGTGGCGATTGAGAGCGCTGGAACCGGTTTCGCCCCCCGTTCTCGCGGCGACAATGGCACGCTTCACGCCGGTGAGGAAGCCGTCTCCAGTCAGTTCGGCGCCCCGGAGCCCCGGTCGATGTACGGCGCGTTTGTCACCAACACCACGCTGTTGGGCGGCGGCATGGTCGTGCCAATCGACTCGGACATGGCTGATGGTCAGCTCGAGATCGCGTGCATCGAAGCGATGTCTCGTGCGCGACTCCACTGGGCCTTTCTGTGTCTCGCGAATGGATGGCGCGTGCCGGACGGTGTGCTGCGCGTCGTGCGCACGGACTGCGCCGTCATCACCTGCGAGCACCGTCTGCCGTTTGCCGCTGACGGCGAACTCGTCTGCGAGGAGAGCCGCTTCGACGTCGCCGTTCGCCCGGGTGCGCTGCGCGTAATCTGCCGACGATGCTAGAATCTGTCTGCCCCAGGGAGGGATGCGATGCATCAACCAATACGGACCGCGACAGTGCTCTTGTTGGCATTGGCGGCCATGACCGCCGCCTGCGCGAAAGAGGCCCCGCCGCCGCCGGCGCCGCCTCAGGCCACCATCGAACCGGCCATGCTGAAGGCGTTCCCGCCGCTGCCAGACGCGGTGCCCGCGTCGCAGGGGGCGGCGTCGAACGAACAGGTGATGCTCGGGCGCATGTTGTTCTTCGAGCCGCGCCTGTCAAAGAGCCAGAAGATCTCCTGCAATAGCTGCCACGATCTGACGAATTACGGCGGGGACGGCCAGCCAACGTCGGACGGCCACAAGGGACAGAGAGGCGATCGGAACTCGCCGACGGTGTACAACGCGGCGGCTCACTTCGCGCAGTTCTGGGACGGCCGGGCCGCCGATGTCGAGGCGCAGGCCAAGGGGCCCGTGTTGAATCCTGTCGAAATGGCCATGCCGGGCGAGGCGAGGGTCGTCGAGGTGCTCGAGTCGATACCGGAATACGTCGCCGCGTTCAAACGCGCATTCCCCGGCGGCAAAGAGCCGATCACCTACGACAATATGGCCAGGGCGATTGGCGCGTTCGAGCGGAAGCTGATGACCCCGTCGCGCTGGGACGCGCTGCTGAAGGGCGATCAGAATGCGCTGACGCCTGAGGAGAAGATCGGGTTCCGTACGTTCGTGGATTCCGGCTGCTCAGGCTGCCATACCGGGACGCTGCTGGGCGGCACGATGTATCAGCGAATGGGCCTGGTGAAGGCGTTCGCGCGATCGACCGACCCGGGGCGCATGAAGGTGACGCACGCCGAGTCGGATCGCGCCACGTTCAAGGTCCCCTCGCTGCGCAATGTCGAGAAGACGGGGCCGTACTTCCACGATGGCAAGACGGTGACCCTCCAGCAGGCCGTCCGCGAGATGGGGGAGTATCAGTTAGGAGTGGCCCTGAGCGACCAGCAGACCAAGGAGATCACGGATTTCCTGAATGCGCTCACCGGAACCATCGATCCCGAGTACATCAAGCCGCCCGTGCTGCCGAAGAGCACCGCGAAAACGCCGAAGGCGGTCGAAGGGGATTGAAGACAGCCGTGGAGGACCGGGTGCGACCTGCGCCGGAATTCACTTGCCTCGACGGGCAACCCGGGGTCTGAAGACCCCGGGCTCCACTTGAAAAGACTCACGGGCACCGTCAACTCAAACGGTCTCCGGGGCTGGCTGCAGGCCGGGTGTTCAGACCCGGCGCTCAGGATCGAGCGGTCTGAAGACCCCGGGCTCCACCAGAGAAGAACGCTCTGCTCTCACCTACTTCTTCGCGGGCGCCGGCACCTTGATGGGTTCCGGCACGTCGAGCTTCAGCTTATAGGTCGCCAGCGTCTTGCTGAGCGTGGCCGCCTTCGCAATCAGCGCATTGACCTCGGCCATCGTCTTCGGAAACTGCACCTTGGAGTCGGCGTAGGCTTTCTGCGCCACGTCGGTGACGGGCATCGTCGCCATCAGCGCGTTCTTGGCCTGCCCGATGCGGGCCATCAGGCCTGGCGTCGGCGTGACGGCCGCCGCGCCGCCACCGCCTCCACCACCCCCTCCGCGGCCAGCACCACCAGCCGCGAATTTCGGCATGAGCGCCGTCAGCTCTTTGTTGAACGCCTCGAATGACGCCTTGGCGTCGGCCGGCACGTCGGTGCGGCCGGCGATCTCTTTCGCCAGCTCTCCGGTGCGCGTGCTGAGCGGCCGGAGCGCAGCGCCAGCCTCGTTGCCCACGCGCTGGAGTTCGTGCATTTCCATCGCCATGTCGAATCTCTTCTTGCGCTCGATCTCCGAGAGAGCCACTTCCGGATCCGACATCACCTTCAACGGCTTGCTTTCGATCGTCTTGCCGTCAACCACCAGCGCCACGGTGTACGTGCCGGCTGGAACGAAGGGGCCGGCATCGCCGCCTCCGCCCCCGAACCCGCCGCCGCCGCCCCGGCCACCCGAACTGCAGCCGGCGCCGAACGGATTCTGAGCAGCCGCGCCGCCCCGGCCACCCGCGCCGCCCTGGCCGCCCGCGCCGCCCTGGCCACCCGCTCCGCCCTGGCCACCCGCTCCGCCCTGGCCACCCGCGCCGCCCTGGCCGCCCGCTCCGCCCTGGCCACCGCCCGCGCCTCCACGGCCGGCCCTGCCGCCCGGATCAGCGGCAGCCGACGGGAGCGGCTGCACGCGCAGATCCCAGCACGCCGCCTGCATGCCAGGCTTGTTGCTGTTGGCGAGGACCTGTCCGGAGATTTCGCGCATGTCCTTGCCGGCCGCATCCGTGATCTTCAACTTGACGTCACCGGCCTGCTTCTTGAGGAACCAGGAGATCATGGCCGCCTGAGGCGGATTCTCGCCAAAGAACGTCTGATCGCCCCAGAACTCATAGTTGCGATCACTGGCCGGCCGCCGGTACATCGAGAAGGGCGGCGGCGTGAAGAGCTTCGCCTCGGCGGCCGCCTGTGCCGCCGCAAACTCCTGGATGGGCTCGAGATGATCGAGAATCCAGATCGACCGCCCGTGCGTCGCAACCAGCATCGCGTTGTCGCGCGTGTGAAGCGTGATCTCGTCAACCCGCACGGTGGGGAAGTTCGCCTTGATTCGCATCCAGCTCTTCGCGCGATCGATCGACACGAACAGACCCGTCTCCGTGCCGAGGTAGAGCACATCCGGATTCTTCAGGTCTTCGGTCAACGTCCGCGCGATTTCGCCCTTGAGGTTCGCGTTCGCCGACCGCCACGTCTGCCCGGCGTCGTTGCTCGCGTAGACGTACGTCTCGAAGTCGTTCTGCCGGTGGCCGTCGAACGTGGCGTACACCGTGTTCTCGTCGAACCGCGACGGCGCGACCTTCGACACGTAGATGCCCTTGGGCAGGCCAGGCACCTTGTCGATGACCTGCGCCCACGCCTTACCGGCATCCTTCGTTACCGCCAACCGCCCATCGTCGGTGCCCGCGTAGAGCAGGCCCGCCTTCATTGGTGATTCCGCAAACGTGGTGATCGTCGGCCATGCCGCGATGCCGTCATTCCGTGCGATTGTGACCTCGCTGCCTTTCACGCCCATCGTCACGATGTCCTCGCGACTGGCGCCGCTGGTGAGATCGGGACTGATTGGCGTGAAGGTGAGGCCCTTGTCGTTCGAGCGGAACACCCTGTTGGCCGGGGCATAGATGATCTTCGGGTCGTGCGGCGACAGCGTGATCGGCGTGTCCCACTGCCAGCGCAGCGGAGGCTCGCCGGGAGCGGCCTGCGGCCGGATCTGCAACGACTCGAACGTCACGCGATCGATGCGCACGATGTTGCCGTCCTGCGACTCGCTGTAGATCACGCGCGGATCCGAGGGATCCTGAAGCACGGCGAAACCGTCGCCGCCCTGGATCGTGGCCCAGTGATGATTGGCGATGCCGGCGTTGCCGCGCACCGCACTCGGCCCGCACCAGTCGTAGTTGTCCTGCATGCCCCCGCACACGTTGTACGGGATCGCCATGTCGAAGCTCACGTGATAGAAGAGCCCGACGGGCAGGTTCGGCAGGAAGTTCCACGTCTTTGACTGGTCGTACGACACGGCCAGGCCGCCGTCGTTGCCGATCAACACGTGGTTCGAGTTCGCCGGGTTGATCCAGATCGCGTGATGATCCGAGTGGGTCCTTGATGCGGCCGCCGTGTTGACGGCTTTGCCGCCGTCGAGGGTCAGGTGGAGATCGACGCCTCCCAGGAAGACGACTTCGGAGTCGTTGGGATCGATGCGGACCTGGCTGAAGTACATCGGCCGCGGGTTGACGTTGTTCACCTTGCGCCACGTCGTGCCGCTGTCGTCAGAGCGATAGAGACCCGTGGGCGTCGTGTTGACGCCGGTCGCCATTCCCCGTCCGCCAAAACCGCCACCAGCCGGTGGACCAGGAGCCTGTTCGCCAGCCACAGCGGCTTGCCCGGCCGTAGCCGCAGGCGAAGGCGGGCCAGCCTGCGCGCCTCGACCACCGCCAGCGTCAGGCGCACCGGCGGGAGCGCCAGCCGCCTGCCCCGCCGTAGCCGCAGGCGAAGGCGAGCCACCGGCTCCGCGTCCGCCGCCCGCCGCCGAGGGGCCTTCGACCAGCGCATACAGGATGTTCGGCCGGCGTCGGTACACATCAAACGCGATGCGTCCCAGTGCGCCCTCGGGCAAGCCGCCCTTCATCTTCGTCCATGTGTCGCCGCCGTCAGCCGACTTGAAGAGGCCGCTGCCCGGGCCGCCGCCGTTCATGCAGCACACCGTGCGGCGCCGCTGATACATCGACGCGTAGAGGATCTTGCTGTTGGCAGTGTCCATCGCCAGGTCGTTCGCGCCTGTGTCGTCGTCGACCTTGAGCACCTGCTTCCACGTCTTGCCGGCGTCGGTCGTCTTGTACACGCCGCGCTCGCCGCCCGGCCCCCACAGGCTTCCGGTGGCCGCCACGAACACGGTGTTGTTGTCGCGCGGATCGATGACGATGCGATTGATGTGCCGCGACGTGCGCAAGCCCATGTTGGCCCACGTCTTGCCGCCGTCGGTCGACTTGTAGACACCGTCACCCCACGAGGTGCTCTGCCGGTTGTTCGATTCGCCGGTGCCGACCCAGACCAGGTCCGGGTTGCTCTGCGACACGGTGACATCGCCAATCGACATCAGGCCCTGGTCCTGGAACTGGGCTTCGAACGTTGTGCCGTTGTTGCTGGTTTTCCAGACGCCGCCATGCGCCGCGCCCACGTAGTACACCGCGGGGTTGGTCTCGTACACGGCGAGGTCGCTGATCCGTCCCGACATCGACGCGGGGCCGATGGAACGGAAATGGAGCGTGTCGAACGGCGAGCCTGCCGGCGTGGCCGGCGCCGCCTGCTGGCCGGCTCCAGCCAGCGTCTGGCCGGCGATGGCCAGGACAAGAGCAATTGCCGCGCCGAGACCCATCACACGTAAGCGCTTCATCACAGGTAGCCTCCAGAACATCAAGGGAGAGACGGCCGATTATAGGCCAGTCCGGGCGCGTTGTGCGCGGGCATCTCCGAATACGGGAAAATCCGAACACCTGTTCGGCGCATGCGGCTCTCCGGCACTCGACACGGGAAGGCCGGGGGGTGTATCTTGCCGGTCTCGCCACGATCCGGGCCGCACGGGATCAGTGTCGCGACCACTTGAGATACACCGAACAACGCCACGGAGGCATCATGTCGACACGCGGGCCAATCGACTCCGGCCACCTCGCGAAGCGCTTCGCCCTGGCCGTTTCCCTCATCCTTATTCTCACGGTTTTCCAGTTGCCGATGTTCGCGCAGGCGACCACGGCAGCGCCACCGCAGAAGCCGGCAGCCGCCACTCCGCAAGCCGCTCCCAAGGCGCCCGAGAAGGCGCCGGAGCCGCCAAAGAAGCCGCTCAGCTGGGCGGACCAGATTCTCGCGCTGGAATCCTACGCGACCCCGCCGCCAGAATTGGCGCCAGCGGTGCTTGCACCGCGCTGGCAGAACACCACGCTTGGCAACGCCAGCCGGGACAAGAAGTGGTTTCTCAACATGATCGGCGACGGCCCGGTGCCGATGGCCACTTTCTCGAAGCCGTTCCACGAGCTCGGGGGCGTCTTTATCGACTTCAAGGCCAATCGGGCGCGCTCGCTGACCATCAGCAACAACGTCGGCATCCAGATCACATCGGCGTCTGACGGCACGAAGAAGACCATCCAGACACCGCCCAGCGCACGCGTGTCGAGCGCGGTCTGGTCGCCCGACTCGAAGAGCATCGCGTACTACGTTCACACTGACGATGCCACGCACATCTGGGTCACGGATATCGCGACCAACAAGGCACGGCAGGTCACGACCACGCCTGTACTGGCGACGTTCGTGTCGAGCTTCGAATTCACCGAAGACAGCAGGCAGATTACGACCGTCGTCATCCCGGACGGCCGCAAGCCGATTCCCGTGGCGCCGGCGGCGCCGAGCGGACCCGAAGTGAAGGTCAGTGAGGGGACCGACAAGAACCGCCTGCGGACGTTCGCGAGCCTGATGGGCACGCCCTACGAGTTCGCGCTGCTCGAGTGGCACACGACCGGGCAGTTGGTGACGATCGACGTCACGGTGCCGGTGGCACCCGCTGTCAAGGGCAAGCCGGCGGCGGGAGCAGCGAAGAATGTGAAGAAGATTGGCCAGCCGGCGATGATCCGCGCGATCGATGCCTCGCCGGATGGCAAGTTTGTGCGCGTCACGACCATGACGAAGCCGTTCGCGTACATCGTGCCGGTGAGCAACTTCGGCCAGGTCGAGGAAGTCTGGGATGTCGACGGCAAGGTGCTGGCGAAGGTGACGGATCGGCCGCTCAACCTTGGCGTGCAGGACGACACGGCGCCGCCGCCCGATCCGACGGCCGCCCCCGGCGGCGGACGAGGAGGAGCGGGCGCGCAGCAGGGCAAGCGTGAACTTGCGTGGCGGCTGGATGGCCAGGGCTTCACGTACCTGGAGCAGGAACCCGCGCCAGCGGGCGCGGCGGGGGCCGGACGTGGAGCCGCGGCGGCGGGTCGCGGCGCTGGCCGCGCGGGTGCCGCCGCGGGCGATCAGGCTGCCGGAGCAGGGCGCGGTCAGGCGCCGCAGCGCAAGGATCGCCTGTATCAGTGGCTGCCGCCTTTTGCGGACAAAGGTGCCAAGGTCCTCTTCGAGAACGCCACGCGCATGAGCGGTGTGCGGTATTCCCCCGACATGCAGACGATTTTCTTCAGGGAGACGAGCGGGCAGAACACCATCGAGGTCGCGGTCAACCTGAAGGAGCCCGAGCCGCGCTACACGCTCGCGCGATTCCGGACTGACGAGCCGGCAGCCAGCCCAGGCACATTGCTGTCGACGCGCGGTGGCGGGGGCGGCGGCCGTGGCGGTGGTGGTGGCGGACGAGGCGGAGCCGGCGGCGGTTCAGGCCCGGTGATGATGTCGGCCGACAACACGAGCGTCTATTATCAGGGCACGACGTACGACAAGGACCCCGAGCAGGTCGGGCCCAAGACCTTCATCGACAAGGTGACGATCAAAAACGGCGAGAAGAAGCGGCTCTTCGAGAGCGACAACAAGGACGTGTTCGAGAGCGTCGCGACCGTGATCGATCCGGAGGCGGGCCGGTTTGTCGTGGAGCGCCAGAGCCCCACGCAGACGCCGCAGTTCTTCCTGGTCGATGGCACAGCGCGCAAGCAGCTCACCGAGAACAAAGATCTGTTTCCGGATCTGACCAGCGCACCCAAGCAGCGTGTGATCGTGGAGCGGCCCGATGGCATCAAGTTCGCCCTCAGCGTGATGCTGCCGCCAGACTGGAAGCCGGGCGGTCCGAAGCCGCCCGCCATCTTCTGGCTGTACCCGCGCGAGTTCGTCGATCAGGATGCGATCGACAGGCCGGATCGCACCTTCAACAAGAACGCGTTCCAGAACTTCGGCGCGCGGTCGATGCAGTTCCTTGTGCGCCTGGGCTATGCCGTCGTCGTGGAAGCGCCCGGCGGCGGGCTCCCCATCGTCGGCCCGGCCAACCAGCAGAACAACAACTACGTGAACGACCTGCGGAACAGCCTGTCGGCGATGATTGACGAACTCGATCGCCGCGGGCTGGCGGACCGCAACCGCCTGGCCATTGGCGGCCACAGCTACGGGGCGTTTACGACCGTCAACGCGATGGTGCACACGCCGTTCTTCAAGGCGGGCATCGCCGGTGATGGCGCGTACAACCGGACGCTGACGCCGCTGGGGTTCCAGAGCGAACGTCGCGACCTCTGGGAGGCGCCGAACGTCTATCTCGGGATGTCGCCGTTCATGTACGCGAACAACATGACGGGCGCCCTGCTGATGTATCACAACCTCCACGACCAGAACGTCGGCACCGACCCCACCAACTCGATTCGGCTGCACCACGCGCTCAACGGGCTCGGCAAGACATCGGCGCTCTATCTCTACCCGCTGGAGGACCACGGGCCGGTGGCGCGCGAGACACTGCTCGACCTGTGGGCCCGCTGGTCGGCGTGGCTCGACAAGTACGTCAAGAACCCGGTGAAGGTGGAGAAGAAGGCCGCGCCGGCTGACGCGATCGAGAAACAGTAGGAAGACACCCGCAGGGGCGGCCCCCCTTGGCACGCCACAGCCGTAGGCGAAGGCGGCTGTGGCCGCCCGGCGGGTTCGCGTGTCGGGCAACCACGGGGGGTTGCCCCTACGGAATCACGGCCAGATCTCGTAGGGGCGGCCCCCAGTGGCCGCCCCAC
>Ga0315286_10008424_pt1 | contig 10146 bp, 7 predicted proteins | sample YL17G10_0_MG_FD_205038 | JGI IMG/M metagenome (GOLD analysis project Ga0315286, IMG submission 205038) | Sediment microbial communities from Yellowstone Lake, YNP, Wyoming, USA - YL17G10_0 | ecosystem: Environmental > Aquatic > Freshwater > Lake > Sediment | place: USA: Wyoming | collected...
TTTTCTAGCATGACAGAAGGCGCCGCCATCCCCCTCGAACCGACACCGGACGTCCCTCCCTGCACCGAGGCGCCGGAGGGCTATCAGGTCCGCCTGGACGTGTTCGAGGGCCCCCTGGACCTTCTCCTCTTCCTCATCCGCAAGAAGAAGATCGACATCCACGACATCCCCATCGCCGCCATCACCCGCAACTACCTCGAATACCTCGACCGCAAGACGGAGATCAACCTCGACCGCGAGGCGGAGTTCCTGTTCGTCGCCGCGCTCCTGATCTACATCAAGTCCCAAATGCTCCTGCCCCGCGAGACCGACCTGGCCGAGCACGAGGACCCGCGCCAGGTCCTGGTCAACCGCCTCATCGAGTACGAGAAGATCAAAGCCGCCTGCTCCCTCCTCCGGGAACGGGAGGACGGCCAGATCCTCCAGTGGAAGAGGAATTTCATCCCGCCTCTCCGCGGCGAAGGCGAGCTCGAACCCGTGGAACTGTTGCTCTTCGAGTTGTCCGAGTCGTTCTTCCTCATGATGAAGCGGCGGTCCGCCGACGAAAGCCGGACGATCCGCGGCCGGGACGTCTCGATCGAGGGCAAGATGAAGGAGCTCGTCGGGCTCCTCCGAGAACGGCACATGATCGATTTTCTCGAGTATTTCGAGGCCAACACCTCGCTCGAGGAGGCCTTGGTCTCCTTTTTCTGCATCCTCGAGCTGGTCAAGTCCCGGGTGGCGGTCGCCGTCCAGGACGAGCTCTTTCAGACCATCCGGGTCTGGCTCCGCAAGGAAGCGCACGGGACGGATCATCATGAATAGCCCACTCAAGAACATCGTCGAGTCGCTCATCTTCGTCTCCCAGGAGCCCCTGACCCTGGAACGCATCCAGGCCGTGCTCGAGGGTGTCCCGGCCGCCGACATCCAGGCCGCCGTCGACGAGCTCGTCGCGGACACCGCTGCGGACGGCCGCGGCGTTCAGGTCGTCCATGTCGGAGGCGGCTGGCTGTTCTCGACCAAGCCGGCTTTCGACCGGGAAATCCGGCGCCTCCTCCAGATCGAGCGCAAGAACAGGCTGACGTCGGCCGGGCTCGAGACGCTGGCCGCGATCGCCTACCGCCAGCCGGTGACCCAGGCCGAGATCTCGGGGATCCGGGGCGTCGATTCGACCTCCTCGCTGATGACGCTCCTCGAAAAGAGCCTGATCAAGATCGTCGGACGGAAGAAGGCGCCGGGCAACCCGCTTGTCTACAGGACGTCCGACGAGTTTCTTCTCTACCTGGGGCTCAACAGCCTCGACGAGCTTCCCTCCGAGGAAGAGATCGCCAAGATCCTGCAGGAAGAAAAGGCCGCCGACGCTTAGTCCCTAAGTGTAGACAAAGCCTTGACTTAGAGTTGACATCACGAGGTTTCTTGTATAGTATGAATCGTTCTTTCCTGGCCCTTGGAGAAGGGACGCCACAGAATTTCCTTTTCAGGAGCAATGTGCCATGACCGAGTCGACCAAACAGCCGGACCACGACGACAACATGTCGTCCGAAGACTACGAAAACCTGTTGGACCGCTACGAGTTCAGTACCAAGGAAATCACCATGGGGAAGATCCTCAAGGGGCGGGTCATCAAGAGGACCCCGACCTATGTCCTCGTGGACATCGGGTTCAAGGCCGAGGGCATCATCCCCAACGAGGACTTCACCAACCCCAAGACCCTCGCGGACCTGCAACCCGGCAGCGAGGTCGAGACCATGCTCGAGGAGACCGACCTCAAGGACGGCTACCTCGTCCTGTCCAAGAAGCGCGCGGACGGCCTCCGCGCCATCGAGAACCTGGGCCAGGCCTTCGAGCACGGCCAGGCGGTCACGGGCACGATCACGGAAAGGACCAGGGGCGGATTCAACGTCGACGTCGGCATCCCGACGTTCCTGCCCGATTCCCACGTCGACATCAGGCCGGTCAAGGACACCTCCGCCCTCCTGGGGCAGACCTTCAAGTTCCGGGTCATGAAATTCGACCGAAGGACCGAGAACGCCGTCCTGTCGCGCAGGCTCCTCCTCCAGGACGAGCGGGAGGAGAAGAAGAGGCGGGTGTTTGGGAACCTGGTCAAGGGGCAGAAGCTCACGGGGCAAGTCAGGTCCCTGACCAACTTCGGCGCCTTCGTTGACCTCGGCGGCATCGAGGGCCTTCTCCACGTCTCGGACATTTCCTGGGGCAAGAGCACCCATCCCGCCGAGCACCTGAGCGCCGGCCAGCAGGTCGAGGTCGTCGTCCTCGACTTCAGCGAGAGGGACGAGAAGATCTCCCTCGGACTGAAGCAGCTCACGCCCGACCCCTGGGCCAACATCGCCGAGAAATACCAGGCCGGGCAGAAAATCACCGGGAAGGTCTCGAGCCTGACCGACTTCGGCGCCTTCGTCGAGCTCGAGAAGGGCGTCGAGGGGCTCGTCCATATCTCCGACCTGACCTGGTCCAGTAAGCTCGTCCACCCCAGGAAAGTCCTCAGCCCAGGCCAGGAGGTCGTCGTCACCATCCTTGACGTCAACCCGACGACGAAGCGCATCTCCCTCGGCCTCAAGCAGGCCTCCCCCCACCCCTTGGAGACCTTCAAGCAGAAGCACGGCGTCGGCGCTCGGGTCAAGGGAGTGGTGACCAGCCTGACCGATTTTGGAGCCTTCGTCGAAGTCGAGAAGGGCATCGAGGGGCTCGTCCACATCTCCGATATCAGCTGGGAGAGGGTCAAGCACCCGTCCGAGAAGCTCCAGCCCGGCCAGGAGGTCGAGACCCTCATCCTCAACATCGACGTCGACAAGCAGAAGGTCTCCCTGGGGATGAAGCAGCTCGAGGGGGACATCTGGGAGGATTTCTTCGGCCGCCAGAAGGCCGGCGACATCGTCAAGGTCAAGATCGTCCGCCTGACGGACTTCGGCGCCTTCGTCGAGATCATCCCGGGCATCGAGGGGGTCATCTTCACCTCGGAGCTCGACGAGAAGAAGCTCGAAAAACCCTCCGACGCCTTCTCCGTCGGCGACGAGCGGAACGCCAAGATCATCCGGCTGAACGCCAAGGCCAAGAAGATCTCCCTGAGTTTCAAGCAGGCCCTATACGACATAGAGAAGCAGGATTTCCAGCGCTTCATGGAATCGCAGAACGACCGGATGACCCTCGGTGACATCATGAAAGACCAGCTGAAAGGCATCAGCGCTCCGAAGAAGAGGACTAAAAAGGAGGACTCCCATGATTAAGGCCGATCTGATCAACAAGATCTCCCAGGAAATGAACATCCCGAAGCAGGAAGCCGAAGAGGGCGTGAACCTGTTCTTCGACACGGTCCGCGAGGCCATCCTCAAGGGCGAAGAGATCGAGATCCGCGGTTTCGGTAGTTTCCGCTTCCGCAAGCGGACCTCGCGCGTCGGGCGCAACCCCCGGACCGGCGAACCGGTCAAGGTTCCGCCGAAGAAGGTCCTCTACTTCAAGCCGAGCAAGCTCCTCAAGGAGATGATCAACAAGTAATGCGCTACATCTCCGCGCCCTGGAGAGCCGACTACGTCCGCAAAGCCCTGAGCATGAAACGCTGCATTTTCTGTGACGCCCTGGAGGGGGGCGACGAGCGGAAGGCCGCCGTCCTCTACCGGGGCCGCCGTAATTTCGTCATGCTGAACAGGTACCCTTACACGCCCGGTCACCTCCTGATCGCCCCCAAGCGGCACGTCGCGGACTTCGCCGAGGCCCGCCCCGATGAACGGGCCGAGCTCGTCGACCTTCTCCAGGTCGCCCTCCGCGTCCTCCGCGTCCGCTATGCTCCCCACGGGTTCAACACCGGCATGAATCTGGGCGCGAGCGCCGGGGCGGGGGTCGTCGGACATTTCCATCTCCACGTTGTCCCCCGCTGGACGGGGGACGCCAATTTCATGCCCCTCGTCGGGGCGACGCGGGTCTTCATCGAGGACCTGGACACGACCTACCAGAAGCTCCGCCCTCTTTTCGACAAGGAGCGGGCACGCCGGGAGCGCGCGGGACGGCCCAAGCGGCCGACCGCAACCCATTCGAGGTGAACCCATGCTGAAGACCATGAGACGCAACGTGAAGTCGCTCAAACCCATCATGTGGATCGTCGTCGCGACGTTCATCGTCGCCATCTTCGCCATCTGGGGCGGCGCGGGACGGCTGGGCGAGTCCAACAGATCCGACACGCTGGCCAACGTCGGGAGCGAGAAGATCTCCTCCGACGAGTATTTCCAGGCCCTCCGCTCGCGGCTCGAGGCCATGAAGAAACAGTTCGGCGACCTCAACGCCAACCTCATCCAGCAGCTCGGCGTCCCCCAGCAGACCCTGGAACAGCTCGTCCAGCAGAGGCTCCTCCTCCAGATGGCCTCGGACATGGGCCTGCGGGCGACCGACAAGGAGGTCCGGGCGAAGATCGTCGCCTATCCCGCGTTCCAGAGGGACGGGCAGTTCATCGGCTTCGAGGACTACAAGCGGGTCCTGGACTACAACCGCATCCCGCTCGGGGATTTCGAAGACGGCCTAAGACACGACGTCATCATCGGCAAGGTCGTCCGTGTCCTGACGGCCGGCATCATCGTCACCGACGAGGAGGTCTGGGAAGGCTATCGGAAGCAGAGCGACTCGGCCAAGATCGAGTACCTCGTCGCCGAAACGGCCAAGGTCGAGGTCACCGAAAAGCCGGCCGAAGCCGAACTCCGGGCCCACTTCGACAAGAACGCCGCGGGGTACAGGATCCCCGAGAAGCGGACCGCCGACTACGTCGTCGTGAAGACCGAGGACCTCAAGAAAGAGGTCGCGGTCAAGGACGCCGAGATCGGCAAATACTACCAGGACAACACGGCCCAGTTCCAGGAGCCCGACAAGGTCCGGGCGAGCCGGGTCTGGCTGCCCTTCACCGCCGCCGACCGGGAGGCCGTCCTGGCCCAGGCGAGAGACGTCCAGAAGAAGGCCAAGGGCGGCGAGGACTTCGCCGGCCTGGCCCGGGCGTTCTCCAAGGACGACAAGACCGCGAGCGGCGGCGACTGGGGGCTTTTCGACTGGAAATCCCTGACCGCCGCGGAGACCGAGGCCGTTACAAAGCTCGAAAAGGACGGCGTGTCCGACGTCGTCGAGACCGAGGGCGGGGCGGCCGTCTTTAAAGTCACCGAGAAGGCGCCCGCCGTGACCAAGCCGCTGGCCGAGGTGAGCGTCACGATCAAGGGCATCCTCGTGGACCAGAAGGCGCGGGCCCTGGTCGCCGAGAGGATCCAGCGCCTCGAGAAACTGGCCCGCAAGGAAAAAAACCTCGACTATGCCGCCCAAAAGGAAGGGCTCAAGGCGAGCTCGACGGGCGCCCTCAAGAAGGGCGACGCTCTGAGCGATTTCGATAGCGCGGGCGCCGTGAGCGAGACCTTCTTCGGCCTCAAGGCGAAGGAGATCTCGGCGCCGGTCTTCACCAACGCCGGAGAGGCCCTGGCCCAACTCCAGGCCGTCGAGCCCGAACGGCCAGCGAAATTCGAGGAGGTCCGCGACCAGGTCGAGAAAGACGTCCTCGAGGGCTTGAAAAAGGAGAAGGCCCTGGAAAAGCTCCGCGGCGTCCGGGCGTCCCTAAAGGACGAATGGAGCGCGGAGGCCTCCAAGCTCAAGCTCGAGTACCAGTTCGTCGAGGCCCACAAGAAAGAGCAGTACCTGACCCTCGTCGGCGAGAGCCTCGAGGTCGACCGCCTCGTCTTCGGCCTGCCCCTCAAGCAGGCGAGCGAGCCGCTCGAAGTCGACGCGGGCTACGCCATCTTCCGCGTCCTCGAGAAGAAGGAAGTCAGCCGCGAGGAATTCGACAAGAACAAAGCGACGGAGCGGGACACCCAGCTCGAGCAGGAAAAGAACAAGTTTCTGCAGTCCTGCATGGCCAAGGCCCGCACGGAGAAGAAGGTCAAGATCAACTACGACACCTTCCTCCGCCTCAACAATGACGTCCTGTCGAGGTTTTCGAAGACACCCTGAGTCTCACCGCCTGAGTTTCGCCCAATACAACCGAACGTAGAAAGGAGACCGCGATGGAGACGTCCACGAAACCCCTCCCGCCCGAGGCTTACCGGGAGCTCGCTCCCGGGGAGGTCTACAAGCCCTACGTCCCGGCCGAGTCGGCCGTCCCCGAGGTTACGGTCCGTTCCGTCCTCTGGGGGCTGTTCATGTCGCTCTTCTTCACCTTCTCTATCGCCTACCTGGGGCTCAAGGTCGGCACGGTGCCCGAAGCCGCCATCCCCGTGGCCATCCTGGCCGTCGGCATCGGCTACGTATATAAAAGGAAGAGCACGATCCTCGAGAACGTCATCCTCCAGTCGATCGGCGCCGCCTCGGGGGCTCTGGTGGCCGGGGCCATCTTCACCATCCCGGCGCTCTATATCCTGGGCCTGCCGACGGACATCGTCAAGATCTTTCTGTCGACGTTCCTCGGCGGCTGTCTCGGCATTCTTTTCCTCATCCCCCTGCGTCGGTACTTCTGCCAGGAACAGCACGGCAAGCTGCCCTTCCCTGAGGCCACGGCCACGACCGAGATCCTGGTCTCCGGCGAGTCCGGCGGCAAGCAGGCCTGGGCCCTGATCCTGGGCGTCGCCGTCAGCGGCGTTTACGAGTTCCTGGCCATCGGCGTCCGGGCCTGGGACGAGCTGATCAACTTCCGCTTCCTGCCGTTCATGGACAAGCTGGCCGTCAATGCCAAGATGGTCCTCAAGCTCGACGCCCTCTCGGCCTTCCTCGGCCTCGGCTACGTCATCGGCCTGCGCTACAACGCCGTCATCGTCGCCGGCGGGCTGCTGTCGCACTTCGCCTTCATCCCGGCCATCTGGTTCCTCGGCCAGCACGTCCCGGGCGCGGTCTACCCGGGCGCCGTCCCCATCGCGGGGATGAGCGAGACCCAGATCTTCACGACCTACGTCCGGAACATCGGCATCGGAGCCATCTTCATGGCCGGCGTCCTGGGCATCATCAAGTCCATGCCGGTCATGCTCAAGTCGTTCTCGCTCGGATTCCGCGAGATCTTCAAGGGCAAGAGAGCGGGCGCGGCGGCGGAGCTGAGGACGAACCGCGACATCAAGATGAAGACGATCATCCTGGGGCTTCTGGCCACGGCCGCCGGCCTCTTCCTCTACTTCCTCTGGATCTCGAACCTCAAGCTGGCCATCATCGGCGTCCTGATCTGCGTCCTCCTCTCGTTCCTCTTCACCACGGTCGCCGCCTACGCCATCGCCATCGTCGGGACGAACCCGGTCTCGGGCATGACCCTGATCACGATCATCCTTTCGAGCGTCGTCCTCCTCGGGGCGGGGCTGTCGGGGGAACAGGGGATGGCCGTCGCCCTCCTCATCGGCGCGGTCGTCTGCACGGCCCTGTCGATCTCGGGGAGCTTCGTCACCGACCTCAAGATCGGCTACTGGCTCGGAGCGACGCCGCGCAACCAGGAGAGGTACAAGTTCGCCGGCGTCCTCATCTCAGCCCTGACCGTGGGCATCGCCATCTACATCCTGGACAAGGCCTTCTCGTTCCAGAGCGGGACCCTGGCCGCTCCCCAGGCGAACCTGATGGCGACCGTCATCAAGTCGATGATGTCGCGCGAGCCCGTGACCTGGCTTCTCTACGCGATCGGGGCCTCGGTCGCCCTCGTCGCCGAGCTGGCCAAGGTGCCCCCCCTGGCCTTCGCCCTGGGCATGTACCTGCCCCTGCCGTTGACGACGCCGCTCCTCGTCGGCGGCTTCATCTCCCACCTGGTCAAAAAATCGACGAAGGATAAGGAGCTGGCCGAGCGCCGGAACAACCGCGGCACCCTCATCTCCTCCGGCTTCATCGCCGGCGGCGCCCTGATGGGCATCGTCCTGGCCGTGCTCAAGCTGACCAATCTCGATCATGTCATAAGCTGGGGCATCTCGATGGTCTTCGAGAACGGCCGCTGGGTCGACGGCGCGCCCGCAACCTGGTTTACGGGTTACGGACAGATCATCAGCCTCGTCGCGTTCGTCCTGCTCTGCACCTTCGTCTATGTGGACGCGCGGCGGACGAAGTAAAGGGAACGGAGACAACCCATGAAAACGAACAAGCTCTATTCGGCGGCCGACCGGGCCATCAACCAGGCCCTCCGGCTCAAACCCGGCGAGAGATACCTCCTCGTTACGGACAAGCAGAAGATGGACATCGCCGAGGCCCTGGCTTATTACGCGAAGCAGGCCGGCGCCGAGACGACGACCTACCTCATGACCGAGACCTTGCGGCCCATCACCGGGCCGACGCGGCAGTTCAAGGACCTCATCCGGAACGCCTCGGCCACGACCTATATGCTCGAGGGCCGGTTCCCGGAAAAGCCCTTCCGCGGCTTCATGGTCTCCGAGGGCGGCAAGCACGGCCGGATCTGCATGATGCCCGGCCTGACCCGGGACATGATGGAGCGCCTCGTCAACGTCGACTTCTCGGAGATGGACACATTTACGAAAAAGGTCATGCGGGCCATGAAGGACGCCGAGGATGTCGTCGTCGAGAACCCGGCCGGCACGCGGATCTCGTTCAGCGTCAAGGGCCGGGCCTGGCACAACGACAACGGCAACATCAGCAAGAAAGGCATGCACGGCAACCTCCCGGCCGGCGAGTGCTACACGGCCCCGGTCGAGGAGACGTTCACGGGCAAGATCGTCATCAGCCTCATCGACGACAAGCTCGGGCCCGGCGTGATGACGTTCAAGCGCGGCAAGCTGGTGGACTTCAAGGGCAAGGGCATCGCCGAGGTCATCGCGACGATCGGAGCGGACGAGACCGGCAGGATCATCGGCGAATTCGGCATCGGCACGAACAAGGGCGCCCGGATATGCCCGAACATGCTCGAGGCCGAGAAGGCCTTCGGCACGGTCCACTTCGCCATCGGCGACTCCTACGGCATCGGCAAGAACAAGAGCAAATACCACTTCGACGCCCTGGTCGACAAAGTGACGATCAAGGCCAAGGGCAAGATCATCGCTAAGAACGGCAAGTTTCTGATTTGAAATACGATTTCGACAAGATCGTCGACCGGACGGGCACGGAGTCCCTGAAGTGGGTCTATCCCCGCAAGGTCCTCAAGGTCGAGGACGCCATCCCGATGTGGGTGGCCGATATGGACTTCGAGGCGCCGCCGGCGGTCGTCGAGGCCATCCGCAACCGGGCCGCCCACGGGATTTACGGCTATCCCCTCGTGCCTCCGTCCTTCTGGCAGGCGGCGATCGACTGGCTCAAACGCCGCCACGGCTGGGAGGTCCAGAAGCCCTGGATGGCATTGACCCCGGGCATCGTTCCCGCCCTCAACTACTGTGTCCGCGCCTTCACCAAGCCCGGCGACGGAGTGATCATCCAGACGCCCGTCTATCACCCTTTCTATTACGCCATCGAGAACAACGGCCGCCGCGTCGTCCGCAATCCTCTCCGGTTCGACGGCCGGCGCTACACGATGGACCTCGAGGACCTGCGCACGAAGATCGACGCCCCGGGCCGGATGCTCATCCTCTGCAGCCCCCACAATCCCTCCGGCCGCGTATGGACACAGGAAGAGCTAGAGACCCTCGGACGGATCTCCGTGGAGCGCGATCTCCTCGTCGTCGCCGACGAGATCCACCACGACCTCATCTACAGCGGACACCGCCACCAGGTGTTCGCCGCCCTGTCCCCGGAGCTGGCCCAGCAAACGATCACCTGCATCGCCCCGAGCAAGACCTTCAACACCGCCGGCCTGTCGACGGCCGCCGTCGTCGCCCCCAATCCCGACCTCCATAAGAAGTTCGAGGACGAAGCGGAACGTTCCGGCTTCGACCTCGGGAACGCGCTCGGCATCGTCGCCTTCGAGGCGGCCTATGCCCACGGCGGGGACTGGCTCGACGAACTCCTGCCCTACCTCGAAGCCAACATCGATTTCCTGGAGAAGTTTCTGGCCGAGCGCCTCCCGAAGGTCAGGCTCGTCCGTCCCGAAGGGACATACCTCGCCCTCCTCGACTGCCGCGGCCTCGGCCTCGAACCCGCCTCGCTCAATGACTTTTTCCTGAAGAAAGCCCGCGTTTATTTTAGCGACGGGGCGATATTCGGCGAGGAGGCCGCCGGCTTCGTCCGCATCAACTTCGGCTGTCCCCGGGCTCTTCTCGTCGAGGCCCTGGAGCGCATCGAACGGGCCGTCAA
>Ga0315286_10008425_pt1 | contig 10146 bp, 10 predicted proteins | sample YL17G10_0_MG_FD_205038 | JGI IMG/M metagenome (GOLD analysis project Ga0315286, IMG submission 205038) | Sediment microbial communities from Yellowstone Lake, YNP, Wyoming, USA - YL17G10_0 | ecosystem: Environmental > Aquatic > Freshwater > Lake > Sediment | place: USA: Wyoming | collected...
TCCCTTTACCGAATCCCTTGGCGACCTCTTTATCGAGCATCGGGGTTGGGCTTTCTGTTTGTTCCCCTGGCATCGTTTCCGCTGAATTATCCTCTGGAGGTGGCATACCTGGCAGTGGGGCACCTGGGACGCCCGGAGCACCTGGGACGCCTCCGCCTGGGACCATCCCCTCAGGTGGTGCCGGAGGCACTGGCGGTGGTTCGGCCTCGATCTGTTTATCCATTTCTTCAATTTCTTCATCAGATTGCATCAGGACTTGCTTGCGGACCCATTCGCGGGAGAAGTAGGTGCCCACATAGGGTTCCACTTGACCCAGGGTCAGGAGGCGTTCGCGGAGTAACTCGGCATCGCGCATCTCAGCGAAGTTATTATCAGTGGCAAACTTGAAGGTAATTCGTTCCTTCAGATCATCCCATTCTTCAATGGAGCAGATCCCTTTGAGCGACAATTGACGCTTCAAGGCCTGGAAGAACAACATCGAAAACTTCTTGCGAAGGACATTCACAAACTTTGAAAACTTCACTTCATCACGGGTGACTTCGGTCACGCGGCCAATACCAGCAAATCCACCTTGGGCGCCACCAGGACCACCAGAGGGATCAAGGCGACCAATCGGGACATTCAAGCATTGAAAGAGTTGCTTCTTGAAATAGAGGACATCATCCATCTGCCCAAGATTCTGCCCAGCCGGAAGCGTGGTGATTTCCGTGCCCTTGGAGCCTTCGCGCCGTGGGAGCCAGAAATCTTCAAGCATACTGAGATGTTTGCGTTCATCGCGGAGTTCACCGGTCGAGGCATCATAGACCAGCTTGTTCCGATACTTGATCATGATATCACGGACATACTGTTCGGCCTTGAGTTTGGGGAGATTGCCAACATCGATGTAGAATATGCGGCGTTCAGGTGCGCGGGAAAGACGATAGATCACGACGGCATCTTCGATCATGCGGAGTTGATTCAGGGGCTTGATGGCTTTGTGGAGCCAAGAAATGACCATCGTGTTCTTGGCATCCATCATACCAGAATTGATATTGATGATCGTATCTGGTGCGACACGAATGCCTTGATTCACATGAGCGGTATAGGTCTGGGTGACCGTGCCTCGATCATTATAGACGTAGTATTCAGCCGTGGACTTGATGATTTCGGCGCCCGTCTTGGAATCGCGTTCTTTGAGGACCTCACGGACCTTACGGATTTTGCGAGGATCAATGAAACGCAGTTCTTGAATGCCGTCGGTGGGTTTGGTACGGTCGACCATGACTTCATAATAAATGCGGCCGTCTACATACCAGCGACGGAAAATTTCATCGGCCAGATTATTGAAGTTGAGGAGACGCTTGATCGTATTGAATTCAGCGATGATTTTCTTTTTGGTGGATTCTGAGGCGCCTTCGAGTTTATCAAGATTGATATCGACAATATCGCCGTCAGGTTCTTGGGTAATGGCTTCGGTGACAATTTCATCCACGGCCATGGCACATTCAGGATGCAGGGCCATTTCCCGATAGCGAGAGATGAGTTCAATTTCGTTCCGAACAGAACCTTCAAGATCCACATAGGTGGCCACATGGGCCCCTTGAGTGATCGTGACTGCCCCATCGTCGATCTGATCCTGCTTGAGGACCAGTGACGGCATGTTATTTGCCGCAGGGGTAACTATGTCCTCATCTTTTCCAAGTTTCCAGCCCCAGAGGTTAATCGATGCCATAATAAATGTATCCTTCACAGCCCGATGTATATTGATGGATCATGGTGATATTTAGGGGGTTCATCACAGGGGAGAAGGGGCCCCGCGAGGAGCCCCCTAAAAACGCCCCTTTCTTACACAATGCCCGCGCCATCATTCGTGCGCGTCCAGTACTGATAATCGAACGTCACGGTGAATTCTTCGATGGTATCGTTGGCGCCCCAATCCAAATCGATCTGAGACAGATCGGTCGGGAAGAGACCTACAAATTTATAGGTCGCCACTGGGGAACTGCCTGTCTTGGCATATTGATTGACTGAGGCATCGACGGTATATCCAATGGAATTACCGGCGCCACTCAACCGTTGGTTCCCGGCATGGGAATTCAGCGCATTGAGCCACTTCTCAAATCCAGTACGAACGGACCAATCTTCATCGTTGAGGATGGTCACCGTCCATGGTGCAAAGGTGCGATTGCCAGCCAGCTTGACTTCTCGGCCGAAGTATTGCAATAACACCGTTCCCACGGTGGAACCAGGAAGGCTGGCGGATTTACAGGTAAAGGCCAGCTTTTGGTTGGCACCCGCATATCCCAGGATCGCAGGCAGGACCAGTGACACATCAAAGAGATTTGGGCGTGCGCCGTCTCCCTCAAGCTGTGATCTAAATTCTCCTACATTGAACGCCATAGTCTTCTCCTTCTCTACTTAGTATGCTTGAAATGTGCTATCGCTTAGAATTTTCCGACCACTTCGTCGAAGGACACTCCGGTACGGACGGCCACAAAGTTCAACTGGATGAAGTTGATGCTTCGTGCTGGCTTGATGTAGATATCGCCAATGAATTCGTTGCGATCAATGACTTCACCAGTGTTGTTTGAGGTATCACACACCACACGGAAATCAAAGATGCCCCGACGACCCTGGATGTCACGGAGGAAAGGCTCGACCATCGACACAAAGCTAGCGCGGGTGAATTCATCGTTGAATTCAAAGAGGGAATACTTGGCAGCCCGTGCAATCGCTTTTTCGAGGACGATGAACAGACGGCGCACATTGATCCGATCAAAGGCGCTTGGCTTGCTCAAACAGGTCTTGTCTCCATAGAGAATGGTCCCATCGCCTGGGAAGGTGACCACAGGATTAATCCCACTCTGATAGAGTTGGTCACGATCTGTTCGCGTAGGATTCCACGCCAGTCTGACCACGTTCTTGATGGCACCACGATTATACCCTGCTGGTGAGAACCATGGATCACGGGTCGTATCGGTACGGACGCACAGCCCGGCGATATCCCCGTTCAATGGCACATAACGATAGGCATCGGCATACTTGTCATATTGATACTTCCATCCGCAATCCAGCACGGCATAGGAAGAATCCGACAATGTATCATTGAATGCCACAATGGCATCCACTTCGTTCCCGGCGTTGTTCACGACCGAGGCACGGCTTGGAGAAAAGAAGACCACGCAATCGCGTCGGACTTCTGCGATATTATCGATGACATACCCGATAACGGTCGAAGACGCATCACCTAGAGGCACAAGGGAGATATCAACGAGATCCGCATCCTTGAAGTAATCCCAGGCCACAATCGTATCGGCATCGGTTGCCGTCACGGTCGTGCCACCACCTAAGGTTCTGGTCAATGGGTTGGACACTTGTGTAAACGTTGTATTGGCCGCCAGGGTACCCCAGTTCGTGCCACCTGATTGATGCGCGCCCCAATAGATCCAACGGGACTTGTTATACAGCACGGTCGGATAATAGTTCGATGATCCATCTTCGGTCTTGGCATCTGAGGCCTTTGACAAGAAAGGATATTTTTCAATAATCGTCCCTGGGACTCCCGTGATGGCCCCGGTACGATCCGTGACGATCACATGGATTTCATCGTTGGCACCTTTGAGGCCCAAGGTATACTTCGAGGTCCTTGGTGCCGAATCGAACTGGGACGCATAATACCACTTACGTTCGATGGTACCACCAGTGGCCACATTGTACTTAAAGGATGATTCCAAGACGATGTTTGATGAGGTGACGGAAGTGACATTGATATAGGGCCCGGTTTTTGAGAGTCGGACGACATCCCCGGCTTGCAGCGCGGTACCGAGTGTCGCGGAGATACCAACGGTGGTTTGGCCTACAGAGATAATGGCCGCCGTGACGGTCAGTGCAGAGGTCAAATTCTGGTAGAACGCATTCTGAGATGGACATTCCGAGACGATGATCGCATTACCCAAGGCGCCTGGATAGCGGGCCGCCCATTCACCGAACACCCCCTGCCCTGCGGCATAGGTTTCGGTATAGACATCTTCGTTCTTAATTTGGAGCGCCGCGAGGTTGTTGGCGGTGGCATTGAAGGTATTGGCATTGGTGGCACGGGACACCCTGAGGCTGTTCCCATAGGCCAGGAAGTTGGCGGCTGTCCAGAAGGACGTAAAGGTATTGGAATCGGGCTTACCAAAACGGCTGGCCAGCGTCACTTCTGAATCGATCAACACGCGAATGCCGACAGGACCCCATACGAATTGTCCTGCATAGCCTCCATTGGTCGTGGAGACGGCCGGAATGATGGTGGTCAAATCGATCTCTGATACATTAACGCCTGGGGAAACTTGAAATCCCATTGTGTGTCTCCTTTTATCTATCGATGAATGACATAAGCATAGAGGTTGTCGGGGCAGAAGCCTCAAACATACTTGTATTTATGAATCTGAGTATTTGCGAGGTTATTTATGTCTTTGGTAGGCCTGGGAATGCACCTCGGTCCGATTACCATACATATCCGAGGCTTCGGCCCATAAATCCCCCTCTTCAAGGCTATACTGATTGGTGTCTATTCCATTATCCATGAAGCCGAATGGTATCACATCATCATCGATCAACATATTCAATTCGCCTTCGATTTCCTTCCGAATGTCTGTCCCAACACTTTCACGGAAATGTTTCTGGGTCAGGAGCCAAGCAAAGATCACCAGACACATGACCATATCGTCTTTATATCCATCCTCGGCCGCATAACTCGCTTTTTGTTGGACAAAGGTCGATAACTCGGAGATGGTATGATAATCCTGGATCAACAACTTATCCCGTTCAATGATCGTTTTGAGATTGGAGCATCCGATCCGCTTGAGGGCATCGGTCGTCCTGACACCGAGTTGGATCTTCTTTTTGAATCCAGCCGAAAGCTGCTGACCCGGACCGGTCTTGTTCTGAAGTTCCAGTTTATAGATGTTGTCATATTCCAAGTCAAAATGGAGCATGTTCGCAATCTGTTGTCCATTGTCATTGATTTCAATGAGGACAAAGGCGTTATGGTATTGCTTTCCGGCATTATAGATGACATTCGGAAAGATGAGTGGATCAATCGTGGAGGAACGATATTTGGCCACCAGTTTATAGGGATAGGCCGTAATATCAATGATGGCCATGGCCGAGGCATCCAAGCCCAGACCGCGGGAGGGATCAACCGAAATCACATAGTTGTGTCCAGGGAGAGGCAGTTCATAGACATCAAAGCCCTCGGACGATTCGAGCGGGAGCACCCAGGCCAGTTGTCGGAGTTTCTTCCCTGAGATCAGCGTATTGGATGATCCAAGGAATTCACATTCGACTTCCTGTTGATACTTCACGGCACCCAAGGCATTGAGTTGTTCACGCGCCCAGGCCTCATCGCGCCCTGGCATGGCATGATAGGCATAGAACAATGGAGTGAATCCGTTTTTCCCTTGTTCAGCTTCGGTCCAGAAGCGATAATAGTGATTCATACCGTTGGGGGTTGAGGCAATCAAGATTTTGGTATCTTTACCAGAGGAGATCGTGGGATAGATGGAGGTAAAGAATTCGTCGGCAATATTGTTTTGGACATGGGCAAATTCGTCGAGGAACACCAAGGACAAGGAATATCCACGGATACCAGAGGAACTCGTCGCCGCGGCCAAGACGCGAGAGCCATTTTCCAGTTCAATGCTGCCTTTGTTCCATTCAGTGATGCCTTGTTGGAGCCAGAGCGGAAGATTCTCATAGGCCATCTTGAGACGCGACAGAATTTCTCGTGCGGTCGCCGCTTTGTTCGCCAGGATCGCCGTGACCTTGTTTTCATGAAAGAGGATATACCAGAGAAAGAACGCGGCCGTGGTGGTCGTCTTGCCCATCTGTCGGGGCAACTTGACGATGACTCGTCGTTCTTCGGTAAAGACTTTAATGATTTCTTTCTGGAAGTCAAACAAATCGAAGTTAATGATGCCGCGGTCGACATGGACGATCTTGACATACTTGGTAATGAAATACTCCGTATCTTGTGAGCATTTCTGCCATTCATCAAGCTGATGTTGGGTATAGGGAATCTTGACCCCGGCACATTTGAGCCGAGGATTATTTAGATAATTGACTGTGGCCATTGGCGTGTTGGGCTTTCATGCGGGCAGCTAACTCAGCGGTCGAACCAAAGAAGACCGCTTGGTTGGCATGGATCGTGGTATTCCCCTGGGGTGTTGGAGGTTCTCCTTTGATCAGATCGCGCTTGACCTTATGGGCACTCAAGAGATCATGATTCATTTCTGAAAGGGTCTTGAGCATGGTGGCCACGACCTCAAAGGAACGCGGGTGTTGGTTCTCATTGGAAATCTCAATGAGGGAGGACAAGGCCCGACCTCCTTTATCGAGGAGTCCTTTGATATTCTGTCGGACCAAGGCCGCGTCTTCGATGACCTCTTCGTCGCTGGTCCGCACAGGCACAGAGGGTGCCGGGGCATGGGGATCACTATAGACGATGACTTCAGATCCGTTTTCGGTATAGGAGGACATCGGCTCAACATCTAAGATGTCAGAGAGGGATTCATCAATGCTACTCATAATATACCTCGTTAGGCGTAGGGGAATTCCTGTGTGGTCGTCGTATACCCAAAATCACTATATTGGTTGGCCGACAATGGCTTCTGAACGATATGCGTATTGGCGACATGGACGGCGCTCTTACTCACTGAATTGGCTTTGAAGCGGGTACCAGATGAATCGCCTTGAATGTATTGACCGATCTGGATCACGCCAGTGGCGCCAGAAATCGTCAAGGTATTGCCGTGATAATAGGTCACCGTACCATAGATGCCTGTGTTGGCGACCCGCACCACTTCGCCTTCGATGTACTTCTGATTGCTGGTATTGGCCACACCGACCAACTGGACGCTGCCTGGATCGGTCATAAAGTAATTAATAAAGATACCACCGGTATTGGCACCAGTACCATAAATCTGTGCGGCCGTGGCGGTCGGACCAAAGACATACCCCTTGAGCGTAAAGGTCAGGTCCCAGGTAATCAGACGCGGACCATTCTCAATGGCACCTTCATACTCGATATTTTGATTCACCGAATTCAGGGTAATGGGAATATCTTTGGTAATCCCCACCACAGGAGACAACAGCGCCGAGATCGTAAAATCGGGATGGAAGTAGGGAAGAATCTGTTCAATGATCTGGGCGCCATCTTCGATATTGCGAACAAAGAGACTCAGATTAAAATCAAAATTATAGGGTGTGGCCACATACTGAGAGGTCGTGGTGACCCCAGTGATCGGTGCGGCTCCACGATGACGGAGGGTCGTTTGTTGGGCCCGCGTTTCATCATAGCTCAGTCCGATCATTTCAAAGGAGAGACGAGGGGTCGTTACCATCACCGATTTTGTCAGCGTGGGATCTTGGGTAATACGCTCATACCATTTTTCTTTGGGACCAAAGGCAATAGGAACTTTAGACCTGGTCACTTCATTTCCCAGGGTATCATACTTCACACAGAACAAGTTGTTGAACAAGCCCCCAAACAGGACCACGTACTTTCTGATGGAGTCGTTCCGAAATGGTTGACCAAACATACATCCTTTACGGTGCGATCAGTGAGGGATCGCCGGCATAGATGGCCTCTGCCAGCGTCTCAGCATCCTGTTTGAGGACATGACTGTGCTCGATGAGCCACCAGGCCTTGCGTCGGTATTTATCCTGGATGCCTGGACCCAATTCCTGCCATGGTGTCAAGGCCTTCTCAGGGATCTTGTTGACCCGATCAGCAGGAAAGAGCATCGTGGGCGGCACAAAATCTGTTGAAGGCGCATCCGGCATGGCCAGATTTGTATGTTCCATTAGGTCACCGTGCCTGGGCTACCAAAGGGATTCGTGGAAGAGAAGTCCAGAATCGTATTGGCTTCGGTCTGGATGACTTTATTATCAATGGAATCTTCAAACATCGTATCAAGTGGTGAATCGGAGTCTGTGGTCGACACATTCCATTGGGCATTGGAGGTATTGCCTTTGAGGATGACCCCAGAACTGAATGAGCCATGGACACGAATGACATTGAGCTTGCGGGTACTATTGGTCCAGTTGAGCACTTCCGCATAGGCCGTGGCCGACGCCAGATTGGCACCCTGAAAGACATATTCGGTATTACCCGAATCATAGTTCCGAATACCACCGGTGGCCATCGTCAGTAGTAATGGTCGATAGGAGTCAATCATTTGATCATCGATTTCTGAGATACCGGTATCCACACGTTCCTCATTAAAGACAAATTGACGCAGCTTCAAGGCAAAGAAGACTACGTTACTCCCCCGACCACGACCTAAGGTATAGAACGCGGCCTGATTATTTTCATGTTCCACAAAGGTGATTTCAAAGAAATTCTCCAGGAGAGGCACATAGACCAGATCACCTTCCCTGGGTCGGAGCTGATTCGGGACCGTGAAACGGAATCGTCTTCGAGCAATCAACACCGTGATTTCATCCCGAATTTCCAGTCCGAACTTGGAAAGGAAATCTCCCTCGCCATCCATACCCGTAACATTTTCCAGGTACATTTCCACTTTATAGGCCGCACTGAACTTCTTGAGTTGATCTTCCCCATACAGCTTATCGATCACACCAGCCGAGGCGCGAGGAATGTAATACACTTCCATGCCGTTGATCTGGAGGGCTTCAATGGCCAAGTCTTCGACCAACAGTTGTTCGTTGGTGATATTCCCTGGATACCAATTGAAAAACGGATTCGTGGCCATTAGTGTCTCGTTCCTACTGGGATACAGGTCAAGGTAATTCGGTCAATGTTCTCATGTTCCACCGCAGCGGCCAGTTCATAACCCAAGGATTTCAATGCCGTCTCGCAATCTGTGGGAGTCACAAATTCATCCATCGTGAGCACGACCTGGGCCGTGGGATGGACTAACGTGAGGACGGCCCATAAGATCCAGATGGTGATCATCAGGCCCCTTGTTTCATGGTATAATTGGCTAGTGCCGCTTTAATCGCATCTTCTGCCAGCACAGAACAATGGATCTTCACTGGGGGCAAATTGAGTTCCTCCACGATATCTGTATTCTTGATGGCCAGGGCCTCTGTAATCGTTTTGCCTTTGAGCCATTCGGTCGCCAGACTGGAAGACGCAATCGCCGATCCACAGCCAAAGGTTTTGAATTTGGCATCCACAATCGTATCGTTCTCTACCTTGATCTGAAGTTTCATCACATCCCCACATTCAGGGGCCCCGACCATGCCCGTCCCAATTTCCTTGAGTGACTTGTCGAAGCTCCCCATGTTGCGGGGATGGGTGAAATGGTCAATAACTTTCTCAGAATAGGCCATAGATCCTTAGTGAAGCAAGAGATAGGTCCCGATGACATCATGACGGTTCGCAGAATCATCGCCATGCCCCGACCAGACCAAGACATTCCAATGGGGTGTCGGACCTACTGGCATCTTCATCATCTCATCATAGGTGATAATGGTATCCACTTGTAAGGCATACTTATGGGCCATGCGATGCTTGAATTCTTCCAGGGCGGCCGCATCACGGAACTGCATACGCCCCTGGGCATCCCGAATCAGGGAGGTACCATTGCGAGCAATCAGATCCATGAACAGGTCTTTTTGGACGACCTTGGAATGCTTGGTCCGCGCAAAGTCAATCATCTTCTCTTGTGACGGTTGGGCGCCCTGACTAAAGTTCATCTTGAAGTTCACAGGCTTGTTGGATTGGGCCACGGCGGCGATCTTGGTATAGGCATAGAAATCGATATTCGGAAACTGTCGGGCAATTGAATAGGCCACTTCCATATACTCAGGGCTGAAGAAGTCTCCGGCATCATGCCAGCGGACCACGACTTTCGTTCCCTTCTTGGAATACTTGCGTTCGGCATCCAGGAGTTCGGTCGAGAGGAGATGCTTGAAGCCATCAGGATCATTGAGCAAGAAATTCAAGACCCGGGTGACACCCAGGGAACTGGCTTTCCACTGAACATAGCCGCCCTTCATAGCATAGCAGTAGGTCTTACAGGCACCGGCCCCTGGGCAGGTATCCACAATCACAAACTCCCCGGTCTTTTCGTTGACGGCCAGACCTTTCAGGGCAGGAAGACCGACATTGAAAAAGATGCTACTCGTCCCATCGGAATGCTGCATCTTCTCGTT
>Ga0315286_10008426_pt1 | contig 10146 bp, 10 predicted proteins | sample YL17G10_0_MG_FD_205038 | JGI IMG/M metagenome (GOLD analysis project Ga0315286, IMG submission 205038) | Sediment microbial communities from Yellowstone Lake, YNP, Wyoming, USA - YL17G10_0 | ecosystem: Environmental > Aquatic > Freshwater > Lake > Sediment | place: USA: Wyoming | collected...
GTCGGCGCCGTTGTAGACGATGCGTCCTCTGGCTATCGTGGGGCCTTCAGGAGGCGGCAGCCGCATGATGCTCATGAGGGAAGTGGACTTGCCGGCTCCATTGGCGCCCAAAAGCGCCACGATTTCGCCCGGTTTGACCGTAAAGGAAATACCGTGGAGGGCTTCGATGCTTCCGTAGCGAACGTGCAGATCTTCCACTTCAAGCATGAGCCACGTCCTCGTCGCCGAGATATGCCTGAATGACTCTCGGGTTTTGGCGCACCTGGTCGGGCGTGCCTTCGGCGATGGTTTCACCGAAATCGAGCACCGTGATATATTCGCACAAACCCATCACCACGCGCATCTGGTGCTCGATCAGCCAGATGGTCAACTTGAATTCTTGACGAATCCAACGGACGAGCTCCATGAGCTGCTCCACATCCCCAGGGTTCATTCCCGCCGCTGGTTCATCCAGCAGCAACACCTTGGGACGGACCGCCAGCGCCCGGCCGATCTCGACGCGCCGTTGCAGCCCATAGGGCAGATTTTTGGGATATTCGTCAGCGCAGTGGTGCAGGCCGAGCAGTTCCAGTAATTCCTCGGTAACCTTGCGCGCCCGACGCTCGTTTTGGCGATAGGACTTGTTGTGAAGCACGGCGTCCCAAAAGCCATATCCAAGGCTATGGTGTTGAGCGATACCCAGATTATCGAAGACGGTCAGTTCATTCCACAAGCGGATGTTCTGGAAGGTACGGGCAATTCCCAGAGCGGCTATCTTATGGGTGGAGAGTCCGGCAATATTGCGGCCCTCAAGAAGGATCTCGCCGGCACTGGGGCGATAGAATCCGGACACCATGTTGAAGACCGTGGTCTTGCCCGCTCCGTTGGGACCGATGAGTCCCAGGAGCTCACCGCCTTGCAGCGTCACGTTAAGGTCATGCACGGCGCGGAGCCCGCCGAAATAGATGCCCAGATGTCGAATCTCCAAAAGAGCCATTTAGATCTGTTTCTCCTTCGAGAGCGTGAACCAGCGCAACTTTGGGAAGATGTCCGTGAGTTCGCGATGCCCCATGATCCCTTCAGGGCGAAACAGCATCAGCAAAATCAGCAGCAATGGAATCACCACCCATTTGAACATCTGCAGGGGACGTAACAACTCCAGAATGAGCGTAAAACCGATGGCGCTCAACACCGAACCACTCAACGATCCCATCCCGCCGAGATACACCATCACCATCACTTCAGTGGATTTCATGATAGTGAAGGTTCCCGGGTTGATGTAGCCGAGGACATGAGCGAAAAGGCCGCCGGCGATCCCGGCCAGACCCGAGGAAAGCATGAAGGCGATCATCTTCAGTCGCTTCGAATCCACCCCCATAATTTCGGCGGCGATTTCATCATCGCGAATGGCCACGATGCCCTTGCCGTACGTGGAATTAACGAAGCGCTTCAGAACCACGATGGTCAGCCCGGCTACTGCCAGGATCCAAATCAACACCCAGGGCAGGTTGACGGTCTCGGTCATGGCGTTGACCACCTTGCGCATGCCCATAAAGCCGCGTGCACCACCAATGGCCTGGATATTCTCGATGGAACTTTTGACGATGTAATTGACTGCCAGGGTGATGATTGCGAGATAATCACCGCGGGTGCGAAACGATGGAACGGCCACCAGGAGACCTGCAAGAGCCGCTCCGACGCCTCCGATGAGAAGCGTGACAGGAAACAGATAGATCGCGTTGGAACCTGACAGCACATTACCGCTCAGGGTCTGGTCGGAAGTGAACAGCCAGATGTTGAGGATGGAGGTGATGTACGCCCCGACTGCCATGAAACCGGCATGTCCGCAGGAGAATTCTCCCATGTAGCCATTGATGAGGTTGAGCGAACTGGACAGGATCACGTTGATGCCGACGTACATCAGCACCAACTGCATGTACGCATCGATCCAACCGGCCTGAGCCGCCATGACAATGAGTGCACAAAACGCAATATAGAGAATGACTGACGAGTAACGCTGCATGATGATCACCTGGCTAGATTTTGGTCCTGCGAGCTACACCAAAGATCCCCGTGGGTCTGATGCTGAGAAAGATGAGCAGGGCGCTGAAGGCGATGAGGTCTCGAAGGGTGGACGGAAACACCGCAGTTGCAAAGATTTCCACAAACCCAAGGAGGAAGCCTCCGATGAAGGCGCCACGAATCTCGCCAATACCGCCGATCACCGCGGCGATGAAAGCTTTCCAGCCGATGAGCGCCCCCATGTAAGGTTCCAGCACCGGATAGACGGTGGCGAACAAGACCCCCGCCAAAGCCGCCATGGAAGATCCCAGCACAAAGGTAAAGACGATGACCGTATCGACGGGGATACCCATGAGCGGCACCGCCATGCGATCATAGGAGATGGCTCGCATCGCCATACCCAGCTTGGTTTTACGCACAATGGTTTCCAACAGGATGAACACGGCAAAAGCCGTCAGGATGACCAGCAGCTTGAGGTTGCTGAAAGTAACTCCCCAGACGGTGTACATCACTTTAGGAAGCAATTCGGGGAAACCGCGGCGGCTCGCGCCCAGCAGGGCCAAGTTACCGTTTTCCAGCAGCAGCCCACACATCAGGGCGGTGATGACCACATACAAACGCGAGGCGCCCTTACGCCGTAGCGGCCGATAGGCAACCCGCTCAATGGTCACACCGACCATGGCGGTAAGCACCATGGCCAGAACCAGGGTGATGATAAAGATCGCCGTGTTCGGCAAAGGCAGTGGGAATTGCAATGCGTAGGCTCCCATCAAGAAAGTGGCGATGAAAAAGCCGATATAGGCACCGACCATGAAGATATCGCCATGAGCGAAGTTGATCAGCAACAGCACGCCGTAGACCAGAGTGTAACCCAAGGCGATGAGGGCGTAGAAACTCCCCAACTGGAGTCCATTCAGGAGATTTTGCAGGAATGTTTGCAGAAACAATGATTATGGCTCCTTGAGCTGGTTCGATGAGGCCGAAAGAATGCGTAAAGGCGGGAAGGGACTCCCGCCTTTCGATCCACCGACTCTACGTTAACGTCCCCTCTTCCTCACCTTGGAGGCTCTTGCAAACTTGCAATCCCGCCAGCGGCGAGACCGTCACCCCGGTGAAAGCCGGGGTCCAGAAGAGATTGAAATGACTGGATTCGGGCTTTCGCTGGAATGACACCAAAAGATTTGTGCAGGAGGCTCCTTGTTAAGGACAAACGGACTTGAAAAACTCGAATTCGCCCTTGTCGCTGATCTTGACGATCACGGCGCATTTGGTGGGGTTTCCGCCGGGCGTAAAGGTCATCTTCCCGGTGATACCGTCGAAGTCCTTGATCTCCGTGAGCCGATCCTTGATGGCATCGCGGTCCTTATCGACATTGCCGGCCAACCCGTTGGTGTTCTGTATCGCCTGGAAAAGCAGCCGGATGGCGTCCCAGGTGAGGGCCGCCACGTCATCGGGCACATAACCATATTTGGCCTGATACTTGTCGATGAATTCCTTGGTGGCGCCTTTGGCGCCCGCCGCGGCATAGTGGGTGCTGAAGAACAGCCCCTTACAATCGTCGCCGCAGAGCTTCATGAGTTCGGCCGAACCCCAGCTGTCACTGCCCATAATGGGTTTCTTCCAACCCAGTTCGTGAGCCTGCTTCACAATCAGCGGCACTTCATCGTAGTACTGCGGCACGAACAAAACATCGGCCCCGGATTTGACGATGTTGGTAAGCTGGGCACTGAAATCGCGGTCTTTGGTGGTGAAAGTCTCGAAAGCCACCACCGAACCGGCGCCATGCAATTTCTCGAAGGCGTTCTTGAAGAATTCGGCAAGCCCCTTGGGATAATCGCTGGCGATGTCATACAGCACTGCTGCTTTCGAAGCTTTGAATTCCTCGCTCGCGAAGTTGGCTGCTACCGGACCTTGAAAGGGATCGAGAAAACAGGCACGGAAGACGTAAGGACGCCCCTCGGTGGTCTTGGGATTGGTGGACCAGGCGGAAATCATCGGGGTCTTGCTGTTGTTGCAGATCTCACCCGCGGGGATGGCCTGTTTGCTGGCCTGAGGCCCAATGATGGCCAACACCTGATCCTGGGTGATGAGCTTCAATGCAGCAGCTGCGGCCGATTCAGCCTTGGATTCGTTGTCCTGGTAGAGGAATTCCACCTGATAGGTTTCCGTCCCAACCTTGAGCCCTCCGGCCTTGTTGATTTCATCCTTCAAAATCTCGGCGGCGAACTTCGAACTTTCCCCCACCTTGGGGATGTCACCGGTAAGAGGGATATTGAATCCGACTTTGAGCGTCTTCGCGCTCCAGGCCAAGGGACAACACAACAACATTGTGACCACGCTTGCCAATACAATTACCGACACTTTCCGCATTGCTGTTTCCTCCTTTCCCAATCCGTTCATTTGGTAGAATAGTTTCTTGCCAGCCTATTGCAACCGAAGCGCTACAGATTCAAACCGACCCGCAGAGGACCATTTGGCTGTGAGCACTCCAGGACTCGCCGGAGTCTGCAGAAAAAGATCAGAGAAGTGAACTACATACCACACTCTCGACGGGTCTTACAATGAAAGAACGTTGTTGATTGGTGCTAAGCTTTAGCACCTGGGCTTGCTGGCGCTGCCGTGTCTAGCGATCGAGACCGATGTAGTTCAATAACCGCACGTAATGGTCAGGCTTGATGGAAACTTCACCCATGAAGGGGTGATCCAGTTCGACGATGACAAAGATCACCGTGGCCACCATGGCAGCCAGCAAAGCCGTCATGATGACATGGGCCCGGACGTTCTCCGAGCCGAAAAAGAAGGTAAACGAAATAGTAATTATCCCGCCGACCATCAGAGTCAACCAGACCACGCTGGGCAACTCTGACGCTGCCGCCTCCAGGCGTTCCAGTCGAAACTTCGCCAGTCGGTTCATGTCTTCTAAAATCTCCTGATAGATGATCAGCTCTAGCGGATCACGCGGGTGCAATCCGTGCAGAGTGTCCCACAGCCGATCGAATAGCACGTTGGTTCTATCGCTTTGCTGCATGCGCGCCATTGCCGGGTATTCGTCTTTCACCACCGATTGGATGAACTCGACGAGAGCTTTTCGAACGGGTGCGGCAGATTCCGCATCTGGATACAAAGCCAAGTCACGGTGAAGACCCATGGCTTCGCCGCTTTCAAACGCGGACACCTTCTGGGCGTGATCGAGATCCTGCCAGACCATGTAGATATCAAAACCCAGGATGACTCCATACATGACCCCGATAACGGCGAAAATGAAACCCGCCACGTCGTTATGAGGCTTCATTAAATAATGCGGCACACGCCGGCTGACCAGCTTGAATGCCAAGAGCGAAAGACCCACGATCACCACAACCAACAGTAACAGCGCCAACCACGATGGAAGCAAGAGCAATCTGCCCGCCAATGACATGTGTGCTCCTTATTGAACGCTTTCTAGAGGGTCTTTCTAACTCCAACCTCTAGTTCCGCGAAGACCCGGCCGACGATGTCGGCTGGGTCGCTTTTCAATCAGCGCCGCTCTTCCAGATATACCCAGAAGGCTGCGCAGAGACCCCACACGGCGTTGTAACAAAAAACAAAAAGCGGCGTGAGCTTTCCGAGGGCCAGGCCCATGGTCCCTTTGCCGGCCATGACGGGAAACACATAGAAGAGCTGAAAGGCGGTGGGGGCCAGACTGAAAATGATCCCCCGACTGAAAACCGCCACCCAGAAGTTCCCGCGCCAGATGGGAAGGAGAAAAATCAGCCCCCAAATCCCGCCCCAGATGAGGCGTGGATAGAGAAAACTCAGGCTCCAATTCGGTGCAGCAATGGCCACACCAAACATCCGTGGAATGCCCCGGCGCCCCAGGTACCAAACCAGCCAGGAATTCACCAGAGCCCCCAGACAACCGGCGGCAAACCCTACGCTCATACGACTCAGCACATTGCCCATGGCGCCTCTCTTAGCTCCACAACCTACGATTGTCAGGCCGATGCTCCGAAAGCAGTTGATAACATAGCAGGAACATTTTATAAATAAATGTTTGATCATCATTGCCAAGAGAGGAGTCAAAGTGAAGATTGTCTGTCCGTCATGTCAGTATATCGGTGAAGCGGTGGAAATCCCCAAAGGATCGCGCAAAAAGGAAATCATCCTGTGGTGCTGTTTCCTGGTCCCGGGAGTGCTATACACATTATGGCGTCAGTCACGGGACGGCCGTTACCTGGGCTGTCCCACCTGCCAGGAAGGCAGCGTCCGCGCGCTGAAACGCAAGGAATGGAAGAGCTATGAACGAGGCGGCCAGTTGCCGCTCTAAGGCCTGGCCTTTTCGCGGCTTCTACCGGACGACCAGGGGTGACGCGGCCCATCGCTGGACGTCACCCGTGCGCCTGCTTTTTGCCGGAACCGACGATGCGGTCCGTCCCGATTCAGGCGGCTGGCTGTCGGCCATCACCCCGGCCACCGCAATCCGCTGCCTGCTGACCGCTGCCGCTTGGACTATGCTGTCGGCCGATCCGGCCACTGCCACCCAGGTGCATGCCCACCCGGAAGGGCAGTATACTCACCAGATCGCCCACGGTTTCTTCGCGGTTTCCATGGCAATTCTGATCTTCTGGCTGCGCTATCGTGGCCTGGTTCGTGAACGAGGTTGGCGGATGATCCAGTTCGCGGCCTTCTTTTTCATCCTGTGGAATCTGGACGCTATGGCGGCTCATTATCTGGATGACCGTGGCGACCTCTTTGAGATCATCGACGCAGGCACCTGGCACGCAACAATTGGTTCCACTCATGGGTTGGACGCCGTGACGATGATCTATTACTTGGTCAAGTTCGACCATGTGTTGTGCGTCCCAGCCATCGTCTTGCTCTATGTCGGCTTGCACCGACTGCTGCTGCAGGCAAGGAGCACCAAGAACCAAAACCAGCCCGCATGAACACTGCTTTGATCATGGCTCTACCCGTTTGGCCAATCTGGATTGTGGATCTGCTGGGCTCAGCCCTCATGATCCTCTTCTCCTTCCTTTGTGTGCGACTGGCTCGGCGCCTGCGTCAACACGATAACACCAACGTCGTCTGGACCTATCTTCTGTGGGTTTGTTACGCCCTGGCCAGTTTCGCCATGTCCCGTTCTGTCGGCCACATTGCCAAGCGGGTCCTGCTGTCCACCGGTTACCCCGAGGTCTGGAGTTTTCTGCAGCCTTACAGTGGGGCCATCAACAGCCTGATGTTCGTGGTGGTCGCCGCCATCACCCTGTTCTTCGAGCGAGTCTGGAACATCTACCAGCAGATTCTGGGGGACAAGCAGGCTCTCCAGGAGGCCCACACCGACTTGTTATTCTTGAACCATAACCTGGAAAACCTGGTGGCGGCGCGAACCCTCGAGTTGAGTCTTTCCGAACGTAAGTACCGACGCATTTTCGAGGCATCCCAGGACATGATCCTGGTGGCCACACCACTGGGGCAGGTAATGGATCTCAATCATGCCGGGGTTCTGTTGCTTGGTCTGGATGGCGCTCCTGACCACACGCGCGCTTTCACGTTTCAGGACTACCTTCAGGATGCGGAAGAATGGCAAGCCCTGGGAATCGTCTTTCAGAAACAGGGTTATGTAGCCAACCGGGAAGTACGGCTCAAACGGCTGGATGGGGTGGTACTCAATGCACTGCTAAGTGGCACGGCAACACGTGATGAGGCAAGCGGCAAGATGGAGTCTATCCATTTTCTGGTCAAGGATATTTCCCGGCACAAGGCCATGGAACGGCAACTGCTGCAGGCTGATAAGCTGGCCAGCATTGGTCAACTGGCGGCCGGCATCGCCCACGAAATCAACAACCCCATGGGGATGGTCCTCGGATACACGCAACTGCTCATCCGCGGCGAACAGCCGGGCAGTGAACGGCATCAGGATTTGAAGATCATTGAAAAGCACGCTCGGACATGCAAGAGTATTGTCAGCGATCTTTTGAGTTTTGCCCGCAGCACGCCGACTCGGAAGGAACCGAGCAGGCTGCATGCGGCCATCGAAGAGGTGATTCAAGTCATCCATCACCATATGAAAATGGATCGCGTGCAGATTCAATGCGATTTCGATCAGCGAGTCCCGGTGCTGGTAATGGACACGGAAAGGATCAAACAGGTTCTCATGAACCTGCTGATGAATGCTAAACATGCCATCCGGGAGCAAGGGACCATCCGCGTAAGCACTTTTTATGATGACACCGCACGGCAGGTGATGCTGACCGTGGCCGACGATGGTTGCGGCATTGAACCACGGAATCTGTCGCGTGTTTTTGATCCCTTTTTCACCACCAAAGGCACTGGCGAAGGGACCGGATTGGGTCTCTCGGTGAGTTATGGCATCGTTCAGGACCACGGCGGCAATATTCTGGTAACCAGCGAACTTGGGAAAGGTTCCATCTTTACCGTGCTCTTACCGGCAAACGGCGGGCTGACGGATGCCACTTCATGAAAGAGACGCTACTGATCGTCGATGATGAAATCGACATGCTGCAGCTTCTCAAGCGAAGCCTCGAACCGGACCTCGGCTGTCAGGTGGTAACGGCCTTGAGTGGGGAACAGGCGCTGAAGATTCTGCAGGATCAGCCGACCGACCTGGTCCTTGCGGATATCAAAATGGCGGGCATGGATGGCATGGAGCTGCTCGCCCGGATTCGTCAGCAGCATCCCTGGCTCACCGTGGTCATGATGACCGGCCACGGTTGCATCGAGCTGGCGGTTCAGGCCATCAAGGCCGGCGCCTATGACTTCATAACCAAACCGTTCGATCTGGAAAGCCTGGAGCTGACCCTCAACAAAGCGCTCGAACGGAGCCGGCTGCTGCGAGAAAATCTGCGCTTGCAACAACACGTACAAAGCCAGGACGCATTCCAAAACCTGGTGGGCAAGAGTCAGAAGATGCAGCGGGTTTACGAAACCGTGCAGATGGTGGCGAAGACCGACTTCACGGTGTTGATCACCGGCGAATCCGGCACCGGCAAGGACCTGGTGGCGCACGCCATCCACGCGCTGAGTGGGCGAAGAAGTCGGCAGTTTGTGGCAGTGAATTGCCCGACAGTCCCCGAAAACATCCTGGAAAGCGAGTTGTTTGGCTACCGCAAGGGGGCCTTCACCCATGCCACTCAGAATCGTATCGGGCTTATTCAAGAGGCGCATGGCGGCACCCTGTTCCTGGATGAAATCGGCGACATCAGCACTACCATTCAGACCAAACTACTGCGCGTGCTCCAGGAAAAGGAAATCAAACCCCTCGGCGATACAAAATCCATCATAGTTGACGTGCGTGTCATCGCCTCCACCAACCGCAACCTGGACGAAAAGATCAAGCGCGGCGAATTTCGTGAAGACCTTTTCTATCGACTTAACGTCTTGCCCATTGCCTTGCCGCCACTGCGTGAACGGCGCGAAGACATCCCGCTCCTGGTTGATCATTTCCTTCGCAAACGTCGCAGGGAACTGGACCGACCTGAGAAATCCATCTCCATGGAACTGATGGAACGATTTCTGCGCCATCCTTGGGAAGGTAACGTTCGGGAACTGGAAAACTTGATCACACGTGGTATTTTATATGCTCCGCGCGATGAGATTCGCCCGGAAGACGTGGGGTTCCTCGAACCCCCGGCAGCTCTGAGCTGCCTGGTGACTGACAACATCCTGGATTTCCCGTATCGGGATGCCAAGGAAGCGCTGCTCCAGCGTTTCAACACCGAATACATCGGCGGCTTGCTCACCGCCACCCAGGGCAATGTGAGTCAAGCGGCGCAGCTTTGCGGATTGGAACGACAGGCTCTGCAGCAGGTCATGCGCCGTTATGGGATTCGCGCCGAAGATTATCGGACGGCCGGTGAGGACGCATCAAGGTCAACGTGAAAATTTAGGCATGAAGAGTAGGAAGGACCCGAAAAGGACCTGGGATGAACAGAATCCTTTACTCTTTCGTATGCTTCGTGAGTCTCGTGGTAAGAGAAAAATCAGATCATGAGAGAATCCTTTGAGTTGACACCGATGTGCCTATTTCTACTTTGTCACATTTCAACATTTCAACATGGCATTACGTTTTCTCACCCCATCCCCCTCCCGACCTCCCCCTTGAAGGGGGAGGATGCTGAAACTTCCCTCCCCTTCAAAGGGAGGAGG
>Ga0315286_10008427_pt1 | contig 10146 bp, 10 predicted proteins | sample YL17G10_0_MG_FD_205038 | JGI IMG/M metagenome (GOLD analysis project Ga0315286, IMG submission 205038) | Sediment microbial communities from Yellowstone Lake, YNP, Wyoming, USA - YL17G10_0 | ecosystem: Environmental > Aquatic > Freshwater > Lake > Sediment | place: USA: Wyoming | collected...
GGCGGATGGACTCAACGTCCCCCGCATGTCCGATTCTCCGAAAATCGACGTCTTGTTTTGGGTTGGGTGTGCCGGCGCCTATGACGCCCGATACATAAAGGTTACCAGGGCATTTACAGCGCTCCTCCAACGGGCAGGAGTCAAGTTCGCGATTCTCGGTACCGAAGAAAAGTGCACGGGCGATTCCGCCCGACGGATCGGGAACGAATATCTTGCACAAATGTTGATGAAGGATAACGTGGCGACCCTCAACGGCTACAATGTCAACAAGATTGTGACAACCTGCCCGCATTGTTACAACACGCTGAAGAATGAGTATCCCCAATTTGGCGGAAGGTATGATGTGCAACACCACACGGACTTTCTCGCAAAGCTCCTCCAGGAAGGAGCGTTGAAGCCCACGGAAAAACTCGACAAGACGGTGACGTATCACGATTCGTGCTATCTTGGCCGCTACAATGAAGTGTATGACTCTCCGAGAGGCGTGTTGAAAACAGTCGAAGGCGTAGATCTGGTCGAGATGGAGAAGACCCGTAGCAAGGGAATGTGCTGCGGCGCGGGTGGAGGGAGAATGTGGATGGAGGAAACTGAAGGGAATCGTGTTAACATCGCGCGGACGGAGCAAGTATTGTCCACCCATGCGTCAATCGTGACCACCGCCTGTCCTTTCTGCATGACGATGCTGAACGATGGCGTGAAGGCCAAGGAAGCCGCCGACAAGGTTGAAGTAAAGGACGTCGCTGAAATCCTTCTCGAAGCCGTTCAATCACGACCTTGATGGTGGTTTCTCAATACGCCAAACCTTTGAAACGAAGCCGCAGGTGAGCATCGGCGGCTGTTCTTCTCTATTCGGATGTTCTACCACTCCTGCAACAACGACGGATGTGGGCGCTCCAAACGACTCATGCATCAAACACATTTAGCAGGCTATATGTCGCTCAAAATCTCTTTCCTCGTATTTCTTTGTGGAGTGTCCTCGGCAGTGATGCGCGGACAAATGGCCACCGTTTCCGGTACAGTTCGCGATGCGGCAACAAAGGAACCGTTGGTCGCGGCGAGCATTCGAGTGCTCGGTACGACGAGGGGAACGATTACGAACACTCAGGGGAGCTATCAACTCACGCTCGATCGGAGCACGCATACCCTCATTTTCAGCTTTATTGGATACCGGGCAGATACGGCGACCGTTTTCCTGACGGCCAACGTGCAGCAAAACGTCCTCCTCGAATCCTCTCCCGTTCAAATGGCCGAAGTCGTCATTACGGGCGAAGACCCTGCCATCGCCATCATGCGAAAAGTCATCGAAAGCAAAAAGCGCTGGAAAGAATCACTGAAGACGTATCAACTGGAGGCATTCACGCGTCAGACGATTCGTCGTGATTCAGCCATTGCCGTTATTACCGAGTCATATTCAACCTGCTATTGGCAATCAGGAGACACACTGCGCGAGGTGATCAAACAGAAGCGGCAAACAGAGAATATCCGCGGAGCGCAGAATTTTGCCGGCGTGGGTGGCATCGTGAATTTCTATGACGATGAAATCAGATTCAGCGGATTCAAGTTTGTTGGTCCCACGTCTGCCGATGCTTTTGATTACTACGATTTCCGACTGGAGCGGACGCGACAGCGCAAGGGATCCGATGTCTATGACATTAAGATGACCCCAAAATCCCGGATCGTGCCGCTGTTTCATGGATCTCTCAACGTAGTGGACGGCTCATATGCGTTGGCCGGAGTCACCGTAGTCCCGAACGAAGCATTCGCAATCCCGCTAATCTCGGAATTGAAACTCACATATTCCCAGCAATTTGCCCTCTTCAATAACGAATTCTGGATGCCAGTCGACATTCGGATCAAAGGGCAGATCCAAATCGGCTTGACCGGTGTAAGTTTTCCTGCCATAGGATTCGAATCAATCGCCACGATCTACGACTGTCAGGTCAATGCAGCAATCCCGGACAGCGTCTTCAGAAAACCGCGGAGGATTGAGCTCAAAGATGCGAGCAAGTTTGATTCAACATATTGGGCTCAACGAGAGGTCCTGCCTTTGACTGGCGAGGAACAAGACGCATACCGTCGCCTCGACAGCACTCAAACATTGGTCAAGCAATTCAAACCTTCGGGGGCATTGGTTGCTGTTGGTGATGTGTTCGGCTCGTCATGGTTGTCACCGGACCTTCGATTCAATCGGGTGGAAGGATTGTTCCTTGGAATGAGCATGAAAGAAGACAGTCTGACGAAGAGCATCGGGGGATCGCTGGATGCTGGATATGGGTTTTCCGACGAAAGGCCCAAAGGTCGCTTGCATCTGTCGTATTATCTTGATCAAGAGCGAACTGTTTCCGTTGATGCCCAAGCTTATCTGGGCATCGAGAGATTCCTTGATGACCGCAATCATACATCGGTCTCGAATATCTTCTCATCGTTACTCTACAAGGTAGACTATTTCGACTACTACTATGTTCAAGGATTCCGGGCGGGATTGTCGGTGAAGCCCGTACGGAACCTCCGGATGAATCTCAGCTATCGCAACGAAAATCAAAGGAATGCGCAACAGCATACAGACTTCAGTCTCTTTTCGAAAAGCCATGCGTTCAGGCCCAATCCTCAAATCGACGAAGGCACGTTTCGCGGATTGAATTTCGTCGTTCGATATGGGCAGGAGGAGTTGCCCGTTCCTATTATCCCAATAAACGCCGTGCAGGCAGAGGTCGAGTACACAGATCCGTTGTTTCGAAGCACATATGACTACGCACAGATCCTGCTCCGTGGCGAGTATCATATCTCCACATTTCTAAAATCACATCTGCTGCCAGCTTCACTGGCGATTCGATTGAGGGCTGGAACATCGTTCGGAACAGTGCCGCCGCAGCGGATAGTCTCCTTGGATGCGCCACTGATTGGGTATGGGCCCTCGGGGGTTTTGCGGGGCGCGGGAATGAGGGAATTCTCCGGAGATTCGTATGCAATTCTCTCCCTTGAGCACAACTTTCGAAGCGTTCCATTCCTGTGGATGAACATACCCTTCCTGTACAAGAACAGTGTCGAATTCATTGTCCATTGCACCGTGGCGAAGGCGTGGAATGCCGCGGTCTCTTCAACGGCTTCTCATACGACAGATGGCATATACTCTGAAGCGGGGTTTGGCATCAGCAGAATATTTGGCTTGTTGAGAGTCGATTACACGCGCAGATTGGCACTGCCCGCCGGATCCGCCATTACGTTCGGCATTGCTATGCTCCTGTAGTGTGCCATGGAAGATTCATTCCTTGACATTTCTGCCATCGTTCGCTAAGTTTTCGACACCAAAAATCCTGCCCGTTCTGTCGTTTGACATTTCATCAAAAGGAAAAATAGTGAAGAATCAAGCGCGGAGTCGGCTCAAGACCGAAGCTCACACGGATGCCAGAGCCTTCATTGAGGGGGGAAATGGATAGAATACTGGTTGTCGACGATGATCCGGTTATTCGGCTTCTTATTCAACGCATGCTGAAAGACGATGGTTATGCATTGCTTATGGCAGGTGATGGAGTGGAAGCACGCTCTCTGGTCGAGAATTCCAAAGAGCCGATTTCTGCTGTCCTGTTAGACTGGCAAATGCCTCAAATGACGGGGATTGACTTCCTGCGTTGGGTGAAACAAGAGGAGAAGCATGAGCATATCCCTGTTATCATGCAAACCTCCATGAAGGACCCGCAAAACATCAAAGAAGGAATCGATGCAGGGGCTTTCTATTATCTGACGAAGCCAGTCGAGCAAGGAGTCCTGCGCGCCATTGTTCGTGCCGCGCTTTCGGATTTTCATCAGACGCAAGTTCTGTTGGATCGGCTTCGAAGTAGCGACAATCCCTTCGGTATGTTGCAAGAGGGATTGTTTCGATTCAGGACGACGGGCGAAGCTGAGTTTCTTGCGGTGGCGGTAGCAAACGCCAGTCCGGTTCCCCAAAAGGCTATGGTTATCAGCGAGATCTTGCTGAATGCTGTGGAACACGGAAACCTCGGCATCACGTATGAACAAAAGACCGACTACATCGCAAGAGGAAAGCTCCGTGATGAGGTGGATCGCCGCCTTGCACTGCCGGAAAACGCAGAGAAGTGGGTCAGCATGAAACTCAAGAGATATGAAAATGGACTCACGGTCGAGATCGAAGACCAGGGGCAGGGATTCGCATACCAGAAGTATCTTCAAATGGACGAGTCGCGCGTTTTTGACAACCATGGCCGTGGCATCGCGATCACCAATGAATACCTTGGCCTGAACTATATCGGAAAAGGGAACAAGGTAGTAGTGACGATTCCTACCAAATAGTCTTTCCCAGAGGATTCTGCGTTGGAGTTGCCGACACCTTCGGGCGCCGGCACGCATTCATGAGCGTATTTTACTTCAAGTTCTAAATTGAGTATATTTTTTGAGGGTAAACCAGCGAGAGGATATCATGTCTGAAGCGATCGACGATGTGAAGCTTGCCGAATTTGAAGCGCGGATCAATCGCGGCGAAAAGATTGAGCCGGGGGATTGGATGCCTGAAGCGTACAGGAAGAACCTGATTCGTATGATCAGTCAGCACGCGCACAGTGAGATTGTTGGTCAACTCCCTGAAGGGAAGTGGATTCCGTTTGCACCCGGTTTTCGGCGCAAACTGACCTTGATTGCCAAAGTACAGGATGAGGCAGGGCATGGACAGCTCCTCTATCGAGCGGCAGAAACACTCGGCAAGTCGCGCGAGGCCATGATCGATGAATTGCTCACGGGGAAAGCGAAATATGCCAATGTGTTCAACTATCCGACACCTACCTGGGCAGACGTTGGAGTCATCGGTTGGCTCGTCGATACGGCTGCAGTCATCAATCAAACGATGCTGGCACAGGGATCGTACGGTCCCTACGCCCGAGCCATGAAGCGAATATGCTATGAAGAATCATTCCATATCAAACAGGGCTATGACGCTGTCGTGGCATTGGCAAAAGGAACTTCCGAACAGCGGCAAATGGTCCAGGAAGCCGTAAATCGTTGGTGGTATCCAACGCTGATGATGTCAGGTCCTCCTGATTCGATGTCAGAACACTCGGTTTTGGCGCTGCGATGGCGGATCAAGACAAAGTCGAACGAACAAGTGCGTCAGGATTTCGTCGACCTTATCGTTCCGCAGATACGTGCGCTGGGACTCGAGCTGCCCGACAAGAATTGTCAATTCAACAGCCAGACTGGTCACTACCACTACACCCAGCCGGACTGGAATGAATTGAAGCGGGTTGTGAATGGAGATGGTCCGTGCAACAAGGAACGGCTTGCCGTGCGCAGGTCGGCGCACGAAGATGGGCGATGGGTGCGCGAGGCATTGGCAGCCAAATCCGCACGCAGCAACCTGGCAAGGATGAATGAGTAATGGATACGCAATGGGAGACATTTGAGGTGTTTCACCAGTCGAAACGTGGAGATCCTCACGAACACGTGGGATCGGTCCACGCCCCTGACCCCCAGATGGCTCTCCAACTGGCGCGGGACCAATTCGCCCGAAGACTAAAATGTGTCAGTCTCTGGGTCGTTCGATCTCGCGATATCACAGCCACCGACTACCAGGATGGCTCTTTCTTCGCTCAAGTCACGGACAAGAGCTATCGCGACCCGAAATCATTCGATGCACCTGACAAACTTGAACATCCATGAGCGTACCAAACCCTCCGAAGTGTTCTCCTGCATCTCTCCAAATGTTCCTGCTCGCACTCGCCGATGATGAGCTCGTTCTGGGTCATCGCGACTCCGAATGGACCGGCCATGCACCAATTTTGGAGGAAGACATCGCCTTCTCGAATATCGCGCAAGATGAAATCGGCCATTCGCTTGTCTGGTATTCGCTCCATCAAGACCTGACCGACGCAACACCCGATACGATGGTTTTCACTCGGTCATGGACAAAGTTCGTCTGCTCCCGATTTGTCGAATATCCCAAAGGGGATTTTGCCTACACCGTCGTCCGACAATTCCTTTTTGATTGTGCCGAACTCATACGATTGAAAGACCTTACCAGGAGTTCCTACACCCCACTTGCGCAGACTGCGGAACGCATCATCAAGGAGGAACATTATCATCGCCTCCACAGCCAGGGGCTTGTTGAGCGTTTGGGTGATGCCACCGAGGAGAGTGCACGGAGAATGCAGGCGGCCGTCGATCAGGCGTTTCCCCAATCGCTCGGCCTGTTCGAGCTTCTGGATTGCGAAAATGAATTGAAGACAGCGGGAGTGTTTTCTGGCCATACGGTTCTACGAAGCATGTGGTTGGATGAGGTTGTTCCTGTTCTGCGGGGCGTTTCATTGAAGATCCCGGTCGTTCAAGATGGCGCGGAATATCAGCTGAAATGCGAGCCTGAGGATGGAGGGAGGAAGAAACTACACACTCCCCATCTCCAGCAACTCGTCCATGATCTGCAGAGCGTTCACAAACTAGCTCCGGAGGCAAGGTGGTAGGACCTCACATCACGGAGGAGGAGGTATGGGATGTCCTGCGAACCATTGCCGATCCTGAGATCCCGGTACTTTCTCTCGTGGACATGAATATCATTCGAGTGATCGATATTGACGGAGACGAGGTTCACGTGGAAATCACGCCAACCTTTGTCGGTTGTCCGGCGCTGGACCATATCTCCGAGTTAATCCAGGCCAAATTGCTGGAAAAGGGGTTCAAGGCAGTTACAGTGCGCAAGAACTTTGCCGCCCCCTGGACGACCGACATGTTGAGCGAGGCAACGAGAAACAAGTTGAAGGATTTTGGAATTGCCCCACCAGCACCGGCCGGAATGACGGTCTCCGTCGAACTTCCGACGCTTTGCCCGTTTTGTGATTCTCGAGACACGAAGCGTGAAAGTTCTTTCGGCTCGACGTTGTGCAAGCAACTGCATTACTGCAATTCCTGTCGTCAGTCTTTTGAACAATTCCGGTCTTTGTAGCCCATCTTCGATTCGCCCCGGCAAGGCTCATGATTACAAAACTCTGCACCATAATCGCGAACCGGAACGATACTGCCTCTATCGACGAGGCGGCGACTGTCATTCGTGGCGGAGGACTCGTCGCCTTTCCCACGGAAACAGTTTACGGGCTCGGGGCGGATTCGATGAATCTCCTGGCTATCGACAAAGTATTCAAAGCAAAAGGTCGGCCTTCCGATAACCCATTGATTGTCCATGTTGCCGATCTCTCGAAGGCATACGAACTCGCCGAAGAGATCCCTGGCAAGGGGATTCTGCTGGCCCAATCATTCTGGCCGGGGCCGCTTACATTGGTTGTCCGTCGGACGTCCCGCGTACCGGACGTCGTGACGGCCGGACTGGACACCGTGGCGATTCGAGTACCGAACCATCCTGTCGCGTTGGCACTCCTGCAGAAATTTGGTGGCGGCATCGTAGCTCCTAGTGCAAACCTGTCCGGTCGACCGAGTCCAACCACTGCGCACCACGTTCTTGAAGATCTGAATGGGCGAATCGACATGATCTTAGACGCGGGACCGACACAAATCGGCCTTGAATCAACCGTTGTCGATGTCACGACCGATCCCCCGGTCATTCTACGAAAAGGAGGTTTGACCAGGGAAAGGATCGAGAAATCGATTGGTTCCATTGCCGATTCTGCGGATGAGCAATTAGAGCGCAGGTCTCCGGGGAACAGATATCGGCACTATTCGCCGAAAGGAGAAGTCGTAATTGTTCCGCGGGGAGACAGCGCGACACTTCGCGCTGTTGTGAAGGAACTCCAACTGCGTTCAAAAAAGATTGCCTGTATTCTTCACTCGATAGCGGAGAGGGAGGTACCGACGACCGTCCTGGTTTGGAATGTGTCGAAGGTCCATGAGGAATTCTCACATGATTTGTTCCGCATCATACGTGAATGCGATCGGTTGGATTGCGCCGCAATTGTGGTTGAGGCCGTCGATGAAACCGGTTTGGGGAGCGCAATTATGGATCGGCTCAGACGAGCGGCTGAACCGGGAAAACAATAGAAGGATCTTGACACTTTTGGCATGTGTTCTTTCGTGTTTTTCGTGTATATTAGTTCACCTTTCGATTCAGTAAAAACTAACCCAGATTCAACTCAATGAAAAAGAGTACCAAAGCAAAAACTCCAATCATAGGGATCATCATGGGAAGCACGTCGGATGCTGAAACGATGGAACCGGCGCGAAAAACGTTGAACGAATTCGGGATCCCATGCGAGTTCAGAGTCTTATCGGCTCATCGAACGCCGGACGAAGCGTTCAAGTATGCCGAGCAGGCATACGGGCGTGGGCTCAAGGTAATTATTGCAGGTGCCGGAGGTGCGGCGCATCTTGCCGGCCTCATCGCCGCGAAAACGGCCATTCCGGTGATTGGCGTTCCAATCAAGTCAAAGGCGTTGAACGGACTGGACTCGCTTCTTTCCATGGTTCAGATGCCTTCGGGGATTCCTGTTGCAACGGTGGCAATCGACGGGGCTGCAAACGCCGCATTGTTGGCACTGAGGATACTGGGCGTGATAGACAAAGAATTGTACGCAAGAATGATCCAATACCAGGCTCTGCTACGGGATCAAGTCCTTCAAGCGAAAGTGTGAACACGCGCTTCTACCGTACGGCAATTCTCCACTCAACAATTAACGGGATCAAGTGATGGCAAAGCAATGCGGCAAGTGTGGTGCACCACTGACAGATTCAATCAGATTTTGTCCGAACTGCGGCGCGGAGGCTTCATCTTCCGGTGAACAATCGCACAAATCAGCTGGCGGTCGCGGCTTCAGGACCAGTTATATCATCTACGGCGTCGTCGCTCTTGTGCTGGTCATTGGTATCATCACATACGTTGGAGATGCATTTCGAACATACCATCCCGTTATTGAACGGCAACCGGTTGTTGCCCAGCCAACTCGCAGTGGAGCTGAGAAGATATCGAGCACGAAGGTCGGATCCAGAGTTGAAGGTCCCTTCATTATAGTGTCACTGAAGGATATCCAGGAGAAACGGATTGTTCGTTTTGACGATCCGGACGGAATTCAGAACATTCCAATCCTGGCCTACATCACGCCGGGCGGAAAACTCGTGACGGCTATGAGCCTTAGTGAGAGTTGCCGGTCGAGGGATTTCTATCTCCAGGGCGAAAATATCCACTGTGCGTCGTGTCCGTCATATTGGAATGCTTCAAGCCTTGAAGCCTATGCATGCTGCCAGAAATACTACCCCGAACCGATCGAGAGTTCGGTCCTGGGAGATGAAGTGCGGATTGACAAAGAGTTGGTAAGGAAGTGGCAAGCACGATCGTAATGTGGCGCCGACCGTCGATGATGTGAGGGGAGGGTTTTCACTGCCTGGATTTTGGCGATCCCATTGTCCGGAATCGTTGCGTAGCTGTGATTTGAGAGAATACCGCCATTTCATTAGCCCCTGAAGGTAGGAGCTCTAGGATTTCTTTCCAGCGGAGTAATGGATAATCTCAGCTTTTTCGACGGTTATCATTGCTCCGCAACCCGCTTCTTCAACAAATTTCTCCACGTCGGGAAGAAACTCTCTGATTCGTTCTTCGGTGTCCACAATCTCAATCACGATCGGTAGATCTTCAGAGAGGCGCAGAATCTTCGCCGTGTGAATCACTCGGCTGTCGGCGCCAAACCCCTCGACGCCACGCAACACCGTCGCTCCGGCCAATCCTCTTTCACGTGCACCGAGCACGATGACTTCATAGAGTGGCCGATGATGGAGTTTGTCCGACTCTCCGAGAAACACTCTGAGCAGCTTCCCTTCTCCAGCTAATTTCATTTTCGTTCCTTTCGTTAGATCACTTTCCCGAGTTGGATGCCGAGCCATGTGCCAACGAGGCAGATCAAGAGACTGCCGAAGACATTGGCCGACGCGTAAAGGAATTCACCATCACGCAAGAGCGAGATCGTCTCAAAGCTAAAAGAGGAAAATGTCGTGAAGCCGCCGAGGATGCCGATCGTCAGGAATACGCGAATGGAGGGTTGGACCAGGAAACGATCCTCAAACGAGGACATCAGGAAGCCGATCAGAAAACAACCCAATCCGTTCACCACGAGTGTGCCAAAAGGGAAGATACTGCCGGCTTTGGTATGGACCGTGCCGGAGAGCCAGTATCGTGCCGCTGCTCCTAAACCGCCCCCGAGAATGACG
>Ga0315286_10008428_pt1 | contig 10145 bp, 11 predicted proteins | sample YL17G10_0_MG_FD_205038 | JGI IMG/M metagenome (GOLD analysis project Ga0315286, IMG submission 205038) | Sediment microbial communities from Yellowstone Lake, YNP, Wyoming, USA - YL17G10_0 | ecosystem: Environmental > Aquatic > Freshwater > Lake > Sediment | place: USA: Wyoming | collected...
CTTCTACAAAGAATAAACTAGAGAAGTCACTGTCGTTTACGAATGGAGTAAACCCTGCATAGGCTTCAGCTATAGCAGTTCGTGTAGATACTAGAGAACTTCTCTCACATACAAACTGTATAGTTGTATATAGGATAGAAGGATTCTCTAATCCATTATACATATTAATTGCAGTATCATTGGCATGTTGAGGTTTAATACCTATATGACCTATGTAGACTCTAGGAGTAGTTACACTCATTGGGTCTAATGTATCTATAGTAGAATCTTCAGCATAGTCTACAATAAAACCAGTTTGCTGTGCGATGCGAGCGATAAGTAAACTTTCATCATACATAATCTAGTCTTCCATAGTTAATAGTTTAACTTTTAAATCTACCCAACCTTGAAAATCATGTATATGAGATACTATTTCAAAAGTACATGTAGACCTTCCTAACATATATATAAAAGTATCTTTTACCACGATAACATTCTCATAGAAATCGCTATAAGCTATTTTAAAACTTATATCTTGTTTCTCTATGTCATAAGGTGAGTTTAAACCTTGTACTGAATACACATCTGTAGTAGGTATACCATATATACCACCAAAGGAAAACTCTAATAGTTCTCCAGCTAGTTGTACTACTTGTTGTATTTGCTCATCTGTTTCTATCATTTACTTTTACTATGTTTAAGTACAGAATCTAATACATCAGAAGCTAAAGTATCTCTAGCTACTTCCATTTTTGGATCAAAGTCATATGTTATACGAGCTAAAGTAGATAGTGTTGGGCCGAATAGTTGTTTAATAGGAGCGCGTTTACCTTTAGGGTCATACTCACTAGGTATTCTACTCCAAGTAGCATCTTGAAGTCTTACAAATATCTTACCTATTTTAGGGGCATAGAACTTCTTATAAGCTGTATGTTGTCTAGGTAGTGCTTTACCACCAGCTCTACGTATAGTTACATTAGTTTTCTGTGCCATATTAATAGGAGTATATTTAATAAACCCATTAGCAAAAGCAAAAGGTATAGAGTTTTTAACAAAAGTATTTTGTTCTTTGTGTGGGTATCTTGCTAAAGGTATAGACCTATAGATATAATCCATACTAAAACCTTCTTTACCTAAACTTTTTACACCAGTAAACACCCTATCAAGTGAAAATGGTACTGTATAATTCGCAGCAACTCGATCTACAAGTGTATTATGTAATCTTAGAAAGGCTATACTAATATCAGGACTAACAGTTCGCATTGTTTCATCGGAAATTATATTAGATATGAAATTTCCTACTTCAGTATTGTCGAAACTTATAGTAAATGACATTAGCAAGCCTTAAACTAGATAAATTACATCACAGTCCAGCAAGCAACAGAGTTAATATCAGTATGACCCATTAAATAGTTCATATGAATCTCACTCTCTTGTTTACCAGATTTAACATCTTTCCAAGTATTTACATAACGTGGTAAAGGAGCAAATCCAGCATCAGGGTGCATAATACGACCATATACTTTAATACCAGATTCTTTACTAGGTAATACTAACATTTTACCATCACCGATATAGTTAGTTTCTACACCTGTAAGACGATCATGGTAGATAGCACCATAAGTAAAAATATCAACCATAGTACCATCACCAAGGTTAAGACTTCTACGGAAGTTCAAGTCTTGATACTTTTCTACGATAGGTAATACATGCAAAGCAATTCTATTATCTACAGCAAGAGTAAGTGTAGCCGCAGTAGCATAGTTCTTAGTAATATCAGCTTCTAAAGCATCCCAAGCATTGTTAGACAAGATAACAGCAGTTACGTTATTACGTCTACGTACTGTATTACAAGCAACAATAAGGTCTTTATAAGGTGTACCACCAACAGCAGACCACGCACGTGAACCAGCAGAACCACCAGTAGGTGTTAAAGTAGTCAAATTAACTTCAGGTACATAACCTTTAGCAAAGTCTACACCAGTAGTTACTTTAGTTCTGCCAAAGTCATACAGAACTGAAGGATGTAATGCAGAAGTAGCAGTATGTGTACCTGTAGTTAAGATATTAGCAGCATTAAGTTCAAATAAGTTCTCAAAGTTAAACTCAGTATATGCAAGTTTCTTACGGATATTTTCTACCCAGTTAGCCATTACATCTACATTACCAAAGTCATTGCCAATAGCACGTTGGTTAATCTCTTCCCAATCAGGAGAAGTTAAACCTTCTTTAACATAGGCAAAACGTAGTTCTTGAGTACCATAACCTTGTAGTTGCATAATAGGAGCATCAATACTAGGTGCTACATACATTGCTACAGTGTTCTTAGCTTGAAACTCACGGTCAAAGTTGACTGTTTCTGTACTTTTATATTCTACACGTGAGAACCATGTTTGTAGAAAGTTAGGACGAGCAATTCTATTAGCTGGAATAACACCATCTAATACCTTACCCATTTGATACGGTGATAAAAACTCAGACATTAGTAAATCTCCCCAGCATTTTTAAAGGTTAAAGGTTCAAACTCTGTATTCTCTACAAATTTCTTTTTAAGTAATTTAGATGCAGCAGAAGTACCAGCACAACCTGTGTTATAAGCAGTTACAGCAACAGTAGAACCATCAGACTTAGTAACAGTATCAACAGATACATCAACAGCCCATACTAAGGCATCAGCCCAGAATGATGCTTCGATATAAGCAGATACATCTACATCAGCAGAACTAGCATCTACATCATAAGCAAGTACACCTGAGATTTTATTCAGAGCAGCATACTGTACAATAGTAACAGCGACAGAAGTAGCACCAGTACCAGTAATAGCTACATCAGTCGCAGTACCAGTACCAGTACCAACAGCATCAAAACGTATTTTAGTTGTTGAGACATTAGTAGTAGAATAGCCAGCCAAAGTACCTGAAGTAAAAGTACCTACTACGGAAGCAGAGTAACCTTTAGCTAAGATAATAGCAGATGCTTGTGCAGCAGTAGTACCTACTTCCAGACCTGACCAAATATCAGCTAACTGAACCGCAGTAACAGAACCAGAGCCAGCAGTAAATGTCAGACCAGCTAAAATAATTGTTTGACCAGTTGTAATAGATGCGCCAAACACTACAGTAGCAGATTCTACTAGACCGCCATGAGCAATCCATTTACCATTAGCATCAGTCTCTACAAAAGATAATGCTTTAATTACTTGACCTGATTTAACAGTACCAATACGAGTTTCTCTATCACTTGCACGGGCAAAGATAGCTTTAGGAGTTTGATCTGCATAGGTAGTCCATGCACCATTATTAGTAGCCATTATTTAATACCTGCGAAATAGTTAGGAGTAGTACCTACTTGGTCTAGTGCTTTATCAAGTGTAGCAGCAAAAGATTTAGTAGCAGTTGGTTTGTCAAGTGAGCCTTGTGCTTCAGTAGTATCTACATGAGTAGAATCTTGTAATGCACCTTTGATAACTTCAAAAGACATAATAACAGTTTCGATGTTAGCATCTTTATCAATAAAGGACACAGCAGCATCTTGTAGTTTAACATCTGAACCAAATGCTTTTTGAGCTTTGATAATGTCTAAACATCTTTGTTTTTCAGCTATACGGGCAGTAGCAGTAGAAAGAGTAATCTCTGACTTAGCTTTACCTAGTTCTTCTGTAAGGGCGATAATCTTCCCTTGAGCTTCTTCTAATGTCATAATTGTACCTTTAGGTAGTTGGGTGGATTTAATAATACTTTCTTCATTCCCAATAAAGGAATCTAGTTGCTCGGATTTAACCGATAGTGTAGGAGTTAATGGATTAGAACCAAATAACACACATGAGTTCTCTCTAATATCTACTTTAGGTATAAGATAGAAGTATCCACGTTTATCTACAATGTCTTTATTAATAACTTTAGGATAGTTAGCATCCCAAATAGCTTTTTCAACTTTATCACTTTCGTGAACTGAGTTAATAGCAAGTTTAAGTTCAGAATAGGTAAGACCTATGCTATGTTGATTAATCTTGCCATTAGAGTAGAACTTAAACACATCCTCATTATAATCTTTACGTACCGTAGAGTCCATAAGAAGTACAGTTGTAGTTCCTTCTTGGTCAAGTCCTAGTTCTGTAAGCGCAAGCACTTTAGTATAAACTTTAGTAACATCACCTACATGAGATGTACTTGTTTGCTTATGATCTGCAATATGTGGAATACTTGTACCACGAGACTTTACACTTTCTGTATAAGCCTTATCAGTAATTACATCCATTTGAGAATCACAAAACCAAGCAGCGTTACATACTATAGTTACATCAAGAGAACCGGAGCCACCTAGTGGTTCAGAAGGAGCTATATTACTACCAGCATCTTTAGAACTTTCAGTCTTAATTTCTCTAGGTGTTACTACTACAGTAGATACTAAAGAGTCAGAAAGTTTTAAACTAGACTTTTTAGTCTGTAAAAGTTCTTTTTTATTAGTTCTTAAATAGGAGAATAGTTCCTCACCATGTAAATTATCTAAATTCATAACTATATCTCTGTTAATTGTTACGTGATTATCGCATAAACACAATATAAAGTCAAATATATATATTATGTTTATGTGATTTATTTACTATACTATGTACCTGTACTATTACTATTAGCTTGCGTATTATTAGCTTGTGCCATACTAGGTGAAGCTGTAGCGGTATTTAAGAATATACCATAGGCTTCTAGTTTACTAATTTCAGCACGATCAGCTATTATTTCTTCAGGAGAAAGGTTACGTTCCGCTAGTACATTAGTGTATGTGTCCATACCGTTTTGTAGAGCAAGTAAGTCAGCTTGGTTATCTTTTAAATCATCCATACCTCTCCAACGTGGTAGTTGAAAATAAGGAACGGCAGAGTTACACTTAGAGTTGTAGACAACAGCTAGAGCTTTGAACGCATCTGCAATAGGTTTCTCGCGTAAAGGTATGAATATAAAGTTATGTAAATATTCTAGTCTATTACGACTTTGTATAGCCATACCAATAAGAGAACTATAGTTAAGACCTGCGGTATCACCTGTAAGTTGATGATATAATGCGTCTGCTACAGAAGCTACTTTACGTAACTCTGTCTCTATCAATGTACCAAAGTTAGCACCAATGTCAGTACCTTGAAACATCTTAGCTGATTCACCTTTGTTAAGATATAATACCTGAGATTCTTCGGCATTGGTTTTTAAATGTAACTTAGGTGCATCAGTAGTACCTGTATCTTCTGCTTTACCAATAGGTAGTAAACTTATAGCACCCGCAGTCTGTTCAATAAGAACTGCTACACTCTGTGCGGCTTTCTGTTTACTTACTGTAGCTGTCACAAGGTCATCTAGTTCATATAAAGTTAGTAGAACTGAAGCAAGTAATGGTATACCTAGCCATTGTCCAGGTTCTTCACGTATAAATGTATGAATTATATCTTCAGCAGGTACAGTTATACGACCTATAGGTTGATTAGAGAGTAGTGTATTTTCTAAAATACTCTTTCTAAAGTGATACTTAACTGGTACTGAGTTAAGGAATGTCATACCATAACGTATAGTTTCATTAAGATTAAGTTCTGGATTATCTATAGGATTGTAAACATTAGTATACATCACATCATGTAGAATACTTGGTATCAACTGAAGTTTCAGTGGAACTGTATTACTATTACCTTCACGGACGACAAGTGTTCTAATATAACTAGCACCTGTTTGGAACATAGAAGAATTAGATATACCTTGTAGAGTTTTCATATCACCATGTGAGTCAAAAGATGGGTTAGCCGCAAACTCATCCCAATAACCTTGCATTAGCTTATGTGCTTTACCATTAGGATACTTCCATACTACTTTAATATGCCCTGCATTAGTAATCCAATTAGTTAATGCACGTTTACCATAGCCATTGTTACGACAAATATTACGTGATCTGTTCTGTAGAAAGCGTAGTTCTTTAGCCGCAAGAGTATCTGCTTCACCATCAAATAGATTCTTTAGACCTGTTTTATAATTTACAGCCGCACCTTCAAACGCAGTAGGTAGTTTATTTATATTAGTCCAGATTACATCTGTTTCTGAAGCCATGTTATAACTCTCCTTTACATACTATAAGTGGTATACATGCGTTTTGTCTAAATATTGGTGTTATGTTTGGTGTTAAAGAGTTTATTGTATCAAGTAGTTCTCTACGATATGTTTTCAAATCTCCAAGGTTTACATCACCGTAGCGGAATAGTCGTTGAAAGTTACCTGAACCTACACGAAGTTCTACTAAAGATTTACCTTGTATCAAAGTCTCTATAGCAATATTTACTTGTGTAAGTTGTCTTTGTGCTTCATCTATTGAAATGCCAGCCATACTAGTCATAAAGATTTCCTTTAGTCATAAAAATATTTCTCTTGTGCCGCCCAATATTCATGGGTTAGTCCACGTATCCCTACAGCATAAGCAGCATGTAAGGCGTTCTTCTCAGCATCTATAGCTTCTTTTCGTTTACCTGATATAAGTTTAAATACCGATTTCGAGTAACTAGAGTTTATATCAATGATTTTACGACAAGATGTCATTTGTTCTTCATACTGACCGTAGCTTTGTTCATTATGAAAGTACATATTACTACGAGCATCTTTATTCTTATTAAGCATCACTCTACGTAGTATTTCTTCATGCGCTCTATGTGCTCCAATCCAATAAAGTGGAACACCCATCTTCTCAGCAAGTGTTTTACGTAAGTTATTATCTGTTAAGTTTATATCACTACTACTAGGTTCACGATAGATTTCATCCGTTGAAAACCTCAAATCTCTTGTACCTTTAGTAGCAAATATAAATCTACCTTCATTACGTATCTTATCAGCAGCAGCTATGACGAACTTGTATACTAACTCTGTATTATCCCCAGAGTCTATAGAGATAGCAGATATTTTCATAGTCTTACCTGAAGCATGAGCTATACTTCCAGTTACTATAGTATCCATAAGCTCTTTCCATATACCAGTAAACTCACCCTTATCATCGAGTTCTTGTACAGTTACATCACCAAAGATTTCCTTCCATGAGACTAACCAAGAGTTATTATATCTACCCCATGCACGAACTACGAAAGCGAAACGATTATCCTGTACATCTATACCGCATGTAAGTACAAGTCCCTCCATAGGACATACACCTTCAACATAATTCTTACGTAAGGTCTTCATCTCCTCTGCTTCTAATGCTGTAATACCAGATACATAAGGTAGACCAAGACTATTATTATACCAATCCTTAGCTAATGTCTCATCACCTTTTTCTAATGCTACTTCAGCCAGTATTTTCTTAACTGCTAGTGCCTTAGCATCTGAAGTAGCTTCAAAACAAGCAAGTATCTCAGGGTGTTGAAAGCTATAAATCAAACTTGTCTTATTATTACGTAGACTTCGTTTAAGGTTGATCTTATCTATAGTAGGTTCAAGAAGTTTGTAATCTTCTATAGTTATAACATCACGTTCTTCCTTTCTAGGATGCCAACCGTAGGAGAAATCTCCACAATCATCTATGAACCCAAAGTCTAACCCTTTCTTTATATTAACAGTTTTCTGTGCAAATGTCCATTCTTCTTTACATGCTATACATATAAATATAGCACTATCAGGGTCATGTTTACCATAAGTTTCATCTATAGCACGGTCTGGAAATTCACTATAAGCTATAGATGCTTCCATAGTCCAACCTGATAACTCTATAAGTTCTTCACAATGATTACAATGAGCCTTGTAGACTAGCTGAAAACCTCGGTTGTATAACTTCTCCATATTACATATATCTTTAAATGTAGGTGTAGAGAAACCAAGCACCTTCTTTCTACCTATAGTAAAACTCTTTTGCCGACCTATTACTAGACCTAAAGGATCACCCTGCTTTGCTACATCTGATTTAACCTGTGCAAACTCTTCTAATATACAGAATGGAATAGGTGATGATAGTACAGATTGTATAGAACCTAGTGTCTTTAACGCTACACTACCTCCTGGAAAGGTAAAATAGTCATGACTAGGCTTAGTTATACCAATATTAAGTTTATCTTTCAATACCTTGGTACTATTGAAGAATGGTTGAAAGCGTTTACGTGAAAACTCTTTAAGTAGAGATACTCCAGGAAAGAATACTATAGTATGGCATGGGTCAAGGTCTTGCCTTCTACCTATAATGTTATTCTCTAACTCACTAGCACCTATCTGGGATGATTTCATCATACCTACTATATGAATAAACCAGTTATCTGATACATGATAAATGTATTTAAATGCAGGTGTTCTTCCACAGTTAAATTTACCTCGTATAGCTGACTCATCAGATGCTAGAGTACGTTCTGATTCCGTCCATTCTATAGTAGATAATCTGCTTGCTTTCTTAAACAACTTAAATAAGTTACCAAATAGTACCCTCTCAGATATATTCTTATAGTTATTATCTATTTCCATCTATAATCTCCTGAAGTTTTATATCTAGCATAGCTTGTACATATTCTTCCCTATCTACTTTAGCTTCTTCAATTATACGTAGACCCATGTTGTATAGATTCTCCATCCCTTCATCTATAGTTTCTTGGGCTTCAGGGAAATCAATAGCGATACCAAGTAGTAAGTCTCGTATTTGGTGTATAAATGGTTGTACAAGTTCTAACTTATCCGTAAAATTAACATACTCTTCATTTTTTATAGCAATTTTTTGCCATAGTTCTACTTCTCTAGCATGTTCTGTACGTACAGATTGCTCTAACTTAGCCGCCATTAAAGGGTGCATTGTATCTTCAAGACCTTCAGAATCACTAAAGTTAAATTTACGAGATGAACTTTTCTTAACTTCTTTAGCCTTGAGTTCCTCTTGAGCTTTGAATAGCTTAACCTCCTCATTTTTTAACAATGAAGTTACTAGATGGTCAAGACATTCTATATAGTTGAATGAACTAGCTCTTATATCGGGTAATCTTCCTGAAGTTCCCCACTGATATAACATAGATACGTTACGGTTAAGTAGGCTAGCAAGTATAGTTGGTGATACCTTATCTCTAGGGTTTATAAAGATAACATTGGTATCAACTTTAGGTGCAGTAGTTGGATTTTCCATAAGTAATTGATTTATTAAGGGTTTAAGGATAGATTTAGCTAAAATCCTACTTGATTTGGTTATCGAAACGTGTTACTATATTAAGGAGTATAACATTTATCTTAACTAAAGGCAATGATTATGGATGAACTACATGAGAAAGATAAACGTATAACCCTAATAGATGATTCTGAAAGTCTTACATTAGAAGAGTTACACGAGATTAAAAAGTTAGTAGCTTTATCTAAAGCTACTAAAGTTATTGCAGCAATCATTTTTGGTATTATAGGTTTACTAGGTTTACCTACAGTTCTTTCTTGGACTTCTAAACATTTTTAAATAAATTTAAGGATTTTTATAATGGCTTCTACAAATTTTACCAACCTTACACGTGCTCTAGTTCAAGGTAATCTTAACTTTGGCTCTAATACCTTTAAAGTATTACTTGTATCAGCAGCTCCTACTGAAGCACAACTAGATGCTTGGGCTAATAGATCAGATATTACTACTACTGAAATCACTGGTACAGGTTATACCGCAGGTGGTCTAGCTCAAGCATTTACTTTAGATGCTATTGACACAACTAATAATCGTCAAAGTATTACATGGACTAATATTATTAATGGTTGGACAGGAGCTACATTTAGTGCTTTCGGTGCAATTATATATAAGAACTCTGGAACAAATACCACTGATACTTTATTACACTATATTGATTTTGGTTCTTTAGTATCTTGTACTAATGGTACTTTCAGTATCTCATATTCTACACCTTTATATATTAACCGATAGGTGTTACTATGGCTTTAATAACAGCAGATAGGGTTAAGGAGACTACTACAGTTGTAGGTACTGGTACTATTACCTTACTTGGTGCACAGACTGGTTTTCAATCCTTTGCAACTATAGGTACGGGTAATACTTGTTACTACGCTATTGCTTCAGTTGATAGTACTTATTGGGAAACTGGTATTGGTACATATACACTTAGTGGTACTACATTGACAAGGACTACTGTACTTACTTCATCTAATGCAGGTGCTTTGGTTAGCTTTATTGCGGGTGTTAAAGAAGTATTT
>Ga0315286_10008429_pt1 | contig 10145 bp, 10 predicted proteins | sample YL17G10_0_MG_FD_205038 | JGI IMG/M metagenome (GOLD analysis project Ga0315286, IMG submission 205038) | Sediment microbial communities from Yellowstone Lake, YNP, Wyoming, USA - YL17G10_0 | ecosystem: Environmental > Aquatic > Freshwater > Lake > Sediment | place: USA: Wyoming | collected...
AATTTAGGCTTTGCTGATACACGATATGTGAATAAAGGACCTGCTGGTGATACGATGACGGGTACGTTGACATTAGTAGCATCTGGAGCATATCCACAAGCAAACTCGGACATTGCAGCAACAATTACATATGTTAACGGTGCTATTACATCCATTGCGGGTGGTGGTACATCCGTATCGTCCGTGTATGAATCCCCAGCAGTACCAACGTACAAAACTGGTGACATTTATGTGGCAGCTGGTGTAATTTATATCTCCATCGGTGCTGGTGTAGGTGCACCTCCAGGTGGTAATTGGAAACAAGTATTCCCAGCACAGTACTCATAAAGTTGAACGTGTGTGGAATTCGTGGTATGATTACACATATAATAGGAAAAAGTAATGACAGGAGCTGCAGTTTCATTCTACAAGCGATCAGATGCAGGCGTGATGCGAAAGCATGCGCCTGCAATCTTTCGTAATTTGCAACCTGTACTAGCTCCATCGCTAATGCTGTCAGAATTGATGGTGTATTTGAAGACTACTGAGACGTGTCAACTCAATTGTGAACACTGCTTCACAAACGGAATCAACGGAAAGAAAGTCTATTTTGATCCAGCTCGTGTTATCGATTGGTTTCATCGTTTACATGATGTGAATCCAACTCTTGCTGGTGGTAGTGTAGCATTTCACGGGGGTGAGCCGATGCTTGCCCCAATCTCTGACATGCGTCGTACCTGGCAGGCTTGTAAGGACTTATGGCCAAGTATCTGGTGGACAACCACAACAAATTTGGTATACAACCTTGACGACGAGAAGCGATCATTCTTCAAAGAGTGCTTCACAGAAGGCATTTCCACTTCTTGGGATAAGAACATTCGCTTTGCAAATGAAAAGCAAGAAGCTCTGTGGGCTAAAAATGTAAAAACACTTCTGAATGATGGACATAAAGTTACGATGATGGTCAGCTTAAATCGTGCTATCACTGACATGAACCCTGAAGATTTCCTACGTTGGGTACAGGACACAGGTATTCATTATCTACATCTTGAACGTATAACTCCAAATGGAAATGCAAAGCGTAACCTGCACATTCTTCCATCCAACATTGAATTAGATCAGTGGATGGTAAAACTTTGGGATGCTAGTGTTAAACTTGGAACACATAAGTACTTTGCAAATCTATTTTTAAGTGGTATTCTTTCAAGTTTTGTAACATCAACACATTCAGGATGTCGCTGTCGTGGGTGCGAGAAGAAGATTTTTACCCTTAATGCAGATGGATCAATTGGCGGATGTCCAAACAGTGCTGTAGAAAATACATTTGGAACGTTGGATGATGATATTATTTCGCTACTGGGTAGCGAAGGTCGTATTGAAAACATCGCTTGTGAAACACAACGCAATCCAATATGTTATACATGTGATGTATATGATGTGTGCAATGGTGATTGTCACCAATTGGCATGGGAAGGTGATATTTGTGCAAGTCCAAAATCACTAATGCGTAGATTTAAGGCCGAGAATGCCACGGAACAATATAAAATGTTTCTCGATGGATTCATCGGTAAGGAGTAATAATGGCAACATCAACAGGCCCAGCAGGTGTAAATATTCAGAAACAAGATCCAGATGCAACCACTCCATTCACTGGTGTAACGGATCAGTTTCGCACAACAATTACAGATGCAATTAATGCATTAACAAAGACAACTAGTAGTTCAGCTATTGGAATAGCATTAGGAGAAAACCCCTTTGGTGCAGGAACACCAATTACCGGTGCTCTGTCCAGCACTAATTATGGTGGTGTGGCCCCACTGACGGCACCACTAGTTCCACCTAATACAGTCACCAATGCACCTGAAGCATCTGATGTTCCAGGTGTTGATATTGCTTCAGCGGCACTCGTTTCACTATTTCAAACAACCGCTGTGACGCTATCACGAGTACGTCAATATTCAATGGTTAAAACTTATTTGAGTCCGGCTCCAGTTGTTCAGCTATCATTAACAGAAGCAACTCGATATGGATATCTTACCGCAGCTTATCAGATGGCTCCACCTGCTGTACCACTAACAGGAGATATTAGTGCTAATACTGTTCCTGGATCTATTGATGTTGTAGTTGCAGCCATTGATGCAGCAATTACAGCACACAGAAATACAACAGTGGCATTCACAGAAACGTGGTGTCATTCAAGTTGTCATAGTAGTCACTCATCACGGGGCCGTCGATAATGGAAAAAATTAGAACGGATCTGCCACTAGATATGGATGCTCTTCGAGCAGTTATTACCACACCTGATGTAGTCGTAGAAATTGATTATGCAAATAGCAAACTGAAGGGAACTGCTGCGTTAATTTACTTGACCAACGTTAGCATTCCAGCAGTATTTTTTGACATGACAGATGCGTCTACTGCAGACTGTACTAATCTCGTTGATAGTTATATCATCCATAAATCAACAGTATTTGTCCCACAGCTTGTTGATTCAATCATGCATTTATTGTTAGTTCGCAAAGGTGTAGCACATATTCCACACGAACTAACACACAATTCAATTCTGTCCACACTGGATATTCAACACTGGTGTGAAGATGATCAAAAAGAACAACATTTACAAAAGTTAATGGCCGTACTTGATAATTTGCCTCTATTTGCTGTCACGTGTGCTGTGGGATTTAAAGAAACATATGGCGATCCAAAATTGGCATTTGCAACGATCAACGATGTCAATTATTGTGGATTTACTTTTGTGCATTTATTGAAGCATCCTCTAATTCTTGATTACTTTGCTCAAGGCACGGAACTTCAACCAACATATTTTATTCAACAATTTGATGAGTATATCTATGGTGGTAAATCGCTATTTACCTTTGTTGCACAATCACCAGTTTTAGCAATTATGGATTGTATTGTTAATGGATCCATCACAGTTGACAAACTTGTTGGTGCATCAAATGAAATAAGTCAACTAGAATTCGAAGAAGGAGTCCCTGCGTAATGATTCATTTGTTCAACAAAATCTATCTCAAGGGCGATCATCAAATCAAGCTCAGTCGTGACCGAATCGTGATCTCACCAACCTATGGTGGTGTAGGAATGTACACAACCAAGTTTACTACACTTGTTAATAAAGAAACACCTGGTGAAATTCAGTACAGCGTTCGTTCATTACAAGAGCTTTTAGATCAGCACTTCAATGGTTCTATGGATGGATTTTTTCGCTTTCTTGCTGGCTGGAATTCAAGCAAACGGCTGACAATATATGCTGATATCCCAACAATGATTGAAATTGCATCAGTATTTTATAAAACGTTGTTTCCAAAGATGACAGCAGATGGGTATGTGTGCTTGATTCGATTGATCCTGATGCGTATTACATATATGTTTGGCGCCGGATTTTTAACATTTACAAAAATTCCTGAATTTCAAGCCAAAGAATATCGTTTAGCAGCAGTTGCATTACTAGAAAATGTGTCGGACTTGAAAACCAAATGGACTACAATAAAGCCATTTCGTCTTTCATTAAAACTCCGTGAACAGATTGTTAGCGGCATCAGTGTAGAATTTCAATTGGCAACGTATTTGTTAGATCCAACGTGGCGATCTAAAGTTCCATTCGAAAAGAAAGCTCTTACAATGGTAAAGAAACTATTATTACATGATTTCATGTTTGATGTCAATGGTGTTCTTTTGCAAAACTTTGTAACGTTGGGTGCTTTAGAACCACAAGCAAACTTTAATCCACTTACTGACACGCTTGAAGACTTTGTTACGAAATGTCCAGATTATAAGTTTCTTATTGACGAGCAGTTTCTTCCTGACAATGCTGATAAGATTTGGCTCGCCTATGATGTTACAAAGCTTGCTGCAATCAGAAATAAAATGTATGCACAGGCAGATTTGCAGAACAATGCGTATGTGCACTTAACAACGCCTGTATGGAAACGTAATGTAACGTTTGCAGATGTAATTACGTATGAACTTTCAACCAACCATACCAAATTATTATTTAAACATGACAACTATGCTGAAGTTGTAAATTCATATTTAATTGATCTGTTGTTAAATGCCAAGAGACAAGGTGATACCACCTTTCTCAAACAATTTGCTTTGGTGTGAGGATAAGAAAATGCTATATCTCTTTAACAAAATATACCTTAAGCCTGACACACTATTTGAGAAAAGTAAGAATAGTGTTATTATCTCATCAAAATCTGCATTATTAACACAATATCCTGAACTTGATGATGTTAATAAAATTGATTTCGGTACGGTACACTTCAATGCGACATCTTACACAGAACTTTTAGAAAAAAACTTTGAAAATGATGAAAATAAGTTTTTTGAATGGTTGCTTGCATTTGATCCACAGACTCGCTTAATTGTATTTTGTGATGCAGAGACGTTAGCACATCTTACATTCAAATGGTATAAAACCGTGCTCATTAACATGGATAGCACGGAAGCTATTAACTTAATTTCTTTGGTGTTCAAACGTTATGCATATCAGTTTGGTTATTCATACATGCCCTTTGTTCGTCTGACGACAGAACAAGCTGCACACTTCAAGAGCGTTGGATCAAGCATGCTTGATCCACAAACGATTGCTGATAAGTGGTCACAAACGCTACCATTTGATACAAATGTTGCACAACTTGCATCAATTGTCGGTATAGAATTTCAACTTGCAACATATCTTACAAACAACAACTGGGAACACACCGCAGAACTTGAATCAAAGATTGTTATGATGGTGAAAAAGTATACAATTCGTCGTATCATTGATATGAAACAAGACTTGTTGAGTCGGCTGGTTGATTTACCAAATTTTGATATTTTAACAACTACACTCGTTGAATACGTTACAGATCATACAGAATACATATTCTTGCTGGATAACAAATTCTTACCAGATCAATATGAGTATGTTTTTTCGACATACAACATGAACGAGTTGATGGACCTTTTCTATGATGAAACAGGTCTTGATCAACTGGACCGTGACTATTTTGAAAATGTGGCACACTGGGGAAATTCACACGTGACTCTTCAACATATAGTTGCTCTTGAGTTGAGTCGACCATTTACAACATTTTATCTTGGTCAATGGGAATATAATTTAGTCATCAACACCTACTTGCTTGGCTACATCTTGAACTTGGCCCGTATAAACGATGTAACATTGCAAAAATATAGCTTGGAAGCAACAACATGACCCAAGTGGAGTTCCTAATTGACTTCATCTTGGAACTTCTATAAGCCGGGAATTGATGATGAAAAATATAATCCCGATTGTGCCGGTGCGCAATGCACCAGATTACACGCGCCTTCCTGTTTTTGGAAAACCCGACCACAGACACATGGAATTGATCATCAAACCAACAGAAGCTTGCAACTTTAAATGTACCTTTTGTTCCAGCACCGATATTACAGATGAAAAATCAAAAGTACTTGATCTTGAATCAATATATGCTTTTCTACAACGATTTCCTGGCACACAAACAATCATAGTTAATGGTGGTGATCCTCTCATGGTCAAACCACAGTATTATTGGGAAATTATCAAGTACATTGAAGACCACGATTTGCAAACCTCACTTAGTTTCACAACAAATCTGTGGGCCTTCTACAAGAAGCCGGAAATGTGGGAGGAATTATTTCGTCATCCACGCATGGGTGTTACGACATCATTCAACTACGGCACTACTAGACGGATCACTGAAACAGAAGTGTTTACAGAAGAAATTTTCCGAAAAGTAAGTGACAAATTCCTTGAGCGGATTGGATATCGTCCTGATTTTATCTCGGTGATCACAGACGAAAATGAAGACACAGCAATTGATAATGTTAAACTGGCCCAAGAAATGGACGTTGAATGTAAATTAAACTACGCAATGTCAAGTGGTGTTCAGAGCGCGCCCTATCAGCTATCAAAGATTTACCGCACTTACACAGAAATTTATGAACAAGGACTTTGGCCATGGGAATTTAACACTAAACAAATGATGCAGCGTTTAGATGGCAAGGCCACAAGCTGTCCACAACACCGTGCTTGTGATGAAGGAATTCGATGCTTACAACCAAGTGGTGATTACTATTCCTGTGGATCGTTTGGTGATGATCGTCAGTATCCAATTAACTTCAAACAAGAAGTTTTAGAAGGTAAGTTTTTTAAGCCGCTTCAAACAGCACCTGAATTGACAATGTTAAAAGAAGAATGTCTCACTTGCCCAATGTTCAATATTTGCAATGGTTGTCGAAAAACTGTAAATGACATGAAAAATCATGGTGTTGTGGAAACTCATTGCAAATTAATGAAAACAATTGCCGGCAAAATCATTTCAATCAACGATGAAGCATCAACAATTACGATAGATAGAATGCCAAAACTTGGATTTAGGAAATATGAATCACAATCTGTCACAGATGGTGTTGCACAACAAGCGCGATAAGCAACAGGAATATACACTACACTTATTTGAAAAGTGTAATCTCTCTTGTAATTTCTGTTGGCAGGATCATACAGCCTATGTTGGCATAGATACTGTTCGTCAAAAAACTTCGATCTTATGTGAAATGCTTGATGAAGATCCAAACAGCGATTTCGTCATCAACATTATGGGAGGTGAAATCTTTTCTGATGATGTATTTTCTGATAAACTGTGGGGTGATTATTTCGCTCTTTGCTGGCACACACATCAACATGTGCAAACACTCGGCAAGAAGATTGCATTTAACTTCGTGTCAAACCTTGTTACGAACAAGGTTGAGGAAGTACTCAGTCTACTAGAAGCACTACGTAAGGAAGGACTTACCGCGACATTAACAACATCATACGATGCAAAGGGTCGCTTTAACAAAATCCAATTTGAAAAATTCAAAGAGAATATTGAAAAGTTCCGTTCGGAAATCACCTGCATTAGTATGCTACTAACGAAACCAGTCATTAAGCAACTAATTGAGGGCAAAGATGATTACTTTAAGTACCTATACGATCAGGGCTTCTATATCTATTTTGACTACTATTCGCCATCAGACGATCACTTAACAATGGGTCCTTCTGATAAAGATTTACTGAAGGCATTTTATTTTTTGGTAGATAACTATCCTAATGTACATCCTATCAAAGAATGGATAACACATGACACAAATTACATGTCGTGTAGAAGTTCCAAACTGATCAACCCTGATGGTACAAAGTGCATGTGTGGTAATCTCCTAGTTGAAAATAAGTCGGTTGTTACATTCTTTAAATCAAAGATACAGAAAGCAAATAACGACGACATTGAAGATGCTTTTCTAAATCGTTGGGATTGCCTGTCGTGTGAATACTTTAATCGTTGTACACTAGGATGTTTCGTTCAGCATGACTTTATGAAACGGGGTCAACTTGAAGAGTGTCCATTTAAATTGACGTTCGATAAAATAACAAAAGGAAAAGAGGTCAATATTGATAGCCTTAAACAACACTTTGGAACGCAGGAAGCCGGAAGACCTGAGAGTCGAGAACCTGCTCACGGATGATCCAAATACCGCTCTGTATAGAGTGGTTTTGAATGTAATTGATGCATGTAACAGAGCTTGCACATTCTGTCCACGTGCTGATAAAGAAAACTATCCAAATACTTCCTATAATAAAATGAGTCTTGAGGATGGTGTTCGTCTGGCAAACACCATGAAGGCAATGAACTTTCAGGGAATATATTCTATCACTGGTTGGGGTGAACCTCTGTTGCACAAGGATGTGTCGCAACTCATTTATATGTTCAAGACAATCAACCCCGAAGCACGGGTTGAATTGCAAACAAATGGTGATCCAATCACGCCATCCACCGCCCTAGATCTTTTTTGGTATCAGTTAGATAAACTAGTTATTAACATTTACGATGGTCCAGAACAAGTTGCAAAATTTGAAGAAATACTCGCTTCTTTCCCGCGCGAAAAGTGGACAATTCAGCATAAATATGACATGTCAAAAACTTACGGTATGACATTGAACAATCGTGCCGGTTCGTTTATTAGTGTAAAAGATAAGTTAAAACCCTTACAAACTCCAATAGATAAACGCTGTTATATGCCCTTCTACAAAATTGCAGTTGATTGGAATCTTGATACATACTTTTGTGATTATGATTGGGCCAAGCGAATTTTCCTTGGAACTTTACAAACACAAAATATGTCCGAATTGTGGATGTGTGAAAAAATGCGAGAAATTCGCGAACATCTATTTGAGGGGAACCGTTCATTTTCTCCCTGCAAATTTTGTGATGCAGAGGGACTGCTTTATGGTGAAAAACAAGCCAATGTAATAATGCGACACTATGAGAAACAGACATGACATTACAAATTTGCATTGGATACAACAAGAACATTGATGGAATTGTATTGCAGCATAGCATTCGTCGCCGGGCTTCGATTGGTGTAGATATTCATATTGTGCCTGAGCACGAAATTCTTTTATCTCGTCCTCAGGAAGATAATCAAAGCACGCCATTTAGTTTCACTCGTTTTCTATCTTCATACATTTGGAAGTATAAGGGATTTACTGTATTCATGGACCCGGACATGCTTTGCTTATGTGATGTCAGAGAGATTGAACAAATGTTTGATCCACAATATGTTGTGCAAGTTGTCAAGCACGAGTATGTACCAAGAAGTCCAACAAAATTTGTTGACCTCGTCCAGCGACCACAGCTTGCCTATCCCCATAAGAACTGGTCTTCGTTTATGATCCTCAATAACGAAAAATGTAGAGATGTTTATACACTCGAAACAGTGAATACGCTTTCAGGGTTGACGTTGCATGGATTCACAAATTTAAGAGATACTGATGTTGGCTCATTACCAAAAGAATATAATTATTTGGTTGGTGAAGATAATCAAGCAGAGCAAGCAAAGATCGTGCACTTTACAAATGGAATGCCATATGCCCCAGGACTTAACAACTGTCAGTACGCCGACGTCTGGAACCAAGAGCTCACCGAAGCTCTTCGGCACCGTTTCGCTTGAGCAATACCTCTCACAGGCATGGATCTACAAACACCGATACTTGTTAAATCATAGCACAGTTTCTTCAGATAACGCAGCCGCGTTACGTGAACAAGCATTCAAACACTTTGGTTATTGTTTTGACACTTACAAAGGGTATACCAAAGGCGAACCAGTGCCTGTGTGTGATTGGTTTGACAAGCACGTACAGCTTGAGCCACATTACTACGATTTCAACATTCCACCGGGCTATGTAACACCACTTACGTTGTTCTGTACAACTCAACCTTGGAAAATGTTGTTGTTTGGATATGATCCATATGAACAAGACATTGGACAGGAAACGGTGTTTACCAACCCACGATTTGTTGCAAACAGTTTTGCAGAAAAAGATGAGATCTATATGCCCAAAACATTTCTAATTGAGCACTTGGAACTGGGGTGGGTTGGCTACGACGACTTTGAAGACTGCGTTTTCATTCACCACTTACAAATGCGGGGAGGGCTTAGGGGGTTCTTCAATGCTAACGACATGCTGTGGATATATCGTTATATGATTCGTCTCTTCCCACAACTAATGCCGCCTTATAAAAGATCACAAATTTTTGTTGTGGATGCAACAACACTATTGAAGTATTCCGAACGAACAACGAGCAAGCAAAGTATTGTTACTCCATATAGTGGCCGTGTGTTACAGAAAAGTGATTTTCATAAAGTAACTTACCGAGAATTTGAAGATGTGTGTCCAATCGCCGCCTCGTTTTGCAAACTAGCAGATTATCTTGCACCCGAAGAGATTATTCTATGGAGATATGATTTTGACAATTCCTTCGCTTTAGCACACCGGAAAGCCATATGACAATTCACACGCTTTGGCAAACTAATCTACTCGTTCTAGATAACTTTCTTCCACATGAGTGTTATCTCGACGTTCATCGTTTCGTGCACGACCAATATCGGTTAAAACAAACATTTCCAATGCTTTCGTTTGATCATACAAATGTTCCACCAGAACTTGCCGTGTGGAAACAGTTTACAGATAATGCGTTCTTGCAGTACGCTGCAAGTGCCGGTCTTAATTGGGAAATGTTTGATTGGACAAACATACAAGCTTCGTGGATTGAAAAGTATAACGAAAAATATCACAACGAACATATTTTGGAACCACATCA
>Ga0315286_10008430_pt1 | contig 10145 bp, 9 predicted proteins | sample YL17G10_0_MG_FD_205038 | JGI IMG/M metagenome (GOLD analysis project Ga0315286, IMG submission 205038) | Sediment microbial communities from Yellowstone Lake, YNP, Wyoming, USA - YL17G10_0 | ecosystem: Environmental > Aquatic > Freshwater > Lake > Sediment | place: USA: Wyoming | collected...
TTATATTATCAACGGCCAGAAGGTTTTCACCACGCTGGCTCAATTCAGCGACTACATTTGGCTGGCTGCCAGGACTGATCCCCAGGCACCCAAACACAAAGGGATTTCCATGTTTCTGGTGGACGTTAAAACCCCGGGCATCACTGTTCAACCGATGTATACTTTGAGTGACCTGAAGAGCAACACTACTTTCTTTGATAATGTGAGGGTGCCCAAAGATAGTCTCATTGGTGAAGAGAACAAGGGCTGGCTCTACATCAACCAACAACTGGCGCTGGAGAGGATAGGTCTAGTTCCCCATTTAACGCCTGTGCGTTACCTCGAGCTTATAACTCAGTGGGTCAAGGAGAAGAAGCTCAACGATAATCCCCGGATCAGGAACAAGCTGGCTGAGATGGCTGTGGGGACTGAGATACTCAGGTTACTAAACTATCGAGTGGCCTGGATGCTAACTAAAGGGCGTGCCCCGCACACTCAGTCGGCGATGATCAAGGCATTTGGGTCTGAGCAGGAGCAACGGATCCTATATGACTGTTTCCAGATAATGGGTCCTTATGGACAGCTACAAATGGGTTCAAAGTGGGTTCCGTTCAAGGGTAGGCTGGAAATTATGATGCGGCTTAGTCTGGTGCTCACCTTTGGTGGCGGCGCCAATGAGGTATTGCGAGACATTGTGGCAATGGGGCTGGGTTTACCTGTGTCCAGAAATTAGTAGCTTGCTGATGTAGACACACAGGGGTTGATGACCTAGGATAGTATTCCCCCGTGAAAAAAACTAAGGAGGCGACTAGGTATGGGTGTACAAGAGAAAATTCAGGCGTTATACGGGAAAGAGAGTCCTCCAATTTACGGTATTGATGGAGTGTGCAAGGAAATGATCCGGCACTGGTGTGAGGCTATGGAGGACGATAACCCACTGTACCAGGATGAGGAGTATGCCAAGAAGACCAAGTATAAGGGTATCATTGCCCCGCCTATGATGGTGCAGGCGTGGTCATTCGGTCCGCTCTGGCCAAATGGCCAGGAAATGGAGTGGCGGCATCCCGAGCTTCCGTGGGAGAAGGATAAGATGCCTCACAGGATTGGTGTGAAGCTGCTGGAGAACAACGGCTTCCCCGCGGTTGTGGCTACTAATACTACCATGGAGTTCTTCAAACCGTTGTTTCCCGGTGACAAGGTAACCCAGAAAATAACAGTAACAGACATTACCAATGAGAAAAAGACAGGTCAAGGCCCAGGTCACTTCTATACATTCAGGTTCTCCTATTACAACCAAAAAGATGAGTTGATCTGTCACCAGTCCTTTACCACCCTGTACTACAGGCCGCCCAAAGTGGAGTGGTTTACCTGCACTTTCAAGTTTAAGCCGCTGGAGGAGTAGCAATGACTTATAAATCAATCTACTGGGAGGACGTCGAAGTAGGGCAGGAGCTTCCTCCTTATCACAAGGATGTTACTGCCACTACTGTCCTTGCTGGCGCTTTGGCTTCGCGGGACTACATGCCGGTGCACCATGACAAGGACTTTGCCAATAAAAATGGCGCTCCGGATATATTTATGAACATCCTGACCTCCGGGGGATGGGTGGGTGGATATCTAACGAGGTGGAGTGGACCAGAGGCTGAGATAAAGAAGGTGGTAATTAACCTGGGGGTACCCTGCTTCCCTGGTTTTACCTTTGACTGGAGAGGTAAAGTAGTCAAGAAATATGTTGAAAAGGGAGAGCACCTGGTGGACATTGAATATGCCGCTGCTGTCCCAATAGGGTTTCACTGTAGGGGAGTTGGCACTCTTGCTTTACCCACTAAAACTGCAAAAAAGGCAAGCACTAAAGCAAGTGCCGAAGTTGGGACTAAGGCAGGTAGCAGGAGGCAACAATAATGTTAGAGGAGTATTTAGCCAGAAAGTATCGCTCGGAAACTAGGCCAAAGGCACAGGATTACTTAATTAAAGACAAAGTTGCTATTGTAGGTATCGGGCAGACGGAGTTCTCAATTGACTCTGGCCGGAGTGAGCTTCAGATGGCCTGTGAAGCTATAAAAGCAGCCGTAGATGATGCAGGGTTGAAGATGGAGGACATTGACGGCATTGTCAAATTCACCTTTGACTTCAATGATGAGACATCGTTGGTCAACGCTCTGGGAATACCAAAGTTAAAGTTCTTCGGTGAGTGTGGTTGGGGTGGAGGCGCCAGTGTTCCCACCATTCTACACGCAGCTACGGCGGTGGCAACTGGTGTGGCTGATTATGTTGTTTGCTTCCGGGCTCTTAACGAGCGTTCTGGACGTCGCTATGGTTATGTGCCTGGGGCAACACTAACAACGATAGCCACCAATACCCACTATGGTATGAATTTTCCCTTTGGCTTCATGTCCCCCATCGCCTGGGTGGCTATGTTCACCCAGAGATATATGCATGAGTATGGTGCCACCAGTGAGCAGTTAGGCTGGGTATCGGTAGTCTTACGTGAGCATGCCCAAAAGAATCCCAATGCGCTGTTCTACGGCAAGCCCATAACACTCAAAGATCATCAGGAATCACCAATGGTTGTAGACCCGCTTCGACGTATGGACTGTTGTGTAGATACAGATGGCGCTGTTGCTATAATAGTAACCAGCGCAGAGAGGGCCAAGAACCTCAAACAGAAGCCAGCCTATATTCTTTCGGTTGCTTCCAGCACCGCTACCGATGGTGAGTTGATGACCAGCGTGTACAGAAAGAAAATCTCTCTCCTTCCTGAGACCTGGTATATGGGCCAGGAGCTTTTCCGTGTGGCCGGGGTAACCCCCAAGGATATTGATGTAATCGAGTTCTATGATGCTTTTACACCCCTGATACCTATGCAACTTGAGGAGTTGGGTTTCTGTAATGTAGGTGAAGGCGCTGCCTTCTGTGAGGGGGGCAAGCGCATCAGAGTGGGTGGTGAATTGCCTATTAATACCGCCGGAGGCTCGCTTTCTGAAGCCTATATACACGGTATGAACCAGATATCTGAAGCTGTGCGGCAGATAAGAGGCACTTCCACGAACCAGGTAAAGAATGCTGAGTTGGTCTTGGCTACCTCTGGGTTGGGAGTACCCACCGGTGGCCTCATCCTGAGGAGGTAATAGATGGCTGTTGAATATTTTAAGGGTATTCCCCTAATCCGACCCCTGATTGATCTTGATAACCAGGGCTTCTGGGAGGCTGTGAAGAATCACAAACTGGTTATTCAGAGGTGCAAGGATTGTGGCACCTATGTTCATCCGCCAAGACCCTGTTGTCCCAATTGTAACTCATTTAAAAAAGTGTGGGCACCAGCCAGTGGCAAGGGCGAGATCTACAGCTATGTAAACATAACCTATGAGAAGGTGGGCTATCCGGGCATGATGTGTCCTCATGCTGTGGTGCTTGTGGAGTTGGAAGAGGGAACACGTCTGATAACCAATGTGGTAGATATGAAACCGGAGGACATATATATAGGAATGCCGGTGGAAGTGGTCTTTGAGGATATCGCCCCTGACTTGACCCTGTACAAATTTAAGAAAAGCAAGGGTGTCAAGGCCAAGAAAGGGAAAAGGTGAAGCCAATGAACGACAGATTTGATTGTCCTACACTTAGAGGAAGTGAGGTTAAACATGCCGACTATTAAAGACAAGGCTGCTATTGTCGGAATTGGGGTTACTGACTTTTCCAAAGATTCCAAAAGAACTCAGATTCATCTGGCCTGTGAATGCATATTAGCGGCCATCAAAGAGGCTGGACTTAAAGTAGAAGACATAGATGGCATGGTCAAGCATACTGGCGATGGCGCTGATGAGTGTCGGATACTGCGGTCTATCGGCGGTCGCAATCTGAACTACTATGGTGAGTGCCGCTATGGCACTGGTGGCAGCAGTTCCCTGGTACTGCGGGCAGTTATGGGAGTGGCTGCCGGTGTGGCCAACAATGTGGTAGTTTACTGGACGGCCAATGATTCCTCCAAGCGTGTTGAGCTTACTTACCACGTCGGTATGTACATGCTGTCTACGTCGGAGGCTGAACAATTGAGCTTTTATCCTCCCGTTGGCCTCATCACTCCAGAGGGACAGATTGGGCTGATAATTCGCAGGTATATGCATGAGTTCGGAGTCAAAGATAACCAGTTCGGCTGGGTACCTGTGGTTTGCCGGGAGAATGCTGCCAAGAATCCAGCGGCTATTTTTTACAAGCAACCGATCACTATTGACGATTATCTGAAATCAGATATGATTGTTGATCCGATACGAGCTTTAGACTGCCATACCAAGATAGATGGCGGTATGGCTATGGTTGTTACCACTGCAGAGAGGGCTAAAAGCCTTAAACAGAAACCAGTTTACATTATGGCTGCTGCTCAAAGTGCTGTCCAGGGAGTGGAGATGATGACCAGCTATAACCGGCCGGTTATCTCTGGGCTGCCGGAGACCTCCAATGTTGGGAAGGAGCTTTTCCGGGTGGCTGGGGTAACTCCTAAGGATATTAACGTGGCTCAGATAGATGATTCTTATGCTCCCCTGGTGCCCATGCAGCTAGAAGAGCTAGGATTCTGCAAACGTGGTGAAGGCCCCGCCTTCTGCGATAAAGGTAGCAACATAAGGCTGGGAGGAAAGTTGCCTCTCAATACTTCTGGTGGTTCCTTGGGTGAGGGGTATCTCTATAATATGAACCATATTGTGGAGGCGGTACGGCAAATGAGAGGCACTGCCGTCAATCAAGTGAAGAATGCTGAGCTAGCCCTGGTGTCCGGTGGGGCTGGCGGGCCAGCAAGTGGCCTAATTCTGAGGAGGTAGAAAATGATTCCAGTACCACCACCACATACCATGCCCTTACCTGTGACTCACTTCGATAACATCGGGTTTTGGCAGGGTGTCAAGAATCATGGACTGGTTATCCAGAAATGTCAGGGCTGTGGCGCTTTCAGGCATCCACCACGGCCTATGTGTCCTAAGTGCCGTTCTCTGAAATATGAGTGGGCACCTTCAACCGGAAAAGGGAAGGTATATAGTTGGGTAACCTATCGGCAATCGCCACATCCTGGGTTTAAAGCTCCTTATACAGTAGTGCTGGTGGAGTTGGAGGAGGGTGTACGGGTGGTTAGCAGTCTGACAGATTACCCGCCTGAGAAAATACGTATCGGGATGCCGGTTCAAGTAACCTTCTAACAGAGAGTTCGGATAGTTTGTGGTTAGCCTAGCTCTTCCCTGGTCTTGTCTGACTGGGGAAGAGTTAGACTAAAGGGGGGTGTCATGCCAGACCAAGCATTGAGTGGCATCAAAGTTCTGGATGTTGGCCATCATATAGCAGGGCCATATTGTACCAAGCTGCTGGCTGATTTTGGTGCCCAGGTGATTAAGGTAGAGAGGCCGGATGCAGGCGACCCTGCCAGAAGAATGGGCCCATTTCCCCATGATGAGCCAAATCAGGAAACGAGCGGACTCTTTTTCTACCTCAACAACAATAAGCAGAGCATCACCCTGAACCTCAAGACCGGCGCTGGTGTAAAGATATTCCAGGAGTTGGTCAAAAAGGTGGATATCCTGGTAGAGAACTTCAGCCCACGTGTCATGCCCAGCCTGGGACTATCTTACGACAGCCTAAAAGCTATCAATTCTGGTCTGGTGATGACATCTATATCTAACTTTGGACAGAGTGGGCCGTATCGGGATTACAAAGCAACCGATATAGTACTGCAGGCTTTAGGCGGTTACATGTGGGGTCGTGGCGAGCCGACCCGCGAGCCGGTCAGGGCGACAGGTGGGGTGGATATGATCGGATTTGTTGGTGGAATGTTTGCCGCCACAGGCACCATGACGGCTTATACTCAGAAAACCCAGACCGGCATAGGTCAGCAGCTTGACATATCGCTTATGGAGGCGGTTGTCTGTTTGCAGGCTTATCCTGTAGCATCGAGTACATTCCCTAGAAACTTGCCCTGGCCGCAGAGAAGATGGACATTTATTCCCGGTGTAGAGGAATGTAAGGATGGCTACATTGGTATAAACGTACTCACCGGACCACACTGGATTAGCCTTTGTACTATGATGGGTATAGATGATTGGGCTGAACACCCGGATTACAGAATACTTATGGAACGTATGAAGCGTCCTAAGGATGTTCGTGACCGGATGCGTCCTTGGTTAATGGCGCGGACTAAGGATGAAATCCTCCAGGAGGGTCAGACATGGAGGATTCCCTTCGCTCCTGTTTACAGTAGTGAGGATATAATACGCTCGCCACATTATCAAGCCAGAGACTCTTTTATAGAGATAGAGCACCCGGTTCTAGGCAAGGTAGCCCAGCCAGGGGCTACCTTCAGGATGGACGAGACACCCTGGCAAGTAAAGAGTCCGGCTCCACTTTTGGGCCAGAACAACGAGGAGCTTTATGGCGAACTCCTGGGCTATGGCAAAGGGGACTTGGTGAAATTGAGGCAGGCTGGTGTTATCTAGTCATTAATATTTAGAGGGTATTATGTCTAAACAACCCTTTGAAGGAATAAGAATATGTGACCTAAGCCAAAACTGGTCGGGTCCTTACTGTACTGCCTATTTTGGCGGGATGGGGGCTGAGGTAATCAAGATAGAATCTATTCAACATCCCGACAGCTTTAGATTTGGCAACCTGGTCAGTGATTTGTGGTGGGAAGTCTATGCGCCGTGGAATTGCACCAATGTGAACAAATATGGCATCACTCTGGATCTTAATGACCCACGTGGCATTGAGCTTTTCAAGAAACTGGTCAAGGTAAGCGATGTGGTTATTGAGAATTTTGCCTCCAGGGTGATGGAGAATTTTAAGTTGACTTACCCGGTACTAAAGGAGTTGAAGCCAGATATAATCATGGTCTCAATGCAGGGGTATGGCCAATCTGGTCCTTGGCGAGACTATGCTAGTTTTGGGGTGGCATTTGAACAGAGCTCCGGCCTAGCATATCTTACAGGCTATGCGGACGGATCTCCCCAGAACCTTGGAGGTTCCGCTGATCCCATAGCTGGGATGCACGCCGCTTTCGCCATCCAGGCAGCACTGGAATATCGCCGGCGTACCGGCAAGGGCCAGTTCATCGAGATAGCTCAGGCAGAATTGCTTACTCGTTTATTGGGTGTGGCTCTGATAGACTACAATATCAACAAAAAGGTCTGGGGCCGCCTGGGAAACCGGGACCCCTTCAGGACTCCACATGGTGTGTATCGTTGTAAGGGGGAAGATATGTGGGTGGCCATTTCCATCTCCTCAGACGAGGAATGGGGTGCTTTTTGCCAGGCTATCGGCAAACCTGAGTTGGCTCGGGATGACAGGTTTTCCACCTTCACCAACAGGTGGAGAAATCAAGATGCTCTTGATAAACTAATTGAGGCCTGGACTTTTGAACATGACCGCTATGAGGCTATGACGATATTGCAAAAGGCTGGGGTTGCTGCTGGTGCAGTAATTATCCCGGATAAGTTACAACACGAACCGCACCTCAAAGATAGAAGGTTTTTTCAGGAATTGACTCGGGATATTATTGGCACCCAACTCTATCCCAAATGGCCGATTAGATTTTCTGAGACTCCCATAACCATGCGGCCGGCTCCAAAATTAGGGGAGCACAACAATTATGTTTTGGAAACAATACTGGGCCTGTCAAAGTCTGACGTAGAGGAGTTGGAGAAGAACAAGATAATAGGCAGTACCCCCCTCGGCGTTGGGGCTCGTGGGTTATAGTCTTTTTGCTCAGAACCAACTGTAAACGGCTGTTGAAAAAACTATTTTATCAGTAAGTAACTATCCTTGGCCTTGGGGCAAAGGCCAGTGAAATAAATGCAGGCAAGGGGCCGAAGTTACGTTAACAAATGAATAATCAGTTTCTGTCTCTTCAACAATGATATTAGATAAAATGTGATGAACATTGATAAAAACATAGAGACTGAATAATGGCGGTCTAATAGTCCTGGAATCATTGGCATTCTGGCTTTCTTATCAACTTACATCTGACAACCATCCCAATTTAACTTTTTCGGCAAGAAGTAGTAAAAAACACTAGACTATTATTGTTTTATTTTGATATAATGACCTAACCTTGCCAGTCAGGTTATCAAACTTTAATATACGGATTCTAGCTGGATAGTCGAAACGGGATGTCTTAGTTTATTTGGTGGATGAGGTAGCTAGCGAACAGAAAGACAAGGATGTTTGGTTTCAACGAACTTTTGTATAATAGATGTGCAGCCCTTACTCACAAGCCGAAACCAGGACTGTGGAGTATGACAGGCGAGTCTCATGTAACCCGCCTGGTGATGTCCTCATGTCACACAACCTCCTTTAGTAAACCTCTTTGCAAATGGTTGAAACTTGTTGCAGGTCAGTTTGCCCGGGGGTAACATGGCAATAGTAGTCAATCCAGCGGAGAAGTGAGTGAGAATCTGATAGGTGGTGGTTAGTGGTATAGGTATAGGCTCCGCATTGCGGGGCTAAATTATCGAGAGGTGGTAGGGTCACGCCAGGGCTGACTGGCGATAATATACAGGATACCCAGTTCCGGCCGGGGATACAAAGGATACCAGGGATACTGGGGATTCAGACACGACTGTTGGTGAACTGCCACACACGATGTATATTTGGCAGGAAGCAATAGTATTTTAGTGGAGGTCACTCAGACAGCACACCCTTTAAAATCTAAAGCGGGATATACCATTGGTGTGCTCTTCAATAGGGATTTATAGTTTTGCCTGCGTGTCACCACAGGGAGTCTGGAATGGGAGTACTTACCGCATCGCTGTACCATAGCAGCACTATATGCTCCCATCGGGTATTTTGTGGAGGTTTAGGATTTCTTAGCGGAAGGCTTGAATAACGGCAGTTGATCAATTGAAATGACCATTGCCGATTTATATTACGTCTATAGCCCGGTGAGTTCAAAGTGCTTGTTAGCAAGCGATGGTCTTATTGTCTCATCAAGCCGGTGGAAAACCGAAAGTAGCAGGAGAGACAACGGCCTGGAAGATAGCAGGGCTTAGAAGATGGCTATTGTATGTTAGAACCGCAAGACAATGTGTTATTGTTAGATTTTTGGGAGAGCCTTCCAATGCTAGTGAAGATTTCCAGTAACTTTGCAGGCACAGAAACGACTTTCATGCGAAATTACGATTTTCGCCAGGGGAGTCGTTTGATACCATATACAACCTCATCAAGTTTAATAGGGCCTAGGCTGTGGCAGGCATCTGGATGTGAAGCTAAAACAGTACTGAGAGGACCTCCTCTGAGCACACCGGTTTAGCTAAAACTGTTTGGTGCAGAGAAGAAGCACTTGCACACTATGAATAGTAAGGAGGCAACATGGGTATTTGTTACCAAGGCAAGACATTAAAGGAAATTGTGCAAGACAGAGAGAAACTTTTTAAGGAGTCCGGCTACGCTTATGGTCTGAAGAAGCTGGATTTGGTGGAGAGTGACCCGGCCAAGTTCATGAGGTTCCAGTTCAGGCTGGTGAGTGCCTGCATAAACGCCAGAGAAACGGCCAAAATGATTTCGGCCAATCCCATGTCCTTGCAGCAGGGTGAGTTATTGTACCTGCTGGCGAATCCGGAGGGAGATTGCGTGGCTGCCTCCTACGGGCTATGTGGCCATGTCCAGTCTTTCCCTTTCATAGTCCGTTCCATAGCTGATTTGGGTTTTGAAGAAGACCCCGGCATCAATGTAGGGGATATTTTCGCCAGCAATGATGCCTTGTACGGACCTCCGCATAATGCCGACAACTACACTTGGGTTCCCATATACTACAAAGGTGAGCTGGTTGGCTGGACAGTGGGTCTGAACCACATTGTAGATGTGGGAGGCATCCAGCCCGGCGGCATGGGCACCATTTCCACCAGCGTTTTCACTGATGGCTTTACCTATCCGCCCACCAAGACAGGAGCCAATTTCAAGCAGCACAAGTGGTGGGAGTTGCACTGGAAAAGGCGGACCAGGACAGGTGCCTTCAATATCCTGGATGATAAGATGAGGGCTGCCGGGGCAGTGGCCCTGCACAATGCAGTGCAGAGGATTGTGGAGGAGTTCGGGGTTGATTATTTCAGGAAGGCCTTGAGAGAGATCATCGAGCGGGAGCGGAGGCTGCTGATACAGAGGATAAAGACTCAGGCCATTCCCGGAAAGTACCACTG
>Ga0315286_10008431_pt1 | contig 10145 bp, 9 predicted proteins | sample YL17G10_0_MG_FD_205038 | JGI IMG/M metagenome (GOLD analysis project Ga0315286, IMG submission 205038) | Sediment microbial communities from Yellowstone Lake, YNP, Wyoming, USA - YL17G10_0 | ecosystem: Environmental > Aquatic > Freshwater > Lake > Sediment | place: USA: Wyoming | collected...
ACGTCGCCGAGCTGATCCGCCTCTTCAGCGGGCGCGGCGAGGCCTTTGCGTCCGCCCGGCTGATCACCAAGTATCCGGTCACCGAGAAGGACGACGCCCTCTACGAGGTCCGCACCGACCGCGGCACCCACCGGGCCATCCGCGGGCGGGACGGGACCTACACGATCTTCTAGGCTCAAGCGCACCGAAGGGGGGCCATAGGACCTATGGGACCCATGGGACCTATGGCTTGGGTTTGCCCCGCGCGGCGAGCTCGGCGCGGAGCTTGCGGACGATGTCCGCGGCGAGCGCCACGGTGTCCTCGCGGAAGGACATGTTGAAGACCAAGCGGGCGCAGGCCCGGCCAACCATGAGATTGGTGCCGCGGTCCTGTCCGGCGCGGTAGTCGGTGCGCACGCCGATGATGGGCACGCCGCGGGCGGCGGCGTAGCCGAGCTCGAAGGCCGTGCCGCTGTCGACGTCGGGGCCGTCCAGGACGGCGACCACCGCGCCGGCGGAGGCCAGCTCGCCGAGGCATTTCGCGAAGATGCTCTCGAAGGTGCGCCGGTCGTTGTAGCGGTCCTCGACGCGGAAGTCCTGGGGCAGGACCACGGCGGCGCCGGGGAGCTGGGCCTCCAGCGCCGCGGCCAGCCGGCGGTTCCACTGCCGCTCGGCCTGGGTGAAGATGGGCGCGCTGAGGTAGACCTTCACCGCGGGGCGCGGGGCCAGGCCCGGGGCGCGGGAGTCCTGGGCCATGGGTTCACCGCCCGCCGCCGGAAAGCGCCGGGCCGGCCCGGGCGGACCGACCGATTGCCGGTGCGGCCGAGTGGATTTGAACCAAGTCCCGAAGGTAACGCATCGGTGACACCCCAATGGCAGTCCCGGCACTTTTCAGAGGAGAAAACCGCTCAAGGGCCATTATCGGGAACACGTCGGGGACGGTCAAGGAGCATTCCGGATGCCCCGCCGGCAGTTGATGACCGAAGCACCTGGAGAGCAGGGGACCTCCGGGGCGAAGCCCGCAGGCGCCGGCGGCGGCTACTTCTTGTTGACCTCCCGGATCATTTCGAGATCGCGGGCCATGGCCGGGGCGGCCTCCACGTGGGAGGCCATCTCCAGGGGGTACTCGATGGTGTAGGCCAGGTTGATGGTGCTCTTGCTTCCGGCGGGCACGGCCAGGCGCCACTTGGCCAGCCCGCGCTCGCTCTCGGCCGGGTCGGGCTCCTGCTTGCGGAGCTTGACGGTGATGGCCGAGTCCTGGCTGACCGGGAGGGCCTCCTCGACGGTCACGGTCACCGGGCGCTTCTTGAAATTCTCGACGGCGATGGAGTAGGCGGCCTCCACCCGCTGGCGCTTGCCCCAGGACTTGATCGAGCTCATCTTGGAGTCGAGCTTGCGGGTGACCTTGACGGTCTCGTCCACGCCCAGGTAGAAATCGGCGGTCTCGCCGGGGGCCACGAAGTTGACCGTGCTGGTGCCGATCAGGTCGCCGCCCAGGTAGACGCTGGCGTCGCCGGGCAAAAGCGGCAGCTTGCTGGCGTTGGTGGCCTTGCCGGTCACGTAAGTGGCCAGCGACAGCGACGGGACCACCGCGTACTCGGCGGCCAGCCGGAGCTTCTCCACGGAGAGGGTCACCCGGTGGGGCTTGCCGTCGGTCAGCACCGTCTCGCGGGCCGGGACCGGGAAGGCCACCGAGGTGCCTCGGGCGGCCACGCTCCGGAACAGGCGCACCACCTGGTACTCGTTGTCGAGCAGACGCAGGTTGGCCTTCTGCAAGCCCAGCATCGAGCTGGACAGTTGCTTGCCCGCGAAGCGCCCCTCGTACTGCCCCTTGATCTGGGGAGCCTGATTGAGGACCCCAGCCTGCTGGGCCTGCTCCTGCTGGACCGGGTTGGCCGGCAAGGGCGTCCCGCCCAAGAGCCAGGGGGCGAGTTCGGGCTTGGCGCTGCGCTCCGCCGGGCGGCTGGCGGACAAGGTCAGCTCCGCCGCGGACCAGTCCTCGCCGGTGGCCTGTTGAACGACCGCATAGTATACGAGCTCCAGCTCGCCCTTCTCGACGTCGGCGCGGACGTCGTAGGCCGGGAACCACATGGCCCCGGGCAGAAGATAGGAGAGCTCGACCTTGGCGTCGCCGCCGGCGGCGGATTCCAGCACCACGGTGACCTTCTTCTGCTCCAGGCGGCCGGCGGCGCGCTTCTCGCCGAGCTCGCGGCTCTTGGCCTCGATCTTGGGCGTGAGCTCCCGCAGCTTCTTGTTGGCCTCGCGGACCTTGGCCGCGTTGGCGGTGAGGTTCTTGGTGACCAGCTCCAGGGTCTTCTCCACGCCGCCCACGTCGGGGAGCTTGAGGTCGCCCTCGACCAGCATCCGGGTGGCCCGCTCCGGCGCGGAGGCCGACAGGCTCCTCAGGAACTTGGCCTCGCCTTCGAGCACGGCCAGGTCGTCGCGGACCTCGCCCTCGGCGTCGCGCAGGGCCAGGAGCTCGTCTTCCAGTTTGCGGACCTCGGCGGCCTCGGCACGCTCCAGGAAGACGCGCTCCACGCGCACCCCGCGGACGGTGGCGCCGCTGGCCCCCACCCGGATGGAGCCGTCAGCGAGCTCGGCGGGCAGCCCGGCCAGGACCAGCTCGGTCCTGCCGGCCGCCGCGCGCACCGCCGCCGTGCGGGTCACCAGCGCCCGGTCGAGGTACACGGTGACCGCGTTGATCGCGCTCTTGGTCTCGGCCGGCTCGGCGGCCGAAGCCGCCAGGGGCCCAGCCAGAACCGGCAACAGCACCACCGCCAGCCATCCCGTCCTCATGACCTCATCCTCCATTCCCGTGCGGCCCGCCCGGAGGGCGCGCCTGGGCCCTCCCGCGCGGCCATTATACCGCCCCCGCGGCGGCGGAGCTGTAACAGCTTTGTAACTACCCCGCGGAGCGCCGCCAGAAAACGACGAGCGCCGCAACCAGCAGGGCCAGGGCCAGCATGGCCAGGACCGCGACGACGGGGCTGCCGACGCCGCTGCCCGCCGCGGCCGCGGGCTCCTCGGCGGCCGGCGCGCCGATGGTCTTCGGCTCGGCGTCCACCAGCCGGGAGGCGGCCAGGCAATCCTTGCAGAAGGCGTGTCCGCCGCCCTTCAGCGGCGCGCACTGGTCGCAGACCGGCCGGCCGCACTCCTCGCAGGCGGTCACCGTCTCGCGGTCGGGGTGGTGGATGCAGCGCGTGCCGCGCGCCAGCGGCTTGGGTTCCGGCTCGTAGAACTCGCGGTCCGCGTCGCTCACGGCTGGCGCTGGCGGGGCTTGGGCGGGCTGCGCTTCAAGGCCCAGAAGGACTTGGCCAGCGGCTCGGTCTCGGCGGCGTCGGCGCCCTCGATGGAGAGCACCGCGGAGCCGCGGAGCTCCAGGCGGGCCTCGCGCTTGGCGGAGGGGCCGCGCCAGTCCAGGACCAGGCCGTCCTTGAGCGTTTGGCGGGCGGCGCCGCACTTCTTGTCCAGGGCGCGCGCGTAGGCGTCGAAGAACTCCTTGGCGTCGTTCTCGGTGTCCCAGGCGGTGACCCAGGCCAGGACGATCTCGCCCTTCTGTGCTCCGGCAGTGCGCTCGAACGCCGCGTACAGGTCCCCGCCCCAGCCCTCGGCGGCGCGGCGCGCCTCGGCCTGCGCGACGTAGCCGGCCAGGAGCACGGTGATCTCCATCTCCCCGAGCCGGTCCACGTCAATGATCCGGGCCGCGGGCAGGAGCGCGGCGTTGAGGTCGGGAGCCTCGATCTCCAGGGGGTCTTCCGGGACCGGGCGGAAGTACTTGTCGGGATGGATGATCTGCTCGGTGGAGACGGGCGGCGCCTGGTAGCAGCGGTTGAGCTCCGCCCAGCCGCCCTGCTGGTAGGCGGCCTCCGCGAAGGACGAGCCGCCGGTGTAGCTGAAGACCAGGGTGGTGCCGATGATCGGCGGGTGCTTCTTGAACATGGGGCTCTGGAGCATGCCGGCCATGCCCCGTTGGATGGTCTTCAGGTAGGGCGCGATCCTGGCCAGGCTGGTCTCGGCCTCCGGCCCGGCGACGCGCCCGGCCGCGTAGGCGCACATGGTCAGGACCGCGTCGCCCTCGACCAGCGCCCGGGCGGCCTGCGCCCGGTCGTTGCCGCCGGTCATGCGCAGGCCGGCCATCATGCCGTTTTGGGATTGGAGCGCGTGGGTGTACTCGTGGACGATCTCGGCGTCCTCCTGGATGTCCGCGCCCCGGCTGCTGCCGGCCTTGCCCGCCGCGCGGACCAGGGTGAAGTTGCCCTCGTTGTTGTTGTAGAAGGCCCGCACCGCGCCGGAGGTGGCCTCCAGTTGCGCGCCGAGCAGGTCGAAGTCCGGCCTCCAGAAGCCGAAGGCGGCGTAGATCCTGGTGGCCAGCGCGATCTCCCGGGGCTTGGCTTCCGCCTGCACCGCGCGGAGGAAGAAGCCGTAGACCTCCTGCGGGCTCTTGACCGTCCAGGGCGGCTGCTGCTTGAGCTTCAGGCCGCGGACGCGCTCGGCGGCGGCGGCCAGGTCGGCCATCTTGGCGGCGCGGACCTCGTCCAGCGGCCGGGGGGCCGGGGCCAGGTCGAACTCGGCGCGGTCGGACCCGCGCGCGGCGCCGAGCCACAGGCCCGCGCCCAGGGCCAGCGCGGCGGGCAACGCCAGCGGCCAGCGGACACCGAGCCTGGTTTTCATGCCCTTCCCCCCTGATTGACAGCCTAGCCGCCCTGGCGCCGCACGTCAAGCGCTGGATCCTGGAGCGGCCATGGGCGCGGCCGGGCGTCCGCCCCCGGACCACATACCAATACAATACTATGATGGCTCACTCGTTCCGGCGCAGGGCCATCAGGCGCGCGGCGCCGACCAGGCCGCAGCGCAGCACCGCGCCCAGGACCAGCAGCTCCAGGGCGAGGCTGCCCAGCATCCCGACCCACGGGAACCCCCAAGAGGAGTGAAAGTAATAGCTGCGGCCCCCGATCCTGGCCAGCTCCGGGATCAAGGCCAGGACCATCCAGAGCAGCAGGGCCAGTCCGTAGGATGCGGCCAGCGCGACCGGCAGCGAGCGCCAGCGCGCCGCGCAGTACAGCCCCAGCGCCCCCCAGGCCAGCACCGCCAAGGGCATCAGCACCGAGGCGGTGACCTGGTACTGGATGAAGGGGAAGTAGATCCCGCGCATGGCCCTGTCCGCGTTGAGCACGGTCGCTCCGCAGCACCAGCCGAGCAGCCCCAGCAGCGAGCCGAAGACCAGCCCGGCCAGCACCAGGTGCCAGCACCGGCCCAGCAGCTTGGCGGCGGCCAGCCGCAGCGGGGCCACCGGCGAGAGCAGCAGGCCGTCCAGCGCTCCGCTCCGCCTTTCCGCGCTGATGCCCACGGCCATGACCGCCGGCGCCACCCAGACTGCGAGCTGGCCCAGCAGGTTGGCGGCCAGCGCGACCGGCAGCAGGCAGAACCGCTCCAGGAAGTCGAATCGGTTCCGAAGCGGAACATTCCCCGATAGAGCCATGAACCATACCGCGAACAGGGCCAGCGCCATGGCCAGGACTTGCCACAGCCACAGGCAGGCGATGTTCCTGGCGCGCCAGAAGCTCTTCTTCTCGGCGCGCCAGAGCGGGTCCTGCCGGAACCGCCACGTGAGGAGCGCCCAGAAGGCGATGCCCAGCCCCAGGCCCTCGGGCGCCGCCTCCAGGGCCTCCGCGTCGCTGAGGCCCTCGGCCTCGCTCCTGCTCAGGCGCTTGGCCAGCAGTTCCGGGAGCTGACCGAAGATCAGCAGCGCGGCCAACAGGCAGACCAGGGCGTCGCCCCCGGCCAGCCACGGGACCGGGGCCCGGGTGTCGGTGCTGAACAGGACGAAGGCCCCGGCGGCGCCCGGGAGCAAGCGCGCGACCACCGCCAGCACGGCCCCGAGCACGGCGACGGTCCCGGCGCGCCCGCCGCGACTGGCCAGGCCCGCCGCCGCGCCGATCAGGCCGCTCAGGGCCAGCGCCACCAGCGCGTCGAGCCACAGCGCCGCGCCGGGCAGGAGGTCGGCCATGCTCAGGCCGCAGGTCTCGGACGTGAGGCCGTACCCGGTGGCCAGGTAGAGCGGCAGCAGGATCGCTGCGGTCAGCGCCGGGGCCAGCAGGACCTGGGCCAGCTCGAGGGCCAGGAAGCGCCGGAGGACCGACCGGTCCGGCCAGGGCCCCAGCGCGCGCAGCGGGGCCAGCCGCGCGCGGTTCTGGAAGCGGCGCGCCGCCGCCAGCGCGGGGACCACCGAAAGCCCCAGGGTGCAGGCGATGGCCAGGGCCATGCTGGCCTGGTCCCAGCCGGCCAGCCGGTCATGCAACGAGAACAGTATCATGAACAGGGCGCAGTAGGCCGCCGCCGCCGGCAGGTAGGCCGCCGGCCGCGGGTATTGGAGCCTGAACTCCTTCCAGAAGCCCGTGGAGAAGTCCGGCGGCCCGGCGGCCGGAGCGCTCATCGGGGCGAGTCTCCCGGAGACGGCGCGTCGCTCATGCCCGCCGATTATCCCCGCGCCCGCCGGCGGCGCAAGGGCGGCCCGCTCCGGTTGACAGGCCGCCCTCCGGGGGTACACTGCCGCTTGGGGCCCAGGCGCCCCGAGGCCGAGGCGGCTCTGGATGGAAATCCTCTACTGCTCGCGCTGCAACAAGGTGGTCCCGCCCGGCGGGCCCGACGAGGGCAAGTACTTTATGGCCGGCGAGGAGATCGTCTGCCCGAAATGCTATTATAGCATGGACGCCGAGGATCACACCGGCGCCACCGTGCTCAAGGCCCCCAGGGTGGAGCGCCGCGGGGTCGGCAGCCGGATCGGCCCGGCGGTCAGGTCCCAGCCGGCCAAGCCGCCCACCAGCAAGGTCATGGCCGCCGTCGGTGCCAGCGCCAAGCCCCCGACCGGCCGGGCCAGGGCCGCCGGCCCCGGGACCCCGGCCTCCAGCAGCTCCGCGCGGCTCAGGGCCATCCGCGACTCCCGGGCGGTCACCCGGCTGGTCCTGGCCATCGCCCTGATGGTCGCGGCGGTGGTCTGCGTGGTGGTCGTTTACTTGGTGGTCCGCGCGCGCCAGCAGGCCCCGCCGGACGCCGGCAGTGCGCCGGGCACGAGTCCCGGGCCCCGGCCCAGCCCCGAGCCGCCCCGGCCGGCGCCCAGCCCGGCACCCAGCCCGGAGCCCCGGCCGCCGCTGACCAAGCCGCCCCCGGAGACTCCCAAGCCGGCCGCGGCACCGGCCAAGGCCAAGACCGAGACCCCGGCTCCCCGTGCCGTACACCTTTAGGCCCCTCGTTGACGGGGTCGGCGCAGTGGAGATCCCCGACTCCGGGGGCTTCTCCAGCGTCTACGTGGTCGGCCCGGCGCGCCAGGCGCTGATCATTGACAGCTACACGGCCGCGACCGCCCCCGAGCTCATCGCCGCGCTGGAGGCCGGCGGCCTCCGACCCGGCGCCGTCCGCGCCATCGTGGTCACCCACGGCCACGCCGACCACGGCGGCGGCGCCGGAGCGCTCGCCCGGTGGAGCGGCGCGCCGGTCTGGGCGAGCCTGGCTGCCGCGCTGGAGCTCGAAGACCCCTGGGGCGGCTTCGCCGCGCCGGACGCCCCTGGCGCCAACGCCGCCGCGGCCGACTGGGCGGGCTTCCGGGCCAACGCGGGCCAGCCGGTGCGCGTCGCCCGAGTGCTCCGCGAGGGGGACGCCTTCGGACACGCCGGCATGAGCTTCGAGGTCCTGCACCTGCCCGGCCACGACCGCGGGGAGCTCGGGCTCTGGGAGAGCGCGCGGCGGCTGATCTTCACCGGCGACCTGGTCCAGGGCGGGATGGACGCCTCGCGGAACTGGCTGGGCTTATTCACCGACCCGGCCAGCCAGCGCCGGAGCCTGGAGCGGGTGGCCTCTCTCCGGCCCGAGTGGAACTTCAAGGGCCATCGCGCCGCCCGCACCGGCCAGGAGCTCCAGCAGGACCTGGCCGCGGCCCTGGCCCGGCTGGAGGCCGTCGAGCGTGCGCTCCTGGCGGCGCTGGGGGAGCGCTCGCCGCTGGGCGTCGCGGAGCTGACCCGCGCGGCGTTCAGCAAGGTGCTGGGCCTGGAGGTGGCCGAGCCGCCCAACTACGCGGCCGTCTCGGTGACCGCCTTCCTGCTCGACCTGGCCCGGCGCGGGCTCGCCCGGCGCAGGCCGGAGCTCACCTGGGAGCTCACCTAGATGTCCGGGAACTTCTGGACCGCGCTGCTGATGGCCACGCTGGCCGGGCTGGCCACCTCGCTGGGCGCGCTCTTGGGCGTCTTGGGCCGGCCGCCGGGCCGGCGGACCCTGGCCCTGAGCATGGGCTTCTCCGCCGGGGTGATGGTCATGATCGCCTTCGGGGCCATGCTCGGCGAGGCTCAGGAGGTCATCGGCAAGGGCTGGGGCTACCTGGCCTTCATCGCCGGCATGGCGGTCATGTTCGCGCTGGACGTGACCGTTCCCCACGAGTACTTGGCCGAGAAGTACGTCTGCGGAGGGAATCACCGGGTCTTCAAGGCCGGGCTCCTGGCCGCGCTGGGCATCACCATCCACAACTTTCCGGAGGGCATCGCCGTCTTCTCGGGCGCCTTCCACGACGTGCGGCTGGGCTGGGCGCTGGCCGGGGCGGTGGCGCTGCACAACATCCCCGAGGGCCTGGCCGTGGCCGTGCCGGTCTACGCGGCCACCGGCAGCCGCGCCCGGGGCTTCTGGTGGGGGGCCATCACCGGGCTGGCCGAGCCGGTCGGGGCCTTGCTGGCCGGCGTGGTGCTCTTCAGCTTCCTGAGCCCCGCGGTGGTGGCCTGGGCCATCGCCGGGGCCGCCGGCCTGATGGTCTTCATCGCCCTGGACGAGCTCCTGCCGGCGGCGCAGTCCGAGGGCGAGGGCCACGCGGCCATTGCCGGGGTGGTCCTGGGCATGGCGGTGATGGCCCTGGGCCTCTGGGTGATGGGCTGATGGGCGCGCCTGTGTAGGAAGACGGGAACAGATGGCCCGGCCCACCCTCACGGCAATCTTCCCGCTCCTGGTCGCGGTCTGCGCCGGCTGCCGGCCGAAGCCGGAAGCTGATGAACCGGTCAGTGCCTACAGCATCGCCAAGTGCTACGGCCCGATCACTGGGAAACTTGGCGAGATGGTCGAGTCGGGCGAGGCCGACCGAATCGTCAACGATGACAAGGCGGAGAAGCGCGAGTATGTCCTGGGCCGCGGTCGGAACGAGGTGAGGGTCACCGAACGATGGGTGCTTGGCGAGCCCTACCAAATCGAAACCATCACCCGGCGCTACTACGATCCGCTGGCCGACATCCCGGACGACCGGATCCGGCTCATTGTCTATGGCCAGAATATCGGCGAAAATGCGTTGCGGACAACCGCTCCGGATGAGATCAGGGCGCTGGTCAAAGCCATCCGCAGCGATAGCTATGAGGAAGTCTGGCGTATGGTCATGCGCGATTACCGCCGCATCGACGGCACGTTGATTCAGGGCGGCGGCGGTCGGAAAGGCGCCTGGGCGCACGGCTGTACTCTCGGGCTCTACCTGGATACTGGTGAAGCTGAGCCCGTGTGCCTCAGCGGCCACGCCCCGAGCGGGAAATTTCGTCGCTTGGGAGCCAAGGAATCGAACGGCTTCCGCAATCCCGCGGTGCACACGGTACTCAAGGATATCGCCAGAAAGCGCGGACGTGACTGGCTCGCGGATTAGCGGCTGGGAGGCTTTGGAGATTCAAGTGTACTCCGGGCACCACGCGCTACAATGGATGGCATGAGCGATACACCGATCTTCGACTGCTTGGTGATCGGCGCCGGGCCGGCGGGGCTGGCCGCGGCCATCGCCGCGGCGCGCGCCGGGCGCTCCGTGGCCGTCCTCGAGAAGAACGACCGGCCGGGGAAGAAGCTGCTCTTGACCGGCGGCGGCCGCGCGAACCTGCTCGACCCGGAGGCGCTCGCCCCTCACCTTGCCGAGGAATATGGCCAGTTCGGAGATTTCCTCCGGCAGGCCCTGCACCGGTTCAGCCTCGCGGGTTTCCTCGCGGAGCTGGGCGTGGAGCTGGAGCGCGACGCCGGCGAGGGCCAGACCTGCGTCTGGGGCGGAGCCAGGCGGCTGCTGGACGCCCTGCTGGCCGAGGCCGCGCGGCTGGGCGTGCGGATCGAAACCGGCGCGGCGGCGCGCGCGGCCCGCGCGCTCGACGGCGGCGGCTTCCAGGTCGAGA
>Ga0315286_10008432_pt1 | contig 10144 bp, 8 predicted proteins | sample YL17G10_0_MG_FD_205038 | JGI IMG/M metagenome (GOLD analysis project Ga0315286, IMG submission 205038) | Sediment microbial communities from Yellowstone Lake, YNP, Wyoming, USA - YL17G10_0 | ecosystem: Environmental > Aquatic > Freshwater > Lake > Sediment | place: USA: Wyoming | collected...
TGAGGCATTGGGTTACTTCGGACGCCAGGCGGCAGAGATCATGAGCCTCATGGGGCTCTATGTCAGAACTCAAGCCGAACCTGCTACGGCAGTATGATGTCAGATTCATTTTCTTAAGATCTATAGATTCCCCCAATATCCATGGGAGGTAGTTCCTCTATGGTTGATGCGCGTGAATCCACCCGCCAACCAGTCAAGCCATCGCGCCACATACAACTTGCGCGTGACGCGGCCTGCAGAACGTCCCTGATCCCGTACACCCCAGGGCCGCCCTGCCCCCTCAACGCCCCAGAATGAACGTGTGAGCTAGCTTCCTTCGATCTGACGAGAAGATCAGCCCGCGATTCCTCTCCTATGCTTCACCCATTCTGCTGGGACTGCTGGTAGCGCGCGGAAAATCCGATCGGCGTATTCTGCGCAGCGGTCGGCGGCTGGCTCGTCTGCAGCTGGACCGGTAGGGTGATAGTAAAGGTCGTGCCAGCACCAACCAGGCTCTGGACCTGTACCTGGCCCCGGTGCATCTTCACGATCCCGTATACAATCGCCAGGCCCAATCCTGTGCCCTTGCCGATCGGCTTGGTGGTAAAGAAGGGGGTGAACAACTTGCTGAGGTTCTCCTCGGGAATCCCATTGCCAGTATCCCTGAACGCGACCGACACTTGATCGGTCCCCAACGGCCGGGTAGACACCTCCAGCTGGCCGCCATCCGGCATGGCCTCGGCAGCATTGACCATCAGGTTGATGAATACCTGGCGTAGTTGGCCTGGATCTGCCTGGATGATCGGCAGGGCAGCGTCCAGGTTCAAGCTGATCTCGACCCGTGCGGAGTTGGCTCGTTCCTTCAGCTCATCGGCTACTGCCCTGACCAAAGCGTTCAAATCCGTATCTTGGGCCAGCACCTGGTTCTGCCTGGCAAAGTTCAGCAGGTCGCCGACGATGTGCTTACAGCGGATCGCCTCACTCACGATGAACCGCAGGTCTGTCCAGTGCTGCGAGTTCTCTGCTGCTTCCTTCAGCATCATGTCCGAGTACAGGAGAATGCTGCCCAAAGGGTTGTTGATCTCGTGCGCCACGCCGGCGGCCAACTGGCCCATCGACGCCAGCTTCTCCGATTGGATGAGCTGCTGTTGAGTGTCCTGCAGCTCTCGGTGAAGCCCCTGCAGCTTCACGACGTTCTCCTCAAGCTGCTCGATGAGATAGGGCAGGCACATCTGAGCTTCGGCCAATCCCTGGTAGACCGCGATCGCTTTGTCGCGGCACGAAGGATAGCCACATGCACCGCAGTTCAGTTCGTCTTCTGGCCCGATCTTGTTCGTCTGTTTTAGGACCGCCCGGATGTCCTCTTCGCTGGGAATGGGCAGACGCATTGAGAGGTCGGTGAAGGTGCGGTGCAGGTCCACCATGGCATATCGATCCAGCTCGCGGTCCCTGTCTTCGATCGTCTGCTCTGCACACCGCGCCTGGACGTAATCGGCGATAATCTGTTTGCGGCTGAAGACATCCAGTCCGTCTCCGATGACCGGCCCGTCAATGCAGCCTTCGCAAAAGAGAAGATCGAGGAACCGGGCGCTCATCCGGTGCTGAAGCAACCCTTCGAGCGCTTGCAGCGTGTGTTCCCTGCCTTCCGTAACCAGGATCCGGTTATCCAGGATGTCCTCTTGCAGGGTTGCCGTCTTCAGCAAGCCTCCCGACACGGGAAAGATGCGGGCGACGTATGGGTTCGGACCGTCGAACGGCGTTTCAGGCAGCCGGGCCATGTCGATCCCAGCTTCGGCCAGCATCTGCTCAAACTCTTCAAAGGTGAGGACCGCGTCAACGGCCCCGACCACGGCTGGGTCAGTGCACTCGGCTTTCTTGGCGATGCAGGGACCAACAAAGACCACCCTGGCCTCTGGTCGGTATTGCTGCTTGATAACGCGGCCCAACGCCACCATCGGCGAAACCAGCGGCACCAGGTTGGGGATGAGCTCAGGCGCATATTTCTCGATGTATGCCACCAGCGCCGGGCACGGACTGCTGATAAGAGCGCGTTGGCTGTCCATCGCCAGGCGGCGGTATTCGCGGCCCAGCAACTCGGCGCCAAAGGCTACCTCCAGGACTTCGGCAAAACCCAACGCACGCGCTGCGCTAACCACCTGCCCGGGTTTCACCTTATGAAACGCGGCTGGAAAAGAGGGGGCCAGGCAGGCTTCAACCGGTTCTTTGCCGGCCAGCATACCTCGGACGCCTGCGGTGGAACTGCGGACCTCCTTGGCCCCCTGGCCACACACTTTGTAGCAGGTTCCGCAACCGATGCAGCGTTCTTCCATGACCACGGCTTGCCCGCCTTCGACCTTAATCGCCCTGGCCGGACAGTGCCGGACGCAGGTGTAGCAGCGTTTGCATTTGCCCACGATCGTACGAACCACACCCGGCATTGGAGTTCCCTTCCCTCGTAAGGTCAGAGTCAAGTCACCGCCTGTCTGACTAGCGGAGTGCCCCCAGCACCCCGCCTATGCCGATTATACCACAAGATCCTCTGGCGGCAAAGTGAGCAGTTTGACACCAGCCACAGGGTGCAGTATACTTAACAACCATGAGATATCCGACGCCTGGACGAGCCATGGCCTGCGTTCTGGCCACAACCCTCTTGCTGGCGGCCTGTCGAGCGTCGCCCCGTGCCGCTCGAGCCCAAGTCGTCTACGGCGTCGTCACCCAACCGATGCGCCTCAACCCCATCACCCAGCCGGATATCGTCTCCCGCTGGGCCATCGAATTGGTTTTCGATGGCCTGGTGGATGTGGACGACCATCTAGAGTTGGTCCCGGCGCTGGCTACTTCCTGGGAAACCTCCACGGATGGCCTGCTCTTGACCTTTCACTTGCGGCCTGGGGTACAGTGGCACGACGGCCAGCCCTTTACCTCTGCCGACGTCAAGTTCACCTATGACACCATTCGCGACCCGAACGCCCAACCTACCATTGCCAAGAGCGACTATGCCTCAATTGCCGGGATCGACGCACCTGACGATCCCACCGTTGTTTTCCGCCTGAAATACCCGGATGCGTCGCTGCCTTCGAAGCTGACGACGGGCATCGCTCCGCGCCATCTCTTGGAAGGTCAGGATCTGGCGACGGCACCGTTCAACCGGCAGCCAGTAGGTGCCGGGCCGTTTCGCCTGGAGTCGTGGCAGCCGGACCAGCAGCTCACCTTCGTCGCCAACTCCGACTATTTTGGTGGCCGGCCACGGGTGGATCGGATCGTGTGGAAAATCGTGCCCGACTCCAGTGCTCTCATCCTGCAGCTCATCAGCGGCGAGGTGAGCGGGGCTGCGGTCAGCACGCCTCAGGACCTGCGCAGCGTTCGCGAAGAGCCCACGCTGGCGGTGTATCCGGTATTCGGAGGTCCCTTTCAGATCAGCTTCCAGCTCCAGAATCCCCTCTTTCGGGACCAGCGGGTGCGTCAGGCCCTGGCATATGCCTTGGACAAGCAGGTCATGGTCGAGAAGCTCATGGCGGGAGCAGCGACGATTGCCACGTCCGACATCCTACCCAACTCCTGGGCGTACAATCCCGAGGTGAACACCTATCCCTACGATCCGAGCCAGGCGCGGAGCCTGTTGGCCCAGGCCGGTTGGCAGCCCGGCGCAGATGGCGTGCTGGTCCGGGACGGCCAGCCCTTCCGCTTCGAACTGATCACCGATGCCGGCGACGAACTGCGGCGGCAGATTGCCCTCTTTGTCCGGCAGCAGTGGGCCGAGGTCGGCATCCAGGCCGAAGTGGTCTTTGTGGAGCGCAACTCCCTCATTTTTGAACGCGTGCTCAAAGGCCAGTTCGAAGCAGCCCTTCTGCAAAGCTCGGTGCGTGCCGATCCGGACCTCTCCCGGCGTTTCCACTCCCGCTCCATCGAGCCCGGACAGAACTTCCTCCACTACGCCAACCCTGAAGTCGACGACTTGCTGGATCGGGGCCTGGCCGCCCAGCGGCGATCCGAACGCCAGGCCATCTATTTCGAGGTGCAGCGCCTGATGGCCGAAGACCTGCCGCAGATCCCGCTCTTCTACCCCCAGGCGGGCTATGCCTTCCGGGCAGACCTGAAGGGGATACGTCCTTCTTCTGTGAGTCCCTTCTGGAACGTCGAAGACTGGGGCTACTGATGTGGCACGGATCGTTGCCGGTCGGCTGATCCGAGCCGCCCCGCTTCTCGCTCTGCTAAGCCTGATCTCTTTCGCGATCCTGCACCTGGCGCCCGGCGACCCGGCTGCCCTCCTCTACGGTGTGGATGCGACATCCCAGGACCTGGTCCAAGTGCGCGCCCATTGGGGGCTGGATCGCCCGCTGCCCATCCAATACCTGAACTGGCTGGCGCACGTCGTCCAGGGTGACTTGGGCCGGTCTCTGGTCGACGGTCGTCCGGTAGCTGAGATCATCGGTGAACGGCTGACCGCGACGCTCGCCCTTGCCCTGGCGGCCCTGGTGCTGGCAGTGGTGGCGGGTGTGGGGCTGGGTGTTGCGGCAGCCACCCACGCCGGGTCAGCCCTCGACCGGCTACTCACCCTCCTGGCCACCCTCTCGTATTCCATCCCCTCCTTCTGGCTGGGATTGCTGTTGCTCCTGCTGTTTGCCGTGCAACTGCGCTGGCTCCCCTCCGGCGGCCTGACGTCAACAACCAGGCCTTCCTCTGTTGCCGACGCCCTCGCACATCTGATCCTGCCAACGGTGGTCCTTTCGCTGCCGTTGCTTGCCCAGTTCCTGCGCTATACCCGCGCCGGCTTTCTGGAGGTGTTGCAGCAAGAGTACATGCGCACCGCCCGGGCCAAAGGTCTGGGCGAAGGGGCCGTGTTGCTCCGCCACGCCCTGCGGAATGCGGCTATCCCGCTCATTACTCTTGGGGGCCTCAGCCTGCCTCAACTGCTTTCGGGTTCGGCTGTGGTCGAGACGGTGTTCGCCTGGCCCGGACTGGGACGGCTCCTGGTCGAAGCCGCCTTTCAACGCAACTACAGCGTCCTGATGGGCGACATCCTGTTGGTAGGAGGGCTGGTTGTCTTGGGCAGCCTGGTCGCCGACGTGTGCTACGCTTTGGCCGATCCGCGCATTCGAACCGGGAGTTCGTGAGGTGGTGACAAAGCTGGCGGCCTTGATCCTGCTTGTGGTCTTACTGGCCGCGCTGCTTGGCCCACTCCTGGCGCCGTACGATCCTGAGACGATCGACCTTGACCAGATGTTCAGGCCGCCCAGCGCACAGCATCCGTTGGGCACCGATGCGCTGGGCCGCGACGTGCTGAGCCGTCTGGTCCACGGCGCCAGGATCTCCCTGGGGCTGGGCTTGCTGGCTGCAGTGCTGAGCACCGGCCTCGGTTTGAGCCTGGGATCGCTCGCTGGATACGTCGGTGGGCGGCTGGATGGTCTCCTCATGCGCTTGGTGGATTTGATGCTGGCCCTGCCAACCCTCTTTCTCCTGATCGCTGTCCAGTCGCTGGTGCCGCCGCACTTCCTGACGGTGGCTCTGATGATCGCCCTCACCCGGTGGATGGGGCTGGCCCGGCTGGTGAGGGGACAGTTTCTTTCCTTGAAGGAACGGGAATTTGTCCAGGCGGCCCGGGCCATCGGCTGTCCCGGCCGACGTATCGTCGTGCGCCATCTGTTGCCCAACACCTCGGGCCAGATCGGCGTCTCCTTCTCTTTCGCCCTGGCCGATGCCATCCTCATCGAGTCCGCCTTGAGCTTCCTGGGCCTGGGCTTGCCGGCAAGCCAAGCCAGTTGGGGCAGCATGTTGGCCGAGGCCCGAGCCAGTATTTTGGCCGGCGCCTGGTGGGTTGCCCTCTTCCCCGGCCTGATGATCCTGCTGGTAACCGCGGCGGTCAACCTGCTGGCGGATGAGTTTCAGACTTGGCCGGCTGTCTGGAATCATCAGTTACGTCGGGGCCGGCGAAGACCGCCACGGCGCGGCGCGTGGCGGTCTGCTCCTCTTCCGTAGGGGACTCGTGGCGATATTGCCAGGCCTGCTTGCGTTTGAACTCACCAAGGTTAGCTCGAAGCACGACCAATCGTGCTCGCGTCGAGGCAATCAGATGGAGCCGTCCGGCCTCCGAGTCGGCCAGTTGCAGCGCCAGGCGAAGGTGAGGCAAGCAAATACCGTCCGACGCCACGTACATCGCCTGATACTCGGGGTCGGCGAGCATGCGTACCAGGTTCACGGCGAAGAACTCGCTCGCTTGGCGATGTGATTCACACGCACGACATTCCCTGCGTGGGGTAAGCGCCAGCCCGGGCCGGCGCTGGGGCTCACCGATAGAGCGGCGGCGGAGTACGGACCAGCACCGCTGCCAGAAGCCCGGCTCTGCTGCCCGGCCCGGACCGCCATCAGCGTTTTGGAGAGCACGCGCAATTTGGCCCACCAGGTCCTCGTAGATGATGCTGTTGCCAAGCGGGCCATAGCACAACGCGACCTCCAGGTAGAACAACTCCCAGGCATGTTGGGGACAGAAGCCCTGGCTTTCGGAGATTCGGATCCGTGCGTCCAGGTGGTTGACGTGCTCCCGAAGCAGGTATTGGAGGTAGCGGGTCGCCGCCTCGCGGGCGAGCTGGCAGACCGGGCATGCTGGCGCGCGCAGCGCAATTCTCAGGTGCAGCAGGGCGAGCTGATCCGGTTCTTCCACGGATTGCGGCCCCTCCCCACAGGACCCGGCCGCCGCTTCCAACCTGCCAGCGACCAGGTGACTGCCGTGGCTCATCGTCCTCTCAGCCGGTAGATCACGACTGCGCCGATCAAGAATAAGGCAGTGGCGTAAGCAAAGCCGGCTGCCGGATTGACCGCGGTCCACAGAGTGCCAACCACTATGCTGGACACGAAATCGCCCACGCCGTTCACCGCGGCGAGCACACCGTACCCGGTGCCCCGCACATCCTCGGGCAGCAAGTCAGCGGCCAACGCGCCTTCCAGGGCATCTTCGGCGGCAATGAACAGGCCACCTAGCGCAAACAACACGCCCAGGAACCACACCGAGGGTACCACTATCATCCAGCCGACACCCATCAGCGCCGCGACGCCATAGCCGAGTGCCAGCAGCCGCCGCTTGCCGATCCGATCGGCCAGGGCACCGATGGGGTATGACATGCCGGCGTACAGAATGTTATGCACGACATAGAGCGCAATGGCCGTCTGCCCGGCCCGCGCTGCCCCCATGGCCGGGGTGAGCATCTGCGCGGCCCGCAGTGTGAGCAGGCTGTGGGCAAAATCGCCCGCGCCAAACAACCCCACGCCGACGAGAAACCATCGGAAACGTGCCGGCAGACTGCCGAGCATCTTGAACAGGCCCGCCGTGCTCTGGCCCGTCCGCTTTCGTTCCCGGACGAAGAGAGCAAACGCAAGCGCTGCCAGAAGGCCGGGGACAAGCGTGAGCCAGAAGATCTGGCGATACACAACCGACGTCGCTTCGTGCCCGCCCAGGATGCGGATCAACGCCAGCCCCATGAGGGGGCCGGCAATCGCCCCCAAGGTGTCTGCTGCCCGGTGGAATCCAAACGCCCGACCGCGCGCCTCAGGCGCGACCGACTCGGCCAACATGGCGTCTCGCACCGGTCCGCGGATTCCACGCCCAAGCCAGCCTGCCGTTCGGGCGGCTAGAACCTGCGGCCAGGTAGTGGCCAGCGCGAATAGGCCGGTTGTCAGGCCGGTCAGCATGTAACCGGCCACCGCGATCGGTTTGCGCCGGGTAACGCGGTCGCTGAGCCAGCCGGCACCGAGCTTGACCAAAGACGACACGGCATCGGCCACGCCCTCGATGGCGCCCAGCGCCGCCGCAGGCGCGCCGATGGACAGCAGGAACAATGGCAAGATCGAGGTGGCCATTTCGTGGCCGGCATCGCTGAAGAAACTGGCCAGGCCCATCCCGACGACACTACAATTGAGCCAACGGGTCGCGGGCCGTCCTTGTGTCGTCGACACCGGCGCATGTGGGGTTGGTGTTTCGTTCATGGTTTCTCCTCATTTGCCTCTCCGTCCGGCAATTCCCATCTGGTTTGCGTGGCCGCCAACTCCGGCGGGTCACCGCTGGCGGCGTGTCCCATCTCCTGCGCCAGCTCGATCAGGACCTGAACGTGCGGATCGAGCGTCTCGCTCAAGGACCGGTCCACTGGGCCGTAACGTTTCAACTTGGGCGAGAGCATGTCGACGAGATCCGACCAGGCTACCGCCATCTGGGCCATCACGTAGGAGCCGACGTCCTCCGTGCTTGGCTGCAAATCGAACTCCCGCGCAATGACCGCGATTTCTGCCAACATCCGCTCGATCGCCGCCTCGACGTGGGTCCGGGCCGGCTCGGCTATCGGCCTGTAGGAGACAAGAAAACCGTCCTCCGGTGGAGGGTGCAGCCTCTGTCGGACCTCTAGAAGTGTCTGCTCCAGCGACCGCATCCGGACTCCAAGCGCTCTCATCTGATTAGGATTGAGCGACATAGGGGCTGCTGCCTGCCTGTGCTTCAATGGCTCCACCGGCGAACTCGTTGCTGGAACGAGTCTGGTTGAGTGCTCCGAATATCCCGTTATACAAGTCTTGGCCATAACTGGTCTGCAGTGGTTCGCCTTCGGCTAGCCTGAAAGTCCGCGTTCCGTCAGCTTGCCTTTCAGCTCGTAGGAAAATGGCGTTTGTCGCATTTCTCTCAGAAAAAAAGCCGTGCGCCAATTCGTACAGATGCGTTACGTAGAGAACCTTGATGCGCCGCTCCAGCAACGCGTTCACGATCTGCCTGGCAATCTCTGAGCCTTCTCGTTCGTTGGTCGCGGCAAACGATTCGTTGAACAACACCGTGCAATCAGGTGTTATCTTGTCGACGATGGCGCTCATTCTGCCGAGTTCTTCGTCGAATTTGCCGCTCTTCATGGCAGAGTCCTCCTCACGCTTGTAGTGCGTGAAAAGCCCGGTGCACACATTCGCGCAGAAAGACTCGGCCGGCACAAACATGCCGCACTGCATCATCAACTGCGCCAGACCGATGCTGCGCAAGAAGACGGATTTGCCGCCCTGGTTGGCGCCTGTGATGATGAAGAGGTCCTTGTTGTCGGCGTTCACGTCGTTGCCCACCACTTGCCGCTTCATGGTCAGCGCCAGGCAGACATCGTACAACCCCGTGAAGGAATGCCTGCGTTCCTCGGAATCCACGGGCAGGGGAAGCGAGGTTGGCTCTCCTAGTTGAGCAAGCTGCTCATAGAGGTTCAGACAGCCGATGTAGAAAGCTAGCTCAACATACAGCATGTTGAAGAAGCTATCAATGTGGTCGGCGGACTGGGCAGCCGCGTTGGCCACCAGGGTGATACCCCTACCCACCAATTCCCCAAGAGCCCTCGCGCCGTGATCATCGCGAGGATGGAGGGTAAAGGAATAGACTCGTGATCTCTTGGCAATCACGCGCTTCATCCAGTGCTGGCCATGGTGATTGAGTCTACGAAGGACGTAATCGGCGCCTTCGTTGCCTCTGCCCAGTTTGGCGCTGAGCAGAACGCCATTGCGGAATCTCAGTCGCCGCAGATGATCTTCCACGATGACGAAATAGTCGTCGCCCAGTTCCTGCTTGATCATCGCAAAGAACTTGACAAAGCCCTCCGACTCGAATCGACTGGCGTGTTCGTCGGCAATTCCCCTCAGCCTCTTGAGCAAAACAACGAACATCTCCAGCATCTCTAAGGCGCTACTCAGAATCCCTCTGGGATACGAGCTGGAAATGCCCATCCAATGCCTTTTCTTGGTTGCGATGGCTTCTATCGGGATGCGGAAAATCTCCCTGACGACGGAGGGATTTCTCAGGCAGTCCTGGAGTATCTCCTGGCGGTAACGGATGGCCTCCGGGTCTCTCAAGCCTGCCAGAACCGCCTGTTTTGACACGGTGTATAGAAACCGGTCGCCGACCGCCATCGCCTCGAAGAGGGTGTTCAGTTCCAGATCTTGCGTCAGCGCCTGTTCATTCCACGGGAGTTTCTCTTTGGCATCGAAATCCCGGTCGGGGTACATGAGAAAGACCTTCATGGTTGACTCTCCTGAAAAAAGGTGCTCTGCACCCAGGTAGTGGGGGGCGAATGCCCTCTCGTGCCCACTTTTGTGGTGCGTTCCCTGAATGCAGGCCATTTCAAGCCTTAAAGTGGAGCATTGGCCCTATCGACTTGGTCGTCTC
>Ga0315286_10008434_pt1 | contig 10142 bp, 8 predicted proteins | sample YL17G10_0_MG_FD_205038 | JGI IMG/M metagenome (GOLD analysis project Ga0315286, IMG submission 205038) | Sediment microbial communities from Yellowstone Lake, YNP, Wyoming, USA - YL17G10_0 | ecosystem: Environmental > Aquatic > Freshwater > Lake > Sediment | place: USA: Wyoming | collected...
CGCCTTCTACACCGCGAGCATGCTGCACCAGGAGGCCTTTGGTGCCAATTCGCTCGACATCATTGTGCCACTCATTGACGATAGTTCGATTCACCGGCACGGGCTGCGTCGGTTTGACGTGCAGAGTTCCGTAGCTCCCGACGAATCCAATCTCGATTTCTCGAAACTCTGCTATCAGCAACGGCGCATCCTCAAGGATTGGCACTGTCTCAACCCTTACTTCCTTTCTGGAACGCTTAGCCTCGGGATGGGCCGGCCAGACATCAAGATCGGTTGCCGGGTGCGTATCCCCGGCGCCCGCGGCGAGGAGGAGCAGGAGACCTACTATCTGGAGTCGGTCGGGCATACCTGGAGCTTTGGGCAGGGAACGCGCACCAACCTCGGGATCACCCGCGGCTGGATCGGATCGGATTGGTCAATGACTGAGGCTCTGCAAAAAATCTCGGACCAGTATAGAGAGCCCCAATTACCAGAGGGCGATTGGGCGTAGGTGAGGGCGCGATGAGCGTAGATCAGAATTTCCGACCACACCGCACGCGGGCGGGCACCCTCCTTCAGGCGGCCGTGCCCAAGAGCGCAGGCCCGTCGCTCCGCACAAACGGGCTGCTTCTGCGGGGGGTGGTGGTGGCGAGCTATATCCAGGGAGCCCCTCAGCATCCCTATGGCCCAGAAGGGGCCCTACAGAGCGGCACCAAGGCTGCTACGCCGGTTGGGGTGTACTGTGACTGCTTGGTCTATCCCTCGATCCCCGGGGAACGCTGGCACGGGTTCAAGAACGTGATGGTACTCCAGGAGGGGGGTACCGGGCTCCATGCGGGCAGAATCTGGATTCCGCGGGCCACGACCATGGACATCACCCAGGAGCTGGCCTCAAATTCCAATCCGGCCAATGTCGACGGGGATCACGTTCTTATCGGTTTTCTGAACGATTCCCCGGAGATGCCGATCATCTTGGGATCGCTCCCGCACCCAATTCTGGATTTGGGTCGAGCGCAGGGGGACCTCGGGGTGCGGATGGGACTGAAGGCCGCTGACGGGAACCCAGACCTCCGCCGGCACAACGGGGTGCATTGGGGAGTGGATGGGCTGGGGAACTTCTTGGTGGATACCCGCCGGGGGAACGACGGGGCGCTAGATAGCACCGGTCGGGAGAAGCTCTACCCGACCGACTCGGCCAAGGGGAACCAGACCCTGAACCTGCCCAAGGAGTCCAAGCTCCAGGTGGTCTTCTACGACATGGCATCCCCAGATACTCCTACGGAAATCGCCAGGTTAGCTTTCCAGAAAACCGGCCTGGAGGTGACCCTGGCGGAGGAGGCCGAGCTGAAGGTGGAGGGCAAGTCCGCCACGGCCAAGCTCACCTTGGGGAACGGAGCGGTCAAAGCGGCCATCGCTGGGCACCTCAAGACGCTTTATAACTCATTGAAATCAAAGCTAGACGCGGCCGACGCGCACACCCATCCCGATCCTCAAGGAGGGGTCACGGGGCCTTCCTCGGCTCCGGTGGCGGCGCCAAGCTGGGACAGCGCCATAGAGTCGAGTAAGTTACTGTTTCCGGATGGTTAGGAGGGTAGGTGAATAGGGACTTTACACTTTCATCCCGTGGGAGCTATACTGGGGCCCGCCTTTGGTTTTCGGCGGCTACCAGCCGAGTCTTCCGCGATTTCCAGTGTTCGATCCCCTGGTGCTGTTGTCCACGACAGCACCAGGGGATTGACGGGGAGGCGCGGGCATCATGACCACGATTGAGCATTTCAAAGAGCTGATCCGCCAGAAGCAGAACAAAGATGACTTTTTCTTCAAGAAGCTCCTCTACTATTTCGAGCTGAAAATCCCCGCAAAAGTCGCTGCGAGCATGAATATTGGGGATGGTACGTTTATCTTCCCGCTGGTCATTCCTCCGCAAAATTACACCATGGAGGAGCCGTTCACCGTCGAGATAACCCCGACCCAGGGCGGCGGGCTCTACGTCGAGGAGAACGGCATCGTGCAGCGCACCATCCGGATCTCCGGGCACACCGGCTGGAAGCCGCGAACCCTGCCCCTGAAAAAAACCGTTGCGCCGATCATGGAGACGGCCGACAGGAGTTACTCGCGCTCGCTCAAAAACACTTGGGTAGGTGCGCTTTCTGGGCAGCGGCATTTCCAGTATCTGCAGGATTCGGTGTTCCGGACCTATGGAGATCTGAAAAAGAATCCAGAGACCTCCGACGGGACTCGGCTCTTTTTTCACAATCCTCGGGACCAGGAGGACTGGGAGGTTGTCCCTCAGCGTTTCACGTTGACTCGCAGTTCCGGTCAGCCGCTGCTCTACAATTACGACATTGAGCTGCTCGCCGTAGGCCCAGCTGAAAATGCCAAGGCGGACTTCTCCGAAGACCAGAGTCTCTATGACAAGCTCAAGGACGGGATGGCCTGGATCAAGTCGGGCTTGGATTGGGTGCAGGGAGCGGTTAACGATCTGACTGCGATGATCAACGAGGTGCGATTGTTCATCGCCGACATCAACACCATTCTCGACAGCGTGAACACCATCATGGAAGCAGTCCGGGATTTTCTGGACGGAACTACCGCGCTCATCCAGGCCCCCTACGCTTTTCTGGAAACCACTATCGAGATGCTGGAGAACGCCTTGGCCATCGAGGGGGCTGCTCAGGATCTGCGGGACGCGACCAAGGCAACTCTGGACTTTCCGGAAATCGCCCGACAGAAGGTTCGCCAGGTGCAAGATGGTCTGGAACGCCTAGGCACAGCCCCATCGAGGTGGGAACGCGGGCATGACACGGTCATGGCCGATATTCGGAATTATCAGGAAGTGCGCCGCCGAGTAAGCGCGGACCGGCGAACAGAAGCACGGAATTCAACGGCGCCTTCGACGTTCACCGATCTGCGTAACTGGGGCAGCAAGCTCACTCCCGGCGAGGAGATTGCTATCAACGGGGAAATCGTTCTTAGCGGACAGGTGTTCAAATTCCGGTCAGCCAAGCAGGCGATAGTCAGCCAAGGCGATACGCTCATGTCCCTCGCCGCCCAGTACCTGGGAGACGCCCGGCTTTGGCAGCACATTGCCGCGCTAAATGGGTTGAAACCGCCCTTCATCAATGATCAGGCTTCGGCGCCGCTGGTGGGAAGCCGACTTTCTGGAACGTCTAGCGGGGCGGACAGTGGTCCCTTTCCGCAGTCTCTCGGTATCGGTTCCAAGATCCTCATCCCCAGTAATCAGCTGTCCACTTTGGATCTTCCGGTGTTGCCCATCGCTGGGGTAAAGCTCGATGAGCCGGCGGATAACCAGCTACTGGGAGTGGACTTGGCGCTGGAGGTAGCGACGGGCTATACCGGCGAGCGCGGAGCGCGCTACGACATCCCTGTGGACACTGATATGGGGTCGGTCGATGCCAAGATCGTCGAAGGGAAAGCCAACATCGTCCAGGCCGTATTCCAGCGTTTGGTAACGGACCGGGGCACTGATACGCTGTACAAGAACGTCGGAATACAGCGGGTAGTTGGGCTCGGGTTCACGACGGTAGATATTGAGATGGCGCGTTTCCGGATCACGGAAGCGGTGCGCGCGGACCCGAGAATCAGTGCTGTTCAAGACGCCCAGTTTGAACAGAATGAAGATGCGTTTTCGGCAGATATCACGGTATCAGTGCGTGGGTCGGCCGAAACTTTCATGCTCAAGGCTGCGATCTAAAGGAGAGGGCAATGCCCGTTTTTACCACCAAGCGGTATGAGCAATTTCTAGCTCAAATGATTGCCAAAGTAGTCACACGCACCCGGCTCTCGGACATCTCCGACACCTCGGTAGTCAAGCACATCATCGCTGCCGCAGCTCGCCAACTCGACGAGATCTCTTACCAGATGTTTCTGCTACGCCAGATTTTCTCCATCGACACCGCGACCGGAGACGATCTAGACGAGCGGGCCCGCGAGATCCAGCCTGGAATTATTTCCAGAAATCAAGCGGCGAAATCAAGCGGCCTGCTGGTATTTTCCAGAAATACAACGACGGGCACAGTGACCATCGCACTGGGAACCAAGGTGCGTACTTCGACGGGTGCCGAATTCATTACCACGGTCGCCGGCTCCATCACCCCCACCAGTCCGGAGCAAATCAGCGGGCACGGGGTCGGTAAAGACAGCGGCCAGATTGCCGCCCAAGCGGTGCTGCCCGGAATTTCTGGAAACGTGGTGGCCAACACTATCATCCGATTTGTCTCTCGACCCGCGGGAGTGGATTCAGTCACCAACCCCACCGCCTTCGCCTGGGGCTCGGATAAGGAATCCGACGATAGTTTCCGAAACCGGATCAAACGGTTTGTCTCTTCGCTGGGTCGCTCGACCATTGAGGCTATCGAGGAAGCAGTCCGCGGGGCGATCGATGTTGCCAGCGGGGCCACTATCCTATTTGCCAAGGCTGTTGAAGACGTGGTCAACCCGGGCAACGCGACTCTTTACATTGATGACGGCACCGGAGCGGCTGAGTCAACCGCAAATGTGGTTGACGAGATCATGACCGAGGGGCTCGCTGGTCCTCCATCTGGTTCTGCAGTGGGTGGGGAGACTCGATTGTCCTTGAATTATCCCGCGGTCAAGGGAACACTGGCTTTCACTTTGGAAAGTAACAACCGGGGTGAATTGGATCGTGGAGTAGATTACTGGCTGAACCCTGCTTCGGGGCAGGTTGTTTTCTATCCGGCGCTGGTCACGGGAGAGATTATCACTGCGAACTACACCCGCTACACTGGGCTGATAGCGCTCGCTCAAAAGATTGTCGATGGGGATGCAGCGGATCGCGGGAACTACCCTGGGTACCGCGCGGCCGGAGTACTGGTCATCGTCGGAACCCCGCAGGTACTCATCCAGACGGTCAACGCGGCTATCACCGTGATGGACGGCTATGATCATGCAGAGGTGCGCGCTGCGATCAAAACAGCCATCCGTGACTATATCAACACGCTCGGGATTTCTGGAGACGTGTTGCGGGCCATGCTCTTCAAGAAAGTGATGAGTGTTGCCGGGGTGTACAATGTCAATTTGGTCACGCCCAGTACGGACATCATACTGCTCGACGATCAGATCGCGCGAACGACCGATGACAATATCGTGATCAGTTAGGAGCAAGCGATGGCGCTCACTTTGACCGGGTTCTCTCACGTAAACCTCTCCGATGCTGGCGGGGTGCTGGTGGAGATTTACGGAACCTTCGTGATCAACCACCGCTATCGGGCAAGGATCGGCAATACCCTAATGTCGATCGATCCGGCTTTTCATAGCGGAATACCTGGAAGGGGGGGCATCCTTTACCCCTTCACTACGGGTATTCTTCGGGCTTACTCCCCTTATATGCGTCCTTCCGCCGGCGCTGGCATACCCTACTCGGTAGTGGTGACTGATTTGGAAACTGCTGAGCAAGATCTACTCCTGGAAGTGGCCAATGTCTGGCCCCGCCTTTATGCGGATTCAACGTATTCGCTTCGGAAGGTTTTGCCGTTGCATTACCTCACCGGAGCCAGGGATATTGGACTGGAAAAAGCTTAAGTGAAAGGGATCGCATTATGGTCATAAGAGCTATCTCAATTCGGTTCCAGGGAGTTCGCGTTGGTCAGCCGGCAGAGTTCGTGCAGGTCCAGGCCGAGGTTGACGGCCGGTTCCTGGATCTTGTTCTGCCAGTATCCGAAGAGATGCGAGCCAAGCCTTTTCAGATCGACAACGTGGCAGGCGAATTTCTCTTCGATCTGATCGCGGAAATCGAAGCATTCATCAATCCCACGGTAGAGGAGTGAGCCATGGCATACAAAGGAAAGCACGTTCTCTGTAACAGTACGCTGGACTTCAACACCAAACTGAAGGATTTTTTGGTCGATGAGTGCGGCTGGATTCACGATCCGGCAAGCCCCACGATTGACCTCACAGCCCGCACCGCGCAAGACGACAAGCACGGCTTCATCTTGGGGTGGTTCCTGAAGTCCAACGGTGAGGACGGCAACCAGAATATCCCTATGCACATTGGGTGGGGGACCTTTGAGACCACCACCACCTCGAAATGGTGGAAGGGGTATACGTCATATCTGGCCGCTGGGATCAACTCCACTGACACCTCGATCTCGCTAACAACGGCTTTTCCGGTGTTAGCCTCTCCCGACATCATCCAGATCGGAGACGAACTGATTCAGGTCGGTGTTGTCTCTGGCACACTACTGGCAGTTTGTACCCGAGGTATGTACGGCACGACAGCGGCTTCGCACAGCGTCAAGGACGTGATCGCCCGCGTGACCAATACCGCACCTGCGATCACGATGCACGCGGTGAGGGACCTTGCAAATCCCATCCTCACCTCCGGAGCGAATCTTGGATCGATGGGGCTGACTGCCTCTTCGGGCAACATAACAATGACCGACACTGCCTTGCACGCCACGAGAGACGACAGCAAGTACGACTATTGCACCCTTGTCAAGGCTGCTGGGCAATGGCGTTGGGTACACACCCAGACGGTAGAGGCCACCGGAACCATTGCAATCGGCTACGATGCTTATTACACCCCCCCGGGCAACGTGCCGATAGAGATCTTCTCGGCTGGATTTCACCCGCACGCAAGCCGACATTGTGTTCCTGTCGATACTGGTCGGATGTCCCCGATGTTTAATAGCTGCGTTATGGCATCTCCAAAAGATTGCTGGTTCTATGGCAGCAAGGATGGGATCGCGGTAGTCATTCTGATCTCGAACAACGTCTATCGAATTTACTACAACGGAAAATATACCCCCTATTGCAATCCCGCATTCACCACGGCCGCTTCTGTCTCCAGTGGAGACATCGCTCGTGGCGCCACCCAGATCAAAGTGGCCGATGTGACCAAGTTCGCAATCGGCGGAAAGTACATGCTGCTTACCAATCAACCAGCAGTTGACTGGGCAGCCAACCGAAACACGAGTACCAGCACCTATATGAATGCCTCAACGGACAATTGGCCCAACCTGGACGGAAACGAGGCTGTTTTTGAGTACGTGATCGTGACAGCGATCGACGCAGTAAACAGCGTGCTTACACTCACCGTTCCGACTTGCTACTCCTACAAGGCCGGTGCGCTGATCGGAGAGCACCTTCGCCCCCATGTTGGGTACTGCCAAGGCTATGATGGAAGCTACTATCAGCAATTCAGCACCTCCGGCGATGCGAATGCGGTGTGCTTTCACTCTGCTCGAAACGAATACATCTATACCAACTTTCCCGCACATCGAATCCGCTGGAGATGCTGCTCCGCAAACAACTTCATTCCTGCTGGAGCCTTGAAGCCTTGGGAAGGGAATGGCGTGAATTCTAACTATGGTGCCAAGGAAAAATGCGACTCGCAGATCGGAATTGGAACGCCGGTTCTTTGGCCCGAAGCCTACTCTGGGGCCGTGTTTCTCATGCCGTACATGCTTCGGCCGACGACGGATTCCGACTGGAAAGCTGGAGGTGGAGATCCCAATCGGAAGCCCGGGTACATCCCGCACGTTCGCAAGGTGGAGAACATCTGGAGCGCCGTGAGCGAGGATACAATCAAGGTTCAGTTCGCAGGCAGCTACGAGACCTTTCGGTTATTCTACAACGACTGGGCGGGGTACTGGTTCGCCATGGGGCCTGAGATCGCTTGACGTTGGTTGCTAGAAAGGCGCTGAAACAATGGACATCAAAACGCACCCGACTTTGCTCAGCGGTTTGTTGGCCTACTACAAGCTGAATGGCAACGCCAACGATGCGCATACCAATCTTTTGCACGGCACTGCAATCGGTACCCCGACCTGGCCCACGGCAATGCTCAAGACTGGGTTTCAGGGCAACGGGTCTTCCCAGTACATCAACCTGGGAACCGATGCCCTTTTCAGCCCAACGGCGATTTCCATCTCTGCTTGGGTATATCTGGCTGCGACACCTAGCGGAGTCTTTTCCCTTGTGACCAAGCGCACGGCATTCTCAACCTGGGCAGATCTTCAGTGGACGGCTGAGGTTGACAGCGCACGAAAGATCCGGTTTGAAGTAGGGCTGTCAGACAGTACTGGCGTGACCGTTCTTTCAGCCTCGGCGCTAACTCTTTCGACTTGGTATCATGTCGCGTGCGTCTATGATGGCACGGACGCTAGAGTCTATCTTAACGGCTACTTGAACAATGTGGTCGCTGGGGCTGGAACAATTCACGCCAAGACATACCCGTGCGTGATTGGTGCGCGAGCAGATGGGTCTACCCCGTGGACTGGCAGGGCGAGCTATTTGAATGGGCGTCTAGACGAGATCGCTATTGCGAATCACGGCTGGACGGCAGCAGAGGTGATCGATCTTTATCACTCAAACTACCCACTTCGGTATGAAGAAGTCGTTGTCGGGGTTGGCGATGTAATCTCCGACAGCCTCCTGGTGGATTGCCTGCTTCCGGCTGTGAGCAACTACTTCCGGCAATCCCGCCCCCGATCCTCGGCTCGGGATCTGACCGCCCCCTGGTATCCGCCATTGAAAGAATTTACCGAGGGGGCTGCAAGGATGTACGAAAACATCTTGCTGTGCTCGGCAGACTTGCGCCTGTTGACGAAAGAAGCCAGACCGATCTGGCACGCGAAAAATGTCGGGATGGGAACTGGCATTATGCTCAAGCGAGGGCCTTGATCAATGGCGTCCATCAAAACACACCCGACTTTGCTTGATGGTTTGTTGGCCTACTACAAGCTGGAAGACACCGTCACCGTCACTGATAGTCACGGCAGCAACAATGGGGTAGCCGAGAAGACCATTTCCATGGTCGCTGGGGCATTGCGCAACTGCATCGCCTTTGACGGCAATGGAGATCCACCGGACGCGATTGGAGTCTGCCAAGTTCTACGGCTGGGTCAGGTGTTGGCTACGTCGGTTGATCTTTCAATTTCGTACTGGTCCAACTTGAACAGTGTTACCCCGTTTCAGACTCATTTGACACTAGGGAGCTGGGATGGTTCGGTGATGCACGCACAGTGCCGTCTCTGGGTTTCTCAAACTGCGGGAACAGGAACCCCGATCAGTTTCACCTACTGGGGAGCTACCGGCAATATTGCGGTAACAGCGCCGGTGACAAATGGGTCCTGGGTTCACTGGGCGATTACCGTAGACTATGATCCTGATTCAGGAATCACCACACTCAGGGTTTACAAAAACGGGTACCTGGCTAGCTCGAATACTGGCAGTATCGGAGGTATGAAAACCAGCACGATCCCTCTGTTAATTGGAGGGGCCTGCTGGGACTATTTTGGGACGAACCAAAGACTCCATCAAAGCAATGGCAAGTATGACGAGATCGCCATCGCCGCCCGTGGCTGGACGCCGGCCGAGGTGCTGGACCTCTACCACACCGGATATCCGCTGCGCTACGAAGAGGTCGTGGTCGGAGTCGGCGACACGATGGATGTGGAGAACCTGTCAGAACAGGAGCAAGGGTACATCTACCTTCCTGTCACAGGGTTTACGGCTTCGCCAGAAGCGGCACCTCAACAGATCACGTTGGAGTGGACCAACCCTGCTGACCCGCTTTTTATGGAGGTAATGATTCGGAGGTCGGAGACTGCTTTCCCTCCCAGCACTGGTTCTGGGGTTCTGGTTTACCAAGGACCGCTGGAGACCTTCGTTGACGAGGGCCTTGATCCTGCCAAGACCTATTACTACTCCATCTTCGCTTTCGACATATACCATTCCTATTCAGTGGCGAGTAACGCCTCGTCGGTTCCGCATGGACTGTATTCTCGGCTGCTCACCGCCGAGGTGATCTCCCCTGTCCAGGTCAGGGTCACTTTCGACAGAAAGATGGCCACCGGTGCGAATGATGGGACCGACGCTTTGCGGGTTGCAAACTGGTCCATGGTCTCCTCTGCTCGCGAGGTCAACCCTGCCCTGATCGCGTCGGTCCAGGTTGACCCCACCATCGCCGACATCACCATGGACGCCGAAGGAACCAACGGCGCACTCTACACCTTGTCCGTTGCCGCTACCGTTCAGGAGTTTGTTGGGCACGTCATCGATCCGCTCTACCGACAGAAGAGCATCTACAATCTGGGCCAACGGCCTCAGATGACCAATGCCTACTCCATCAACCCGTATCAGGTTGTCGTCACGTTCAGCGAGGCGGTAACGGGGGCAAG
>Ga0315286_10008435_pt1 | contig 10142 bp, 8 predicted proteins | sample YL17G10_0_MG_FD_205038 | JGI IMG/M metagenome (GOLD analysis project Ga0315286, IMG submission 205038) | Sediment microbial communities from Yellowstone Lake, YNP, Wyoming, USA - YL17G10_0 | ecosystem: Environmental > Aquatic > Freshwater > Lake > Sediment | place: USA: Wyoming | collected...
GGTCCTGTCCGCGCTGGCCCCGCGGGACTACCTGGAGGTCCTGTCCGCCCGCGGCCTGCGGGCGCTGGTGGCCGACGTGGACCCGGCGACCGGCCTCATCCTGCGCTCGGAAGTGGAGCGCCACCTCCCTTCCGCTCCGAAGGCCCTGGTGCTGCACTACCCGCTGGGATGCGTGCCGGAGTCGGAGGAGCTCTTTTCCCTCGGACTGCCGGTTCTGGAGGACATCTCCCAGGCGTTGGGCGCCTGCCTGGGGCAAGGCCCGGAGGGCAGCGAAGCGCCCGCGAGCGCCCCGCCCCGCTGCGGCAGCCTGGGTGCGGTGAGCGTGCTCTCTCTGGGCTCCGAGGGCGTCGTCACCGCCGGTTGCGGCGCGGCGGTGTTCGCCCGGGAGCGCCGGGTCCTTAAGGGCCTGCGGGAGGCGGTGGAGCGGCAGCCGCGCGACGCCCTGCTTGCCGACATGAACGCCGCGCTGGGCCTGGCCCAGATGCGGGAGATCGAAGGCTTCCTGAGGTCGCGCCGGGCCATCGCCGAGGTCTTCGGCCAGGCCGTCGCGCGCTCCCGCCACGGCAGGCTCGGCCCTGTGCAGGAAGGCTTCGGCGTGCCTTTTGCCTTCCCCGTCCTGGTCAGGGACGGCGTGAAACAGGTGCGGCAGTTCGCCATGAAGAGGAACATCGAGACCTGCAGTGCTTTCGGCGAGGCCGTCGCGGCGATCGGGCAGGTACCCGGGCAGGCCGCGGCCGCGGAGCTCCCGGCTGCGCAGTCCCCGGCCGCCGGGAACATCCGTCCGGTCGAAGGCCGGGCCGCCCCGGTCGGGGAGGCTCCAACCGCGCGGGACCTGCTGGCCCGCTGCGTCCTGTTTCCCCTGTACCCGACCCTGCTGAAGCGCGACCTGCAGCTCATCGCCAAGGTGCTCTCGGCGCTGCCCTGAAGCGCCGACAGCGGCTGGCTGCGCGGTTCGCTTTACAGCGCCGGGGCGAACAGCTATAGTAGACGGGAACCTCCTTCAGTCTATGAAAAGGCAAATTCGTAAGGCGCTCGTCATCGTTAATCTCATCAAGGAGGAGACCGAAGAGCTGGCAACCCAGGTGCGGGCCTATCTAGAGAAGAGGGGCATCGAGGTAAGCGTCGCCCCGGTGCAGGAGGGGACCTTCCCCCAGGTGGACCCGGCTACGGACCTGGCCATCACCCTGGGGGGGGACGGCACCCTGTTGTACGCCGCCCGGATCCTGGCGGCGGCGGGCGGAGCGGCCGGTTCTCGGGGCTACGCGCCAGCCGGGCGGGGCCTCTCGGCTGGCGGGCCGCAGGGCATCCCCATCCTGGCGGTCAACCTGGGGGATTTCGGGTTCATCACCGAGATTTCCAGGCAGGAGTGGGCCAGGGCCCTGGACAAATACCTGGACGGCAAGCTGGGGGTCAGCCGGCGGATCATGTTCGACGCCGTGGTGCAGCGCGGCGGGCGCGCCATCGCCTGCTTCAGCGGGTTGAACGACGGGGTCATCCGTTCCAGCGAATTCTCCCGCATCGTTGGTTTGCGGATCCATCTCTCGGCGACCTACGTCGCCCGCTATCGGGCCGACGGCGTGATCCTGGCCACCCCGACCGGTTCCACCGCCTACTCTATGTCCGCGGGCGGCCCGATCCTGCATCCCGAGATGGAGGCCTTCATCCTGATCCCCATCTGCCCCTTCACCCTCTCCAACCGGCCGATGGTGGTCCCCGACAGCGAGGAGCTGACGGTGGAGGTGGAGGAGCGGCAGCGCACGGGGATCGTCCTGCTGGTGGACGGGCAGGAGATGTACCGCCTCGTGCCGGGCGACCGGGTGGTGTTCCGCAAGTCCGAACGCTCGACCCTCATCATCCTGTCCGACCAGCGCAACTTCTACCAGGTCCTGGCTTCCAAGCTGAACTGGGCGGGGGAGCCGAATGCTTGAGAGCTTGCTGGTCGCCAACTACGCCCTCATCGACCGGCTGGAGGCGCGCTTCACCCCGGGCCTGAATATCCTCACCGGCGAGACCGGCGCCGGGAAGTCCATCCTGGTCGGGGCCCTGGGGCTCCTGCTGGGCCTCAAGGCCGACCCCGACACGGTGCGGGCGGGAGCCGAGGAGGCCAGCGTATCGGGGGTGATTCGCCTGGAAGGCAACCGGGAAGCCCTGGCCTGGCTGGAGGCCCAGGACATCGCTCCCGAGGAAGGCTCGCTCATCATCCGGCGCACCGTGAGGCGCAACGGCAAGGGCGCCCTGTTCGTGCAGGACTCCCCCCTGACCCTGGCCAGCCTGCGGGAGCTCACGGCGATCCTCTTCGACATGCACGGGCAGCACGAGCACCAGTCCCTGCTCACCCCCGACAACCATCGCAAGCTGCTGGACCGCTACGGTGAATGCACCGCGCAGGTGGAGGAGTTCGGGGCGGCCTACTCGCGGCTCCTGAGCTCCCGGGCTGAGCATGCCGGCCTGGTAGCCGGCGAGAAGGAACGCTTGCGGCGCGTCGAGCTGCTGGAGCACGCCGTGCGCGAGATCGCGGAAGCCAGGCTGGATGCCGCGGAGGAGACCGCCCTCGAGCAGGAGAGCCGTCTCCTGGCCAACCACGAAAAGATGCTGCGCCTGCTGGAGGACCTGTACGCGGGCACCGCCGAGAGCCGGGGGGGCGCACTGGCCCAGCTGCGGCAGAGCCGCGGCCTGATGCAGGACCTCGTGGCGATCGACGCCTCCCTGGGCGAGAAGGCCAAGCAGTTGGAGGACGCCTTCTTCGAGCTGGAGGACCTGGCCCAGGGCATCGCCAAACGCAAGGCGGGGATGCTCTTCGACCCGGCCCGGGTCGAGCGGGTGGATGAGCGTCTGGCCCTGATCCGCAGTCTCAAGAAGAAATACGGGGGCACGGTGGAGCAGGCGCTGGCCCACGCGGAGCAATGCCAGCGGGAGCTGGAGGGAATCGAGGGCAGCGGGGAGCTGGCCAGGACCCTGGAGGGGCAGATCGCGGCGCTGGAGAAGGAGCTCAAGGGCAGGGCGGGGGAGATCTCCCTCGCACGGCGCAAGGCCGCCGCCGGCCTCCAGAGCCGGGTGGAGGGCGAGCTCAAGCAGCTGGGCATGCCCAAGGTGCGCTTCCAGGTGGACCTCCAGGACCGCACTAACGACGCCGGCAAGCTGGTCTACTCGGCCACGGGTAAGGACAAGCTGGAGTTCCTGATCTCGCCCAACCAGGGCGAACCCTTCCGGCGCCTGGTTCAAATCATCTCCGGGGGGGAGATGTCGCGCGTCATGCTCGCCCTGAAAACCATCCTGGCCAGCTCCGACCAGATAGGCACCCTCATTTTCGACGAGGTGGACGCGGGAATCGGGGGGGAGGTGGCCCTGGCGGTGGGCGAGCGGCTGAAGAGCCTCGCCGCCGAGAAGCAGGTGCTGTGTATCACCCATCTTGCCACCATCGCCGTGCGCGCCGATAATCACCTTAAGGTCGAGAAGTCAAGCGAAGGGGAGCGGACCGTGACGCGCGTGGTGCAGGTCGCCGGCGCCGCGCGCCGGGAGGAAATCGCCCGCATGCTGGCCGGCGACCGCAAGGGGGATACGTCGTTGAAGCACGCCGAAGAGCTGTTGGCCCGGTACGGAGGCGGGTGAGAGGGTCCTCCTATGGCAACCGAGAAGATCAGCGTCGAGGCCCGCAAGCGCTACTCCGAGCGCATCCGGGAGTACAAGCTGGCCGTGGACCAGATCGAAATCCGCCTCCGAGAGCTGGAAAGCTCCCTGCAGGGCCTGCCCAAGTTCCCCCAGGAGGTCGTGGAGCCGGAAGCGCTGCGGCAGGCGGGGCTCGCGCGTTTCCGGCTGGCCGAGGAATGTCTCGCCCAGGTCTCCTATTACTGTCTGATGCACTCCCTGTCCGTGTCCCTGCTGGACGTGAAGAACGAGGGCTACCTGAACGAAGCCCGCAAGTGCTGCTACAAGTCCATCATCAGCCTGGAACAGACCGTCTCCGCCTTCGTGGACGCGGCTTTCTCGGAGTACGAGGCGGGCGTGGAAAGCCTGGGGGAGCTCCCCGACGGCGCGAAGCACGGCTACCTGCGCAAGCTGGGCTTCGCCATCGACTCGGTGGCCGAGGGCTTCGGCACCAACACCAAGTGGAAGTGGTCCTTCGTGGAGCTGGAGGGCCGCTACGCGGTGGTCAGTAAGAACCTGCTCAACCTGAAGACCTTCATCGCCCGGCAGGACCCGCGCATCGAGGGCTACCCGCAGCGCCAGGCGCACATGAACCTGGCCAAGCGCCTGCTGCAGCAATCCGCGGACCGCTACCGCGAGAAGTACGAGCTGTCCACGCAGCGCCTGGACGACATCAAGCAGGCGATCCTGTTCCTCTCGGCCCTCCGGCGCCTGCACGTCCTGCTGGGGGAGGTGGAGGAGGCCGAGGTCATCAAGCGGAAGATCGACATCTGGAAGGCGAAAATGGAGGACGACCAGCGCAAGCAGGAGCAGACCGTCCGCCTGGCCAAGCTCCGCAGGAACCCGTAGCCGGCTGGACCTGCCGTCTATTTTCTCAGCTCGTGCAGCGAGTCCAGCGGGTACAGCTCCCCGAGGGTCCTCTCCAGGCTGCCACCGCAGCCGGCCATCAGGACCGGGGTTTCGGGAGGGGCGAACTCGCTTAAGACCTGCCGGCAGGCCCCGCAGGGAGCCACCGCCTGGACCGAATCCGGGGTGAAGACGGCCACCGCCACGAAGGAGCACCGGCCGCCGGCCACCGCGCTGGCCACCGCCGCGCGCTCGGCGCAGATCGTCAGCCCGTAGGAGCGGTTCTCCACGTTGGTGCCCGTGACGACGGTTCCGTCCGCGCACAGCAGCGCCGCCCCCACGCGGAAGTGGGAGTAGGGGGAGTATGAGGCCGCGGCGGCGGCGCGGGCCGCGGCGGCCAGGCGTTCGCGATCGATGCCCATGATGTCGGCCTCCTTTCGTTGACACGCCTCGTGCCCGCATTATAGGATGGAAAATATATCAAGCGATAGGGTTTACTAGTTGCAGAGACGACGTTCACGCCGTTACCTGATCCTGGCCTTCGTGCTGGGCATACTGTACCTTTTCCTGTTTCCCCAGCCTTCCGGCCGTGAGGGTTATTTCAAGCCGGTCTGGGCGCGGGGGATTCCCGGTCCACAGGCCGCGGCGCGGGCGGCCGGGCAAGGGGGCGCGGCCTGGTTCAAGGCGGGCCGGCACTTCGGCTTCGTGCGCCCGGAGGGCGAGCTACAGTACGCCGCGGAGACGCTCCACGGGGTGGCCCTCTCTGACGCCGGCTTCATCAATTACCCGCGCGTCGCCGACAACTTCGTCTTCCAGGATACCGGGGGGGGCTTCCAATACAGCGTGCGCGGCTTCGGCTACCCGCTCCTGGACTCCAGCGGCGAGCTGCTCTACTCGCTGAGCACCGATCTGACCGAGCTTAAGCGCCTGGACCGGGACGGCGAGGTGCTCTGGTCGGCGGGGTTCTTCGTCCCGATCACCACCCTGAGCCTGAGCCGGGAGGAGTGTGCGGCGGGCCTGCTGGACGGCACCCTCAAGCTCATCGACGCCAGAGGGCGGATCGTGCAGGATTTCGTTCCCGAGCCGGGCCGCATCCAGGTGATCCTGGGCGCGGCCCTGACTCCCGGGCGGCTGGCGGTGCTCTCCGGGATCGATCCGCAGCGCCTCAGCCTGCTGGAACGTAGGGGCGGGACCTACGCCCCGGTGGAGGAGATCCTCACCGGCTCGGACCTGCGGCGGGAAGCCCTCGTGCGTTTCACGGCGGACGGCCGCTTCCTGGTCTACGAGACCGAAAGCGGGCTGGCCCTGCGGGAGCTCAGGCACGGGGCGGGCGCCCCCCTGCCCCTGCCCGGGCGCCTCCTGGCCCTGAGTTCCTCCGAAGATGGGCTTCTGGCGGTAGGCGCCCGTGCGGGCCGCGGCTGCGTCCTGCGGATTTTGCGCCCGCTGGACTCGCCGCTGTACACCAGATCACTCGCCGGGGAGGACTTGTTTCTGCGCTTCCTGGACGGCAGCCTGCTGGTGGGCTTCCCCGGGCGCCTGCTGCGCGCGGATTACCTGGAGGGATGATGAGGCCGATGCTCCTGGCCCTGCCGTTCGCCCTGGTGCTGGCTCACCCGGCCGGCGGGTTCGACTGGCCTTTGGACAAAGTCGTGCTGACCGCCACCTTCGGCGAGAGCCGGGGGGACCATTTCCATGCCGGAGTGGACCTGGGCGGGGGTGAGCAGGAGGTGCGGCCCATCGCCGCGGGGGAAGTGGTCTTCTCCTACGAGGAGGGGGAGGACCGCTCTTCGGTGCCCGTGGGCCTGGGCAGCTTCCTCGTGCTGGAGCATCAGGGCCGGGTGCGCTCCCTCTACGGGCACCTGGAGGCGGGCAGCATGCCCCGAGCCGAGAAGAGCTTCGACGGCTCCAAACCCCTGGGCCGGGTCGGGGCCACGGGCTACTCCCTGGGCAAGCACCTGCACCTGGTCATCATCGACTCGGAGATGCGCTCCCTCATCAACCCCCTGGCAGTCCTGCCGCCCGTGCCGGACCGCCAGACCCCCGTGATCAAGGAGTTGTTCCTGCGGTCGGGCAGGGAGCCGGTCGCGGTGAAAGGCGGCATGAGCTTCCGCCAGGGCACCACGGAGGTGCTGGCGAACCTCTACGACCTTCGCGAGGACGTGTCCTACGTCTGGAGAATGGCCCCCTACCGCATCTCGCTGTACCAGGACGGGCGGGAGGTCGCCGGCCTGCGCCTGGACGGACTTCATGAAAAGCTCAAGCGGGACGGCACTCCCGAGCTCGCCCTGCTGGAGTCCGATCGCGGCTTCAGCGAGCTTTTCGAGTCCGAGTGGCTGTTCCGACTCGGGGAGGTCAAGCTGGTGCCCGGCCAGACCACCTTGAGCCTGTTCGCCGCGGATTACGCCGGCAACGAGAGCTCGCGGGATTTCCCGCTCACCGTCACCGAGTGACCCAGGCGCCTTGAAGACCTTCTGCGTGGGACCCAGCGGGGAGCGTTTTGCGGGTGTCCCGTGCCCCTCCTGCGGTTCGCTGCGTTTCCGCGCTCGGTTCCGGGGCAAGGGCTGCCGCTTCGTGACCTGCCGCGATTGCCATCTGGTGTTCCAGAACCCGCAGCCGCTGTTCGACGACCTGAAGGGCCGCTACGGCCAGACCTACTTCGAGTACGAGATCGCCAACGAGGCCAACTTCCACCGCCTCATGGAGCTGGGCCTGGCGGACATCGGCTTCGCCGGCCTCACCGGCGGGCTGCCGCCCGACCGCCGCTTCCTGGACGTGGGCTGCGCCACCGGGCGGCTGCTGGAGGCGATGCGGGCGCGAGGCTGGAGCGTGCAGGGGGTGGACCTGTGCCGCCAGTCCGCCGAATACGCCGCTGCCCGCAGGGGGGTTATGGTTTTCACCGGCACCCTGGAGCAGGCCCGTTTCCCCGCCGCCAGCTTCCACGCGGTGCACTTCGCGCACCTCATCGAGCATGTTCCCTCGCCCCGCGCCTTCCTGTCCGAGGTGCGGCGCATCCTCACCCCCGGAGGCTTCGCCGTGGTGACCACCCCGAATGTCCACGGGTTGCAGGCCCGCCTGTTCCGCGGGCAGTGGCGCTCGGCCATCGCGGATCACCTGACCCTGTTCTCCGGGCGAACCCTGCGGCGCCTGCTGGCGCAAAGCGGCTTCGAGGTCCGGGCCACCCAGACCTGGGGAGGCCTGGCCCAGGGCACCGCGCCGGCCTGGCTGAAGCGCCCCGTTGACAGGCTGGCCAAGCGTCTAGGCTTCGGCGACGTGGTCCTGATGCTGGCCCGGCCGCGGCAGCCCGGCCAGGGCGGTTGACACGATTTTTTTAAAAGCCTTAGGATGGTCTTGCTCGCCGCAGTAAAACGATTGCGCCTGGAGGACCCGATGACCAGAGAGCGCCTCCAAACCATGCCTCTTGAGCAGCTGGCCGCCCTGGCCAGGTCGGCCGGGATAGAGCCGGCGGAGAGCCTTCGGCAGGAGGAGCTGATCGAGCTGGTTTTAGAAGGCTGTCAGGAGCTGCGCCAGGAGCGCGAGGAGGGCAACAACCCGAGCGTGCGCGTGGAGGAGGCCAAGTTCGAGGTCAGCGACGAGGAGGCCCTGGTGGCTTCCGTGACCGCGGGGCCGGAGGTTGCGGAGCGTTACAACGAGACCCGCGCGGTGCTGATGGTGCGCGATCCGCACTGGGCCTATGCCTACTGGGACGTGGAGGAGAGCCAGGCCGTAGGGGTCCGGAAGGACCCGGACTTCGAACAGCTGGTCCTGCGGGTGCAGGACCAGGAGCCCGGTTCCTTCTTCGACATCCCGGTCCAGTGGAGCGACTCCAGCTGGTACATCTACCTGCCCAACCAGGATGCCGACTACCTGCTGGAGCTCGGATACCTGGCCGCAGGGAGGTTCCGCCTTTTGGCCCGCTCCAACCGGATCCGCACACCCCGCGAGGCCCTGGCCGGGGCCGACCCGGTCGAGGGGGGGTCATTGTTCCTGGGGGGCTCCCCGGAGGATTTCGCGGGCCCCTCTTCCGCGATGAGCTCCGAGGCCATCCCCCAGCGGATCCTTTCGGCGATGCGGGAGTAGGCCGTGACCAGAGGGTACCTCGCCCTGGTGCTGCACTGCCACCTGCCCTTCGTGCGCCACCCGGAGCACGAGCGTTTCCTGGAGGAAAACTGGCTTTTCGAGGCCCTCAGCGAGACGTACATCCCGCTGCTGGAAGCGTTCGAGAGGCTGGAGCAGGACGGGGTCCCCTTCCGGCTGACGATCTCCGTCTCGCCCACCCTGGCGGAGATGCTGAGCGATGAGCTCCTACGGTCGCGCTACCTGGCTCACCTGGAGCGCCTCGCCGAGCTGGCCGAGCGCGAGGTCCGGCGCACCCGCGGTGAGGCCGCGCTGCAGGGGCTGGCCCAGATGTACCTCCAGCGCTTCCGCGCCTGCCGGGAGGCCTTCAGCGGCAAGTATCAGCGTAACCTGCTTCCCGCGCTGGCAGGCTTCCAGAAGCGGGGGCACCTGGAGCTCATCACCTCCTGCGCCAGCCACGGGTTCCTCCCCACCCTGTCCCTGGTCCCGCACGCCGTCCGCGCCCAGGTGGCGGTGGCGGTCCGCTCACACATCCGCCATTTCGGGGACTACCCCCGGGGCTTCTGGCTGCCGGAGTGCGGCTACTACCCCGGGGTGGAGGAGTTCCTGCGGGAGCAGGACCTGCGCTACACCTTCCTGGAAACCCATGGCATCCTCTACGCCGACCGGCGCCCGCGCTACGGGGTGTACGCCCCGGTTGCCTGCCCGAACCAGGTGGCGGCCTTCGGCCGGGACCCGGAGTCGGCGCGGGCGGTCTGGTCCTCCGAGGAGGGCTATCCCGGCGACCCGGTCTACCGGGAGTTCTACCGGGACATCGGCTTCGAGCTGCCCCTCGAGGACCTCGGACCCTTCCTGTACGACGGGGGCCTGCGGGCGCACACGGGTATCAAGTACTGGGCCATCACCGCCGCGGAGGGCGACAAGGCCCCGTACAACCGCCAGGCCGCGTTGCAGAAGGTCGAGGAGCACGCCGAGCAGTTTGTGCGCGACCGGCTGCACCACGCCGAGCGCCTGCGGCCGCACATGGATCGGCCCCCCCTGATCGTCTGCCCCTATGACGCCGAGCTGTTCGGCCACTGGTGGTTCGAGGGCCCGGAATGGATCGAAGCGCTGCTGCGGCGCCTGGCCCGCAACGCGGAGAAGCTGAAGCTGGTGACGGCCTCCGATTACCTGGAAGCCCACCCGGAGCAGCAGGTCCTCCAGCCCTGCCTTTCCAGCTGGGGGAACAAGGGCTACGCCGAAGTGTGGCTGGAGAGCTCCAACGACTGGATCTACCGGCACCTGCACAAACTGGCCGAGCGGATGCAGGAGCTGGCCCGCAGGTTCCCCAACGAGAAGGGTGTGCGCCGCCGGGCCCTGAACCAGGCCTTCCGGGAGCTGCTCCTCGCCCAGTCCTCCGACTGGGCGTTCATCATGAAGACCGGCACCACCGTCCCCTACGCGGTGAAGCGCACCCGCGAGCACATCCACAACTTCACCCGCATTTACGAGGCGGTCATGGAGAACGAGATCGAGCAGGAATGGCTCCTGCATCTGGAGGCCCGGAACAACATCTTCCCGGAGATCGACTACCGACT
>Ga0315286_10008436_pt1 | contig 10141 bp, 8 predicted proteins | sample YL17G10_0_MG_FD_205038 | JGI IMG/M metagenome (GOLD analysis project Ga0315286, IMG submission 205038) | Sediment microbial communities from Yellowstone Lake, YNP, Wyoming, USA - YL17G10_0 | ecosystem: Environmental > Aquatic > Freshwater > Lake > Sediment | place: USA: Wyoming | collected...
GGCGCGCCACCCCCCCACCCCCACCGACTCCACCAACACCCCCACCGCCCGATCCGCCTCGCCGGGGACCCCCCCGACCCCCCCGCGCGGGGTCGTGTCAAGTCCTCTCTTATCCGGGCCAGAACGTCGTCCTCGAATGGAGACCGCTTCCCATCGACCGAGACTGTATGGTGTGTCCCTTGCCGGACATAGAGATGCCACTCGTCGAGCTGATATCCGAATTTTTCCTGAGTGGTCCTGATTACCTCACCACAGGACGGACAACAAGATTCTCCCTTCCGTGCATAGTCCCTGCGAAGTGACGCCATGATTGCCTGGAATGCTTGGTCAAACTCCTGTCTGGGTAGAGGGGCCCATAGGGTGGAAGACAGAAATGTTGCTGCAGGAGAAAGGTCTATGTAAACCCCATTTCTGCCGGTCATAGTGGCAACGAGTATGCTGCCTCCAGAACTACAATACGGATTAAGAACTAGATCACCCGGGATGGTGTAATGGGTCACGAAGTCCCGAACGCCACTGTGCGGTTTCTTCGACCAATAGGTAGGCATGTTGAATATTTTAGTCGAACGATTACTCTTTAAACTCAGGTGCAGTGGGCCTATGTCATTGACGTCGGAGGCCGGGTCGTAGGGGTGTTCCTTCTGATGCTCCTCGACGAACCGCTGCAGGTTAGGGTTCGGCTTGTCGCCCGAGTAGTACCCCTCAGGCATCTCGGGATGTGTAGACTTATCGAAAAGCTTTTTCTGGGCCGTGGGCATGCGCGCATACCCCACCGTGTGGTTCTGGGGGCTCGTCTTCAAGTCGACGCCGTCGGCACCTCTACCTTTGACCGCACAGAGCTGATCGACAACCCATCCCCTGTAAGTATCACCCCTTTTGTCTACCGCAACGACAAGTGCGGTTGACATAAGATAAAAAAATTTGAAAAATGCCCCTTTTCCGACAAGAATTGACATAATGATTGATCAGAGCCGAAGAGGGGGTGTGCATTGAAGAAAATGTCCGCATCGATTCTTTTTCTGTTCTTTGTCGCCGCTGCCATGCTGCTGCCGAGGGATGCCTCTCCGTATAGCTATTCCGCGTGGGGACCGATGTCCGGCGCTCGAACTCTTTCCGTAAATCCCCTGGTCTACGGACCCGTTAACGATTTCGGTCTGTCAACGGACCTTGTGGTCAGTTACGGGTTCACTGACAGGTTCGACATTTTCGTCGATCTGGCGTCACTCGATGTCGCTCCCGAATTCGGGTACGCGGGCTCCTGGGTCATGCCCAGGGTCGGCCTCGGGGAGAATCACGTGCTCGGTCTTCAAATGGGCTTCGACAGCGTCGATCCTTTTTCGTTTTATCTGGCACCTCAATACCACTTCTTCGGCGAAAACGAAAAACTAGCCCTGGAATTCAATCTGGGCGTGTACGTACCCTTTTCCGAACCGGAAACATCCGAAATCTACGCGGTAGCGGCACCTGTGTACAAGGTGAAGAGCGACGTTTTTGCCCTTTATGTAGAGGTGGACCCGTATTATACCTTCGGCGCGGACGGGGGGTTCGGCTTGAACATCGTGCCGGGGCTCTGGCTCGGTTTCGGCGAAGAAGCGGCGCACCAGGTCTCGTTCGGCCTGATCCTTGAATCCGTCACTTCGGGCGACCTGAGCCTGTCGTACGGGTTCTGGTATTGGACTTCCTTTTCCCTCTGATTCTGACCCGAAGGTGTACTCAGTCCCGCTCGTAATGATGACAGCGGAAGGAAGGTTCGCGTTTATCGCCAGCTTCATCGGGTGTTTCACGAGAGCGAGACCCGCTCCGGACTGCTTTCCGTAATAGTAAGTCGGTACTTTTTAATACTTGACTTCCGTGAATTGAAAACCGTGTGTAGTGACACCGTGCAGCAGAAATTGAACCTCGCTGGTCGGTTCGCTCACCTCCCTCTCTTCAACACGAACGACTCCGCAAAAGTTGCGCTGAGAGAAATACGCTGTCTTTAAAGTAATAAACCGGATGGAAAGCCGGAATCACGGCAAGGAACCCAGGTGCGAAGTAATACATCAATGACCGTTTTTTTTGCGTGCGATTACGCGACTTTCTTGTCCGCGATCGAATAGAAAAACAATATTGCACAGGCATTGAGAGATAATAACCCGTTAAATGTGCAGGTTCGGGCCTACGCCGCGCGAGTTCACCGTGGCATATCATGCACACGACAAACAGGGTGCAGCTGAACAGTGTGAAAGAATTACGGTATATTGAAAGGGGCGCGACCAGGAGAAAGGAAATGAACGCGATCTCCTGAGTGATCCGGTTCGTAAATGCGGGCAGATCCGTTGAAGCGGAAAGGATGCCCAGAGCGATATCTCTGAAGGGGGGGTGGCGGGCAGCTGAAAAACTTTTGTTCACATCAAATTTAGACGTACAAATTCGATCTTTGAAATATACTTCGGCAGGATGAGACCGGACGCTTCCATGATCGGCAACTCCGATCCGCAAACTACGGTTTATTGCAGCGTCTCCCACGAGAAATTCGTTCCCGCGAAACATCCCTTTCGGGCGATTGAACCGTCGATCGACACTGCGAAAATCCACGGGATATACGAAGATTCATACACCCCGATCGGTCGGCCTTCGATTCCTCCAGTGCTGGAGGAGGAGATCCAGGCGATTTCCTCCCGCATCCGCTCGTGGGCCGAGAAGGATGACGGCAAACCGGTCTATATGTTCAACCTCATCCACTTCTTCCCGGAGTAGCGAACCTTCCCCGGCCCTCCGGAGTTCAAGGGAGCGCCCGAAGAAGCCAACGCCTATTATGATAAGGCCATCGGTTGGCTCTGGCTGAGTCACGCATCCTATCCGTTGTTCAGCGGGTCTCCCCAGGCCGACAACCTGATTAACATGCAGCCGTAGAGAGAGTGGGAGAAGCCAAAGCTATAGTCTCGTTCGCATGAGGAAACGAGGGACCGGATATCAACAATCGCAGCGATGCCGTTGGAGGGTGTTGAACCTCAAACGACTTGCGAAGAGGTACTTTCAAGAAATTAAGCATTTTAATGAAGTTCCAGATGAAAATGAGCCATATAGTAGGCAGTTTGTCAGCAGCCTGCTAATGAGAGAATCAGGAATTCCATACAATTTCAAAACTGAGGCAAGATTGTGCCGCAGGGAATGCGGATCAAGGGGAAGTTTCTTTGGCCCACGATTCCGATTGTTTCCCGCCTTCGCTAAAACCTCATTGAACCGTTTTTCCACCATGTTTATTTTCTGAAAAAACCATCAACGTAACCGAATACCGGGCCGTCTATCTTTAAAACCCCTTTTGATTGCCCATATTCCTTCTGATTCAATAGGAACCTTTTTCTCAGCGTCTTCAAAACCGTAACCGCCCTCTCGTCCTCACATAAAAACCTGTCACGGATCGGCATGAAACGATTTCATTTCATTTGAGAGCTTCCGTTACTTCAACCGTTTCCTAAAAACAAACAATGCCCCACCGTTCTATAAGGGCGCATTGAAGGCCTGATTCTCATTTCCTTTCACATCTATGCAAAAAGAAATACCCAAATCTCTGTTCTTGACAAAATATCCTGGCCCGGGTAGCATGTTTACAAGAAGGCTGACGTTTTCCATCGGTAAGAGCAGTCGGAAATAAATTATGGGCAAAGAGGGGAGCTTTTCGCGGCGAGCTTATTTAAAATCGACGAATCACGGAGGAGCTCCTGGAGGGGGCGATGAAGTAATTACCTGCAATAGCGAAAGATACTTTGGAAAGAGGGGCGGGAAGATTTCGCCGAAGCGGGAAGGTGCACAAGCCGTGGGAGTTTGGGCACAAGGTGCGGTTTGGGGAAGCGTTTAAGGCGGGTGCGATGGACCGTGGGTATTACGATGGGGAGAAGATAGGAGTGCTGATGGAGATACGAAAAAAGCCCGGTGTACGGAGGAAATTGGCCTTATCGAATGGATGAATGGAAGAAAGGGGAAGATGAAGGGCAGAAGGAAAAAGAGGGAAGCAATGGATATAGGTCTTGAGCGTCGGCAGAGGACGAACTTATTAAGAAATAGGAATAAATCACCAGGCACTAATTAAGACCAAAGATGAAAGGAGTTACAACGATGAGAGCACTCGTGCTGGAACGGGTAAACGAACTGTCGATCCGGGACATCGATATCCAAGAAAAAATGGGTCCCGATGATGTGCGAATTGCGGTGAAAAATGTCGGCGTGTGCGGAAGCGACATGCATTTTTACCAACACGGATCCATCGGCCATTTCGTGGTGCGGGAACCCCTGGTCCTCGGACACGAGGCTTCGGGGCGAGTCGTGGAAACGGGGAAAGACGTGAAGAATCTGAAACCAGGCGACCGCGTCTGCATGGAACCCGGCGTTCCCGACCCGCGCAGCCTCGCCTCACGCCTGGGTATTTACAACCTGGATCCTGCGGTTCGGTTCTGGGCGGCGCCGCCCGTGCACGGATGCCTCCGTCCGTTCGTGGTGCATCCGGCGGCTTTCACGTTCAAGCTGCCGGACAAGGTCAGTTACGCCGTGGGCGCGATGGTCGAGCCCCTCGCGATCGGGATGCAGTCCGCAAAAAAGGCCGGGATCAAGCCCGGTGATGTCGGGGTCGTGATCGGCGCCGGCACCATAGGTGTCATGACGGCCGTTTCCGCCATAGCCGGGGGGTGCAGCAAAATAATAATAGCGGACGTGAAACAGCAGAAGCTCGATATCGCCTCCGGACTTGGACCCATCTTGACGGTGAATACCTCGAGGGAATCCCTGTTCGACGTCGTGCAAAAGGAAACGGAAGGCTGGGGCGCCGACGTGGTGTTCGAGGCGAGCGGAAACGGGGAAGCCGTGAAGTCCGCGTTCAACCTGGCGTGCCCGGGCGGATGCGTCGTATTCGTCGGGATGCCGGGCGAGCCGGTGCCTCTCCTGCTCGAGGAGGCGATGGTGAAAGAGCTGCGGATTGAAACGGTCTTCCGCTACGCGCACATATATCCCCGAGCGCTGGCGCTTCTCGACTCCGGCAAGATAGATATCAGTCCGCTCGTGACCGACATCTATCCCTTTGAGAGGGGCATAGAAGCATTTGAGTTCGCGGCGAAGATGCCCCCGACCAGCGTCAAGGTGCAGATAGAATTCCCCGACTAACGGCGCGCCTTGCGTTCGATTTGTATGCTCGGCCGTTCCGCGCGTTTGGTATTTTTATGACAGGGTCGCGCCCGGCGGCATGTCACGCGCCCCATCCGTTCGCGAAGGTGCGGCGTTTCACCCGCGACCGTGAGGAACAGGCCGCGAGGAACCCAAGGAGCTTTCGCGGTGGATACAAGCTTGCCGAGGAGAGCTGCCTTTAAAACCGATCCGATGCCTTATTTCGAATGAGTCGCTTCAGCGCGACATCGACCGGATCAAATCGAAGGTGATAAAGATGTCGGGCCAGGCGCAGGAAGCTCTCTCGAAAAGCCTCAAGGCCCTCCTCCAGAAGGAACGGCGGCTGGCCTACGACGTCATCCTGCGGGACCAGTACATCGACGAGCTGGAGCTGCAGGTCGGCATCCTCTGCCTGGAATTTATCATCCAGCAGCAGCCTGTTGCGGGTAACCTCCTTTTTGTCTACTTCAATTGTTTGATTTTTCTCAAACCATCTGTATTAATATTCAATAGAGAGATGAGCGGTATGTTGCTCATGTGAATCGTTTCACTGCGGGTGTTTCCGCTTGCCATACCGCTTTCTCTCTTTTTTCATCCTCCCCCCATCTGTAAATAACTCTCCTCCTCGATGAGCGCAAGTAATCTCATAAAGATAACTCGAACCAGAGCACGAGCGACTCTTTTCCTGGCCTCGGTGAAAGACATACCACCTTTTACTAAGTTCTTGTAATACCCCGCCAAATGCGATTCTGGATTACAGCGAACAAAATTTTTATCAGCGGTTATAAACGCGTCTTTGAGTCTTCGATTGTACATACGGCTGGGGACCAGCTTTGCATTGTTTCCTGTGGAGTGTTCTTTCATACCCAAGCCGGCGTAGCATGCAAAATTATCATTGGTGCAAACCTGCTGATATTGATGATTTCTGCAACCAGAATAGTAGCTGTTATCGCTCCGATCCCCGGGTATTCTTCCAGAGCTTCGACGCCGTTGTTGTCTTTTGTGAGAGCCTTCAGCGGGGACCCGGCGAGCGTCCACCAGCGCCATTTCCTCGAGTCCATCCCCGTCGTCTATGCCGCGGTCATCCGCTTCGCGGCGAGGTGCGCGGAACTGGCCGAGCGGCTGGCCGGCGGGGAAACGGATGCAGGGCGCCGCGGGGAGCTGGAGCGGTTCTGGCGGAGGAAGAAGAGCACCCCGGCGCTCGGAGGATCCCCGCCCGCCTGAACGCCCTGATGGCATTTGCGTCGACGTTGACGCTTCTCCCGGGATTGGCTATCCTCCTTTGTCAACGTCTTCATGGTTGCTACGGGGGGGGAGGATGACATCACGAGATAGAGTCGTACGGGCGCTGAAGCGCCAGGAAGCGGACCGCGTACCCACCTTTGAATGGGCTATCGACCGGAAAGTCTGCAGGGCGCTGACCGGCAGCGAGGACATATTAAAGGCGATCGAAATGCTGGACGTCGATGGCATTGTGGTCCGCGCGGACTACAGCAAACAGCGGATCGATGCCGAGAACTATCTCGATGAATGGGGCTGCCGCCGGAAGGTGAGCTGTGAGAGCATCGATGTGATCGTTGAAAGCCCCATCCTGGACATTCGCCAGCACGCCAACTACCGCTTCCCTGACCCGCACGCACCCCATCGTCTGGCTTCGCTGGAGAAAGCTGTCGGGAGCCTGGGCCGCAGCAAGGCCATAGTGTTCAACCTGCGGGACGTGTTTTCCGACATCCGGGACCTGGTCGGCTACGAGAACGCATTGATCGCCCTGCTGACCGAGCAGCAGGCCTATGCCCAGCTGCTCGAGCGGGTCATCGAGTACAATTTGACGCTGGCCCGCATTGCGCGGGAGCGCTTTGATGTGAACATCGTGGCCACCACGGACGACATTGCCGATTCGCGGGGGTTGATCTTCAGTCCGCAGCTCTACTTTTCTTTTCTGGCGCCGCGCATGGCCCAGGTGATCCGGGGATACAAGGATCTGGGCTATTCCTGCATCAAGCACTGCGACGGCAACGTGAAGGATGTCCTGGGGCACTGGATCGACATCGGCGTGGATTGCATCGATCCGATCGATCCCGGCGGCGGAATGGACATCGCCGAGGTCAAGAAGCAATACGGCTCCAGGGTGTGCCTGAAAGGGAACATCAACTGCCAGACCACCCTCGTTTCCGGTTCGGAACAGGAGGTGACGGCGGAAGTGAAACGCTGCATCGAGCAGGCCGGGGCGGGCGGGGGGCTCATTCTTTCCTCCAGCAACACCATCCATTCCGGGGTAAAACCGCAAAACTATCGGGCCATGCTGGCTGCACTTCATCGTTACGGCGTTTACAAGGGAAGCTCATGAGCAAATCGTACCTGATCGGCGTCGACGCCGGCGTCAGCTTCATCAAGGTAGGCGTCTACGATGCCGAGGGCAACAGCCGGGCGCTGGTCATCAAGCGCGCCCCCGGCGAATACCCCAAGGCGGGGGTGTTTCTGCAGAGCGCCGAGGAGCTGCTCACGATCATCCAGGAAGCGCTGAAGGAAGCCGTGGAGCGGGCAGGCATCCCGGGCAGTGCGGTGGAGGCCATCGGCTTTTCCGGCGCGATGGGAGGCGCCCTCGGCGTCGACCGGAACTGGCAGGTGGCCGCCGACTGGTCGATCATTTCGGATACGCGATGCTACCCCTATGTCACCCGGATGCAGAACGCCCAGGGCCGGAGGATCCTGGAGCAGTCCGGCACCAATTTCCCCATCATGGGTCCGAAAATTCTTTGGTGGCAGGAGGAGTATCCCGAGCTGCACGACAGGGTCGCCAAGTTCATGGTGCTGGCCGGGTTCGTCATCGGCCGGCTGGGTGCTCTGCCGCTCGAGGACGCCTTCATCGACCGGACGTACCTTCATTTTACCGGGCTCGCGGACCTGCGGCGAAATGCGTGGTCGGCTGAAATCTGCCGGGAGTTCGGGATCGATGTGCAGCGCTTGCCGAGAATCGTGGACTCCAACACGGTGGTCGCGCGGTTGAGCGCGGAAGCGGCCGGTGCCTGCGGCCTGCGCCAGGGAACCCCTCTGGTCGCGGGGGCGGGGGACAAGCCGGCGGGCGCGCTCGGCGCGGGGCTGGTCACTCCCGGGCTGTTGATCGATGAATCGGCCTCCTTCGGGGCCTTGAGCCTCTGCGTGGACAAGTACATCCCCGACCTGGGGAGAAGGACCCTCGAGAACCTACCGTCCCCCCTGGCCGGGCATTACCTGCCGAGCTTTTACTTGTTCGGGTCCGGGGTGACGCACGCCTGGTTCCGGGATGTGTTCGCGGAGGAAGAGAAGCGGCTGGCCACCCAAACGGGGGAGTCGGCGTTCGCGGTCCTCGACGAGAAGGCCGCCCGAGTTCCCCCCGGCTCCGAGGGTCTGCTGGCGCTCGGCATGTTCGGGGGGAGGGGGTACCCAAGCGACCCGGACATCAAGGGCCTGTGGATCGGGCACTCCTGGGTGCACCGGAAGGAGCACTTCTACAGGGCGTTGCTGGAGAGCTTCGCCTATGAGTACAGCTGCGTCCTGGAGGTCATGAAGAAGAATTATCCGGAGCTCTCGTTCGACGAGATTCGCGTGATCGGCGGGGGCGCCCGCTCCGATCTATGGAACCAGATAAAGGCCGACGTCCTGGGGGTGCCGTACGCCAGGCTCAAGCGGGACGATTACGCCCTGCTGGGCGACATACTGCTGGCCGGAAACGCGGTCGGCGTGTTTCCGGACCTCGCGAAAAGCGCGCAGAAACACATCCAAGTAACAAAGCGCTATCTGCCCGATCTGAAAAGGCACGAGCAGTATCGGGGGTATATCGGGCTGTACCGGAGCCTGTTCGACCGCACCCGCGGCATCTTCCAGGGCCTGAAGAACCTACCGTCGGCATAGGCGGGCAGGGCATGACGCACGGGGAACGGGTACTGACCGCGATCCGGCGATGAGCCGACCTTTGCACGGGCTCCCCTGGTGGATGAGCACACGGAGCTCCCCGGGCGAGTCAATCTGGACCGGTAGCAAAACCCCTACCTTGGAATGGCAATCGCCTTCTACCGGCGGGTGCGGGAGAGGGCTGGTTGAGAGTTCCGCGTGATCTTTCCTCAATGGTACCGGGGCCCCCAAGGGGTCGCCCTCTATATACGGGGCTTCGAGAACTTCAGCCTCGATCTTCACCTCAATCCGGATTTCGCCCATCGGCTGCTCCGCCACGTGACGCAAACATGCAAACAGTTCGTGCGGTGGAGGTCCGGGTTCACGCTCTGCGCCACGTGCAGGAATGCAGCAAGGAAGAGGCGAAGATTTATTTCAGGAAGAGACACCGGCGTGATCGCCGAAAGAGCTCTCACCCGAGTTGACCCTCGGCGAAAAAGGCCTCATCCATCCTTCCGGGCTTCAGGCTATGCTTTCAAGGCCCCGAAGGTGAGCCCTCTCACCATGTAGCGCTGGAAGATCAGGGCTAGGACAATCGGCGGGATCGCGGCAACGAACGCCGACGAGGTGATGTACCCCCAGAAGATCTGCTCAACGGAAATAAACCCGGAAATGCCCACAGGCAGCGTCATCGCGGTGGCGCGCGTGAAGATCATGGCGAGGAGAAATTCGTTCCACGCGAAAATGAAGCAGAGAACCCCCGTGGCGACCAACCCGGGGGTGATCATGGGGAGGATGATCCTCCATATGGCGCCGAAATACGAGCACCCGTCGATCTGGGCGCTTTCCTCGATATCGAGGGGAATTTCGTCGATGAAAGACTTCATCATCCAGACTACGAAGGGCACGTTCAGCAGGAGGTAGAGGACAGGCAGGATCAATCTCGTGTCGATCAGCCGGAGCCTCGCCGCGATCATGAAGAGCGGCACGGAGACCACGATCGGGGGGAGCATGCGAAGGCTCAGGAACCAGAAAAGCAGGCGTTTGCCGCCGACCTTGAAACGCGATATCCCGTATGCCGCCATAGTCCCGATGAAGAGCGAGAGAGCGGTGTTCGACAGGGCTGCGACGAGGG
>Ga0315286_10008437_pt1 | contig 10141 bp, 4 predicted proteins | sample YL17G10_0_MG_FD_205038 | JGI IMG/M metagenome (GOLD analysis project Ga0315286, IMG submission 205038) | Sediment microbial communities from Yellowstone Lake, YNP, Wyoming, USA - YL17G10_0 | ecosystem: Environmental > Aquatic > Freshwater > Lake > Sediment | place: USA: Wyoming | collected...
TTCTCAATGGTTTAAGCAGAAAAAGGCTGGATGCCTTATCGAGCGACAGAGGGTTTATATATGAACTTGAAAAAGTGTGGGAGAAATTTCAGCTATACCTTCGGCATACCACCTCTTTTAAGGAAGAATGCCGCTGCGAATATAATCTTAAGGCTGAGGATGTGATTATTTATTTTTCGATGGAGTTCGGTCTCCATGAGTCCGTCCCGATATATGCCGGCGGTCTGGGGGTCCTGGCCGGAGATTTCCTGAAAGGTGTTTCGGACCTCGACCTGCCGATTGTGGGCGTCGGTTTGCTGTACAAATACGGTTATTTTAAACAGCTTATCGACTCAAAAGGATATCAGCAGGAAGTGCTTGTACCATTTGAGAACCATCTTATCCCGGCCAGGGAACTGCGTATCCCGCAGGAAAACTATACGCGTCTCAGTATGAAAATTCTTAATGAGGATGTCAAAATTAAATTGTGGGAGATAGATGTTGGAAAAGCCAGGTTAATATTGCTCGACACCGATATTGAAGAAAATCCGTCGCATTTACGCGATATTACCGATGAACTTTACGCCTCTGACCGGGAGAAAAGAATCCAGCAGGAACTGGTACTTGGAATCGGAGGCGTAAAAGCGATTGACCTTTTGGGTATGAGGCCGAAGGTGTATCATCTTAACGAAGGACATTCCGCGTTCGCTATTATGGCCAGATTGTGCGATTTAATGCACGACAAAAAGTTTTCATTCTCGCAGGCACGGGCCATTATAAGAGCTTCGACCGTATTTACGACGCATACGCCGGTGATAGCGGGGAATGAACATTTTAAGGCCGATTTGGTAAAAAGGTATCTGCAGTCCAGGCTCAGAGAAGCAGGGCTTGCGTATGATGAAATAGCGAAGTTTGGTTATATAAATGGTGACACGGGAGTTTTCTGGATGCCGGCATTTGCCATAAATTTTTCCCGGTACGTCAATGCCGTCTCGAACCAGCACGCCGGCGTTGCGCGAAAGATGTGGTCAAGTCTTTTTCCCGGAAGGCCGGACATAGAAATTCCCATCGTCCCTGTTACCAACGGCGTGCACGTATCCTGGGTAAGTCCGCCTGTTACGGATTTGTTTAACCGTTATCTGGGGCCGGATTATGCACACTGCAGCAGGCAGAGGGAAGTCTGGAATAATATCTATAATATTCCTGATGAGGAACTGTGGGAGGAGCATCGGAGAAACAAAAAAGGTCTGATTAATTATATAAGAAGACAGATCAGAGGCCAGACCACTGCAGGCGGATACCCGCAGCCCAGAACATCGGGCACGAGTCTTTCTCTTAACACCGACTATCTTACCATAGTTTTTGCCAGGCGTTTTGCTGCTTATAAAAGACCGACGCTTATGCTAAAGGACAAGGAAAGATTCAGGAAGATTCTGACGGACCCTGTCAGACCGATACAGATGATTTTTTCAGGAAAGGCACATCCTGCGGACGAGGAAAGCAAGGAAATGATTAAGGAAGTGCTCGATTTTGCAAGGCAGTATCAGGTGGAAGACCGCGTAATTTTTCTGGAGAACTACGATATCAACACAGCTCGGCATCTTTGCTGGGGCGCCGATGTCTGGTTAAATACGCCGATGCGGAATATGGAGGCCTGCGGAACCAGCGGAATGAAGGCGGCTATGAATGGCGCATTGCACCTCAGCACTCTTGAAGGCTGGTGGGAAGAGGGCTATAACGGCAGAAACGGCTGGGCCATAACTGCGGGCACTCTTTACAACAGACCGGATTTGCAGGATATGGCTGATGCAAATCAGTTGTATGACCTGCTGGAACATGAGATTGCGGTTTTGTATTACGACCGTAATGAGGCGGATATTCCGGAGGTCTGGGTAAGAATGATAAAGGACTCATTATTTTCCGTTTGTCAGAACTTTAACATAAATCGAATGCTTTGCGATTATCTCAAGGAATGTTATCTGCCGGCAATGCAGGATTCAGATGAAATTTTTCAGGATGATTACAAAATCCTGAAAAAAGCGGCACAAGATGAGAAAGATGTCCTTAAGTGCTGGGATAATCTGAAGATAACATCCTTCACAACAGATACAGAACAAAAAAACCGACTCACCAAAGGCGATACAGTAAATGCGCAGTGCCAAGTGCAAAACCAGGCAGCAGCAGAACTTGTGTGCGCAGAATTGTTCTATATGCAAGATAATAAGACCAAATTTAAAATTATCCCGATGCAACTACTGGAAAATAAAGATGATACGGCCGCTGATTATTCGTGCTCCTTCGAAATAGAAGGATACGGCCTGCAAAATGTAAACGTCCGTATCAGACCAGCTAATAAAATCGTGCAAGACCTTCACCCAGAATTAGTTAAATGGGCTGAATAAAGCCGGCGGAGAACACCCCCTATGCTTTCAGGTGAAAGCAAGAATAGGGGGTTTCACAAGGTGAAAAAAAATAAGAAGTTATGATAAAAAAAAGTTGAACGGTTGCGGTTGCGCGGCTCGTTTTGTATTTCGCAATATAACTCATTTTAATAAAATATGTTATATGAATTTTGATGGAATTAGGAAGGAGTGAAAAAACTGCTATAACAATAATACTGACAAGTGATTGCAGGATTTTTTAAAATTTTTGATTATTTTTGAATATTTTCCCCAGATTTTGATTTTTTTCGATTTTTTTGCTATGAATTTCCCTTTTTTTGGAGCGAGCCAATAAAAAAACTTGCGCGTTTTGTGTTATGTAGCCACAGAGGATATAAAAAGTATATTTTAAGCCACAGAGCTCACCGAGAACACAGAGGCACAAAAAATCCGAAATTCGGATATCGAAATCCGAAACAAATTCAAAATACAAATTACCGAATGTTCAAAACAACAAAACCAAAGAGAAAAGTGATACTTGACAACTATCAAGCAAAGGTGGTAAGAAATACAAAATCAAAAATCAAACATCAAAAAGCAAAATGACCCCGATGAGATAGCCGGCCGCAAGGCGGAGAAAAAGAAGAATCTCAGATAAAGGAAGAATTTCAAATCTCACCCCAGAGAGATAACCGAAGCGGTATCTCACGGGGCAAGAATTTCAGATTTCAGAGTAAACCCCTAAACGGCCGTTTATTTTTTCTCTTTGGTCTGGGTTTCCACCTTAACAAGCGCAAACGAGTCGTCTTTAATCAATCCTATGCCGGGGGCATACCATTTATCACTCGTGCCTGATTCGAGGGCGCTGCTATCTTTGGCGTGGAGGCAATTTTTGTAAGTTCCGGCGGGTGTGGTCAGTTCTGCCGTTATGCTCAAAATCTCCGTGCGGTCCATCGCCACATCCGGCGCCATTTCCTGATAAAATTTATCGCCCACTTTAGGTTTTGCCGGCATCATCAGGCCGAATTTGTTATTTTTGACTCCCGCCAGCCAAGAGCCTTCGTGGTTGACAACTTTTCCATCCTTATAGATATCAACATCTTCTCCGAAGTAATACACCGCCTTGGTTTTTTTGTCTATCGCGTAGTAGTTTTTCGATACTTCAGTGAGCTTGCCATTTTTTGTTTCACGTTCTTCGACGACCCTCGTCTTTACGCCGTCAATAATCTTCGTTTCGTCAAGAACTGTTATCGTGAGCGTTTCCTTATCATTCGCATAGTGAAGCCGATAGCCCGGTTCGAGTATGAAATATTCATTTCTGCCGGAATCCGCGAGGTCGGCCTTGTTCACATTAGAAACAATCTGCCATGTCTGCGGACTTTCTTCCTCTTCTGCTTCGGTTGCCGCCATCGCCAAAGCGGAAACCGACGCCAAAAAGATTACCGATATCAGAATTATCCTTGTCATTGCAATTTCCTTTCATTTTTATTCTTTTTGCGTTCCGAGTGACAGCGGGCATAATACCAACGCTGACCGCTACCAGCCACACATTTTGATTTTTTATATATATAAGAGATATATAAGAGAAAAAAGATGAGAAAATGATGAGAAAAAATATAATTAATCAAATTTCATAAGCAAGGAACCACCGTTATTGAAGCGCAAAGAGCTTTTTGATATAATACGATATTCAAAATACTTAAAAATGCTTCAAAATGGGGCGAACGGGAGGTTCCGGCCATTATAATAATATACTTTGGCGCCGGCCGGAAGGCCTACGACACAACGGATTACAAAAATAATACGGAGATGAGCCAATAATACATTCGTTTTATCGCATATTTAGAATGGCGATGCACGCGTTGCGGCGTCACATCATGCGGTCTGCGCTGACCTGTTTGGGAATTATAATCGGCATCGCTTCCGTCATTGCGATAACAGAGATAGGACAAGGGACATCTTACGCGGTACAACAGACCATCGCATCGATAGGCGCCAATGTCGTTCAGATAGACCCGAGCGATGCCGTCAAAGCGGGCGTGAGCACCGGGAGGGGCGGCAAGGTGACACTTACGCCGGTGGACTGCGAAGTGATACTGAGGGAATGCGGGGCGATTCGCTATGCCGCTCCGAGCGTTGACTGCCACGTTCAAATCGCCTATGGCAACCGCAACTGGTCGCCTACGAACGTTCTGGGCACGACACCGGCTTTTCTGCAGATACGCAACTGGACAGATATAGCAGATGGAAAGGCGTTTAGCGATAATGATGTGATAAGCGGCGCGCGAGTGTGCCTTGTGGGGCAGACAATTGTCCGCGAACTATTCGGCGGCATCTCGCCGGTCGGTAAAGAGATACGCGTCAAGAACGTCCAGATGAAAATCGTCGGCGTTCTCAGCGCCAAGGGAGTGAATATGATGGGAAGGGACCAGGACGATTATGTCATCGCGCCGTGGACGACGGTTAAGTTCCGGCTGTCCGGATTGAGACAGACCGCGGCTCCGAGCACGACCTCATCGACTGACACGCAGGTCAACTCACTGAGCAAACTCTACCCATGCCAGAAGGTTCAGTTTTATCCGCAGCAGTCCGCGATACAGGCGGCCGACTATCCCCAGATGGCGCGATTCAGCGACCTTGACGATATCTGGATATCCGCGAATTCGCCGGAGGAAAAGGCGCAGGCCATCCGCGAGGTCACGAGCGTGCTTCGCGAGCGGCACCGACTTTTGGCAGGCGAGCCTAACGATTTTAGAATCCGAGACCTGGGCGAAATCTCCAAGACACTGGCCTCGACACAAAGGCTGATGACACGGCTTCTGATATGCGTGGCGATGATATCGCTGCTGGTCGGCGGGGTCGGTATTATGAACATTATGCTGGCTTCAGTAACGGAACGAACGAGAGAGATAGGGTTGAGGATGGCGGTGGGGGCACGTGCGAAAGATATTCTCCACCAGTTCCTGACGGAAGCAGTGATTCTTTGTCTCTTCGGTGGCGCAGCGGGCATCCTGCTGGGCCATGGCGCATCGCTGGCAGTGACGATGATTCTGCGATGGAAGACAATGCCGTCGCTTCTGGCGGTAGCAGCAGCCTTCGCCGTCGCTACGAGCGTAGGGATAATCTTCGGTTATTATCCGGCGTGGAAAGCTTCGCGGCTGGACCCGATAGAGGCCCTGCATTACGAGTAGCAGTGAAGCGGAGAAAAAGAAGAATCTCAAATCTCAAATTTCAGATATAACACCGTTGTGCCGAAGTGAGAAAACAACCTAACCAATTCTGCCGAAAGTTTTGGTGAGTTTTTTCAGATTTGCCGCGATTGAAGGTTTCAGAGCAGTCGGTGAAAGACGCCATTGCCAGTTGCCTTTGATGGTGGCAGGGCGATTCATACGAGCAGATTCGCCGAGACCTAAAATGTCCTGCATCGGAACAATTACAGTATCACAGACAGAACTCATAGCGAGACGAATCAATTGCCAATGAAGCCGGCTGACGGGGACTTTTCCTCCGAGAAAATCAAACAATTTTTTCTTCTGGTCGGCGTCGGCCTCGCTCTCAAACCAGCCCCTTATGGTGTTGTTGTCGTGCGTGCCGGTATAGACTACGGAATTCCTCACGTAGTTCTGAGGGCAGTGAGGACTGGCCGGCGAAGTTTTGCCAAAGGCAAATAAGAGCACCCTTGTGCAGGTAAGGCGGAACTTTTCCATAAGCTTCCTGACGTCAGGAGTTATTCGGCCGAGGTCTTCGGCAAGAAAAGCCGATAGAGGAAAATGGGCAAGTATTTTTTTAAAGAAGTCTTCCTTAGGGCCTGCGATCCATTCGCCTTTTACGGCGTCTTTGCGGCCTGCGGGGATTTGCCAGTAGGCGGCGAATCCCCTGACGTGGTCAAGGCGAACGATGTCAAATAAATTGAGGTTGTGCCTGATGCGAGCCAGCCACCACTGGTAGCCTGTTTTTTTGAGGACATTCCAATCGTAAACAGGATTGTTCCATAACTGGCCGGTGCGGCTGAAAGAATCGGGAGGCACACCCGCAACGAAACGGGGCTTTCGCTCTTTTGTGAGCTTGAAAATTTCGGGATTGGCCCATACATCAGAACTTTCATAGGCCACGTAAAACGGTATGTCGCCTATGACCCTGATATTGTGCCTGTGACAGTAATTCTTCAAGTCCTGCCACTGTTTGAAAAAGATATACTGCAAAAATTTTTCCCGATTTATTGACTGAGCCAATTGGATTTTTACAGATTCGAGGGCGGATTTTTTATGTTCTCTTAACTGAGCGGGCCATTTAACCGGCGAGCGATTGTAGAAGCGGCGGCGCAGCGCGACAAATATCGCGTAATCATCGAGCCAGTATTTGCTGCGGGCACAAAAGCGTTTATAATCCGCAGGTTTTCTACGGCGTTCAAAATTTTCATACGCGATGTCGAAAAGTTTATTTTTGAAAGAACCGACTAATTTGTAGTTTACATATGTTTGCGAAAAGACAGGAGCGTTTCGAAGGTCTTGTTTGTTTAAAAGACCCTGCCTGTGCAGCAATTGGGGACTGATAAAGAGGGTGTTTCCCGCGAAGGCAGAGGCGCCATTATAAGGGGAATAACTTTCGCCGACGGGGGCAGGGGGATTTAAGGGAAGAATCTGCCAGTAAGTTTGGGTGCTTTGGACGAGAAAATCCACGAATTTGTATGCCTGTGGACCAAAGTCTCCGATGCCGTATTCGGACGGCAGCGAACTTATATGAAGCAGGACGCCAGCGGCTTTTTTTTTCATTGTATAAGTATTCCTGCGTGTGACACGCTAATCAACCTTGACGCCCAGATAAATCGCCACGCTTTTGAAGAGCTCGCACCATTTCTTTGCAAATTCGTCTCCTGAATCGGCTTTTTGAATCATAGCAGGGAATTTCTGCCTGATAATTCCGAAGAGTATATTCTGAGCGGTCTGCAAGTCAAGCTCCGGGACGACGCCCAGCAGGACACTCAGGATGGAAGAAATTTTTTCGAGGAGCCCAATATCGTCAGAATACTTTTCAAAATTGCTCATAAGAGAATTGATTTTGCGGCTTGCCACAAAGGCGAGGGTTGTGGTATCAATCTGCAGGGATAATCTTTCGGCCTGGTCGATAAGTTTTCTGAGCAAATCGACGTTTGTTTCCTCGTTTTGTATTTTTTTGTAGAGGTCGGGGTCAAGGACAAACCCGGGAGGAACGCTAAGTGACCCGGTTTTTTCTATTTCTCTGCAGAGGTCCTGATTAAGGATAAATTCAGCAGGGACGCAAAGAGCCCGCGGCAGCGGCATACGCATTCCGCGCAATATCTGCATAATGGTGTAATTATGCTCGTATATGTGCCTGAAGGTTGCCTCGATTTCCTGCCAGGTGGTCGCAAGCAACTGATTAAGGATGTGCCTTTGCTCGTCTTTAAACAGGTGCCAGAGGGAATAATTGTTGCCTTTGAAAAATATATTCATTATGCGCATAGCGTCGGTGGTATCGCCTTTGGAAAAGGCATTTTTCAGGTCCTTAGCCATTTTTTGAAAAGCTTCATTCTCCGAGCGGGCGTTTACGGCGCAGATTAAATTGTGGTCGCCGAAATGGAGGACGGCGAAATCGACGGCGTGTCTTTCAAGGACTATATTTGAGACAATGGCGGCCCGGCCGGCGGCGAGCACCTGAATGCCCGCATCAACGCGGTCATACGAGTCGATTTTGGCCGAGTAGCAGTAAATTTCCTTTTCCTCGGCATATTCCTCGAAAATGGAACTGACGGCCAAATGCGCCCCGACCCTGTTGAGGTCGATGCTTGTGTTCTTTACGAGGGCCTCGTAAACATTCCTGCCATTGGCGAAGTCCCTTAAGTTTGTGGGAGCTTTTTCGAGGATAGCTTCAAAGCCGGACTCGAAATCCTGATAAACCGTTTCCTTCGCCAACTGGATTGCGCGGGAGGCATACTGCATTATCTGAACCGTTTCAATACCGCTGATGTCATCGAAGAACCAGCCGCAGCTCGTATACATCAACATCGTGTTTCTCTGCATCTCCAGAAGCTTTAAGGCCGCAATCTTCTCTTCAATGGGGAGGTCTTTGCCGGAAATCTTATTTAAAGAGGCGTCCACATTTTTAGACGACCTGTCGTTTATGATACTGATGTATTCATTCCTCGCCTGCCAGGGGTCGGGAGCATACTGAGCCATCGCTTTTTCGTAGATCGGCGAGAGCTTGTCCCGCAGCCAATCCATAGCCTCCCGAAGAGGAGCACGCCACTGCTGCCTGCCCGATGGAAATCTGCCGTAATGACAGCCGCAGTTGTTTCTCCATCGTTCAATGCCGTGACTGCAGCTCCATGAACTGTTTGAATAAATCTCAACTTCATACACCGGAGGAAATTTTTCGAGGTATTCTCCATAAATGGTGATTTTGGCCAGCTTGTTAGTCTCAATGAAGTGAAGACAATAGGCCAGGGCCATATCTGTGTAACGGTGATGATGGCCGTAAGTTTCGCCGTCTGTGGCGATGTTCGCCAGTCCGGCGGGTTCGGAGGTGGGCTGCAGAATCCAGGTCAGTTTGCCGGCAAATACTTCGCCATTTTTCAGGATGTGGCCGTCGGCAACTTCCTGAGCGGTAGGGGCGTGATAGAAAAACAGATTTATAGACCGGCCGGAAGGGAGGCGGCAGATGTAAGGCCGAGTTGTGTCGAGCTGGTCACGATTTATGAACTGCCATTGCTTGTCCCCGATTTTGCGCACCTGTTTGGCCTGGTGAGGTGAAAGAATTGTAAACTTGATATCGCGCTCGGCGAGAATCTCCAGCGATTCAATATCGGCGGCGGTTTCGGGCAGCCACATACCTTCCGGCTTTCGTCCGAAACGGTGCTCAAAATCATATATTCCCCAGACTACCTGTGTGAGCTTGTCCTGTTTGCTGGCGAGCGGCATAATAATGTGATTATACGCCTGAGCGATAGCGGCGCCGTGGCCGGAAAAATACTGGCGGCTTTTTTTGTCGGCCGCGATGATGCTATCATAAACGTCGGGGGCGTGCCTTTCGAGCCAGATGAGCAGCGTCGGACCGAAGTCAAAACTCATTTTCGAATAGTTGCTGACTATGTCTATGATTTTTTTGTCAGTGCTGAGTATTCGAGAGGCGGCATTTTGCCTGTAGCATTCCTCGGTGATTTTGGCGTTCCAGTCGTGGTATGGATAGGCCGAGTCCTGAAGCTCGACGTCTTCCAGCCAGGGGTTTTCCCGAGGCGGCTGATAAAAATGACCGTGAATACAAACGTACTTATCCATAGTTACTCAAATAATTATATTTTAGCGTCTTTTTGTAATCAATTAAGAGAATTCCTTGTTTTTGATTAGTATTTATGCTAAATAAATACAAGAAATCTGTCATTTTTGCCATAAGGGTTTGCGAAGGGCAAATAGAGGATTTTCCTTATTTGAGAAGATGGGTAAAAATCCTTAAAATTCCATATCTGGTTGATTTAAAATGAGATATGGAAGAGTATGCGGAGATTATAGTAAAAATCGCAGAAAGTATTCAAGGCCAATATGGTTCATAAAAGCGAGCGTTCACAGTTAAGCCATTGGCTTTCAGCCTTTAACCGCGTTACGGTTTTAATGGACTTCTGTGTGCAGGCGGTTTGAAAGATGATGCAAGAAAGGAAGAGAGCGGCAGCTAAGGTATTGGCGGCAATAGTGAGTATAGCCGGGGTTGCGGTAATAATCGGCTGGATATTTGAGATTGGCATATTAAAAAGCATTTTGCCGGGGTGGGTA
>Ga0315286_10008438_pt1 | contig 10141 bp, 9 predicted proteins | sample YL17G10_0_MG_FD_205038 | JGI IMG/M metagenome (GOLD analysis project Ga0315286, IMG submission 205038) | Sediment microbial communities from Yellowstone Lake, YNP, Wyoming, USA - YL17G10_0 | ecosystem: Environmental > Aquatic > Freshwater > Lake > Sediment | place: USA: Wyoming | collected...
GTCCGGCTCCTCGTCTTCTACGTCGGGGTCCAGGGAACTCCAAACACGAGGAAGGGACCCTGAACGGCCTCCATTGTGCTCAGAGGATCTTCCCGATGCCTCGAGCCAGGGTGGACATCTTCACGTAGCCGAAGAAGCGGCCGCTTCCCATGAGGCCGAGCGCTTCGGGGATCTTCGTCCGCGGGTCTTTCGCGTAGAGGGTGCCGAAGGCGCGCCGCGTGAACTTCTGGAAGGCTCCGTCGTAGGGGTACCACCACGGCATCGCGGGCGCCGAGCCCATGTCCATGCTGACGTGCTTGAGGTTGACGAGCTCGTAGAGTCCGTAGATGGCGTGGCTCCGGCCGAGCCCCGACTTCTTGATGCCGCCCCAGCTCGCCGTCGGCTCGCCGAAAGAGAAGAGATGGTCGTTGATGGTCACCGTCCCGGCGGCGAGCTCGGCGACGAGGCGCCCGGCCGTCCGGCGCGAACGCGTCCAGCCCGAGGCCGTCAGGCCGAAGTCGGAGTCGTTCGCCAGGGCGATCGCCTCGTCGAGGCTCTCGACGACCTGGATCGGCAGCGTCGGGCCGAACGTCTCCTCGCGCATGCCCCGCATGCCGTGGTGGACGTTTGTGAGGACGGTCGGCGGGAACCAGTACCCCTTCGCGGAGGGGCGCTCCCCGCCGTGGAGCAGCTTCGCCCCCTTCGCCACCGCGTCCGCAACGTGCTCCTCGACCAGCGCCCGCTGGTCGGGTGTCGTCATCGGCCCCATGTCGGTCGCCTCGGCCGTCGGGTCGCCGACGCGGAGCGCCTTCGTCCGGGCCACGACCTTCGCGATGAACTCTTGAGCAACGCTCTTCTCGACGTAGACGCGCTCGACGGAGCCGCAGGCCTGCCCGGAGTTCATGAAGGCGGCCCAGACGATGCCGGCCGCGGCGCGGTCGAGGTCCGCGTCGGCCAGGACGATCGACGGGTCCTTGCCGCCGAGCTCGAGGACCGAGCCCGTCAGGTTCGTCGACGCCGTCTGGAGGACGTGCCGCCCCGTCTCCACCGAGCCGGTGAAGAGGATCTTGGCGATCCCGGGATGGGAGATGAGCCGGTCGGAATCGGCTCCCCCCGCCGTGACGACGTTCACGACGCCGGGCGGGATCCCCGCGCGCCGGCAGAGGTCTCCGATGAGGACTCCCGTGAGGGCGGTCGCCGAGGCCGGTTTCAGGACGACGGTGTTCCCGGCCGCGAGGCACGCCGCGATCTCGACCATCGGGATGGCGAACGGGAAATTCCACGGCGTGACGACCGCGATGACGCCGAGCGGGTCGAACCGGATCGACGCCTCCTTGTGCGCGAAGAGAATCTGCTCGTAGTCGACGGAGCGCGGAGACAGGAGGTCCGACAGGTTGCGCGAGAGGTACCGGAGGGTGTCGGCGGCCGGCACGATGTCGACGGCCCGCGCCTCGCCGATCGGCTTGCCCTGCTCCGTGGCGATGAGACGTTCGATCTCCAGGTGGCTCTTCCGAACGACCTCGAGCAGCTTCCCGAGGTGCTTCTGCCGCTGGTCGAACGACGTCCCCGACCAGGCGCGAAACGCCTTGGCGGCCGCGGCGACGGCGGCGTCGATCTCCGCGGCCCCGGCCCGCTCCACCTCGGCGAACGGCTCGCCGGTGGAAGGGCGGATCGCCGGGACGATTCGGCCGGTGCGGATGTCCTGCCCGTCGATGATCGAGGCGTTCGGGGTCGCGAACCGCTGTTTCACACCATCGCCCCCCGGGTGATCTCGCTCTTCTTCTTCTTCCAGAACGCCACGAGCGTCTGGATGTAGTCGGCGAAGGGCGGGCAGGAGACCCCGAAGCGCGCGAGATCGTGCGTCGCCTGGGCGGCGTCGTAATGGACGGGATGGTCGAAGTAGTCGAGCGTCTGCGACGGCATGCCGAGGAATTGGGGCACCTGCGGCACCGCGAAGACGAGCTTGGCGAGGGGGAGCGGGACCGGGACGTAGACGAACGACTTGCCGATCGATTTCGCGAGGAGGTCGGCGATCTCGAGGGCGGTCCGGGGCGCGGGGTCCGTCAGGTGGTAGGTCTTTCCCTTTGCTCCGTCCCACGTCGAGAGCCGGGCGATCGCCTCGAGGACGAAGTCGACGGGAGCGAGGTTCACCTCGGCGGTTCCCTCGCCGATCCGGATGAAAAGGCCGGGCGACGGGAGGATGTTCATCGCGTTCAGGGCGAAATAGGGGCCGTCGAACTTGGCGGTCTCTCCGGTTCCCGAGTCGCCGACGACGATCCCGGGGCGGTAGATCGCGCACGGCAGGCCGCTCTCGTTCACGGCCACCTCGGCGAGGAACTTCGTTTCCTCGTAGTGGTTCTTGAAGAGCTGCCCGACGTCGAGATCGGTCTCGCGGTACGTGCCGACGGCCGTCCCCGAGACGTACGCCGTCGAGACGTAGTCGAGCCGCCGGAAGTGCGGCGCCTCGCCAAGGAACTCGAGGACGTTCCGCGTCCCTTCGACGTTGATCCGGAGGGCGACGTCGCGGGCGACCGCGAGGTCGTACACCGCGGCGAGGTGGTAGCAGCCGGTGAGGCCCTGCCGGAGCCTCCTCGCCTCGCTCTGCCCCAGGCCGAGGCCCGGGGCCGTGATGTCGCCCATGACGAGGTCGAGCCTCCCTTTCGTCGCGGGATGGGCCGCGGCCATGGCGTCGACCGCCTCGCGGGCGGCGCCGAGGAACTTCTCCTGGACGAGGCAGGCGAAGCGGACGTTCGGGCGGAGCTCGAGGAGGCGCGGTATGAGGCGGGCGCCGATGAAGCCCGGAAAGCCCGTGAAGAGGACCGTGCTGGCGGGTTGGGAGGAAGCGGGGCGGGAGCGTCTGGTGGCCATCGCGCCCAGTCTACTCGCGGCCCGCGCCGCCGGAGCCGCTACAGCATCGTGCCGAGCAGCGCGTCGGAGACGAGTCGCCGGTTGAAGTCGCGGATCCGCCGGGTCATCGCCTCCGGGACGGAGCACGGCGCTCCGTCCAGTGTGACCACCGGGACCGCGAGCGTGAGGGAGCCACACAGCAGAGCGCCCCGACCGAGCAACGGGGCGGTCAGCGGGACGTTTTCCTCGCCCCCCTCGAGGAAGGCCGCGGCGGTGACGCTGGGAAGAGCGCTGTTCGGTGCGCGGGCCGGCGTTCCGTCGTTCCAGGCGATCAGGGAGGTCGACGTTCCTTCGAGGTAGGTGCCGTCGGGCGAGGTGAAGAGACCTTCGTCACCCTCCCTCCGGCGCGCGATCCGAAGGCCAACCACGGCGGCGAAGTAGCTCGTGGACTTGACGTCCGGCGTGTCGCGCCGGAGATCCGCCGTGAGAGTCACGGCGCGGGACCCGGTTCGCCGGGCCAGCGTCGCCTCCGGAATCGGACGCACCGACACGTCGAGACGCCACGACGACGGCTCCTCGAGATCGATGCCCGTCGCGATCCAGGCGAGGCGCAGACCGCGCTCCTCGCGGGGCGAGAGCGCCGCTTCGTCCGCGGCCCGCCGGGCCGCCGCTTCGAGGACGGAGAGGTCCGGCTCGGGAAACCCGAACCGGCGGAGGGTCCCGTAGAGCCGCGCCAGATGGGGCTGCCAGAGAACCGCGCGGCGCCCGACCAGGAGCACGGTTTCGAAGAAGCCCACGCCGCGCTCGACCGCCGGGGCGTTGAACGGGACGTCGGGGGGCCGGCTCATCGGTCCGATTCTCCTCCCCCACCGGCCCGGCCGCCCCCGACCAGCGCCTGGAACTCCCGGGACTTCGTCTCGACCTCGGCCCATTCCGCCGCCGGGTCCGAGTCCCAGACGATCCCGCCGCCGGCGTGATAGTCCACGAACCCGCCCTGGACGATGGCCGTGCGGATCGCCACGTTGAAGAGCGCCCGCCCGTCCCCGCGGACGAAGCCGGCCGCTCCCGTGTAGGCGCCGCGCGGACAGGGCTCGGCCTGACGGATGAAGCGAAGAGCCGCCCTCTTCGGCGCCCCCGTGATGGAGCCCCCCGGCAACGTGACCCGGAGGAGATCCGAGACGCGGACTCCCGCCGCGAGACGCGCCGCCACGAGGGACTCGAGGTGGTGGAGGTGGCGAAAGGTGCGGAGCGAGCCGAGCCGTGCCACCCGGACGCCGCCCGGCTCCGCGACGCGCCCGAGGTCGTTCCGGATCAGATCGACGATCATCACGTGCTCCGCCGCGTCCTTGGCCGATGCGAGGAGCCACGCTTTCGCCGCTTCGTCGTCGCCGTCCGTCCGGCCGCGCGCGACCGTTCCCTTGATCGGCGCGCTCTGGGCCGTGCCCGCGACGAAATCGGCGTCGAGAAACAGCTCGGGGGAATTGGACACGACCGCCCAGTCCTCCCCGGCGAGCGTGACCGCGTAGGGGACGGGATTCTCCCGGAAGAGGGCGCCGGCGAGAGCCAACGGGTCCGCGCTCGCCCGGAGGCGGGTCCGGCGGGTCAGATTCACCTGATAGACGTCGCCCCGGGCGATGCCGGCGCGGATCGTCTCTACGCCCTGGGACCATTCCTGGAGAGAGAGCGACGCCGCCGGCGTCGCCGGTTCTTCGAAAGTGAATCGGTCCGACGGGTTCGCCGGTGCTTCGCGGGACGCGTCTCGAAGCCTGAAGACGCCGAAGGCGGCCAGCGGCGTTCCTTCAGGCCGCCGGAAAAGCGCTTCCGAACCCTCGAGGCTGACGCCCGCCTCGTAGCTGATGAATCCGATGGCGAGCCGGTCGCGATCCCCCGAGGCCGCCACATCGTCCAGCGCCGAGAGGACGCTGCCGAGCTGCTGCGGCGTGTGGGCAACGAGCCGCCTCTCTTCACGTTCGAAGAAGAGGGGTCTTGCGCCCGAGTCGAGGGCCCAGCCGCTGCCGGAGAGGAGAGCCCTGTACGCCACGTCGGCTAGTCTAGGCGCGGGAGGCGCCATGGAGACGGGTCCGGTCGTCGAGTCCCGGGTGCGGGTCCGCTATGCGGAGACAGACGCGCAGCGGATCGTCTATCACGCGAACTACCTCGTCTGGTTCGAGGTGGGTCGGACGGACTATTGCGAGGCCGCGGGATACCCCTATCCGCGGATGGAGTCGGAGGGGACGCTCATCGCCGTCACGGAGGTCCGGGCCCGCTTCCGGAAGGCCGCCCGGTACGGCGACGTCGTGACCGTCCGGACGCGCTTCGGCGGGATGAAGAGCCGGGGCTGCACGTTTCTTTACGAGGTCGTCCTTCCCGACGGTTCCCTCGCGGCCGAAGGCGAAACGCATCACCTCTTCCTCGACGGCGACGGACGGCCGCGGCTCGTGCCCGCCGGCGTTGCCGAAGCCTTCCGGGCGTTCGCCGGGGGGTAGGCGCCCTCAGGGCCGCCGGGGCATTTTCTTCTTGAGCGCGCGGAGGACGAGCGGCGGGACGAGCCCGGAGACGTCCCCCCCCAGCTCGTGGACCTGCTTCACGAGGCGGCTGGAGAGGTAGGACAGCTCCTCCTTGGGCGTCAGGAAGATCGTCTCGACCTCCGGATCGAGCCGCCGGTTCATGAGGGCCATCTGGAACTCGTATTCGAAGTCCGACACGACGCGAAGACCCCGGACGACGACGTGGGCCTTCTCCTCCCGGACGAAGGCGACGAGAAGGCCCGAGAACGCCTTCACCGAGACCTTGGGCTCCCGGCGGAAGATGGAGCGGATCATCGCGACCCGTTCCTCGACGTCGAAGAGCGCGGCCTTCTCCACGTTCCGGAGAACGGCCACGACGACCTGGTCGAAGATGTGACAGCCGCGCCGGATCAGGTCGACGTGCCCGTTCGTCATCGGGTCGAACGAGCCGGGGTAGACGGCGATGCGTTTCACGAAGAACGGATTCTAGACCGCTCGGCGAGGGCATCTCCGAGCCGGCGCGCCGAGAGGACGAGAAGCACGAGCGCGACGGCGGGAGGCAGGACGCACCAGGGGGCCGTCGTGACGACGTCCCGGGCGTCCGCGAGCGAGCGCCCCCACGAAGCGGCGGGAGGCGGCGTTCCCAGGCCGAGGAACGAGAGGCCGGCCTCCGTGAGGACGGCGGCGCCGAGCACGTAGGGCGCGGTTGCGAGGGCGGGCGGGAGCGCGTGCGGAAGGACGTGCCGGAAGAGGAGCCGGGCCCGCGGCGCCCCGGCCGCGCGCGCGGCCTCCACGAACGGCGCGCTGCGGAAGCGCCGCGCCTCGGCCCGGACGATCCGCGCCGAATCGGTCCACGCGGTCAGGCCGATGAGGAGGGCGGCGAGAAAGAAGGACGGCGGCAGGAACGCCGCGAGCGCCGCCACGAGGACGAGGGCCGGCACGGACTGGACGACCTCCAAGACGAAGAGGACGCCCCGGTCCGTCCGCCCCCCCGCGAGGCCCGCGACGGCGCCGAGGAGAGAGCCGGCGAGCAGCGCGACGGCGCACGCGAGGGCCCCCGCCCCGACGGAGACGCGGCCGCCGTGGAGGAGGCGCGAGAGGACGTCGCGGCCGAGCTCGTCCGTGCCCAGCCAGTGGCGGGAGCCGGGTGGGCGGAGCCGCTGGTCGAGGTCGATGGCGTCCGGATCCCAGGGGACGGGGGCGGAGAGGACGGCCTCGCCGCGGGCCGTCTCGAACCACGGTCGCGATCGGGCGAGAAGCGGGGCCAGGAGAGCCGCCAGGACGATGGCGATGAGGCCGGCGGCCGCCCCGGCCGCGCTGGGGCCGCGTTCCGCCGTCACGGACGCCCCTCGAGGAGACCCGCGTCCCGGAGCCGCGGGTCGAACCACGCCGAAGCGAGATCGCCGGCCACGCTCGCGACGACGACCACTCCCCCTGCCACGAGGGTCAGGCCGAGGACGACGGGAACGTCCCGGGCGAAGACGCCGTCGGCGAGAAGGCGCCCCGCCCCCGGCCAGGAAAAGAGCCGTTCGACGAGGACCGAGCCCGTGACGAGCGACGGGACGAGGACGGCGGCGAGGGCTGACAGGGCGCCCGCCGAGCGGCGGAGCGCCCGCCGCACGGACGCGCGGCCGCTCTCGCCGCGAGCGCGGGCCGCGAGGGCGGCCGGGTCTTCGAGGGCCGTCCGGACGCAGGCGCGGACGAAGCGCGACAGAAGCGCCACCGCTCCGAGGCCGAGCGTGGCCACGGGAAGTGCGATCCCCAAGGGGCCGAGCGCCGGGTCGGAGAAGAGCGGGGTGACGCGGAGCTTCACGGAAAACACGAGGAGCAGGAGCAGCCCGAGGACGAACGACGGCGTCGCAAAGAGAAGGTCGAAGACGGCTCCGGTGACGCGGTCGAAGCGCCCGCCGGGCCTCCGCGCCGCCGAGACGCCGCACGGGACGGCGGCCAGGAGCGCGAGAAGGAGCGCGCAGCCGTTGAGGTAGACGGTGGCCGGAAGGGCCGCGGCGAGGCGCTCCCGGACCTCGCGGCCGTCCTGGAACGAGCGGCCGAGATCGAGCCGGACGGCGCGCGCCGCCCAGGTGGCGAACTGAACCGGGAGAGGCCGGTCGAGTCCGTGAAGGCGGCGGAACGCCGCGACCGCTTCCGGAGAGGCGGGGCGTGTCCCGGAGCTTCGCGCGGCGAGCACGGCCGGATCGCCGGGCGCGGCCGCCAGGAGAAAGAAGACGAGCGTCAGGACGCCAAAGAGCGTGGCGAGCGCCGAGAGGAGACGCCGCAGCGCGTACGCCAGCATGCGGAGATGTTACGCGGCGTCGGCCGGCGTGAACGCGGCCTCAGAGAGGCGCGGTGCCCGGGCCCAGCCGCCACTGGGAGCCCCCGGGCCAGAAGAGGAAGAGGCCGATCGGCGAGGTCCGGACGTCCTCCAGCCGTTTCGAAAGCCCCCAGCGCGTCTTGACGGTGTGGAGGAACGTCACGGGCTCGTCTTCGTGGATCACGCGGAGCAACTCGGCGTAGAGGCCCCGGGCCTCCTCCCGGTCGAACGTCGTCCGGAGGCGGTCCATCAGCGCGTCGGCCCTCGGATTCTCGTATCCGGAGGTGTTCCACCCGTTCGGCGCCTTCTGGCTGGAGTGCCAGTAGACCGCGAGATCGGGGTTCGGGTCGAGGCTGAACGCGAGAATCGCCGCCTCGAACTCCCCCGCGTCCACCTTCGACGCGAAGGCGGCCCACTCCATGGGCCGGATCGTCATCTCGATCCCCGCAGCCCGGAGCGACTGCTGGACGACCTCCGTGATCTGGCGCTGCAGCTCGCTCCCGGCCCCCAGGAGAAGGGTGAACGCGAACCGCTCGCTCCCCCGCCGGCGGACGCCGTCGGGTCCCGCACGGAAGCCCGCTTCGTCCAGGAGCGCCGCCGCCTTCCTCGGATCGTACGGCCAGGGAGCGATCGAGGGGTCGTACGGCCAGAGGCCCGGAGGGATCGGGCCCGACGCGGGCCGCGCCAGGCCGCCGTAGAGCGTCCGCGCGATCGTCTCCCGGTCGATCAGCATCGTGAGGGCCCGCCGGACCTTCGGCGAGGAGAAAAGCGGATGGCCGTTCTTCCAGCCGATGTAGGAATACCCGAGTTCGTCGAAGAGGAGAGGCCGCGCCGCGCTCGACACGTCCGCTTCGAGCCTCGTCTTCTGCTCGTAGGTGACGCGCATCTCGTGCAGCTCGCCCGCCAGGAGCGCCTGAAACGCCGCGGCGTTCTCGGGCACGACGCGGAAGAGGATCCTCTCGGGCCCCGGACGCTCGTTGACGTACTGCGTGTTCCGGACCAGCTCGAGGGTCCGGCCCGCCTCCCACCGGGCGAGCCGGTAGGGCCCGTTCGCCAGCGGCGCCCGGTTCCGGGGGTTCGTGTTCACGTCGGTTCCCTGGTACGCCGCCGCGGGGAGGAGCGGCAGGTTGAAGGCCAGGATCCGCCCCGCGTAAGGCTCCTTGAAGACGACGCGCGCGGTCCGTCCGTCCTCGACCTCGACGCGGTCCAGCCCGTCCCAGTAGCTCTTCCGCGAGAGGGCCGGGGTCTTCGGGTCCACGAGCGTCCGGATCGTGCAGGCGACGTCCTCGGCCGTCACCGGGCGGCCGTCCTCCCACCGGAGGTCCGGGCGGAGACGAACCGTGTACGTCCGGCGGTCGGGCGAAACGTCGACGCTCTCCGCGAGGCCCGGCACCAGCTCGACCTTCTCGTCGTATTCGAGCAGGTTCCGCTCGAGAAGCGCCAGGACGACGTTTTCGGGGTCCGTCGTGGCGAGAAGGGAGTTCAGCGTCTTCGGCTCCCCTTCCAGCCTCCGGTGGACGACGCTTTCCGCGTGCTTCCCCTTCTGTCCGCACGCGGCCAGCGCGAGGACGGAAAGGAGGGCGGCGACCGTCCGCCGCGTCACTTGAAGTCCTTCGGGTACTCGACCGACACGGCGGCCGAGTTGCCCGCGGCGTCCAGCACGCGGACGGAGAGGATGGCGCCTTTCCCGGGTACCGGCACCCGGAAAACGAAGCGCTCGGTCGGCGAGTCGGCGGCTCCGTCCGCCGCGGCGAGCGGGCGCCACCGGTCGGCGTTCACGGCCCCTTCCGCCTTCGTCACGGGAGAGAGCGCGTCGGTCGCGAGGAGACGCACCTCGAGGTCGGGGCCGGCCGACCGGGCCGACTCCACCTTCAGAACGGGCGGCGTGTTGTCGATTACGACGACGCCGGTTTCCTCGGCCGCGGTGAGGGCTTCACTCTCCGGGTTCGCCGTCCGGTCGGTCGCGGTCACGCGGAATCGATACCTTCCGTCGGGGAGAGCGGTCGTGTCGAAGGAAGAGTGAGAGTCCTCGAGGTCTTTCCGGACCGGAAACCACGTGTCGGTCCCTTCCCGCTTTCCGTCCAGGTCGTACCGAAGCGGGTCGCCGTTCGGATCCACGCCCCGCCAGGTGACGGTCCGGAAGCCTTTCCGGAAGAGGCGGCGTCCCCCGAGGTCGGCGGCCGGCTCGCGCGGCGTTTCGAGGCCCGCGTAGATGCCGTTCTCGTCGGGATTCGTCACGGAGAGGACGTTCGCCCCCGCGCCGCCCCCCCGCGAGATGACGGCGCCCGGCTCGAGGACCGTGAGGTTCTCGAGGACGGGGCGCGCGTTCCTCTCGGCATAGGAGAACTCGACGCGCTCGATGACCGGCGCGGCGCCGCCGCTCCCCGGCGTCAGCGTGGCCCTCCACTGGAAGAAGCGGGCGGCCGGGAGCTTCGCCGAGCCGTCGGGGGCCAGGGGGACCCAATCCGTCCACGTGGCGTCCGGCTTTTCCGAGTTG
>Ga0315286_10008439_pt1 | contig 10141 bp, 8 predicted proteins | sample YL17G10_0_MG_FD_205038 | JGI IMG/M metagenome (GOLD analysis project Ga0315286, IMG submission 205038) | Sediment microbial communities from Yellowstone Lake, YNP, Wyoming, USA - YL17G10_0 | ecosystem: Environmental > Aquatic > Freshwater > Lake > Sediment | place: USA: Wyoming | collected...
GCACGATTCGCTTCCGCGGCGAGGCGACGCTCGGCGGGCGTCGCGTAGCGCTTGTCCCAATCGAGCACGAGCGGGGTCATGCGGTCGCGATACCAGCCCGGCGCGATGTACACGAGCAGCATGGAAGTGAGATAACCGTAAGGCAGCGTCGGCGCCTCGCGATAGGACCGCAGCTGCCAGAACTGCGCATCGCCCTCGGCGTGGTGATGCGAATGACGCGCCAGGTTGAAGAGCACGATGTTGCTCAGGCGCTTGTTCGAATTCCAGGAGTGCCGCGGCTCGACTGGCTGGTCCACTTCACGCACGAGCCCGTAGTGCTCGAAGTAATTGACGGCCTCGAGTACAGAGCGGCCGTAAACCGCCGCCAGCAGGAACACGGCGACGCCGACCCAGCCTGACACGACGAAAAAGAATGCGGCGATGGCGGCCGACATCAGCCAGCCGTGGATCAGGCGGTTGCGCCACGAGACGACGGAGTGACCGAGCTTCTGCAGCCGCCCCGCCTCGAGTTCCCAGGCGCTGCGGGTCTGGCCCAGCACGGAACGGAAGAGGAAGCCGTAGAACTGCTCGCCGCGGCGAGCGGAGGCCGGATCCTCGGCCGTGGCGAGGCGGCGGTGATGGCCATACACGTGCTCGATCGAGAATTCCGCATCCAGCGTCAGCGCCAGCAGCCAGCGACCGACGAACATCGCGTTGCGATCGGTCGTGCGGTGCGTGAGCTCGTGGCCGATGTTGGTGCCGATCGCCGCGAAGGAGACGCCGGCCGAGAGCACGCCGCCCAGCCATTGCAGGGGACCCGTGGCGGCACGACCCGCGAACATGTCGATGCCGAGGTGCGCCTGCGCCCAGGCGCCGAGACCGAGCAAGTCGCCAGCACCGGCCATCCACGCCATCACGACGCACATGAGGCCAAGCACCGGCAGCGCGAGGTAGAGCAGCGCATTGAGAATGGCCGGGTGACGGTAGGGAGGTTCGGAGTATTCATCGCCGAGATACTCGTCGCCCACGATCATGACGCCGTAGATGACGGTGAAGCCGAGCCACATCCAGGCACCGCCGAGGGCGATGCCGAGCGTGGTGGCGAGGGCGAACAGGTAGACACCCATGAATCGCGCGTACTTGAGCATTGCCATCCTCCGGCTTGAGCACTGCGACGGCCGAGCCGTCTAGAACATTTGTTCTAAACAAGATTGCCTGAGACACGGCCCGGTGTCAACGTCGTCGGGCCTGGCGTGCCCGGCGTATACTTTGCGGCGCAAAACGGCACTGACCGGCTCGACCGCATTCCCGCCATGGCCAAACGCAGGCAATCACCGCCCCAGGACACCCGCGCGCGCATCGCGGATGCGGCGCTGGCGCTCTTCAACGCGGAAGGCACTCATGCGGTATCCACGCGCCACGTGGCCGCGAAACTCGGCATCAGCCCCGGCAACCTGTACTACCACTTCGGCAACAAGGAAGAGATCGTCCTCAGCCTCTACGAGCGCATCGAGGCGCACTTGCTCGGTATCATCGTGCCGCTGCAGGGCCCGGCACGGTCGTTCGACGACGTCCTGCAATACCTCGACCGGATCTTCGGCCACCTCTGGGAGTTCCGCTTTTTCTACCGCGACCTGACGACGTTGCTGCAGGAAGTGCCGGGCCTCAAGGAGCGTTATCGCGACCTCGCGGAGCGCGTGCAGGCCAACTCCCGGATGATCTTTGCATCGATGGTCGAGGAAGGCTGGATGGAGGCGAGCGATGAGCAGGTCGAGTTGCTCGCCACCAACGCCTGGATCGTGCTGTCGCAGTGGTTCACGCACTGGCAGGTGATGTCCCGGCGCAGGAACATCCAGTCCGCGGACATTCACGAAGGCATCCGTCACCTGGTGGCGCTGTTCAGCCCGCTGCTGAAGCCACCGCAGCGCCGGCAGGTGCAGAAGCTGCTCGACCGGCCGACTGACCGACCTGCCTGAAGGCATCTCCGCACACCCGTAGGTAGGGTACGCAGTGGCCTGCGCCCGCGGATTGCGCCAGAATGACGCGCCGCAGCATGAGTGCCGTGCCATGCCCAGCCTCCGCGCTCGCCTGATCAACGCCTTTCTCCGCCTGACGATCAAGTCGGTCTGGAAACCGGGCCTCGACATCCGGAAGATTCGCCGGCTGACCGCGAAGATGGACGGTCGCATCGGCCGTTCCGCCAGCCCGGTCGCCACCGCAGCGGTGGAGATCGCCGGCGTGCAAGCGGCCTGGATCGGCGAGCCCGCGCTCGCCACCAAGGGCACGCTGCTCTATCTGCACGGTGGCGCATGGTGCGTCCACCTGCCGGCCACGTATCGACGCATGGTGGCCGACCTGTCGGCCCGGACCGGCATGCGCGTGCTGCTGGTGGATTACCGCCTCGCACCCGAGCACCCGTTCCCGGCGGCGATCGACGACTGCTTCGCCGTGTACCGCTGGTTGATCGACAACGGTTACGCCGAGCGCCCGTTCGCGATCGCCGGCGATTCGGCGGGCGGCAACCTGACGCTCGTGACGTTGATGCGGGCGCGTGACGGCGGGTTGCCGCTGCCGGATTGCGGCGTGCTGATCTCGCCCGCGACGGACCTGACCCTGTCGGGTCCATCACTGCAATACAACGCAGCAGCCGACGTCATGTTCTCGACGGGCGCCGGCGACCTGCTGCCGGACCTCTACTGTCCAGGGCAGTTGCGCACGAACCCGCTGATCTCACCGCTGTTCGGCAACTGGGCCGGCCTGCCGCCCCTGCTCTTTCACGCCGGCTCGACGGAAATGCTGCTCGACGATTCAGTGCGAGCCCACGACCGCGCTCGCCAGGCGGCCACGACCGCGGACATCACCGTGTGGCTCGATCTGCCGCACGTCTTCCATGTGTTCAGCTGGCTGCCGGAATCCCGCCAGGGCCTGCAGGCGGTGGCGGACTTCATCCACCGCTGCTCGTCCGAACGCGCGCCTGCAGTGACCTTGCCGCAACCCGCGGCCACGGCCACCGCCGCAGCTGTGCCCGACATGAGCAGCGCTCGCGGCGTAGCCTTGTAGCGCTCGCGGATCAGCTTCCCGGAACGATGAAACCGGCCGCGCTGGCGAGCGCGCGATCGGCGTCGGCCAGCAACCCCGCATTGGCCTGGAAGACGTGCCAGCGCCGCGGATATTCCTGCAGCGTGGCTGCGACACCCGCGGCGACCAGCGCTGCGTGCAGGCGACGCGAATCGCCGAGCAGCAACTCGTCGCTGCCGACCTGGATGAGCGTGCGCGGCAGGCCCCGCAGGTCGGCAACGATCGGCGAGACCAGTGGCTCGCTTGGGTTGCGCCCGGCGAGATAGAATCGCGCGCACTCCGCGATCCATGGTTCCGTGATCATGACGTCGCCGGACGCCGGCGGCACGAGCGCACTCAGCCCGAGATCGACCCACGGCGAGAACAGCACCAGCGCGCCGGGCAGCGGCACGCCGAGTTCACGCAACCGCAGTGCGGTCGCGACAGAGAGGCCGCCACCGGCCGAATCACCGGCGATCGCCAGGTCCTGCGGCGTAAAGCCCTCGGCCAGCAAACCACGATACGCGGCAACGGCATCGTCCACCGCGGCCGGGAACGGATGCTCCGGCGCGAGGCGATAGTCGGCGGCAAACACACGCGCCGCGCAGCCGAGCGCGAGTCGCCCGGTGATCACGCGATGCGTGGCCGGCGAACCGACGCAGTACCCGCCCCCGTGCAAGTAGAGCAGCGCCCGGCCCGCAGGCTTTGCGCCGCGCGCCGTGACAGACTCGCCGGGGATTCCGCCGCATTCGGCCGACCGGTAGTCGACGCGGCGCGGCGGAAGCGTCAGCTTCGTGACCATGGACAGCCGGCGCCGCTGATAGTCGATGGGGCGACCGGCACGAAACGCCGGCAACAAGGCCGCCTGCAACGTGGCGCGCAGAATCGCCGCCGTGAATCTCTGGACAAGTGACTCGCCGCCGGCCGGACCATTGCGCTTTGATTCGTGCATCCTGTCCTCAGGTCACCGCGGGAATCCGGGCGAGCATTGTTTCGCGGCGCGACCTGCCCGTCCACTCGCGTAAAAAGGTCCCGCTGCGTGGCTGGGATCGGCGGCGGCCGTGACAACTCCTGATTTACGCCGGCTGGGCCGCCGCGGAGGATGGATCGCGGATCCACCCGTCGCCACCGCACACGCGGCTGGTTGCGATTTCGACCGCCATGACCCATCAGGATGCCGACCAGTCGTCACTCGAGCCACGCACGCTCAGAACGCGCGGGCTCACGAAGGTCTACGGCAGCGGCGACGTCGAGGTGCAGGCCCTGCGCGGGGTCGATCTCGAGTTGCGTACGGGTGAGCTGGTCGTGCTGCTCGGTCCGTCGGGCAGCGGCAAATCCACGCTGCTCAATATCCTCGGCGGCCTGGATGGCGCCACCTCGGGCGAGGCATGGTTTCTGGACCACGACCTGACCCGGGTCAGCGATGCCGAGCTCACCCGCTACCGGCGCGAACACGTCGGCTTCGTCTTTCAGTTCTACAACCTCATCCCGAGCCTGACGGCGCTCGAGAACGTGGCGCTGGTGACCGAGATCGCCACGTCCCCAATGGACCCGGCGGACGCGCTGCGGCTGGTGGGGCTGCAGGACCGACTGCACCACTTCCCGGCGCAATTGTCCGGCGGCGAGCAGCAGCGCGTCGCGATTGCGCGGGCGATCGCAAAGCAGCCGGAGATCCTGCTCTGCGACGAGCCCACTGGCGCACTCGACAGCCAGACGGGCGTGCTGGTGCTGGAGGCCATCGAGAAGATCCACCGGGAGCTGGGCACGACCACGGTACTGATTACCCACAACGCCGTGATCGCCGATATGGCCGATCGCGTGCTGGTGCTCGGTGACGGGAGGATCCAGCAGGAGCGACGTAACCCAGTACGCCGGCCGGCGCGGGAGCTGACGTGGTGATGCATCCCCTCGACCGCAAGCTGATGCGCGACCTCTGGCGCCTGCGCGGGCAGGTGCTCGCCATCGGCCTCGTGATCGCTTCAGGGGTCGGCCTGCTGGTGATGTCGCTCACCGCGATAGAGGCGCTGCACGAGACGGCGACCGCGTACTACGAGCGGTATCGGTTCGCCCACGTCTTTGCGCGCGTCGAGCGGGCCCCAGAGTACATGGCCGAACGCCTGGCAGCGATCGAAGGCGTGCAGTCGGTCGAGACACGCGTGTCCCGCAGCGCGATCCTCGACGTGCCGGGATTCGAGGAACCCGTGATCGGCCAGCTCGTCTCCGTGCCCGAGGACGGCGAACCGAAATTGAATCGCCTCGCGCTGCGCCAGGGACGCTATCCGCGGCTCGGTGCCGTCGATGAGACCGTCCTGTCGGAACCCTTCGCGGAGGCTCACCGACTGGGGATCGGCGACCACCTGCGCGCCATCATCAATGGCCGCTGGCGCGATCTCGAGGTCGTTGGTGTCGCGCTGTCACCCGAGTACGTCTACACGATCGGGCCCGGCGCGCTGATGCCGGACGACCGGCGCTACGGCGTGCTGTGGCTCGGCCGCGCGGCGCTGCAATCTGCATTCGACCTGAAGGGCGCCTTCAACGACGTCTCGCTCGGGCTGCTGCGCGGCACCGATCCCGAGTACGTCGTCGATCGCGTGGACCAGCTGCTGGCCCGCTACGGCAGCGTCGGCGCCTATGCCCGGGCGGACCAGTTGTCGAACTGGTTCCTGATGAACGAGATCACGCAATTGAAGACCCTCGCGCGAATCCTGCCGACGGTCTTCCTGGCGGTGGCCGCATTCCTGACGCACATGGTGCTCGGGCGGCTCGTGGCCGTGGAGCGCAGCGAGATCGGCCTGCTCAAGGCTTTCGGTTACACCAATGCGGCCATTGCCTGGCATTACGTGAAGCTGGTGCTCGTCATCGGCGCCGTCGGCATCGCGCTCGGCTGGTTCGCGGGCTACTGGCTCGGCCTCTACAACACGATGATGTACGCGGAGTTCTACCGCTTTCCGTTCCTGCTCTACCGCCCCGGACCTGCACCGTTCGCGCTCGCGGCAGTCGCCAGCCTGGCCGCCGCACTGCTGGGAACGATCGAAGCCGTGCGCAGCGCCACGGCGCTGCCGCCCGCCGAGGCGATGCGACCGCCCGCGCCGCCGCTGTTCCGTCGCAGCCGGCTCTGGCACCTGCCATTCAGTCGCACGCTCGACCAGCCGACCCGCATCGTGCTGCGACAGGCCGCGCGCTGGCCGCTGCGATCCTTCGTCACGAGCGCAGGCATCGGCATGGCCATTGCCGTCCTGATCAGCTCCATGCAATGGCTGGACGCAATCGATCACATTGCAGACGTCTATTTTCTCCAGGCGCAAGGCCAGGACGTGACCATCGGGTTCGCGGAGCCGCGCTCCTTCGATGCAATGCGCGGCCTGGCGCGACTGCCCGGGGTGATGGCGGCGGAGCCGATGCGGGCGGTGGCTGCCAAGCTGAGGGCCGGGCCGCGCGAGGAGCGCGAGGCCGTACAGGGCGTCCCCGCCCACCAGCAGCTGCACAAGGTCTACGACGCACGCGGCCGCGCCGTCGACCTGCCGAAGGAAGGCCTGGTGATCTCCACCATGCTCGCCGACCTGCTCGACGTCGTACCGGGTGACACGATCACCGTGGAGGTGCTCGAAGGACGCCGCCCCGTGGTCGAAGTACCCGTGACCGCGACGTTCGAGACCTACATCGGCAGCCCGGCCTACATGGAGATCGGGGCACTGAACCGCATGCTGGGCGAGCCGCCCAGCGTCACGGGCGTGCACCTGAGCGTGGATTCGGCGCAGCGGGCCGGGCTCTTCCGGGCGCTCAAGGAGATTCCGCAGGTGAGCGCCGTCACGCTCAAGGATGCGGCTGTGCGCACGTTCCACGAGACCATGGCGCGCACCCTGCTCATCTACGTTTCGTTCTTCATCATGTTCGCCTGCGCGCTCGCCTTCGGCGTGTCGTACAACGCAGCGCGGATCGCGCTCTCCGAGCGCAGTCGCGAGCTGGCGACGCTGCGGGTGCTCGGCTTCTCGCGCGCCGAAATCTCCTACATCCTGGTCGGCGAGATCGGCCTGCTCACCTTCATTGCCCTGCCGCTCGGCGTCGCGAGCGGCTACGCGCTCGCGAAGCTGCTGGTGCGCGGCTTCGAGACCGAGCTGTTCCGCGTGCCTTTCGTGATCACGCCCGCCACCTGTGGCTGGGCAATCGTCATCGGCGTCGCCGCGACGGTGGCCTCCGTGCTGCTGGTGCGCCGCCGCCTCGACCGACTCGACCTGATCGCCGTGCTCAAGACCCGGGAGTGAGCCGATGAACACTGCCGCGACCCGCAGGATGTGGTTCTGGATACCGCCATTCGCCGTGCTGCTGGCGGCGCTGGTGTGGCTGTTCCTGCCGCGCCCGGTGGCGGTGGATCTCGCCACCGTCGAACGCGGCCCCCTGCGCGTGACGATCAGCGACGAGGGCGAGACACGGGTGAAGGATGTGTTCGTGGTCTCGGCGCCGATCACCGGCCTGATGCGACGCATCGAACTGGAGGCAGGCGACGAGGTGAAGGCGGACGACACGATCGTGGCTCGCATCGAACCGAGTGACCCGTCGTTCCTCGATCGCCGCACTTCGGCAGAAGCCACCGCCGGAGTGCGCGCGGCACAAGCGGCGCGGACGCATGCCGCGGCGGAGCTGCGCCGCGTGCAGGCCGAACTGGAGTTTGCGCAAGCCGAACTCACGCGCTACGAGGGTCTCGCGGCCCGGCATGCGATCTCGCAGAACGATCTCGATGCCGCCCGGCGCCGGGCGCGCACCGCGGAGGCGGCGCTGCAGGAATCACGGGCCGGCGTGCAAGTCAGTGCATCGGAACTCGAGCAGGCGCGTGCACGACTGGTCGCCCCGGGCGGCCGACGCGACACGAGCGCGGATTGCGAATGCATCCTCGTCCGGTCGCCGGTCAGCGGCCGCGTCCTGCGAGTGCTGACGGAGAGCGAGGGTGTCGTGAACTCGGGCGCGCCACTCGTCGAAGTCGGCGACCCGCATCGCCTCGAAGTGGTGGTGGACCTGCTGTCGACCGAGGCGGTCGAGGTGGAGCCCGGCCAGGCCGTGCTCATTGAGAGCTGGGGCGGTCCGGCCCCGTTGCAGGCCAAGGTGCGGCGCGTCGAACCCTTTGGCTATACCAAGATTTCGGCACTTGGCGTCGAGGAGCAGCGCGTGAACGTCGTCATCGACCTGACGGATGCGCCGGAGCGCTGGCAACGGCTCGGGCACGGCTTCCGCGTCGAGCCGCGCATCGTCTTGTGGCAATCACCGGACGTGCTGAAGGTGCCGCTCTCCGCCTTATACCGCGAAGCCACGGCGTGGAAGGTGTTCCGCGACGACAACGGGCGCGCGCGACCCACACCCGTGCGCATCGGCCATGAGAATGGCCTGGAAGCCGAAGTCTTGCAGGGGCTCGAGCCCGGGGACCGGGTGATCACCCATCCGAGCGACCGGGTCGCGGCAGGAGCACGGATCGAGCCGCGGCAGACCCGCTGACCAGCCTCGTCAGCGGTCGGCGGCCTGCGATCCGGGGACGACTTCGATGCGCGCCCGGGCCACGCCGCGCCGCATCATCCCTATTTCGGAAGCGGCGGCCTGCGACAGATCGGCAATGCGCTTGCCGACGAACGGGCCGCGGTCGTTGACGCGTACGACGACGCTGCGACCGTTGCGCAGGTTGGTCACCTTCACCCGGGTGCCGAACGGCAGGCTGGGATGGGCCATCGTGAGGGCGGCCGAGTCGAACAACTCGCCGCTGGCGGTCTTGCGGTCGTGGAACGCGGCGCCATACCAGGAGACCACGCCTTCCTGCACGAGGGTGACCAGGCCGCGCTCGATGGCTCCGGTCAGACCCTCCGTCGCCTGCGAATCCGCCTGGACCCTACCGCCCGGCAGCACCAGCACGGCGACTGCCACGACCAGCAGGCGAACGAGCCTGTGGCGCGGATGTCGGGGCGTTGCGGTGTCTTGCGTTCGCGGCATGGCTGCTTTTGGTGCTCGGTGTTCGGGGTGGAGATTGGTGACCGCGACTGCCCGGGTCAACGCTGACTGCTCGGGGAGTGACGTGGCTCACGCCGGCGCGCTGGGTTCTCCCTGGCCGGCTGTCGCGGCGATTGGGACCCGAGCCCCCACCGCAAAGTTCCGGAGGAGGATACCAGAACCGGCCGAGGTTCGCCCCCGGCCGTCCTTATTATTAAATTAAATCAATAGGTTATATACATTCTCAAGGGCGGCCCGCCATCAGGGAGTCGCTTTCTTCCTGCGCGTAAAGAACCAGATCAGGGCGGCAGCGCAGGCCACCGACAGGACGAATCCCAGGCTGTCGGGAACCTTGAGCAGGCGACCGATGAAGCCGCCCAGGAAGGACCCGCCGATCCCGTAGCCGACGGTGCGGAACCAGCTCATCGGGTCGGGACCCGGCAGAACGAATCGGGCCAGGGCGCCGACCACCAGGCCGCTCACCAACCCGATCGCCACCCAGATCAGCAGAATTACCCCGATACCGGTTCCAATGGTTCCCGCTGCGGTCGATGCATCCATTTGAATCCCCTCTGTTTTCAGGTTTGGTGCCGGGCGCAAACTAACAGGAACCCGCGGGGGTTCGCCACCCCTGCCGCCGAGCGTCGCGGTCGCCGTCCGCAACCGGGTTAGACCGCTTTGTTGCAGTGCATTGACGCGGCCCGAGAGCCATGTCATATGAGTATCGTATCCACGATCGTCGTTCCGGATCAGGGGGTCCGGCTCCGCCCGAGCCGAGGCCTTTCCGTGCGCCTGAGCGACGCCTGAAACACGTGCAGCAGGGCCGACGATGAGCTCACCGCAACACTCCGCCTCCGCCGCGGCCCCCGAGGATCGCTCCCCTCCGCTCGGCCCGCCCGCCAGACAGGGCCTGTACGACCCGCGGTTCGAGCACGACGCCTGCGGGGTCGGTTTCGTGGCCAACATCAAGGGCCACAAGTCCCATCGAATTCTCGAGCAGGCGATCCAGGTGCTGAAGAACCTCGACCATCGAGGCGCCTGCGGCAGCGAGGTCAACACCGGCGACGGCGCGGGCGTGCTGATCCAGATGCCCCACGCCTTCAACGAGGAGGTCTGCCGTAAGGCAAGGATCCCGCTG
>Ga0315286_10008442_pt1 | contig 10136 bp, 6 predicted proteins | sample YL17G10_0_MG_FD_205038 | JGI IMG/M metagenome (GOLD analysis project Ga0315286, IMG submission 205038) | Sediment microbial communities from Yellowstone Lake, YNP, Wyoming, USA - YL17G10_0 | ecosystem: Environmental > Aquatic > Freshwater > Lake > Sediment | place: USA: Wyoming | collected...
TCGACAAACGTTTAGCCGCGACCCGAAGGGAAGCGCATGAGCACGGCCCGTCGACTTCTGCTTGTGGCGTTGGTCCTGCTTCTGGCAGGCGGCGCCGCGCGCGCGTCGCCCTTCACCCCCAGCGACCCCTACTATGCCTCGTACGAGTGGTACGCGCCCCTGATGAACCTTCCGAGCGCCTGGAACTTCAGCCTGGGCTCCGCCAACGTCATCGTCGCGGTGCTCGACACGGGCGTCCTGGCCGACACGCCGGACCTGGCGGGCCGGCTGCTGCCGCCGCTCTCGGCCACGAGCAGCCCGCCCCTCGACGGCACGGCCAACCGCCACGGCACGTGGGTCGCGAGCACGGTGGGGATGACGATCAACAACGCCATCGGCGGCGCAGGCGTCGGCAACTTCAGCATCCTGCCGATCACCGTTACCGACGTCTTCGGCCACAACACGTCGCCGTGGATTGCCACGGGCATCCGCATGGCGGCCGACGCGGGGGCCCGCGTCATCAACGTGTCGCACAGCACGCTCAGCTACGACCTGCTGAACGACGCGGCCGCCTACGCCCGCACCAAGGGCGCCCTGGTCTTTGTGGCCGCCGGCAACTCCGACGCGTACAACGGCATGATGGGCTTCGACAACCTCATCTTCGTCTCGGGAACCGACAGGAACGACCAGCGCTGGCACGAGGTGCTGGACGCCACGTCAATTCCCCCGAAGACGATCGGCAGCACGTGGGGCCCGTACGTCGACCTGTCGGCCCCGAGCAACGACATCCTGATCGCCGATCCGACCCTGGCGCCCAGCGGCTACGGGATCATTCACGGGACCAGCTTCGCGTCGCCCTTGGCGGCCGGCGCGGCGGCGCTCGCGTGGTCCATCGCCCCGGACCTCACGGCCGACCAGGTGCTGAATCTGCTCTACGACACGGCCGTCGATCTCGGCGACCCCGGCCGCGACGACTTTTACGGCCACGGGCGCATCGACATCGGGGCCGTGGCGGCAGGCGCCTACGCCCTGACTCCCGAACCCGCAACGCTGGCCCTCCTGGCCGGCGGCCTCGCGGTCCTGGCGGGCGGACGGCGGCGGAGATAGGCTGGGCCAGCGATATTCCCCCCGCGTCGTTTGACTTTCCCGCGTTTCGGTCTAGTATATCCATAGAGGAGCCTTTCTGGGCGCTCTCAGAGTGCGCCCCATTTCTGAAAGAACCGTTGGCGGCGGGGCAGGCCATGCAGCGAACCGGGTCCATACAAGCGGCGGGCGCCCTGGCGGCGATGGCGATCGGCCTCGCCCTGGCAGGGCCCGCGTTCGGTTTGGTCCTGTTCCCGACCGACGAGGCGGCGCCCGCCCTGCACCCCAGCGACGCGGTCATCGGGCAGTGGTACGAGCCCTCGGGCACGCTCAAGGGCTCGTGCGTGGCGGTCGGCTCGTCGTACGTTCTGACCACGCGCCACCAGGGGGGCGATGTCGGCTACTCGGTCACCATCGGCGGGGTCAACTACCCCGTGCTCGAGACCTTTGAGGACGATGCGATCGACATCCGCATCGCCCGCATCGCCGCCAACCTGACGTACACCATCGCCCCGTACACCGATAACAAGGAGCTGGGCAAGACGCTGGTCCTCGGCGGTTTCGGCCGGGTGCGCGGGGCCGACATCACCAGCGGCAGCCTGACCTACGGTTACGAGTGGGGCGCCCCCAGCCCGGCCGTGCGCTGGGGCGCGAACCGCGTCGACGGGATCTCGACGGGCTCGTACCGCGGGCTGACGTCCGACGTCCTCCAGGGCCACTTCGACGTCTTGGGCCTGGCGAACCACCGGGCCGGCGAGGCGGCCCCGGCCGAGTTCGATTCCGGCGGCGGGTGGTTCATCGACGTCAGCACGGGGGGCACCGGCGACTGGCGCCTGGCGGGCCTGGGCCGCTTCGCCGAGCGCGCCGGGGCGACCTGGTTCAAGAACGCCGACGGCACGTCTCACCCCGACATATTCGACGGCATCCGCGTCCGGTCCTACGCCGGCTGGATCAACGGGGTTATCAATCCTTCAACATGGGTCGGAGGTTCCGGCGCCTGGTCCGCGTCGGCCCAGTGGTCTCCCGCCGGCAAGCCGAACGGCGCCGACAAGTGGGCCGTCTTCGGCGACTTCGGCCACACCGCCCTGGCCGTGACGCTGGACCAGGACGCCACTGTCGGCACGCTCCGCTTCGACGGCTACACGGACTATACGGTCAGCGGCCCGTCGCGGCTGACGTTCAGCGCGACGAGCGGCACGGCGGGCATCGAAGGCAACCGCCTGCTCGACCCGCTGGCCACGGGGTCGGCCGCGATCGCGGTGCCGATCACCCTCGCCTCCTCGCTTCTCGTGGACCACAGTTCCGGCGGGGCCCTGACGCTCTCCGGCGTCGTCTCCGGCGCGGGGAGCCTGACGAAAGACAAGAGCGGCACGCTGGTCCTCGCCGCCGCCAACACCTACTCCGGCGGCACCGTCCTCAAGGCCGGGACGCTGCGGGCGACCGCGCCGGGCGCGTTCGGCCCCGGACCGATCACCCTCGCCGGCGGCACGCTCGACCTGCGGCAGGACGCCTCGGTCAGCTTTACGAACAGCTTCCTGGTGAGCGGCGACACGATCATCAATCTCGACCATGATACCGCCGGCGCCGGCCGGACGGTGACCCTGGGCAGCCTGACCGTCGGCGGCGACTGGAAGCTGACCACGAAGAGCGCGAGCGGCTACGGCCTCGCCGTCAGCGGGGCGACCTCCTTCCAAGGCACGATCGGCGCCACCGTCGAGGCCGCCAGCGCCGACGTGGCGCTCTCCGGCGGCGTGTCGCTCTTCGCCGGGTCGCTCACGAAGACCGGCCCGAAGGCCCTGACCCTCGCCGGGCCGCAGGGCTGGGGCGCGGGCACCGCCCTCAACGCCGGCGGCGGCACGGTGCGCCTGAACGCCGACACCGGCGCTAGCGCGCTCTTCAACGTGACCTTGAGCGCGGCCGGGGCCGGCACGCGGGCCGAACTCAACTCCACGCAGCACCTGGCGGCCCTGAGCCTCACCGGCGGCGCCGTGGGCTCGATGCCCGACGGCGGGGGGAAGGTCCTCGTGACCAGGGCCCTCACGATCGATCCGGCCGTCTCCAAGCTCGACCTCGCGGCCAACGCCCTCATCGTGAAGTACACGGGCGGCACGCCCTACGCGCCCTCGCCCGAGCTCAGGAACATCAAGGCGTGGGCCAACGCGGGGTATAACCTCATGACGTGGACGGGCAACGGCCTCACGAGCCGCACGGCGGTGGCCGATCCCGTTCTGTACGCCATCGGCTATGCGCAGAACGACCAGCTCTTCCTGCCCTTCGATCATTTCGCGGGCGAGCCGGTCGACCAAAAAACGGTGGTGGCGAAATTCACCTACGGCGGCGACATGAACCTCGACGGCGTGGTCGACGACCTCGACGTGGCCATCATCGGCCTGTACTACGATGGCGGCGCCGTCAACACGCACTACTGGAACGAGGGCGACGTCTTCGGCTACGACGGGTATGTGGACGACAATGACGTGGCCATCGTCGGCCTGACATACGGCTCCGGGTATCCGCCGAACGGCAATCCGCTGGGCGGTGCCGGGGCTGGCGCGGCCGGCGCCGGCGCCGGCGTTTCGTGGGCCCTCGCCGACTCCGCGGGTCCGGCCGGCGGAAGCCCGGTTCCCGAACCGGCCACGCTCGTCCTGATCGTCCTCGGCGGCCTGGGCCTCCTGCGCCGCCGCGTATAGCGTGCCGTGTCTAGCCGTCGCCAGCGTTTAGCCGTCGCCAGCGTTTAGCCGTCGCCGGTACGGCGACGATCCTTGTTCCGCGGCCGTGCCGGCCGCGGCTGAACGATGACGAAACCGCACCCTCTCCTTACCGGCCCGCCTTCTTCTCCGCCTTCGCGACGCCCGGCACGAACGTGTCGGTCGGCTGGAGCGACAGGATGTACTCCGTCAGGAGGCGGATGGTGTTGTCGGCGTCGTCGAGGCTGAGGACCTCGACGGGCGTGTGCATGTACCGGTTCGGCACGCTGACGAGGGCCGTGGCGACGCCGGCCCGGCTGATCTGGATGGCGTTGGCGTCGGTGCCGGTGGCGCCCGGCGCGGCCTGGAACTGGTGGGGAATCTTCCGGGCCTTGGCGGTCTTCTCCAGCCCGTCGGCGACCCGGGGGTTGATGTTCGGCCCGCGGCAGAGGATGGGGCCGCCGCCGATCCGCACGTCGCTGAGCTTGCGTTTGTCCTTATCGGCGCCGGCGTAGTCGGAGGCGAAGCCGACGTCGACCGCCAGGCCCACGTGCGGGTCGAGGCCGAACGCGCTCGTCCGCGCCCCGCGCAGGCCCACTTCCTCCTGCACCGTGCTGACCGACCACACGGCCACCCGCGGCCGCCGCTTCGCCAGGGCCACCAGCGTCTCGGTCACCACGAACGCCCCGATGCGGTCGTCGAACCCGCGCGAGACCACCCGGTTGTTCAGCAGGTGCTTGAGCTCGACGTCGATCGTCGCGGTGTCGGTGACGCGGACGTGCCGGCGGGCCTCGTCGCCGCTCGTGGCGCCAATGTCAATGCACATGTCTTCAATCTTGAGCTGGGCCTTGCGCTCCTCCTCGGTCAGCAGGTGGATCGGCTTGCGGCCGATGACGCCCAGGACGGGGCCCTTGGCGCCGTGGACCACCACCCGCTGCCCGGCCAGGATCGTGGGATCGAACCCGCCGATCGTCTGGAAGAAGAGGAAGCCGTTCTCGTCGACGTGCGAGACCATGAGGCCGATCTCGTCGACGTGCCCCGCCAGCATGACCCGAAGGGCGGCCGTGGTGTTCACCCCCGCCAGCACGTTGCCGTGCACGTCGGTTCGCACCTCGTCGCAGCGGCCCGCCAGGCGCTGCCGGACCACCTCCTGGGCCTCCTCCTCGAAGCCCGAGGGGCACCACGCGGCCATCAGCTTCTCGAGAAACTCCAGTCGGTCTTTCTGCATGTTGCGCTCCTGGCCAGGTCCCGTTGACGTCGCCGCCACCCGCCTCTCACCGGATGATACCCCGCCGGCGCCCCTCATGCAAGCACGCCGGACGTCTTCCCGCGCCTGCCGCGAAAATGATTTGACCGACCCACCGCATTCAATAGACTGGACCCGCTTTTCACAGGCAGGGCGCGGTACGCAACGTGATGCGCGGCGGGTCGGGGTACGTCTTTAGCGTGGGTGGCACGGTCACGCGCTGTTGCGTGACCGTGCTTGCTCCCCCACGTGACCATGCACGGCCACGCAACGGCGCGTGGCCGTGCCACCCGGCAATCGGGTATGAAGCTAAACACATACGGGTCGGGAGACCCGCCGCGCGAGGTGCTCAAGGAGACTGCCATGGCGAAGGCGAAGGAAGCCATTCCGGCGAAGATGAAGGGCATCATCCTGCCCGGCAATAGCACCGTCGAGATCCGCGAGTTCCCGGTGCCCAAGCCCGGGCCGGGGCAGGTGCTCATCCGGACCAAGGCGTCCTCGATCTGCGGCAGCGACATCCGCGCCATCTACCGCCAGCACACCGGCAAGGGGCCGGAGGGGTACCAGGCGGGCATGATCGCCGGCCACGAGCCGTGCGGCCAGATCGTCAAGGTCGGCCCGAACTGCCATCGCTACAAGGCCGGCGACCGCGTGGTCCTCTACCACATCTCCGGCTGCGGCTGCTGCGACGACTGCAAGCACGGCTATATGATCTCGTGCACGAGTTCCTTCCGGGCGGCCTACGGCTGGCAGCGCAACGGCGGCCACGCCCCGTACATCCTCGCCGAAGAGAACACGTGCGTCCAGCTTCCCGACAGCCTGACGTACACCGACGGCGCCCTGTGCGCGTGCGGGTTCGGCACCTCGTACGAGGCCCTGCGGCGGATCGGCGTGAGCGGGCAGGACCGGCTCCTCGTGACGGGCCTCGGGCCGGTGGGCCTGGCGGCGGCGATGCTCGGCCGGGCGCTCGGCGCCACGATGATCGTTGGCACCGACGTGGCCGAGAGCCGCCTGAAGCTCGCCAAGGACCTCAAGCTGGTCGATCACGCCCTCAAGGCCGACGACAAGGCCCTCGCGAAGATCAAGGACCTGACGCAAGGCAAAGGCTGCGAGGCCGGCTTCGACGCCTCCGGCGCGCCGGCCGGGCGGCTGCTGGCCCTCCAGGGCACGCGGCAGTGGGGGCGGTGCGTGTTCGTCGGCGAGGGCAGCAAGGTGGAGTTCGACGTGTCGCCGCTCCTCATTCACCCGCAGATCACGCTGTACGGCTCGTGGGTCACGTCGCTGAAGCACCTGGAGGAACTTGTCGAGCGGCTGGACCGCTGGGGCCTGCATCCCGAGATCACCTGCACGCACCGGCTGCCGCTCGAGAAGGCCGCCGAGGCGTACGACCTGGCCGACAAGGGCCAGGTGGGCAAGGTGGCGATCTGCTTCGACGAGGAATTGAAGTAGCCGCGGCTTGCGCCCACGTTTAGCCGGCCTCAATCGTTTAGTCGTCGCCAATCGTTTAGCCGCCGCCGGCACGGCGGCGAACAATATTGATCGCGGCCGTACCGGCGGCGGCTAAACGATGATCGTCGCCGTGCCGGCGACGGCTGAACACGGCGCGGGCATACCGGCGGCAGCTACACGCCGCGCGGCGGGAGGGGCTGCACGAAGCCCCACTGTTGGGGCGCAAGCCCCGCCGCGGGCGGGTTGGCTTCGACGTAGGCCACGGCCGCGTGGATGGCCTCCTCGTCGTCAAGGAAGACCTTCCATCCGCCCCGCGTCCAGGGCGTTTCGCTGAGACCCAGGGCCGAGGTTGCCCGGCCTTTCACCTGGTTAATGATGTATTCGATTCGATACTTCGAGCGGAGGACCACCAGGTGGACGTGGTCGTTCATGATCGCGCAGGAATAAGCGGTGATCCCCAAGCGGCCCACATCGCGGCCCAAGGCCTCGCCGACCAATGGCCGTGTTGTATCGTTGAGGAAGTACGGCGCACGGCTCAGCGTTGGAACGGTTGCCGTTCGGAATCGCCGGAGTGTGCGGGCGTCCGGTTGGGGGTTCTGTCGGCCATACTGGATGCCGCCAAGGGCGGCCAGTTCGGCATTGTAGATAGCCTTCGAGAATGATCCGCGCGGGTCGTTCGGGAGCCACGTGCTGTAGGTTGTGAAGATGGCGTGATAGGCGATAACCATACTCCCCCCTTCGCCGTCGCCGTGCCGGCGACGGCTAAACGATAACGGCCCGCGCCTACCTCCGCGCGCGGGCCAGTTTCGTCGTGTTCTCGCCGCCGTTCAAGAGGTACACGAGCGGCACGGGGCGGTCCACCCCCTCGATGAACGCCGGGCGGGCCTGCCACGGCGTCACCGAGAGCACACCTGCCAGGTCCATCCAGTGCTGGAGCCTCGCGGGCGCGAGGTTCCAGATCATGTGGAAGTGGTTGGCCGGGGCGTACTGCTTGTACTCGGCCATCGTGGCGTACTTCGGCACGACCCACGTGTGCGGCCACGTGACGTTGGAGGTGTTGGCCACGGCGGCGGCCAGCGCGTCGGGCAGGTCCACGGTCTGGGCTTCGTCCCAGATGAGGCTGAACGCGCCCGCCGGTTCGCTGTAGGCCATGCGGCCGGCGATCCCGGAGATGCCGCCGGGCGAGATGAAGGTGACGCTGTTGCCGCCGCCGGGGAAGTAGTAGAGTTCCGCGCCCGGCATGCGGACCCGCTTCATGATCTCGTCGACCGGCTCGCCCGGCTTGCCGGCCCAGTCGAGGCCGGCCGAGCCGGAGTTGTCGCCGTCGACGATGCCGCGCGCGGCCCACAGGTCCTGCGACGTGAACTTGACGCCCAGCGATTTGGCGAGGGCCTGGATTTCCCACGGCTCCCACACTTTGCGGAAGTCCATGAAGAGCGGCGGGCTGCCGCCCGAGAGCCACGTCGTGAAGAGCATCGTCAGCAGGCCCTGCACGTCGGCCTCGGTGGCGAAGGGCACGGGGGGCTTGGCGCCGCGGTGGTCGAAGGTGGAGTTGAAGAGCGACTCCGCGGCGTCGCAGATCGGCAGCGGGATGCCGCGGCGGTCGCTCCCCCACTCCAGTTGGTTCATGAAGCCGCCGCCGACGGCGTCGAGGTCGGCCAGAAGGTTCCGCATGATCAGGTACATGGCCAGCCCCTGGTCGAACTTCTCGCTGCCGCCGGGCTGGCTGAGGTCGAGGCGGTCGCCCAGGTGCTGGTCGACCCAGGCCCGCAGGCGCTTGAGCTCCCGGGCGTCGTACGCCTTCTTGGCGAGCATGTCGGCCAGGAGTTTCATGTCGAGACGTGTTATCTCTATGCCGAACGTCCGGCGCGTCGGCAGGAGGTGCGCGAGGGCCGTCTCCATGCCCATCGAGTCGTGGCCGAAGACGACGACCCGCCGGCCCTTGAGGCCCACGTACGTCAGGGCCGCGTAGCACCAGTCGACGAGGGCCTTGGCGGTGCCCGGCGTCATCTCGGGCTTCAGGCCGGTGTCGGGCCACGTGCCGACGTTGAGGGCCGCCAGGCGCCCCATCTGGGCCAGCGCCCCGTTGAGGGCATGGGCGTACACCACGCCGGGCTTCGGCCCCGAGTTGCCGCAGGTGATGTTGAGCGGCGTGTCGGCGGGGAACTGGCCGAGCAGGCTGATAACGGTCAGTTGCGGGAAGGCCCAGGTGTCCGGGGCGCAGACCAGGGCATCGACGCCGGCGGCGCGGAATTGCCGGGCCACGAGGTCGGCCTGCTTTTCGCCATCGACGAGCACGGGCGTCCAGACGACTTGGACGGCCTTGCCGTCGGGCATCCGCACGTTCCGGGCGACCGCGTCGGCCACCATGCCGACGATGTTGGCGGCCCGCTGGCGCGACTCCTTGTCGATCCGCGGGTCTCCGGTTGCGAACACGCCGAAGGTCACCGCCCCGCGTTTCGCCGCCACGTCTTCCGTCAGCCTCTTTGCCTTGGCCACGAGGAATCTCCTTGTTCTTGGCTTGTGGAGGAAACTCTAGGATGCGCCGGAAAGCGGCGGAATTCAAGCGAAACCGGCGTGGCCCTTCTATGCTGTCACCCCGAGCGAGCGAAGCGAGTCGAGGGGTCTCGTCGTGGGAAAGCACGAACGGCAGCGACCACAGCGAGATTCCTCGACTCGCTGCGCTCGCTCGGAATGACAACAGTAAACAGTGCCAAGTTCCCCGCGCTAAGGCACGGCCGCCGGCGCGGCCACCAGTTCGCCGCGCAGTTGGGCGGCCTGCTCGGTCGGGGCGTAGGTGCCGTAGAAGGGCGCGTTCGAGTCGAGCCAGACGTAGAGGCGCAGCCGGTCCTCGTCGGAGAGTTTCAGCGCGGCGGCATGCGTGGCGTCGTCGAGCACTTTCGTCAGGCGGCTCTCATCGGCGCCCATGTGCCCCGGCTGCGTGACGGCCTGGGCAATGCTCGCGCCGCCCCACTCGTACCACCGCAGGAACGGTTTGAGGCTCTCGTACGAGCGGGTGAAGGTTCCCGCCGGCGCGCCCGTCAGCACCAGGGGGCTCTTGTCTTTCCCCTCGGAGCCATCGTGGCACCGCACGCAGTTCTTGTCGAGGACGGGCTGGACCAGCCGCGGATAGCTGAACGGCCGCGAGCCGTCGGGCCCCGGCTGAATGGCCGACGGCGCCCGCGCCGTGGCCAGCGTCGGCCGCGTGGCCGGCGCCGCCGACCGCTCGTGGCATCCGATGCAGCCGCGCCGCTCGCCCGGCTGGAGATAGGTGACGCTTCGCATGCTCTGGACCGCGCGGCCGCCGGAGTCCACCGCCTGGAAGTAGAGGGGCTTGCAGGCCGGGGCGCGGAAGTACGCCGATCCGTCTGCCTCCACCGGCACCGTGCCCACCAGGAGCCGCGCGCCCTCGGCATTGGCGTGGCCGATGCGCGGCTGGTTGACCGTGGGCGTGGTCTTCGGCAGCACCTCGTAGATGCGGAGGCTGCGGATCGTGCGGCCCTCGGGCAGCGGGAAGTGGCTTTGCCGCACGTCCGTCAGGACGAACTCGCCCTCGTCGCCCAGCGCGGGGTTGCGCGTGGGCGTGATCGTCGGCGGCACGGGACGGGGCGCCAGCAGGATCGGGTACATGCACGCGATCCGGTCGTCGCGGTACAGCAGCTCGAGGTTCCCGAACCGGTCGAGGTAGTAGA
>Ga0315286_10008443_pt1 | contig 10136 bp, 7 predicted proteins | sample YL17G10_0_MG_FD_205038 | JGI IMG/M metagenome (GOLD analysis project Ga0315286, IMG submission 205038) | Sediment microbial communities from Yellowstone Lake, YNP, Wyoming, USA - YL17G10_0 | ecosystem: Environmental > Aquatic > Freshwater > Lake > Sediment | place: USA: Wyoming | collected...
CGGTGGCGTGGAGGAGGGACTCTGCGGCCTGCCCGCGGAGCCACTGGACGATGGCGATCCGGTGAAATCCGAAGACCATGAACGAGTAGTGGGTGTAGCGGACGACGCCGGCCAGCTCCGCCTCGAGGATCCGGTTCAGCTGCCGGACGACGGCGGGCGTGTCGTATTGATCGCGAGCCATGCTGGTGCTCCTCCGCGCGCATGATATCGGGGGACGCCGGGCCCCCCGCCTATAATCCGCGCGCTCCGCGCCGCCCGGCGCGCCAAGGAGTGAACGTGACCGCTCCCGCCTACGATCTCGTCGTCATCGGCTCCGGACCCGGCGGCTACGTGGCCGCCATCCGCGCGGCCCAGCTCGGCCTCAGGACCGCCATCGTCGAGAAGGACGCGAAGGTCCCCGGCGTCGGGCTCGGCGGCTCCTGCCTCCACCGCGGATGCATCCCGACGAAGGCGATGCTCAAGTCCGCGACCCTCTTCGACGAGGCGAGACGCGCGGCCGAGTTCGGCGTCGTGACCTCCGGCGTCGAGCTGGACTTCCCCCGCGTGGCGAGGTTCCGGGACAAGGTCGTCCTCAAAGGGGCCCGGGGCGTCGAGTACCTGATGAAGAAGAACCGGATCGACGTCCACGCGGGCTTCGGGCGGATCGCCGGCCCCGGCCGGGTCGCCGTCGCGGGCGGCGCGGACGGGGGCGAGACGGCGCTCGAGACGAAGAACATTCTCATCGCGACCGGCTCCGTGCCACGCGACCTCCCCTTCCTCAAGGCGGACGGCGTCTCGATCCTGAACTCGGACCACATTCTCAAGTCGAACTCGGTTCCGGCGTCGCTCCTCGTCATCGGGTCCGGCGCCGTCGGGTCGGAGTTCGCCTCGTGCTTCGCGCGCTACGGGACGAAGACCGTCCTCGTCGAGGTGCTGCCCCGGCTCCTCCCGGTCGAGGACGAGGAGATCTCGAAGGAAATCGAGAAGTCGTTCCGGAAAAAGGGCATCGCCTGCCACGTCAAAACCGCCGTCGAGGCCGTCACGCGGAACCCCGAAGGCACCGTGACCGTCGCCGCGACCGGCCCCGCCGGCGAGTCGCTCTCGTGGACGGTCGAGAAGGTCCTCCTCGCCGTCGGGCGGCGTCCCCTGACGGAGGGACTCGGCCTCGAGACGGCGGGCGTCGCGACCGAGAGGGGTTACGTCGTCGTGGACGCCTTCCAGCGGACGAACGTCCCGGGCGTCTGGGCGATCGGCGACGTCACGCCGACGATCTGGCTCGCCCACGTCGCCTCGGCCGAGGGGATCGTGGCGGCCGAAGCGATCGCCGGCGTGCCGACCCGCCCGATCAACCGCGACCAGGTCCCCGGCTGCACGTACACCGACCCGGAGATCGCCTCGATCGGATTGACAGAGTCGAAAGCCCGCGAGCGCGGCCACGACGTCGCCGTCGGGAAATTCGGGTTCCAGGTCCTGGCCAAGAGCGCGATGGAGCACACGAACGAGGGGTTCGTGAAGATCGTCTCCGAGAAGAAGTACGACGAGATCCTCGGGGTCCACATCGTCGGCCCGCACGCGACCGAGCTGATCGGCCAGGCGGCCGCCTTCCTCCGCTGCGAAGCGACGACGGAGGAGATGATCCGGACGATCCACGCCCACCCGACACTGTCCGAGGCGCTGCACGAAGCGGCGGAGGCGGTCCACGGCCAGAACATCCACGGGTAAGCCCGGGAGTCGGGAAATCGGGGAGTTTCCCCGGCGCGGATTCGCCCGTTTCCCGGCCGGTCAGACGGCTGCGCGAACCGGGAGCACGACAGACGGAACGCCCGAGACCTGAAGGCGCCGCTGGATGGAGAGGGCCGTCTCGTTGTGCAGGAGGGCGTCGTACCATTTCGGCTTCCGGAACACGAGCTTTCCGGAGAAGACGACCGACCTCGGGAACTCCCGAGCGAGCTCCGCGCAAATTCCGACGACCTTCTCCACGGCCTCGGTGTCCACCGCCATCCGGTAGGCGGCGTTCAAGCCGTGGGCGCGCGCCCAGGCGACGTACCTCTCGAGGCTCCCGCGCGTGGCCGCCTCCAGCCGTCCGATCTCATCGCTCCCCTTGAAGCTCCCGGAGTCGACGACCGCGACCGAGACGAAGACGATGTTCTTGTAGTACTTCGGAAAGAGGCTGTGGATACTGAGCACCTGGTGCAGGCCGTAGCCGGAGAACCGGTCCACCGTCAGGATCGCTGTCGGCAGCTTCCTGTCCAACTCGCAAACCCCCTCCCGCGTCCCGGCGGCCGGCGCGACCGGGACGAGGACGTCGTCGAGCCGCTTCAGGTCCCGTTTCACACGGTTGTAATGGGCGCGAATGAGGAAGCAGAGCCCGATCACCGCGCTCGTCACGAGCGTCGTCATCCATCCCCCCTCCGCGAACTTCTCGTAGAGGGTGACTGCGAGGATCGTCACGCAGAGGACGAATCCTGTCCCCTGGATCGCGAACTGGCCCTTCCACCGCGGCTCCCGTCCCCGCTGGGCGATCCAGTGCCGGGCCATCCCGAGCTCGGTCAGCGAGAACGTGAGGAAGACGTTGATCGAATACATGACGACGAGCGTCGTGATGTTTCCGCGGGTGTAGAGAAGGGCCGCGACGGCGGCGAGACCCATCACCAGGACGCCGTTCTGCGTGACAAGCCGGTCCGAGAGCTGCGCGAAGCGGTGGGGCATCCACGAGTCGACCGCCATGTTTCCGAGGACCCGCGGGCCGTCGAGAAAGCCGGTCTGCGCCGCGACGAAGAGAAGCGCGGCCTCCGAGACCAGAAGCGTCAGGACGAGCGCGCTCCCCACCGCCACTCCTCCGGGATGCCACCCGCCGAAGAGCGCGTCGAAGAGGACGAAATTCATCGTCTTACCCGTCTGGGGACGGGCACCGACGAGGAGGTAGCCGAACAGGATGCCTCCCGCCGTGAAGGCTAGCGAAGCCGCCATCAGGAACATCGTCCTCTTGCCGGTCTTCACACGGGGCTCCCGGAGCATCGTGATTCCGTTGGAGACCGCCTCGATGCCCGTGTAGGTTCCCCCGCCCATCGAGTACGCCCTGAGGAGGACGAACGCGAGCGGCCAGAAGCCCATCGTCGACCGTGTCTCCGCGAGATCGCGCGCGGCCCCGGAAAAGACCGCGGGGAGCGTCCCGGCGTGCGATGCGAAGACATAGGCGATAGCCAGCACGTGGGACACGCCGAAGACGAGGAAGATCGGCACGAGGAGCGTGACGGATTCCTTCACGCCCCGGAGGTTCAGGGCGACGAGGAGGAGCAGGACGAGAATCTCCGCGCCCAGCTTGTAGCGGCCGAGGTCGGCAGGAAGAAGGTTCCAGATCTGGTCGCATCCGGACGCCACGGAGACCGTGATCGTCAGTACGTAGTCGACGAGGAGCGCGCACCCCGAGACGACGCCGGCTTTCTCCCCGAGGAGCTTTGTGGCCACGAGGTACCCGCCGCCGCCGCCCGGAAAGTGCTCGATGAGGTTGGAGTAGGCGGTGGAAATGACGGCGATCGTCACGGCCGTCATCGCCACGAGGACGATGGCGAGGGCATGGTGGCTGCCGAGGGCGCGGAACGCCTCGTCCGGGCCGTACGCCGAGGAGGAGAGCCCGTCGGCCCCGAGGCCGACCCACGCGAGGAACGCGACGAGGGAGAGGCGGTGGAATACGCCGGGGTCGGTGACGTCCCGAGGCTTTCCGAGGAGGATCCGTCGGAACCGGTTGGAGTCGGCCAATGTTCGTCGCGGCGTCGGTCGCCGCGCACCCGAGAATCTACCTGCGGCCGGGCGTGAAGCGCGCCGTCTTTAGGAACTCTTTAGACCTTTTTCCGGACTTCTTCCCCGCGCGGGCGCCAAGGTATCCCCGTGAGCGCAAACCCACGGAACCGCCAGCCGTCGACCGCCACGAGACTCGGCTTCGTCGCGCTTTCCATCCTCTCCCTGGCGGCCGCCATCGGGCTGGCCGTCTCCGTGGAAGGGCCTTTCCGGGTTCTCCTGGGATCGCTGGGCTTCGCCACTTATGTCGTCCTCTTCGCGCGGGCCCTCGACGGACCCGAGATGCGCCGATTTTTCACATAGGTTATTCGTCTCCGGCGCACGCAGGGCAGCCTTCGCCGTCTCCTCCAACCGACAACGGACTATCCCGCGTCCGGAAGAACGTGCCATCCTTCACCAGGCACGACGCCTCGAAAAATGATCCGGACGCGCAGGAATCTGACCCTCCCGGAGCCACCCCACGAGGCCGCGGAGGCGGTCCACGGCCAGAACGTCGCGGAGTAGCCTCGGGCGGCGGGCGGCTGATGCCGCTCTCGCTCTCGCGGCGGTCGCGGCGGCCGCGGCCCTGGGGCGAGCCGTCGAGACGAACGCGACGACCGCGGGCTTCGTCTTCCTGATTGCCGTCCTCGGCGCGGCGGTGGCGCGGGGCCTCCTGGCCGGCACCATCGCCTCCCTCGCCGCGGCCCTCGCCTTCAACTTCTTCTTCCTTCCGCCGATCGGGACCTTCACGATCGCGCACCCCTCGAACTGGGTGGCCCTCGGCGCCTTTCTCGTCGCCTCGACCATCACGAGCCGTCTCGTCGCCCGGGCGCGACAGCGCGCCGCCGAGGCGGATGCCCGGCGCGCCGAGGTCGAGGCCCTCTACGACCTCTCCATCGATCTCTTCGCCGCGACGAATCGCGTCGGGGCGCTCGGCGTGGCGGCCGGCCGGGCGCTCCGGACGATCGGGGCCGCGGGCGGAGGGCTCGTCCTTTTTCGGGACGGGCCGGGCCAGGCCGACGTCGTCTTCGATCTGGCCGGAAGCCTCGCACCCGATGACACCGTGATCGAGACCGTGGGGCGCCGCGGCGAGACGGCGGAGGTACCCGCGGCGGACGGAGCACGCGACGTCTACCTTCCCTTGGCCGTCGGCGGAAAGCCGACGGGGGTCCTCGTCGCTCGCGGCACGCACGCGGAAAAGGCGGCGCTCGAATCAGTCGGGCGGCTCGTCGCACTCGCTGTGGAGCGGGACCGCTTCCTTCGCGAGCGGACCGCCATGGAGGCCCTCCGGGAAAGCGAGTCGTTGAAGACGTCCCTCCTCCGGGCCGTCTCGCACGACCTCCGGACGCCGATGACGGCGATCCGGATGGGACTCGAACGGCTGGGGCGAGGCGGCGGGAAGGAGATATTCGACGAAGTCACGAGAGAGACGGAGCGGCTCTCGAGGCGGATCGACAACCTCCTCGCGAAGGCCCGTCTCGACGCCGGTGCCTACGTGCCCCACCCGGAGCCTTCTCCAGCCGCCGACCTCTTCCGCGCGGCCCGGGAGGCGCTCCCCTTCGTCCTCGCGGGTCGCGAGGTGGAGGTGTCAGTCCCCTTCGAGACGCCCGACGTCTGGGCCGACCCGGCGCTCGCCGTCGAGATTTTGACGAATCTCCTCGAGAACGCCGTCCGCGCGGCACCACTGGGCACGACCCTCTCGCTCGCGGCCGCGCCGAGCCCGCTCGACCCTTCGCGGGTCCGCCTCGAGATCCTCGACCGCGGTCCCGGCGTCCCGCGCGAGATGCGGACCGGCGCCGTCTCACCGGCCGGCGAGACGGCGCGAGCTGGTCTCGGCCTCGAGATCTGCCGCTCGCTCGCGCACGCCCTCGGCGGCCATGTCGTCATCCTCGACCGCCCCGGCGGCGGCACGATAGCCCGGCTCGAGCTTCCGGCCGCGCCGCAGGGAGAGGCGCCATGACCCGCCCGCCCGCGGCGCCCCGGATCCTCGTCGTCGACGACGACGCGGCCATCAGGCGGGCGCTGCTCGCGGAACTGACCGCGGCCGGGTACGAAGTCCTCGAGGCCGGCGATGGCGCCGAGGGCTTCCGGACGTTCGTCGAGGCCGAGCCCGAGCTGGTCCTGACGGACCTCGCGATGCCGGTGGCGGACGGATTCGACCTGGTCCGTCGCGTCCGTGAGCAGGGAGAGACGCCGGTCATCGTCCTTTCGGTCCGGGGAGGAGATGCCGACAAGATCCGCGCCCTCGACCTCGGCGCGGACGACTACGTCGTCAAGCCTTTCTCGGTCGCGGAGCTGCTCGCGCGCGTCCGCGCGCAACTCCGGCGCTCCACGCACGAGGGGCCCGCGAGCGTCCTCAGCTTTCCGGGCCTTTCGTTCGACCGCGACCGGCGGCAGGTTCTCGTCGAGGGGCACGAGGTACGGCTCACACCGACGGAGCTCGCGATCCTTGAGCTCCTCGCCCAGCAGGCGGGCAAGCCCGTCACGATTCGGCAGATCATCGGCCGTGTCTGGCAGGGCGCCCCCGGAACGTCGCCGGACACCGTCCGCGTCCACGTCGGATCGCTCCGCAAGAAGCTCGAGCCCGACCCGGCGCGGCCGCGTTTCATCGTGACGGAACCGTGGGTCGGCTACCGGTTCGTGGCCGAACCCCTGGGCTGAGACCGGCCCGCCGGGCTTCCTTTCGGAACTTTTTAGGACTCCTTCCGGACTTCTTCGCCGATCAGCACCCACCTTGTGGAGCGCGGGCCCCAGCGCCCTCCCTTCCGCGTGCAGCCACCGAAAGGACCCCGATGCTTGACGCTCTTTTTCTCCTAGCTACCGCCTTGCTCGTCGCGGCCTCGCTCTGGTACGCGAAGTGCTGCGACGAGCTGTGAGGGCCGCCATGACCTTCGAAGGCGCTCTCGGTCTCGTCCTCGCGGTCGCCGCGCTGGCCTACCTCCTCTACGCCCTTCTGAAGCCGGAAAAGCTCTGAGGCCCCGATGAACGACGTCCTCCTCAAGACCGGCCTTTACTTTCTCCTGATCCTCGCCGTCACGAAGCCGCTCGGGATCTACATGAAGCGCGTCTTCGCCGGCGAGCGGACGTTCCTCGACCCCGTCCTTATTCCGGTCGAGAAGCTCCTCTACCGCCTCGGCGGCGTCGGTTCCCTCAAGGACCAGACCTGGCTGAAGTACGGCGGGGCGATGCTGATCTTCAACGTGGTCGGCCTCGTCGTCGTCTACGCGATGCAGCGGCTGCAGCAGTTCCTCCCGTTCAACCCCGACAAGCTCCCCGCCGTGCCGCCCGCCCTCGCCTGGAGCACGGCCGTCTCGTTCACCACGAACACGAACTGGCAGGCCTACACCGGCGAGACGACGATGTCCCACCTGACGCAGATGGCCGGCCTGACAATCCACAACTTCGTCTCGGCGGCGACCGGGATCGCTCTCGCCATCGCCATCGTCCGCGGGATCGCCCGGACCGAGTCGAAGGGGATCGGCAACTTCTGGCAGGACCTCGTCCGGTCGACACTCTGGGTACTGCTTCCCGTCAGTTTCGTCTCCGCGATCGTCCTGATGTCCCAGGGCGCGATCCAGAACTTCCAGCCGACCCGGGAGGTCACGACGCTCGAAGGCTCGGTCCAGAAGATTCCGGGCGGCCCGGTTGCCTCGCAGGAGGCGATCAAGGAGCTCGGGACGAACGGCGGCGGCTTCTTCAACGCCAACTCCGCCCACCCTTACGAAAACCCGACGCCGGCGACCAACCTCCTCGAGATGTTCCTGATCTTCGCGATCCCCGCCGGTCTCACCTACACGCTGGGCTCGATGACGGGGAAGCAGCGCCACGGCTGGGCCGTCTTCTCGGCCATGGCGATCCTCTTTCTCGGCGCCGCCTTCGTCGCCGGGTGGGCCGAGGTCCGGGGCAACCCGATCCACCACGCCCTCGGCGTTACCGCGGCGCCAGGGAACATGGAAGGGAAGGAAGTCCGGTTCGGCCCGGGAGACTCCGCCCTCTTCGCGACAATTACGACGGACGCCTCGTGCGGGGCCGTGAATGCCATGCACGACTCCTTCACGCCGCTCGGCGGCCTCGTCCCGCTGGTCAACATCCAGCTCGGGGAAATCGTCTTCGGCGGGGTCGGCGCCGGGCTCTACGGGATGATCCTCTTCGTCGTCCTCTCGGTCTTCATCGCCGGCCTCATGGTCGGGCGGACACCGGAGTACCTCGGCAAGCGGATCGAGGCGCACGACGTCAAGCTCGCCATGCTCGCGGTCCTGATCCTGACGTTTTCGATCCTCGTCGGGAGCGCGGCGGGCGTCGCGACGAAGGCCGGGCTCGCGGGTTTGAACAACGCCGGCCCCCATGGTCTCTCCGAGATCCTCTACGCCTACACGAGCGCGACCGGGAACAACGGCAGCGCCTTCGCCGGCCTGAATGCGAACAGCGACTTCTACAACGTGACACTCGCTGTCGCGATGTTCCTCGGCCGGTTCTGGATGATCCTGCCTCTTCTCGGCATTGCCGGCTCTCTGGCCGCCAAGAAGAAGGTCGCCGAATCGGCCGGCACCTTCCCGGTCGACGGACCGGTCTTCGTCTTCCTCCTCGTCAGCGTCATCCTGATCGTCGGCGCCCTCACCTTCTTCCCCGCGCTCTCGCTCGGACCGATCGTCGAGCACCTCCTGATGGGCGAAGGGTCGCTCTTCTGATCGAAAGCCATGAAGAAAACAGAGAAGCTCTCCCTCTTCGACCGCGCGATCCTCTCCCGCGCCGCGGTGGACGCCTTCGCGAAGCTCCACCCGCGGCGGATGATCGGAAACCCGGTCATGTTCATCGTCGAGGTGGGCGCCGTCGCGACCTCCCTCTTCCTCCTGCCCGGCCTCGCGCCGAAGGGGCTCTTCGGCTTCCAGCTACAGATCGTCTTCTGGCTCTGGGCGACGGTCCTCTTCGCGAATTTCGCCGAGGCCGTGGCCGAAGGGCGGGGCAAGGCCCAGGCCGACGCCCTCCGCCGCGCCAAGACCGACGCCGTGGCCCGGCGGCTCCTCGGAAACGGCGCGTCGGCAAAGGAAGAGCGGATCCCTGCCTCGAGCCTCCGCAAGGGAGACCGCGTCGTCGTCGAGGCGAACGAACTCATACCGGGAGACGGAACGGTCGTCGAGGGGATCGCCTCGGTCAATGAGTCGGCCATCACGGGCGAGTCCGCCCCTGTCATCCGCGAGGCCGGCGGCGACCGGTCGGCGGTGACGGGCGGCACGACCGTCCTTTCCGACCGGATCGTCGTCGAGATCACGTCCGAGCAGGGCCAGACCTTCCTCGACCGGATGATCCGTCTCGTCGAAGGGGCCGAGCGCCAGAAGACCCCGAACGAGATCGCCCTCGACATCCTCCTCGCCGGCCTGACGATCGTCTTTCTCTTCGCGACGGTGACCCTCCGCCCCTTCGCGGTCTACTCGGGGGGGAACGTCTCCGTCACCGTCCTCATCGCCCTCCTCGTCTGCCTCATCCCGACGACGATCGGCGGCCTCCTGTCGGCGATCGGCATCGCCGGGATGGACCGCGTCCTGACGCACAACATCCTGGCGATGTCGGGGCGCGCCGTCGAGGCCGCCGGCGACGTCAACGTCCTCCTGCTCGACAAGACCGGGACGATCACCCTCGGAAACCGCGAGGCGACGATGCTCCTCGCGGCCCCGCGGGTCGAGGAGCACGAGCTGGCCGCCATCGCGCAGCTCTCGTCCCTCGCCGACGAGACCCCCGAAGGGCGGTCGATCGTGGTCCTGGCGAAGGAAAAGTACGGCCTTCGCGGCCGCCACCTGCGCGAACTGAACGCCACCTTCGTCCCCTTCACGGCGAAGACCCGGATGTCGGGCCTCGACTTCGCGGACGGCCGGAAGGTGCGGAAGGGCGCTGCCGACGCCGTCGACGCCTTCGTCCGCTCCCTCGGCGGCTCGCTGCCCGAGGAGGTCCGGCGAGACGTCGCGACGATCGCGGCGGAAGGGGGCACCCCGCTCGTCGTCGCCGACGGGCCGCGTGTCGTTGGGACGATCTACCTCAAGGACATCGTGAAGGGCGGGATGATGGAGCGGTTCGACCGCCTGCGGGCCATGGGGATCCGGACGGTCATGATCACGGGCGACAACCCCCTCACGGCGGCGACGATCGCCCGCGAAGCCGGCGTCGACGACTTCCTCGCCGAGGCCAAGCCGGAGGACAAGCTCGCCCTCATCCGGTCGGAGCAGGCGAAGGGGAACCTCGTGGCGATGACGGGCGACGGGACGAACGACGCCCCCGCCCTCGCGCAGGCCGACGTCGGGATGGCCATGAACACCGGAACGCAGGCGGCCAAGGAAGCCGGCAACATGGTCGACCTCGACTCGAACCCGACGAAGCTGATCGAGGTC
>Ga0315286_10008444_pt1 | contig 10135 bp, 6 predicted proteins | sample YL17G10_0_MG_FD_205038 | JGI IMG/M metagenome (GOLD analysis project Ga0315286, IMG submission 205038) | Sediment microbial communities from Yellowstone Lake, YNP, Wyoming, USA - YL17G10_0 | ecosystem: Environmental > Aquatic > Freshwater > Lake > Sediment | place: USA: Wyoming | collected...
CGCAGTCTGTCAATAACTCACACGAACCATCATGGCAGTTTTTTATTTCATCATCACAGCTTGGATGAGAAGTGTATTCGCAAGAATCAATCAAAACCGGCATTTTATAAGTAGTATTGCAGTAAGTTAAATCATAACACGCTCTCGTCTGGAACCCGCAAACATTTTTGCCGAGCGAATTTTCCGCACATCTTTCTGAAATTGTTCTGTAATTCTCTCCGCTTATCTCTCCTTTTTTCAAAGCCTTGTCAACACTTTCGCAAATTTCCCAGTCTTCACATACCCATTTTTCTATGCAACCCCCCCAACCTCCACCGCCTTCCTCGCCCCCAGTATCCCCCCCAACAGGACACGCAACTGATTCAATAGTTAAATTCCATTGAATAGAATCATTTGACAAGCCATCTGTAATCTCTACTTTAATTGTATGCTCCCCTGAAACACCACACCCAAAATTATAAGAGAAATCATCTACCAAACTGTTGCTGTCTGTTTCTTTAAGCGAATTATCAACATACCAGCTTGTATCAGGAATCGTTCCATCTGGGTCATATTTTGTTATATTGAAAAGCAAGCTGTCAGTGCTGTTTATTCCATATACTAAATTAGAAGGATAATAATTGGTGATTGTTGAGTTCCTGTTTTCATTTGTCACTGTTAAGCTGAAATCATTGCAAGTAGTTCTGTTTGTTCCTGTTTGCTTGCAATAATACAAAATATTCTGATGTGGATTTTCTAAAGCCGAGTCTGTAACGCACACAGTTATGCTATGAACTCCAAGAACGCTTGAAGTTGGAGTAAATGTCATGCTTCCATTACTCTCTATACCAAACAATTCGTCTCCGGCAAAACTAATATTAAAAGATAAAGTCTCAGAATCTTGGTTTCCATCTTCTGAATCACTAACTTGCGCTTGCTTGTAAAAACTCGCATTTTCTCCCTGAGTCCATACTTCTGCTGTAGACACTCCTAAATTTAAATTAGGAGCATTGTTTATTTCTATTACTGTTATATTCACATTTGAAGAATCAGAATATTCACCATCATTAACATAAACCACCCTTTCATAGGTTTTATTCCCGTGGTTAGCTCCGCCTGCGTCATCTTTGCTTAAAGTTCCAGAAATAACCTCAAAAGAAGTTAAGTTCTCATCTAGTATCGAACTTCTAAAAACATAAAACGGACGTTTAGGCTGGATGTCAGGAGTAAGTGTGTCTTCATCAACATCTGTCGCATTAAAGTAATAACTTAAATAATTACCTTCGCAAACAAAAACATCTGGTTCTGTATAATCAATTGTTGGTGCAGAGTTAGGAACATAAACAAAAAAAGTAACAGACTCATTTCCAACAAGACCCGCAGATGTATTCGCAAAAACGGTTAATTTGTTTGACCACCTGACTGCGCTGAAAGTTGCGTTGGGGGGAAACGGAATGTTCTCTGCTGAAATTGTTCCGCGTTTTAAATCCTCAAGCGTGTACCACCAGCTTTCAACCTCTGAACTTGCAGAGGTATTTAGTCCAATCAGATATATGTCTCCTGCATTAAAATTATAGCTTTGATTTTCAGGGCTCTCTATACTAACAATTAAACTATCTGTTTCAACATACAGCCTAATGTTTCCTGTAAGGCTCCTTCCGGTAACTCCTAAAAGTTTTTTATATGATGCAAGATAATCTACAACCAAGAGTGTGCTAAATATATTGAAAATAATAAAAAAGCACAATAGCGCTATAATCACCCTTCTTTTTTTCATGCAATACCCAAGGATTTTATGTATAAAAACATTACTCTTTCTTGCTATGACAAATCTTTTGTAGGAATCTATTTGGAATATTTGCATCAATTAATTCTGGTAAATCTATCTGCTGGCAATGCAAGAAATTTGAATTTATGAAGCTGAGAAGCTCGCTCTCTGCATACAGCTTAAAATTGTAAAGAGAGGCTAAGATTTGGTTCAAGGGGGAACTCATTTGTATCAATAAACTCTACACCTTTCTGTATTCAAACTTAATCTTGCCTGAATAGTTGCCAAAATCCATATCTTCGGGGATTTGGAGAGTAACTGGAAGTTTTAAGCTCTCTCCTGTTTGCAAAACAAGACTTGGCTCGGTTGTTATAAAATCCGCAACATTTTCGTCAGCAAAAATATTTATTTTTATTGGAAACCCGTAATTATTTTCTATGTTAACATTTCTGACAGCAGAACCGCCTAAAGTAACTCTCCCAAAATTTAAACTGCTTGAATCTAAATTAACGCCGAGAGTTTCTCCAACCGCAAACTCAACTTTTAAAATATCTGTTTTTAATGGTTTTGAAAACCACATCCAAATAGAAAACAAAAACAAAACCAAAGCAAGAGCCAGCATTAAATAGCTATTTTTTCTTTCCATTTTTGTGTTTTTTCCATAAAATTAAAAAGATAATTATGATAATTACAAAAACAACAGCAACCGATGCTCCGACTAAAGTGTAGAGTTTATAATCTTTTTCTTCTCTGAATTTTAAATTGACAATTTTGCTGGTTGTTTTCCCGTGATAATTCAATACTATTTCTGCCTGGAATTCTTCTTCTTTAATCTCGCTTGTATCAAAAAAGCCAGTTAGCTTGCTCTTTGTCCAGGGGGCAAGGTCTATAGAAGGAGTAAGAAATTCAATGTTATAGCCTTTAATGCTTATGTTAGCAAAAAGATTATTAATAACATCATTCCAAAAACTCTCTGCCTCAATTTCAAATTTATTTATTTTGTTTTTTTCAAATTCCGCGCTGTAATTTGATATTCCAACATACAGCTCTCCAAGCCTGAAAACAGCTTCTCTTTCTATGCTTTCTTTTCCATATCTCACAATTGCAGTAGCATTATAATCCCCTGGCTTATAATTTGTGGTGTCTAACTGGCGCGTTAATTTTTCAGAGCCACTTATCGGGATAATTATATTTTCAAAATCAAGAGTCTCTGTAATCTCTTTGCTGGAATCAGTTATTTCAATTGAAACGCCAACATCTAATTCTTCTTTTCCTTTGTTGTCTATCATAACTGAAAAATCTACTGGCTCTCCAGCATTTGCATTTGAGGCTTCAAAAATAACTTCTGCGTACTTCCCAGGATACGGAACAATAACTTTTATCACTCCTCGCGCATTTCCAACAATACCTATTCCAGCAGTGCCTGAAGGAATTTGCTTGGCGCCGATAAAAATTCGATGCTCTCCTGGTTGTTCTATACTTTCTGGAAGTTTTAAAGTAGCAACAACTTCCCCGCTTCCTTTTAAAGATTCTTTGTTTATTGTTACATATTCTGTTAAAGCTCCTGCAGTATAAACTTCAGATTCTGCTCCCTCATCAAAAATAAACCCAAAACTAAAAGTTCTTTCTAAATTGGGTTCGAAATTAACTGTATAAGACGCCGGGCTGACTCCAACAATAGCATAGACTTCAGAAATCACGATTAGTGCAAATAAAAAAATAAATCCTATTTCAAACCCTTTTTTTATCATCAAAGATAAAGATAAAAATCCTTTTTATAGTTTTCTCTATCTGCTGATTTGTTGATTAATTAATCAAAAACCCATAAGATTCACTAACCTTAAAATTAATGATTATGAAATTTGAAGAGAAGCTACAATTTAGTTTAGTGGAATATTATATTATTACCCTCCAAAATTGAATTGTTTGACAAACTCTCTATATGTTTTCCTTAAAATTAAATAGCAGCAATAGTTGCTGTGAAAGTGTCTGTTAGCTCGCCAATAAGAGAATCAGAGGGAATAACAACCTCAACATCAATTCTTACAACATCTGTTGCATCAGCAGCATATAACGGCCTGCAAACCAAAGTTCCAGGGCTTGTTGTATTAACAACATTCCAATCTCCTTCTGTAACATTATATTCGCAACTTCCGTCTTCTGTATTGTCAGACACATTAAATCTGTAGCTTGGCCCGCCTCCTGCTGTTCCGCTGATAAAAGTAGCAGCTGTTTTTCCAGTAGCTATTTCAAGTGTAACATTTTCATTCCCTAAATTTTCAATAACAAAACCAGCTGTATTGCCTGTCCAATTCCCATTTGTAATATTATTTGCGCCTCCAGCTGTGTTTAAAGTAGCATTATCCACCCCAGGATTAACTCTCCCACTTCCCCAGTTTATTTCATCTGTTGTAAAATTTATGCTCGCTGCAGATTCTACTGTCAGATTAACTGTTCCTGTAGCTAATCCAGTCATCCATCTGCTTCTAAATGAGCTGGCATAATTATAAGTTATCCCCGCCCCAATCACAGAAACAACAACTGCGATTAAAGCAATAATCAACAAAGCATTATCTGTTTTCATTTTACCCCGAATTGCCCTCCACAACTAGCTTAACATTTCCGTCTGTATTTCCATTTACGTTGCTCGGAACTCTAATATCAACTGGCTTGAACTCAAAATCTATAAGCGAGAAATTAAGCAGTGTTGAAACTACAGAAAAAACAATTGCCATTATAAGCAAAACCACAATCACCTTTTGTATATTTTCCATTTCTCTCTTTTTTATTTATCTTATACAAATCGCAGGGATTTATAAATCTTTCTTCCCTAATTTATTGTGCGCTCTTAACTAAATTATTGTTTGTGTCACACTCTTATAATTGGTTTTCCAGCTTTATTTTTCCTTTCTTTTATAAATCTTCTGAAAAATACAAACCATGCAAGATTAACAATTAACAAAATAATAACCAAAACTAAAAGGATGGTTGTTAAATTAATTCCTCTTGGACTTTCTGATCTTATAGCATAACCAACCCCTATAATATCTAAGCTGTCTTCTTTTATTTTTAAAATAAGGTTTTTATCAGTTGATTTTTCTCCATATTTAACCATTAATTTTCCGTCGTATTCTCCAACATCTACTCCAACAGTATCCCAGTACGCAATCAGCTCTTTTTTAGATAATGAAGGAATATTTTCTGTTGCAGATTTAATGTCTGCCATCACTTTTTCTTGCTTGTTATAAACTTGCAGGTTAGCATAAACATTTGTTAGTTCTTGGCTGTACTTATTTTCTACTAGTATCTGTAACTTTGCTATTTCCCCAAGACGAAAATCCCGAACCAAAATGCTCTCAATACTTAATGCCTGAATTCCAATTGTAAATTGTTTTTCAAAGATTTCGCTTTCCCCGTCATAAAATATACTTACCTTAGCTGAATAATCTCCTGCAGGAGCATCTACCAGCCACTTTGCAGAAAGCTCTGTTCTTTCTCCAGCATTAAGTGGACGGAAATCTGTTTCAATAGTGGTTATTTTCTCACTTAACTTATAGATATCAATAACTGCTCGGACCTCCCCGATTCCCAGCTGCCCCCTGCTTATTACAGGAACAATAAATGTTGCAGTAGAATTCTGTTCCGCATCTAAAACTTCCAAATCTGCTTCTATGCATTTGCCTGGGCAAGGAACATAGATATACAACTGCGATACTACCGCAACTGTTGCCCCGATAAATGTTTCTGCTTCAGGATTTTGTGGAATCTCTACAGCAACAATTTCTCCAACATGCAATCCCGGCGCCATTTCTTCAGGAAGTTTTATCATATACTTAAGTTCTTTACTTTCTTCGCTTGGCGAAAACTTTATTGAATCCTGGAATAAACTAATAGAAGCTCCAGAATCGTCTTTTAACATGGATAACAGCGTAACTTCCATATTCTTGTGCTCGTTGTTTAAAACAGAAAATTTAACCTCTTTTTCTAAGCCCGATTCAAACTCTACAGTCGTTCTACCAGGAGTTATTCCTAATGCAGAAGCTCTTGGGGCAATTGATAATAATATCAATAGCACGAATAACATTAAACAAATATATTCAAGCTCAAGGCTATAATTTCTTTTTTGTTTTTTCTTTAAAGCTTTCATTCTTGCCTCCCAATATATTCTCCTTTATTTTCAATTTTTTCAGATTCTTCTGGTTCAAGAATAATATGCCCCACCATAACTCCATTTTCTCCTTCGCTGACATTCAGCTTGACATTACCGATGTTTACTAACTCTTTATCATCAATTTTAAGCCCAACTTCTGATTCAATAGTAAATTTATTCTTCAAACCATTGATATAACTATTAGACGCTTTCCAATAATAAGTTCCAGGAGCAAGGTTGAACTCTTCTGTTTTATTGTTCAATTCCAAATATCTTGGATTTGAAAAATCAGGTGATTCTGAAATAATAATTAGATTTGCATTTCCAGAATTTATTTTAACAAGATTTCCATTAATCTCCACTTTTGCTTTAGGATATAATAAAAACAAAACCGCTCCAACTATCATTAGGAAAATTACCTGCGCGATTATTATTTTTTTATTTGCTTTCATTTTTTCTTTTTTGTTATCTTTAGTCTGCCCCAAAGCCCTCCTCGCTTAAACTTGCTGTGAAAGTTACAATAGATGATTTATTCCCAGCCGGCTCGTCTGATGGAACCGTAATATTAATATCCAAGGAAGCATTATTGCATCCTGTTTGGTATCCTGAAGTGAAATTTAATTTGTTAACTGACTCAGTTGTAGTTGGTGGAGCATTTAGCCAGGCGGTTTGCGTTCCCGCGTCTTCATAACACTCGCCAGATGGCTCTCTGAGTTTATACCTAAATTTGTCACTAGGGAAAGCAGCAGAATCCCATAATGCTGTGAAATTAATTGAAACATTAATTTCTGCATTCCCATCATTTTGCAGGACAATTGCTTCTGGGTCGTCGCCAGTAGTGTCTTTATATTCAGAAAGATTCATAGAGCCAAAATTAATCTCGCTTACTGGCAGGCTTACTGTTATCTCTGAGTTTATTGTTATGTTTCTTTCAGCTGTCCAGCTTCCATATTCTTCAGTGTCATAAGCTCTCACAGTCCAGTTAAGATAATATCCATTATCAACCAAGCATCTAATATACTCAGATGGAATATAGCTGGTGTCGCTTCCAATAGCTGCTTTGTCTTGATAATCATCACACGCGCTTCTTCTTCCTCCGCCAGAGTAATATCCAGAAATATTTATTTCATAAGTCAAGGAATCTGAATCATCATCATCTCCTGTCCATGAAAATTCTGGTGTTCTGTTTGTTGTCTCATTTGCATTTTCAGGAGCAGTTAAATTAACTGCTGGAACAGTATTTAATATTGTTATTGCAGAAGAATTAGCCCAATCACTATACGCAGAACTATCATACAATCTCACCCCGCAACTCCAATTTTCTCCTTTTGTTGTATTTGCAGAATCTAAAGTTGAGATAAGCAAGCTTCCATTTGCATAGCTTTCATTATAATCTAAAGTAAACAAAAGAGAAGATTCATTATACCATTCAACTGTCGCATTTAAAGTATTTCCAGCATCAGGATCTTCAATCACAGCATAACAATTCAAATCTTCTTTTGTTTTATTTCCCAAATCAGTTGAGTTTATTGAAACAGTTGCGTTTGTCGGAGCGGTGTTTGCAACAGTTGAAAAGTAAACCATATCCATTGTATCATTCATATTTCCCGCGGTATCATTGCAAACAAAAGTAACATTATGCTCAATCCCATCTGTCATGCTGTCATTTGTAAAATTAAAGTAAGTTGTGTTAATTTCTGTCATGGTTATATTTTCAGAATCATCTAATGAAAACCCACACCAGCTTCCAGCTTCGCTTAAAGAAACATTAAAGTCAATTGTTGTTACAGTGTAGGTGGTTCCATTTACAGGAGATTCAGCTGTTATGTCAGGTGGTGTATTGTCAAAATTTACACTTATGTTTCTGTCTTCTCCCCCGCCGATATTGTTTGCTTCATCAGTGCAATTTATACTCCATTCATACTCTCTATTAGGTAGATAGATTGTGATGTTGTTTGTTGTATCTGTGAGGACAGAAACATCTGTAATATTAACTTCATAACCTATTATTAAAGAGCAGTTTGTTATGTTCAATTCAGCTTCTGTAACATTATAATAAAAATTAATTGTGTTGTCTGTGTTGTTTAAGGTGTTATTTACAGGCTCTATTAAAGTTACTGTTGGAGCAGTTGTATCAATAAAAAAGGTTACGCTTGAGGAATTTACATCATTTGAACTATCATTCACCCAGATTGTAACATTGTGCTCTCCTGCACTCCAAGTAACACCAGTTATATTAGTACAATCCCCTCCTGTTCCTAACGAAGTATTTACTCCCTCAAAACTATCATTATTATACCAGCAGTCTTCTAAATTAGCATCATTTGTTGTAAAGTTTATTTCTATTCCAGTATCCGAAGTATTTATGTTATTGCTTGGAAAAACAATTTCAATATCCGGAGTAATATCTGGAACCTGCACTTGAGACGAGTTTTTTGTTATTCCATTATCAATTTCGTCAGCTGGTTCAATCTCGCAAATCCAAATATCCCCGAAAGTAGTATTGCCAGAATCTAAAGTCGTGGTTGATGCTCCGGCATTTGTGCTTTCATTCCCAGTCAGATGAGTATAATTAGTGTCAGTTGAATTTGTTCTGTACCAAGTATAATTAAAATATAAATCCTGCTCATCATTATCATCACTTACAGTAAACCCGCAAACCAAATTATCACTTTTTGCAGGCGGGTCTGGGGTTATTACAGGTATTGTGGTGAGAGGAAGTGTGTTTATTGTTAAAGTGTAAGTAGGGGTGTAGTTGCAGTTATTTGCAATATCACAAATAGTCACATTGTAGGTATAATTTATATCAGTCAAATCAGTCCAGTTTATTTCCCTTACAGCTGTTTCATAAGTTGTTTCATTAACTTCAGAAGTGTAATTCCATAGCAAAAACGTTATATTAAACTCATTCGCATCATTAGCAGAAACATTCACATAAATCCATTTCAGAGCATTGCTGGTATTTGCATAATCATTCTGAGTTCCGTCGCCATAATCAATTGTAGGAAAAATAGTATCGATTGTAAATGTAATATCAGTTGAATTCTCATTTCCAGCGCTATCATTAACCCAGATTGTAACATTATGCTCCCCCTCTCCCCACGTAACTGTTGTTATATTTACACAACTTGCAAGAGTTTCATTGCTTCCAAAACTATCATTGTTATACCAGCAAGTCTCTATCCCGACTTCATCACCAACAGTGTAATTAACTTCAACTGCATTATTTGAAATATTTGTGTTATTCTCAGGATACTCTATTTTAATCCAAGGTTGAATAGTATCTATCCTAAATGCAACACTCTCGCTGTCATTTACATTTCCAACAGTATCATTGCACCAGAAGTTCACTGTATAGCTCCCATCAGGAACAGATTCATTTGTATAATTCGCTCCTGTTTCAGTTGCATTTATGCTCATTGTTGTATTGCTCGCATAGCTATCTAGAGTAAGAAAACAAGTGCCAAGGTTCTGGTCAGAAGATAGATTGAATTCTAAAGACGAAGAAGTGTAGTTCATTGCAGTAGGAGATTCTATTGCTATCTTTGGAGCAACTGTATCTATCCTAAATGCAACACTCTCGCTGTCATTTACATTTCCAACAGTATCATTGCACCAGAAGTTCACTGTATAGCTCCCATCAGGAACAGATTCATTTGTATAATTCGCTCCTGTTTCAGTCGCATTTATGCTCATTGTTGTATTGCTCGCGTAGCTATCTAAACTAAACAAGCAGGAGCCAAAGTTCTCATTAGCAGATATGTTAAACTCTAAAGACGAAGAAGTGTAGTTCATTGCAGTAGGAGATTCTATTGCTATGTTCGGGCGGGTTGTATCTATCCTAAATGCAACACTCTCGCTGTCATTTACATTTCCAACAGTATCATTGCACCAGAAGTTCACTGTATAGCTCCCATCAGGAACAGATTCATTTGTATAATTCGCTCCTGTTTCAGTCGCATTTATGCTCATTGTTGTATTGCTCGCATAGCTATCTAAACTAAACAAGCAGGAGCCAAAGTTCTCATTAGCAGATATGTTAAACTCTAAAGACGAAGAAGTGTAGTTCATTGCAGTAGGAGATTCTATTGCTATGTTCGGGCGGGTTGTGTCGCTAGCTATAGTATAACTTTGTGTATTAGATTGATTATAATTTATTGATGTGCCGTTTCCCCAGCTATGCCATAAATAATCATACACTCCCCCAGAAGCAAAGTCATAAGTTGCATTATAAACTC
>Ga0315286_10008445_pt1 | contig 10134 bp, 5 predicted proteins | sample YL17G10_0_MG_FD_205038 | JGI IMG/M metagenome (GOLD analysis project Ga0315286, IMG submission 205038) | Sediment microbial communities from Yellowstone Lake, YNP, Wyoming, USA - YL17G10_0 | ecosystem: Environmental > Aquatic > Freshwater > Lake > Sediment | place: USA: Wyoming | collected...
CGCTGTCGTCAGTCAGACCCGTGACATAGAACTCAGGTTCTTTCCAGGCGCAGACCAAGGCTCTGCTGACTGGGCGTCCTTCCACCCGAACCGACACCGGCAAGTCGTATGCGCCGAGCGGTACGGTCGGGGGGTAGACTACTGTCGGCGCGTGGGGTTCGCCCGACCAGATTTCCATCGCCGGGTCGCCGAGCATCAGGTACATGTAGATGTTGTCAGGATAGGGGCTGGCCGGCCAGTACAGGGCGACATAGGCCGCGATGTTCTGCATGATGCCACCCAAGTCGAAGACCGGATTGCAGTAGTCACGGACGCCAGGGACATTGATGGTCCAGGTGTCGCCCAGGCAGCGGACCGCGGTCGAACACATGCCCCGGTTCGGGTAGGTGTAGCTGGCCTGGGTTGCGGCATAGCAGGCGACCGCGCCGCCCGGGTTCTTGCGCAGCCAGGCCTCGGCCATGCAGACCGATGCATAGATGTTCCCGCAGGATGGAGAAAAGCTGAACACAGCCGGGGTCATCGCGTCGTTGTTCAAGGTACCGATGTCAGCGATATCCCAGTTGTAGCCTTGAAAACCATACCATGCGTCTGCGTCGCCGGGACCGAGATAGCTGAGCGCACCCGCGCCCAGGTCCAGCCGCGCGCGCAGGGAATCATCATTGACGCGCTGAGTCATCAGGGTGTCGAAATCAGGGCGGAACCAGGGCAGGGGCATTGTGTAGATGGCGCGCATCACCTGGCCGGCGGAGCCGGCCGAGTCGGCCAGCAGCAGGAAGCGGTCGGGCCAGGGCGTTTCGTGAGGCGGGTTCTTCATGTAGTGGAGTATCTTCAAGGCCTGGTCCGTGAGGTCGGCATCCCACCACGGCGAGAGCCGGGCCACCCCGACTTCCGGATAGTTGTCTATCGGGTCGGTGAGGTCTGCATACCAGAAATCGCTGTTCCCGACGCCGCCCAATGCGTGCATCGGTATCTCCTCATACTCGCCGACGAGCAGGACCCAGCGCAGGACCGGAGGAGAGTGCCGATTGTACTCGGCGATAATCGAGTCCCGGATTTCCGATGAGGTCCAACTGGATTTGTGAAGGAGCCGGGTCTCGATGCCGCGTTTGTGATGCCAGGCGAGCAGGGATTCGAGTCCCGAGTTCTGATGCCGGTCATTGAGGCAGACCGCAAGATACTCAGCCGCTCCGGCGACCTGCGCCAGCACGGCCAGCAGAAACACGACCAATTGCCTTTTCACTGCCAGCCTCCAGTTTCAGACTATGATAACCCGAACCCGCCGAAGGTCAATAGTCGAGGGCACGGGTAGAGAACCCGTGCCCGATACGAGTCTGTGCTGCGGCTAGCGCGTCAACAGTATCTTCCTGGAGAGCCGGCTGTTCTCAGTCTCGAGGCTGAGGAAGTAGATGCCGGCGGCTAGCGCCCGGCCGTTGCGGTCCAGGCCGTGCCAGGTCGCGCTGTAGCTGCCGGGAGCGAGTCGCGAGTTGCAGAGCGTTGTGACTCTGCGGCCGGCAGCGTCGAAGACTGCCACGCTGACCATACCCGCCACGCGGACCTGCCACTGTACCCGGGTTGCGTCCTTGAACGGGTTGGGATATGCAGCGAGCGGGACGGCAATCGCGAAGCGGTCATCTTCCGGCGCGAAGATGCCGGTTGTCGGCCGGTCGGTCGTATACTTGATGGCGCTGTTCGGCCGCAAGGTTGCGGCGCCGCGCGTATAGGCGCCGTTGAACAGGCAGTTGATGCCGTAGACCTGGGTGTGGTCCTGAATACCGGCCGTGCTCGAGCTGTAGTTGTTTGCGGTCAGGTACTGCACAAGAATCTTGCTCGACCCGTCAGCCGCGGCCCGGGTCGTGTCGAAGAACACGACCTCGAACTTGTCGGTCGTGGTCTGCGGGCTGTAGTAGGCGACGCTGTCCCATTCGACAATCAGCGCGTGCCTGGCGGTATCGTGATACCAGAGCACGCCGCCGCCGGTCGGCGGATACAGGTCGTCCCAGTTCAGGCAGATTGCCGGCGCGGCCAGGCTCGCGGTCGGCAGAGCTTCGTTGGTCCAGGGGGTCACGGAATAGGCACCGGGCATTACAAAGCCGTTGCCGCAGATGGAGAGCTGGGTGTAGCGTTGGGCATAGTACTTGATGGGACCGAACCCGGTGGGCAGGCTGATGGTCACGGTCTCGTCATCGCTCAGGGTGAGCCGCGTGCCGCGCCCGCGCAGTTCAATCCAGTTGAAGTCCGGGCGTTCGACATAGTTCGAGTCCACGTCATCGTAGGCCCAGTAATGGGGTGGAGCGTAGTTGTCCGGTATCGGGTCGGCGGTGCGAATCTCGCCGATGACCAGCGTGAAGGCCAATCTTGCCGAGTAGTTGCCATCCGCCGAGACCAGAAGCGTGCAGGGAATGCCGGTCTCGGGTAGAATCCCGGCGTCAGCGACTACGAGAAACGGGTCGGCCGAGTTCTCGACCAGGCTGTCGCGGAGTACCGTGCCGAACACGGCGAGTGAGTCCGCGACCTGAAGCCGCGCGTCGCCCGAGCGCAGTCTCGCGACTAAGTTGTAGCCATGACCCAGGCCGGTGTTGCGCAGCGTTGCAAAGAGTTGGGACGTCTCGTCCGGGTCAATCCGGCCGTTGTTGTTGCCACCCGGTAGCGGGTCGTAGACTCGCTTGTCGGCGTAGGCCATGACGCCGGTGCCGACCAGCAGGGAGAAGGTCGAGGACCACGTCGTGTCGCGGCTGTCCCGGCAGACCAGCGTGAATAAGAGGTTGTGACCGTTACTGCAGGTATCGCCGACATGGAACTCGAAACCGTCGGCTCCGGTATAGGCCGAATCCCCGGCCGCGATGGTGCCGAAGGTCTTGAACGAGTCTGCGACCGAGACCGACGGGTCGCCGGAGCGCAGCGTGCCGGTGATGCCGCTGCCCGAACCCTGGCCCCAATTTTTGATCCAGGTCGGGAGATTCACGGTCTCGCCGGGATTGATTATGCCGTCGGCATTGCCGCCGGGCGAGGCGTCATCAACGATGCTCTTCAGGCGCATGATGTACGGGCCGGAGCTGGGCAGGGCAAGCACGGCGCCCAGATAGGGCGCGAGATTGTGGCCGGTTACCGTCAGAGAGATTGAGTCCGGCGCGCTCGTGGTGACCGGCAGGTCAACGACACCAGAGGTGTTGGTCCAGGCATAGCTGTGAATAGTCGTGTCAGTCTTGCCCATGGCGCAAACCAGCGCGTTGCGCACCGGCGTTCCGGTATGCTCGACCGTGACGTGCAGGACGTAGGCGCCCATCGGAATCACCGCGGGATGCGTGACTGCGAGAACCTGCGGCACGTCGGTGTAGACGTCAACGCCTCCGTCGCCCATCAGGTTGTACATCTCGAAGTAGCGGCGAGTTGTGGCAGTGTTCCCCATCTGGGCATAGTACCAGACTTTCGCCCGGTTGATGGCGCTCATCACCCAGGTGTACGATGAGTCATACAGGCAGTCGATGAGCCGCCGCTGGAGCGTATCATCCTCGGTCCAGTAGGAGTTGACTGAAGACGCGACGTGCCCGATGGCGCCGCGATAGCCGGTGCGAATCCAGCTCTCGGAGAAGCACTCACCGATCGAGGCATAGCTGCCGGTGACGCACGCGAAGGTCGCGACAAACGGGACTTTGTCTGCGTTGGTCAAGGCATGAGTGCTGGCGACGTCGAAGTTCGGGCTGTGCTCGGCCCACTCGGTTTCGCCCCCGTGACCGGAGTAGATGCACCAGGCCCGGCCCTCGTTGAGCTTGTCCGCCGTGATCTGGCGGGCGTTCTGGTAGTACAGGTACTGCGAGTCACAAACGACGCCCAGCGGACGAATCTTGTCCATGCAGTAGCGATGTGTTCGCTCCGCGACGCCATGGTTGCCGCCGTCAGCCGAGGCGATGAAGAACGCTTTCTTGGCCCAGTCGGTGCCGTTCAGCCACTGGTTCTTCTCGTACTTGGTGGTCTTCTGCACGAAGCTGTCGAGCTCAGCAACGCTGGTCACGGAGGCCCGGCTGACGCAGATGTCAGGCAGATAGTCGCTGCCGGCGAGCATCGAGTAGTTGAGGTCGGTGTCGGGATGGCCCTCGCCAAGACCCTCGAAGTAGCCGATATCGCCGACATCACCGACCAGCAGAACGAAGCTGGGCTTGACCGGCCAGTTGTTGTAGGCGTTCTGAATGTAGGCCAGCACTTGGGTATTGCTGCCGCCACCGACCTCGGAGAGTTTTGTCACGGTGACTTCCATGCCCTTCTGGCGGCGCCACTGAGCCAGGGGCAGAACCCTGCTGTACCAGGCGTCAGGCGTGATGATGAGATATCCGACCGGAAGTGTCGGCGGCGGGTCCGACTGGTAGGCGCCGAAGTTCAGCACGAGCCCTTTGAGCATGTTCTCGAATGGCTGCGAGTACCAGTCGCGCAGGCGGCGCCGGGTCTCGGCCATGTCGCTGCCGGTGAGCTTGAGTTCGGCCCGGGCCGAAGTGATGTACTCTGCGGCGCCCGAGACCGGATTGTAGCGCACCGGGTGGATTTCGACCAGCGCCATACGGTGGTTGCGGACTTCGGCTATCGCGGCGACGGTTGCCCACTCGGTTCGGGAGAATTCGTCCTGCGCGTAGGCCTTCCGGTCAATCGCGAATTCCGGCGCCGGGCCGGACTTGGGAACGGGCGGCTGGACCGGCGCCAGCGCCACCGGCAGGACCATCCGCTCGGTCTGCAGGTCAGTGACCGCGACCGCGATGTCGGCGCCGTACGGAATCTCAATCAGCTTGCGGATCACCGGGAGCTGGGGCCTTCCGATGCCGCTGCTCACACCGGCTTCGGGCAGGGACAATGCCGCGTAGCCCGTGCCGTTGAGTGTGATTTGGTCGATTGACGGTTCCGGAAGCACCACAGACAGTGATACGTTCCGGTCGCTTGACGAGACAAGGCTGACTCCGGCAAAAAGCAGTACCGGCAGCAGCAGAAGTAAGAGTTTCCTCAAGAATCCTCCAGAATGTTGTTGATTCAGCAACGCGCGTCCCGAATCAACGGCACAGGCACCGCGTCGGGGCGTGCGCGACATAGGAATTATAACACTCGACGACCGGGAGTCAACGCGAGGCTGGTGAAGTCCTTGACGCGCGATATCTGCCCGGTAGAATTGCGCGTGGCAAAAGTAATCGAGCGGACCGCGGCGGTTCAGTATTCGGGAGGAGGAAGAACATGACCAGCCGGCAGCGGGCGGCAATCAAGGAGAAAGTTGCCCGCAGCGATATCAAGTTCATTCAACTCTGGTTCACGGACGTCCTGGGATTCCTGAAGGGTTTCGCGTTGCCGGTGAACGAACTCGACCGGGCGCTGAGCACCGGCATGAGCTTTGACGGCTCGTCGGTCGAGGGCTTCGCGCGGATTGAGGAATCGGACATGGTCGCGCGACCCGACCCGGCGACGTTTGCGGTCCTGCCCTGGGAGCCGAACGGCCAGAAGGTCGCCCGGATGTTCTGCGACGTCCACACGACGGCCGGGAAGCCGTTCGAGGGCGACCCGCGCTTCGTACTGAAGCGGAATCTGGAGAAGGCGCGGGCGCTGGGATTCGAGTTCTTCGTGGGGCCGGAACTGGAGTACTTCTATTTCCGTAATGCCCGGGAGACCGAGCCGCTCGACAGCGCGGGCTATTTCGACCTGGCCGTGCTGGACAATTCCCAGGCGGTCCGGCACCAGACGATTTCCGCGCTTGAGCATGTCGGCATCGTCGTCGAATACAGCCACCACGAGGTCTCGGCCAGCCAGCACGAGATTGACCTGCGCTACTCATCCGCGTTGCAGATGGCGGACAATGTGATGACCGCCAAGACTCTGGTCAAGGAAGTGGCGCAGCGACAGGGTTTGCATGCCACCTTTATGCCCAAACCGGTCACCGGCATCAACGGCTCCGGGATGCACACACACATGTCACTTTTCCGCCGGGGACGAAATGCGTTCTTCGAAGAGCGGCAGGAAATGCATCTCTCGAAGTTGGCCCGTGCGTTCGTCGCCGGGGTGCTGCGCCATGCGCCGGAGCTGACGCTGGTTACGAACCAGTGGGTGAACTCGTACAAGCGGCTGACCCCGGGTTTTGAAGCGCCGGTCTATGTCTGCTGGGCGCAGATGAACCGTTCGGCGCTGATTCGGGTTCCTGCTTACCAGCCGGGGAAGGAAAGCTCGGTGCGGGTCGAATACCGGGCGCCGGACCCGGCATGCAACCCCTACCTGGCGTTCTCGGTGCTGCTCGCGGCCGGGCTGCGGGGCATTGAGCAGAGCTATCGCCTGCCGGACAAGGCAAGCGACAACATCTACCGGCTGACGCCCGAGGAACTGGAGAAGGCGTGCATCGGGACGCTGCCCGGCGACCTGGCCGAGGCGATTCGGCTCGCGAAGCAGAGCGACCTGGTGAAGGAAACGCTGGGCGAACAGGTGTTTGACTTCCTGATTCGCAACAAGCAGTTGGAGTGGGACGAATACCGGACCCGGGTCACCGACTACGAGGTCAAACGCTACCTGCCAATGCTGTGACGGTCCGGGGCACGGACAAGCGCCGACGGAATCGGTCTGCGACTATGTTGGCGGTCCGGGTCAATCCAGCTTGAACGATTCCTTCAGATAGTCAACAATCTCCGTCGTCGGGGTTCCGGGACCAAAGAGCCGGCCGATGCCCTGTTTCTGGAGTTCGGTCATGTCTTCCGGGGCGATGATGCCGCCGCCGAAGACCAGGATATCATCGGCGCCCTTCTGCTTTAGCAGTTCCCGGACCCGGGGAAAAATCGTCATGTGGGCGCCGGACAGAATACTCAGGCCCACGACGTCAACGTCTTCCTGAACCGCGGTTTCGGCAATCATCTCCGGGGTCTGATGCAGGCCGGTGTAGATGACTTCAAACCCGGCGTCGCGCAGCGCCCGGGCAACGATCTTCGCGCCCCGGTCGTGGCCGTCCAAACCGGGCTTGGCGACGAGAATCCTCAGCTTCTTCATTTGTCTCTTCCTTTCTTCTACCGCAGACAAGCGCAGACAAACGCAGACACAGAAAAGCATCCTGTCATCCCCGCTCTCAGTCGCTCTCTAGCAGTTGGTTGACGATGCGTCTCACCCGGACTCGCTGAGTGCCGAAGTTGAAGAGCAGGCAGACATTGAGACCAGTCGCTTTCAGATAGTTGAGACCTTGTGCGAGGTGGACGTTGTCAAAGGCCCGAACGACCTTGAGCTCAACGATGACGATGTCCTCCACCAGGATATCGGCGAAGAACTCGCCGACCAGTACGCCATCGTAGACGACCTTTGTCGGTGACTGCTGCGCAGCCTTCAACCCGTTCTTGCGCAGCTCATGGGCGAGCGCGTTCTCGTAGACTTTCTCAACGAAGCCGCTGCCCAGCACCCGACTCACCTCGTAGGTGCATCCGATTATGCGCTCCGTCATCTCATTGAGATTCGGTCTGCGCGGGTCTGCGCCGGTCTGCGGTTCCATCTTCAATCAGAAGGTCGGCGGTTCCTCGTAGGTCCCAAAGACTTTCTTCATTGCCTCACAGATTTCCCCGAGCGAGCAGCGCGCGCGCGCGGCTTCAAGAATTACCGGCATCGCATTTTCGCCTGATGCGCAGACCTGGGTCACTGCATCGAGGCATTTCCGGACCCGCGCCGGGTCGCGTTTCTTCCTCAGGTCATCAAGCCGACGATACTGCTCCTGCTCAACCGAGTGGTCAATCCTCAGCAGCGGTATCTCAATCCGTTCGCCCTCAAGCTCATGCTCATTCACGCCGACCACGATGCGGTCTTTCTTCTCGAGCGCCTTCTGATACCGGAAGGCCGCGTCCGCGATTTCGCGCTGCGGGAAGCCATGCTCGATCGCCTTGACCATTCCGCCGAGCGCGTCAATCTTCCGGAAGTAGTCGTAGGCGCCTTCCTCCAGTTTGTTCGTGAGCGCCTCGATGAAGTACGAGCCGCCGAGCGGGTCAATGACATTCGTGACGCCGGTCTCCTGAGCAATCAACTGCTGGGTGCGCAGGGCGATAAGCACCGCCTTGTCGCTGGGCAAAGCCCAAGTCTCGTCCATTGAATTGGTGTGCAGGCTCTGGGTGCCACCGAGGACCGCGGCCAGGGCCTGGAAAGCGGTGCGGACGATGTTGTTCTCGGGCTGCTGGGCAGTGAGGGTGCAGCCCGCGGTCTGGGTGTGGAATCGGCAAAGCAACGACTCGGTCTTCTTCGCCTTGAAGGTCTCCTTCATTTCCCGGGCCCAGATACGGCGGGCGGCCCGGAACTTGGCGATTTCCTCGAAGAAGTCGAGGTGAGAGTCAAAGAAGAACGACAGGCGCGGCGCGAAGGTGTCGACGTCGAGCCCGGCTCTGATGCCGGCTTCAACGTAGGTGAGGCCGTCCTTGAGTGTGAACGCGAGTTCCTGCAGTGCGGTCGAGCCGGCCTCGCGGATATGATAGCCGCTGATGGAAATCGTATTCCACAGCGGGACCTGCTTCGCGGCGAAGGCCATTATGTCGGTGATGAGGCGCAGGGAGGGTTCGGGCGGGAAGAGCCAGGATTTCTGCGCGATGTACTCCTTGAGCACGTCGTTCTGGATGGTGCCGCGCAGCTTCTCCGGGCCGACGCCCTGCTTCTCGGCCGCCGCGATGTAGAAGGCCCAGATGACCGCCGCCGGACCGTTGATGGTCATCGAGGTAGAGACCTTGTCCAGCGGGATGCCGGCGAAGAGCGCCTCCATGTCGTCGAGTGAGGAAACAGCCACTCCGCACTTACCGACCTCGCCGTGGCTCAGCGCGTCGTCCGAGTCCAGGCCGTACAGCGTCGGAAAGTCGAAAGCCACCGAGAGACCGGTCTCGCCGTGGCCGAGCAGGAACTTGTAGCGCTGGTTCGTGTCCTTCGCGGTGCCGAACCCGGAGAACTCGCGCATCGTCCAGTGCCGTCCCCGGTACATGTTGGCGCGCACGCCCCGGGTGTAGGGATACTCGCCGGGAAGGCCCAGGTCGCGCAGGTAGTCGAGCCGGGCGATGTCATCCGGCGTGTACAGGATATCCACCGGCATGCCCGAGACCGTCTCGAACCTGGGATGCGTGGTCTGCCGGGTCTGGTCGACTTTCGCCTGCCAGGCCTTGCGCTCATCGCTGATTCGCTTCAAGTTGTCCTCACTCAATCCTACCTCCCTGGTTCAGCCATGCCTGCCAGATCTGTTCGGCTGCCTCGTAGGGCGTTTCCTCATGGCGCAGAATCCGTTCGGTCCAGTCCGCGAACTCCTTGCGCACGGCATCAATCTTCCAGAATCGTTCGGCAATCCGTTGGTCCAGCAGTTCGGTAACTTCGTGCCGCACGTACTCCGCGCGACTGCGCTCGAGCGCACGGCTCTCAGACAGGAACCGGCGATGCTGCCAGATACTCTCGAGCAGTTCGGCGAATCCCGTGCCGCCGGTGGCTACAGTCTTGACGACCTTCGGATTCCACTCGTCGGTCCGCGACCTCATCTCGAGCACCGCCTCGACCGCGAGGGTCATCCGGTCGGCGCCTTCGCGGTCCGACTTATTGATGGCGAACACGTCGCCAATCTCCATCAAGCCGGCCTTCATCGCCTGAATCGCATCGCCGGATTCGGGCACGAGCACGACCACGGTCGTGAACGCGGCCCGGGCGATATCCAGTTCGACCTGTCCGACGCCGATGGTCTCAATCAAGATGACGTCCCGGCCGAAGGCGTCGAGCACGTCGCAGACTTCCCGGGTCTGCAGGGCCAGTCCGCCCAGGCTGCCGCGCGAGCCCATGCTGCGAATGAAGACGCCGGGGTCGAGAAACAGCGCGGTCATCCGGACCCGGTCGCCAAGAATCGCGCCGCCCGTGAACGGCGAGGTCGGGTCGACCGCGACAATGCCGACCGTGAGGTTCTGCTTCCGGCATTCCTTGGCCAGTTTGCCCACGAGCGTGGACTTGCCGGCGCCGGGCGGACCGGTCACGCCGATGCGATATGCCTTGCCGGTCCGGGGGTAGAGCCGATGCAGCAGTTCCCGCGCGGTCGCATCTTCGTTCTCGATCAGCGAGATCATCCGGCCACAGGCGCGCACGTCACCGGCCAGAAACTGTGTCAGCAGTTCGTCAGTGGTCAATGCCTTCACGCCCGACAAT
>Ga0315286_10008447_pt1 | contig 10132 bp, 10 predicted proteins | sample YL17G10_0_MG_FD_205038 | JGI IMG/M metagenome (GOLD analysis project Ga0315286, IMG submission 205038) | Sediment microbial communities from Yellowstone Lake, YNP, Wyoming, USA - YL17G10_0 | ecosystem: Environmental > Aquatic > Freshwater > Lake > Sediment | place: USA: Wyoming | collected...
GAACCTCGCGGCGCTCGGGCTCGACGGGGCGATCTGGGGCCATGTCCACTCGCTGCCGGATCGGTATCCGGCAGCGCGCCCCTTCAGTCTGGGGCTCCGGTCGGTCAGTTACTCGGGCTACGGCTCGGGCGGCCGCGCCTTCCGGATCTTCCGCGTGCACAACGGCGCGATCACGCCGGGACCCATGCACCATTCCGGGGGCACCGCGGGCACTCCGACCGACTCGCTGACCGTGACCTGGAGCGCACCGAACGACGGCTCGCGCTCGGGTCTCAGGGCGACCATCACGAACCGCTTCGGCGAACGCTGGGATCACGCGCGGCTGGTGTTCCACCTGGCTAGCCACGTCACGCCCGACACGGCGGCGGGCGGCACCGTCGCCCAGGTCGTTCAGCAGGGCGACCGGACGGACGTCTATGTGGATTGCGTCGTGCCCGCCTCAGGGGTCCTGACGGTCGCGGTGCCCCCCACGGCTCCCGAAGGAGAGCCGGCGGCGGTTCTTCGCCTCGAGCCTCCGCGCCCGAATCCCTTCCCGCTCACCGGGGGAAACCTGGTGCTGCGCTACGTGCTGCCGGCCGCGGATCACGTGCGGATCCGCGTCTATGACATGGGCGGCCGCCTCGTCGCCACGGTGTTCGATGGCTGGGCCGACGCGGGTGAGAATGAGCGGGTTTGGAACGGCCGCTCGAACACGGGGGAACTCGTGGGAACCGGCCTCTACCTGGTCCAGATCCGCTCTGCGGCCGGTGAGAAGCAGGCCAGGGTGACGGTGCTGCGGTGAACTGGCGGCAGCGTGCGCCTTCGCGACCGCTGCCGGGCGACTGGTTCAGATCACGGGCCGGCTGCCGCACGCACCTGCCAGACGGCACCGTGTCAGCTGGCCATCTTGATCGTGGCGAGCTTCTTCACGTTCTCGAGGTCCTTCCGGGTCCGGACCTCGAGCCACACGCCCCTCCCCTCGGGATACCTGGGCGCACGATCGATGACTTCGAGTACCGGAGCCGGAAGCCCACTCCGTCGTGCCGCCAGGCACGCCTTCTCGCCCAGGGCAAATGCCGCGAGGAAGTGCCCGGGACACGGGATCATGTAGAGGACGGTCCTCTTCCTCTTCTGTTGCTTCAGCTGCAGCGACCAGCGGCGCGCGCAAGTGGGTCAGCTTCTCGTTGATGGGTGTCCCGGTCTCGAGACCACACGCGGCACGGCTTCGCCTCAACGCCCCCTGCACCCGGCATGCGCAATCCGTGACAAGCCAGACTTGCCCGCCACAGGCTGTGGCGGGCTCGCCGCTCCCGCCATTCCCACAGGCGTTTGCCGGCGCGCCGACGCCTCCCAAACCCGCGTGAAGACCGGCCTCTCCCGCGCCCGGAATACCTCCCTCCCGCTGGCGTAGATCGTGCGTAACCGACGCGGAGGACGCCCTGATCCGCGTCCTCAACACGGGAGGGACGCCATGCAGATCGCACGCACGCAGCTTCGACCCGCCGCCTCCGCGGCATTCGTTCTCGCACTCCTGATCGCCGCCGCGCCGGGCGCGCGCGCCGAGAACCTCCAATCTCGCGACGCCTCCAGAACCAGCCGCGCGCACCTCGCCGCCGACGGCAGTCTGGTGGACGTACAGGTGAAGGTGGAAGGCCGGGACGCGCCGCTCTACTTCCGGCCCGGCACGTGGGACCGTCACTACTTCCAGGCCTTCAAGGGACGCAACTACGCTCTCGTGGTGCGCAACAACACCGGCCGGCGGGTCGGCGTGCTGATCGCCGTGGACGGGATCAATGTGGTGAACGGCGAGCGGTCGAATCTCTCGCGCGGCGAGGCGATGTACGTTCTCGATCCGTACGAGAAGGCCGAGATCAGCGGCTGGCGGACGTCGCTCGACGACGTGCGCAAGTTCGTGTTCGTGGATGAGGAGCGTTCCTACGCGGAGCGCACCGGGCAGGCCAACGAGGACATGGGCTGGATCCGGGTGCTCTCCTTCCGCGAGGTCGAGCCCGTGGGCCTGTGGGACCGCATCCGCCGCCCGCAGCGCGCCCGCGATGAGTTGTACGGTGACGCCGCGCCCGGCGCGCCCCTGCCCGTGCCATCGCAAGAGGCTCCGCAGGCAAGCGCCGAGCGCGCACCGGTGCCCGCGCCGGCGGGAAAGGGCTCGGAGGCGAGGGCCGATAGCAAGGAGAACCGCGTGCAGATCGAGGCCGAGCGCAGGTTGCTCGGCGCCGCGCCGGAGTCGAATCCGGGCACCGGCTGGGGCCAGCGCAGCTACGATCCGGTGAGCCGCACCGAATTCCGCGCCGCGGCGCGCGCGACGGACCATCTGGTGCTGCGCTACGAGTACGCGGCAGGCCTGCAGGCGCTGGGCATCTTCCCGCAGCGGTCGCGGCTGTGGGAGCGCGAGGACAGGCAGTTGGGCTTCGCACAGCCTCCGCGCTGGTAGCAGCGCGCAGCGGTACACCGCGTCCCGTGAGCGGCGCCGGGGTTCGAACCCCGGCGCCGCTCGGCGTTCGTGCCCGCCCCGCGACTCTGGTATCACTCCCGCATGGTGGGCGTCCCGACACGACCCGACCTCGAGCAGCAGCGAGCGGCCCGGGCCTGGTGCCTCTACGACTGGGCCAACTCCGCCTTCGCCACCAGCGTCGTCGCCGCCATCCTCCCGGCTTTCTTCGCCGGGGTGGCGGGCGGTTCGCTCGCTCCGCACGTCGCCACGGCGTGGTGGGGTTACGCGAGCGCCGCAGCGATGCTCCTGAGCGCCGTGACCGGCGCGATGCTCGGCGCGGCCAGCGATCGCCTTGGCCGCCGCAAGCCGATGCTGCTCATCCTCGTGTGCGTGGGCGCGGTCGCGACCGCAATGATGGCATTCATTCCGGCCGGCGGGTGGCGCGTCCTGCTGCTTCTCTACCTGCTCGGATTCGTACCGTGGGCGTCGGCCAACGTGCTCTATGACTCGATGCTGCCGGCGGTGGCGCCGCCCGATCGGATGCACCGCGTCTCGGCCCGCGGTTTCGCCTACGGCTATCTCGGCGGCGGGCTGCTGCTCGCGCTCAACCTGGCGTGGATCCTGATGCCCCGGCGCTTCGGCCTGCCCGACGCGGACGCCGCGGTGCGCCTCTCGTTCGTGAGCGTCGGAGCGTGGTGGTTGCTCTTCACGATCCCGCTCCTGCGCCGCGTCCCCGAGCCCGGGGCGACCGCCGACGCCGTCCCGCCGCTGCGTCTCGCGGCCTCGGTGGTCCGCCAGATCGCGGACACCCTCGCGACGGCCCGGCGGCGGCCCGAGCTCTTCCGTTTCCTCATCGCCTTCTGGCTCTACAGCGACGGGATCGGGACCATCGTCAGGATGGCCACGATCTACGGCAGCGAGATCGGGATCGGACGCAACGATCTCATCGGCACACTGCTCCTGGTGCAGATCCTGGCCGCACCCGCGAGCCTCGTCTTCGGGCGGCTCGCGCAGCGGATCGGCGCGCGCACGGCGGTGGTGGTCGGGCTCATGGGCTACGTCGGGATCACGCTGTTCGGCTACTTCGTCTCGCGGCCCATCCACTTCTGGATCCTCGGGGTGATGGTGGCCCTGTTCCAGGGTGGCACGCAGTCGCTCTCCCGCTCGCTGTTCGTGTCGCTCGCGCCCAGGCGCCAGCTCGGCGAGCTGTTCGGCTTCTACTCGCTGAGCGAGAAGCTCGCCGGCATCATCGGGCCGCTGCTCTTCGGCCTCGTGGCACAGCTCGGCGGATCCAGCCGCCTCGCGATCTTCGCCCTGCTCCCGCTCTTCCTCGGCGGCGCGTGGCTGCTGCTGACCGTGGACTTCGGGCGCGGAGCGGAACGGGCGCGGGAGTAGCGGCCCGCCGGCAGGCGCCGGGACGTGGTAGCATGCGCCCGACCACGCAGCTCACGTGAACCCACGAGGTCCGGATGGATGTCACCCTCGCATTGCTGGCCGACGGGGCCAATGTCACGCAGGACGGGAAGCTCAACATCCTCGGCGTGTTCAACGCGCTCGGGGCCGCGAGCTTTCCCGCCACGCACCCGCAGATGTACCTGGTCATGCGCTTCGAGGCCTCGCGCGCCGAGGAGGGCAAGAGCAAGAACATCGAGATCCAGCTCGCCGACGGCGACGGGAACAAGCTCTTCGGTGTCGCCACGACACTCGTGGTGCCCCCGGGCGTGCCCGGCCAGCCGATCCGCATGAACCACATCCTCGCGCTGAACGGCGTGCGCTTCCCGAAGGCGGGCGACTACGTCTTCAACATCCTCGTGGGCGACGATCAGAAGGCAGCGATTGACCTCAAGCTGCTCGAGGCGAAGCTCGAGCAACGACCGCCGAGGAGCTGAGCCCGCGACCGTTCGCTCGCGTGGAGCGACTGCCCGGCGACCTGGTCTGGCTGATCTGCGGCATCTTTCGATGGCGCGAATCGGAGCTCAGTGCCGCCGGCGTGATCCGCCCCGGCGGTGCCGCGCACATCGCCTCCGCCCCATGCTCAGCGCCGCGTCGCCGTCCGAGCCGCCGCCCGGGGTCAGGCTCACATCCGCGCTCGAGGCCTCCACGCAGCACCGGCCCGGTTGAGCGCCGAGTCATGCGGACCTGCAGCGCCCGGGCGATGAGTTGCACGAGTCATCGCTGATCCTGGGTGAGGGCGTGGAGCTTCGTGACGGTGGCCCAATTGCGGGTGGTCACGGCGTCGCCGAGCATGCGATTGACCGCTTCGAGCACACGGCTCGCGAGGATCCCGTCGGGGCACCAAACGTAGGCGACGCGCGTCCCGATGGCCAGGGCCTCCTTGCCCCAGTCCAGCTTCAACATGGGCTTCAGCCTTGACCGATCGGCCGGGTTGGCGAGCACACAGACGACCAGGCGCGATGGGTCGTTCGCGATCTCGCCCAGCGGATTCTCCGCGACCATGGCAGCCAGCTCGGCAGCGGTGAGCACCGTGATCCGGGCGGAGACGCCCAGCCGGGCGGCGAGCGCCTTCTCGATGCGCGCCGCGGCGTTCCCCGGGGCCGCGCGCGGGGTCGTAAAGACAACGTTGCCGCTGTTGAGCAGGGTGCGCACGTCGCTGTAGCCGAGTTCCTCGACGAGCGCGCGCAGCTCCGCCATCGCCACCCGCTTCGCGCGGCCGACGTTGACGCCTCGCATCAGCGCAACCTGCCTGCCGGGCACCGCGTCCCCTCCCTCGTCGAGTCGCCCACCCGCCTTCATCCGAGACGCCCAGGCGCCTGTTCCTCAACCAGCCGCGTGACGCTGCGTCTCATCTGCGACCGCCTCGCGCGCGCCAGCTTCAGCCGGTTGCTAGCCGGACGGCGGCTTCGGTTGAGGCTGCAGGACAAGGCCAAGCCCTCTGCCTTTGTCCCAATCATCGAGCACGAGACTGCCATCGTAAATCACATACGACGACGAACACGTCATCGGGTCCAGGATCTTGGAGCCACACTGGACACACCGCGCCGGGTTCTTGAACCGCCAACGCCCACCGGACGGCGCCGGGGTCAGGCATGATTCGAGCCTGGCCTTCACCTTTCGGGTCAGCGTCCACGGACGAAGCGGCCCGACGATCGCTTCAAGATCCGGATCCACGACCGACCACACGAGGGTCAAATTCCCGGCGTCGTTGTATAAGAAGCACCGATCTGAAAACCCGGCGTGGTAGATGTAGGGTTGCTCGAATTTGTTGACTGCGCCGCAGCGCCTGCACGGGATTTCCACCCTCTCGACTTCCCTTCGTTCTGGCTTACGCCCAGTTTCAGCGGTGGCGGGGTCTGAAGGGAGAATCCGGTGGACCGCGCAAGGCCCGCCGGCTCAAGCCAGAATTCCGCCGACATCCGTTCACGCTGGACGTGCACGTGGGGCGGTCGCCCGCCTAGTTGCTGAAGAAGAACAACCGGTATGGGCCGGATCGCAGGACTGCTGGAGACACTTCTCTGGTTTACCATCTCCGGCCGCACTCCGGCGCTGCCCGGCAGCCTGCGGCCCAACGCTCCGGCTAAGCTGCGGCGCGCGAACACCGACTCCAGGCCACCGCCGACCTCCCGCGCGCCGCCAACTTAAGCCGGTTGTTGGGCCGCTCGCTGGACCCACGTGTTTACCCGAAGGCTACGCGTTTGCCCGGAGTTCTCTGTGATGGAGCCAGCTCCAAAAAAACAGAATGCCCACGATCAGCAGAGGACCCGCGATGGGGGGGATCCACGAAATATGGTTGCGGGCGAAGTACGCGTAAGCCACTGCGAGACCTGTGAAGACGAGGCCTCCCACCCACTCCCATCGCCACGACACACCCACTACAGCCAGGAGGATGAGCATCGGAGCGACGTGAATGGCGAAGTCGGGAAGCGCTTGGATGAAGGTCTTTCCACCCCCGAAGGCATCCAAGGCAAACAGGCTCAGGAAGAGGCACACCAGAACGCCGAGAATTCGCGGGCTCCAGAGGAGCAGCTTGCCTGACCGCTTATTCATCTCCCACCTCCGTAGTATGGCCTCCCGCGTCCGATCGTGCGGCCTTGTCGTGCTGCCCGTCACCTACATCATCGTCGGCCCAACGCTCCGGTTCAGCGGCGGCGCGAAGCAACGGCCGCTGAAACCGGATGTTATGCGGGGACGCGTGCCACATCGAATGCGCCATCGCGGAAGGCACCTTCGCGTACGCGATTCGACCATCGCCGTGGATCGCGCCGACCATGGAATACTGCCGTGATGAGAACCCGCTCCGCCTCCACCGCGTACAGCACAAGGTACGGAAAGCGCCGGAGCAGCGCCTTGCGGGTTCTCAGTGCAACGAGTTCGTGCCCCTCTGGCAGACGGCGCAGACTCTCGACCGCAGCGTCAAATGCGAGCAGGAACTCGAGGCCGAGACCGCTTCGTTGGCGCTCATACCACCAGAACGCATCCTCCAATTCCCGCTCTGCCTCCGGCAGGATATGTACCGGGCGCCTCATCGGCCACCTTCCAACCTGCGCTTGAGCTCCTCCCACGACGAGTACTCCCGCGGATTGCTCTCGTGCGCAAGAAGCCTGCGCTCGGCTTCCTCGCGCTGCGCCGGCGTGAGCTCAACCTCCCGAGGCGAGCGCGCAATGTCGTCCCAGAGGTCCTGAACGCGCAGGATCTTCTCCGGCACGGAGAGTTCCTCGGGATCGCGATGTTCCGGATGACCACTCATCCTGCTGTCCTCACTTCCTCGGTCGGAGGCTGAGTCCACTCGGATTTCTCCGCATGACGCCCAGTACACTGCGCGTGTTTACTCTGATCCCCCGCGACCGCCGCAGGGTATGAGCCCGGGGACGGTCGGCGTAGAACCTGTGCCCGCCGCGGGCCGAACGTCCTTGGCGCGCTGACTTCGTCGACGCGGGCAGGATACACCGCGACGGTCTGCAGGGTAGCGCGATAAACGCGTCACCTGTATGGCACGGTCAAGTACTCCCCGACCAGGTGCCCCGATGGCCCGGACCAACCCCGGTGCTTTCCCGAGCCGATGGGCTGTCTTCCGCACGCGGGCTCCATCCCACGTCCTCCAGCGGGCTGCGGACTCCGCCGCCGCGGTGGCACCGCGCGCGTTCCCCCCGTGCCGTGCTCAACACCGCTTCGCCTCTCGAGCCGGCGCCCGGCGTCAGGCCATCATCCGCGCTCGAGATCCTCACGGAGCTGCGAACCGGGCGCGCGCGGGATGCCGAAGTACCACCAGTTCTCATCCGGCGTCCAGCCCTCGGCCTCCGCCACGCGCCGGCCCCAGAGGCACTCGTCCGTCGGCGCGACGCAGCGCTTCATGCGCTCGTCGGCCGCCAGGATCCGCCCGGCCAGAGCTTCGCGCGCGGCGGCCGGTGCGAACGACAGCGCCTGCTCCAGCAGCTGCCGCGTGTCGAGATCGTTGAGGTAGTCGTCGAGGCCAAGCGAGTAGCCTCGCTCCACATCGCCCGCGATCCGCTCCCACTCCGCGATCAGTCCTTCGATCCCTCCCGCCACGACGTCGTCCGGGCAGCCTCGCCCGCGCAGGAAACGCCGCACCGCATCGGTCTCGCTCATGCTACCTCGCTTCCCGGAGCGCCTGGCGCCGGAAGTAGTTCTCGCCGTCCCGCGGGCGGAAGAAGGTTCGAATCGTTCCGTCCGGGTTGAAGGCGAGGAACGTGCCGCCGGTGCGGTCGAAGCGCGTGGTCACGCCATCGGCGCGCACGAGCTCGAGCACGCCGCCTCCCACCGGCCGGTCCCGCAGTGCCTGCGCCAGGCGCAGGTAGTCCTCCATGCTCGCGCCGGCGAACTCGCTTCCGTGCTTGCGATAGTGCTCGACGAAGAGCTCGTGCGTGCGGAAGCCGATGTCGCGGCCGTACGCGGACTTGATCCCGCGCGGCGCGCTCTCGGCGCCGGCGCGCGGCTCGGCGGTCGGGGACGGCGCGGGCGTCCCGCGCAGCACGCGCGAGGGCGCCTGCGGCGCCGAAGGCGCAAGCGGCAGCTGGCGCGTGAGCAGCAGCACCACCACGAGCGCGATCAGGAATCCGATCCAGGTCTTCAGACGCCGGGACATCCGCGAGCCTCCTCTCCCTGCGGGCGCGAGACGGCACCGCTCATGGCGACCTCGGCCCCTCCCTCCTCAGCACCCGGCCCAGCGCCTCGATCTCGCGCGCATAGCCCTGCAGGTCGCCGCGGCGCATCGCCTGCTGAGCGCGCGCGTAAAGGCCCGCCGCCTCCTCGAGGCGCGCGGCGGCCGCGGCCTGGGCGCCCGCAGCCGGCCTGACGCCGCCCGGAGCGTCCGCCGGCGCGGTCTGCGCGGCGGCGCCTGACTCACCCTCCCGCTCTCCGAAGACGCGCGCGAGCGCCGCGGCCATCGTGGATTCCATCGCGATGCGGTCCCCGCACGCGACGACGATGCGCTTGAGCTCCGGCAGGCCGGCCTGGCTCTGAGCCTGCAGGTACAGCGGCTGGAAATAGATGAGCGAGGAGTCCACCGGCACGACCAGCAGATTACCGCGGACCACCTGCGAACCCTGCTGATTCCAGAGCGTGAGCTCCTTCGAGATTTCGGTATCCTGGTTGATGCGCGACTCGATCTGCTCGGGCCCGTAGACCAGGCGCTGCTTGGGGAACGTGTAGACCAGCAGCTTGCCGTAGTTCGGCGGGTCGCAGCGCGCGCTCATCCAGGCGATCATGTTCTCCTTGCGCGCGGGGGTGAACGGCAGCATGAGGATGAACTCCTCGCGCTCGCCCACTCCGGCCAGCTTCATCACCGTGTAGTACGGCGCCAGGCTCGTGCTGTCGTCGCGACGCGCCACCCGCCACAGATCCTCCTTGTTGTAGAACACCTGCGGATCGGTCATGTGATACGTGGCGTAGACCTGCGCCTGCACCGCGAACATGCCTTCCGGGTAGCGCATGTGGGCGCGCAGGTCCTCGGGCATCGAATCGAGCGGCGCGAATGTACCGGGGAAGATGCGGGCATAGGCGCGCAGCAGCGGATCCTCGGCCGACACCGTCCACAGCGTCACCGTGCCGTCGTAGGCGTCCACCGTGGCCTTGACCGGATTGCGCACGTAGTTGCCGATCCGCGGCACCGGCCGTGAATAGGGAATGCGGTCGGTGGAGGTGTAGCCGTCGAGAATCCAGGTGAGCGTCCCGTCGCGGCGGACGACGGGGTACGGGTCGTTATCCCAGACCACGAAGGGCGCCACGCGGGAGACGCGCTCGCGCACGCTGCGATGGAGCAGTACGCGGCTCCCGGGAACCAGGTCGGTCGAGAGCAGGATCTTCGGCTCGGCGAAGTGCAGCGCGAAGAGCAGGCGCCCGCCGAACCCGCCGACGCGGATGCCGCCCTTGCCGCGGTACGAGGTGTAGACGTTCTCGTCGCCCGACGGATAGTCGAACTCCTTCGCGCGGGTCGACACGAACGAGTACCGCGCCGCGAGCTCGCCGTAGTAGATCTCCGGGCGCGTGATCCTGAGCTCGGGGACCGAGGACACCGGCGGGATGTCCTTCACGAAGTACTCGGGCAGCCCCTCCGGCGAGATGCGGTTCACCGGCGCGATGCACACGCCGTAGCCGTGCGTGTACGTCAGGTGCTCATTGATCCAGATCCGCGCGGGGAGCGCCTCCGGGTTGAGCTCGCGCGTGGAGAGCGCCACCTGCCGGAGCTCGCCGCCCACCATGTACCGGTCGTTGTCCACGTCGACGAAG
>Ga0315286_10008448_pt1 | contig 10131 bp, 7 predicted proteins | sample YL17G10_0_MG_FD_205038 | JGI IMG/M metagenome (GOLD analysis project Ga0315286, IMG submission 205038) | Sediment microbial communities from Yellowstone Lake, YNP, Wyoming, USA - YL17G10_0 | ecosystem: Environmental > Aquatic > Freshwater > Lake > Sediment | place: USA: Wyoming | collected...
GGCACGCGAGGTGTTCGAGCACGCCGGCGCGGAAGTGGAAGAGACGATTCGTGAGCCGATCGAGCGGCCAGCGGTGCGCTGTCTGCGAGAAGATCGTCGCCAAGCCCTTCGCGCGATCGTCCTCGACGTCCTGCAAATCGTCGCCGAGCTGCAACAGAGCGCCCAACCCAAAGAGAAGTCGGGCCTGCGGAGGAGTGAGCGATCCCGCGACCAAGTAGCCGTCCGCCAGCACCGACGCGCCGCCCTTCTCGATGGCGATCCCGAGCACGTCGACGCCGTATGGCGGCTCGTCGCGCCGCATGAGCCGAACGCTTCGGGCCTGGGCTTCGTGGATCGCGGACAGACTCTCGTAGACCTGCGGCGCCGTAGCCCGCGCGTACTCCGCCTCGATCTTCTCGAGCAGGCGAAACAGCTTCTCCTCGTCCACCGTCTTCGTGGGGACGTCGTCTCCCGCCAGCCGCCGGCCAAACCGATCGCTTGAGCGCAGCTTCGCTTCCTCGGACACATCGGGCCGATCGAGCGCGTTGTCGGTGTACGGGTAGAGGAGGCTGTAGGCGAACACCGACGGCGTCATCCGCACGGGGAGCCCGAGCATTCGCTGGACCCCGTTCATCGTCCACACGTTGCGGCTCGCCTGGAACGTGTCTTCGCGGGACACCGTCGGATCGAACTCATGCACCAGCCGTGCGAACTCGCGTCCGCACTCGATGAACCCGCCGTGCTGCAGGACGTCGAGGTGCGTGTCTTCGAGCCCGAGCGTTGCCTTGACAAACTCGCGCCCGGCCAGAGCCAACCTCTGTTCGCTTGCCTTGCGCTCTGCTGGATCCTGCGGTGGGTGCTTGATCTCCGCCAGTGCCTGGTCGACGACGCGCTTGAGCTTGCGTTCGTTCTCCCGCTGCTCCCTGGATGCGACGAGTCGCCCGAGGTCGGGAAACGACGAATCACCCTCCCACCACAGCGACGTGAACTCGCTCAGCAACGCGGGCACGCCCGCGTGGGTGTTTGCACTGCTTGTCTTGTCTGACATTCCGCCTTTCGTTCTACCGCCTCGCCGACTGGCTCGGACCTCGCGAAGTGTACCACGGCCGGCCGGGGAGAGGCGCAGCCGTAGGGCATGTGCCTTGCCGTTGTGGCAAGAGACCTGAGGTGGATGGCACGAGCTTGCTGCGTTCGATGCTGCTCCCTAGAATGAGACTCAACTGCCTCAATCCCACGAGAGGCGCTGAGGGGGATATGTCGACGAAAGGGCTAAGGATGACGCCGCAGGAGTTCGTCGCCAAGTGGCGTCCGTCCACGCTCAAGGAGCGCTCGGGATCGCAAGAGCACTTCATCGACCTCTGCCGAATGCTCGGCCACGAGACGCCGGCTCAGGCGGACAGCGACGGCGTCTGGTTCACGTTCGAGCGGGGCGCCGACAAGTCGACAGGCGGGCAAGGTTGGGCCGACGTCTGGAAGAAGGGCTTCTTCGCCTGGGAGTACAAGGGCAAGCACAAGGACCTTGACGCCGCCTACGCCCAGCTCCTGCGGTACTGCGATGCCCTCTTGAACCCCCCGCTCCTCGTCGTCTCCGACATGGAGACGATCGTCGTCCACACGAACTTCAACAATGCTGTGAAGCGCGAGATTCGCATCGGCTTCGACGACCTCACGACGGAGGTGGGCCAAGCCACCCTGCGAGCCGTCTTCACCGAGCCGGAAAGGTTGCGGGCCGACGAGACGCCCGAGGGCGTCACGAAGAAAGCGGCGGCCGACTTCTCGAAACTCGCGGAGTCCCTGCGCGACCGCGGCGTCGACTCAGAAGAGGCGGCCCACTTCCTCATTCGCATCCTGTTCTGTCTCTTCGCCGAAGACATCAAGCTTCTGCCCGACAAGCTTGTCTCGCGCCTCGTCGCCGAGACGAGGGACGACCCGACCACGTTCGGTCGCCGGCTCCGGGAACTGTTCGGCCACATGGCGAAGGGTGGCTACTTCGGCCTCGATCGCATTCCGCACTTCAACGGCGGCCTGTTCGACGACGACACCGTTCTCGACCTCTCGCGCGAAGACCTGCGGATTCTGCATCGCGTTTCGCAGCTCGATTGGTCGAGCATCGAACCGTCGATCCTCGGCACGCTGTTCGAGCGCGGGCTCGACCCGAGCAAGCGGTCGCAAATCGGCGCCCACTACACGAGCCGCGACGACATCCTCCTCATCGTCGAGCCGGTCCTCATGCGCCCGTTGCGCCGTCGCTGGGACGAGGTGCGTGCGGAGGTTGAGAAGGTCGCTGCCGAGTGGCGAGCCGCCCCGTCGGCGGGCGGCGTGAAGGCGAAGCTGCGGAACCAACTCCAAAAGCTGTTGCACGGCTTCGCCGACGAGATCGCCGACACGAAGGTTCTCGATCCCGCCTGCGGCAGCGGCAACTTCCTCTACGTCGCGCTGCGCGAACTCTTGAATCTAGAGAAGGAAGTCATCACGCTGTCAACGAGCCTCGGCTTTCCTCTCTCGATTCCTACAGCGGACCCGCGACAGCTCTACGGGATCGAGATCAACGAGTACGCCCACGAGCTGGCGCAAGCGACCGTGTGGATCGGCTACATCCAGTGGCTGCACGAGAACGGCTTCGGCTGGCCGGCCGAGCCGCTTCTCAAGAAGCTCGACAACATCGAACACAAGGACGCCATCCTTGCGTTCGACGCAGACGGGAATCCCGTCGAGCCCGAGTGGCCGCAGGCCTCGGTTGTCATTGGGAATCCGCCGTTCCTCGGCAGCCAGCGGCTTCGGGCTGAGCTGGGTGACGAGTACGTAGAACACCTTCACTCCCTCTACCAGAACAGGATCCCTGGGGCGTCCGACCTCTGCTGCTACTGGTTTGAGAAAGCCCGCGCGATGATCGAAGCAGGCACACTCGGACGCGCCGGGCTTCTCGCCACTCAGGGTATCAGAGGCGGAGCCAATCGGAGGACCCTCGAACGAGTCAAGCAGACGGGCGAAATCTTCTGGGCTCAATCGGATCGCGACTGGGTCCTCGATGGAGCAGCTGTGCACGTCTCTATGGTCGGGTTCGGCGGGAGCAACGGTGCAACAGAACTGGACGGGGCTCCTGTGGCGAGGATCAACGCGAATCTGACCGCGGCTGCTTCTGATCCGACGCGGCGGCAACCCCTCGAGGCGAACAAGTCGATTGCCTTCCAAGGCCCAGTTCGTGTCGGCGATTTCGACATCGCCTGGACCGTTGCTGCCGCAATGCTCGCCTCACCCAATCCCGACGGCCGGCCCAACTCCGATGTTCTGCGTCCTACGCTAAGCGGCGCTGATGTGTTGCGGCGTTCCCGCGAGAGATGGGTGATCGACTTCGCCGCCATGTCACAAGAGGATGCGGCGCTGTACGAGATGCCTTTCTCATATGTGGATGCGCACGTGCGCCCCGCCCGCTTGCTGAATCGCGACATACAACGCCGGAGGAACTGGTGGAACCACGGGAGATCAGGTGACGCCATCCGTGCAGTCCTAGGAAGCAAAAGCAGATACGTCGCCATGGCGCAGACGGCAAAGCACCTGCTGTTCAGGTGGATACCAACAGTCGTCTCACCGGAGCAGACTGCAATCGTGTTTGCGCGCGATGACGACTTCCTCTACGGCCTTCTCCACTCGCGCGTGCACGCTCTCTGGGCGCACCAACATGGCACGCAGTTGCGTGAGGCTGCAAGTGGCTTCCGCTATACGCCAACGACATGCTTCGTAACATTCCCCTTCCCGGACGCAGAACCCGTATCGGCGGCAGCCGTCGCAGAAGCAGCGCGGAACCTAGATGTGCTCCGAGAGGGTTGGCTGAATCCGCCGGAGTGGACGATGGCAGAAGCACTTGAATTCCCTGGCGCCACGACCGGGCCGTGGCGCCTCTTCGTCGATCCTACCACGGTTCACGCACGGGGCAGCACTGCGGTCGGCCTGGTCCGGTATTCGCGGGCTGTGGCACGCGCGGATGCTCCGCTAGCTGAGCTCGCCAAGCGCACCCTCACCAACCTCTACAACCAGCGCCCCACCTGGCTCGACCTCGCCCACCAAAAGCTCGACCAAGCCGTCCTCGACGCCTACGCCTGGCCTCACGACCTCACCGACGACCAGATCCTCGAACGCCTCCTCGCCCTCAACCTCGAACGGGCGGGCGCTTCAATGAAGGAGGTGTGAGTGCATCGTGGCCCAGGACATGGATGTGTGTATGGGATGTGGCATGGTGTTGCCGAGCCAGGATCCGCGCCCGGCTGACATGCCTCGAGCTACGTGCCCACGCTGCGGAGCGGTGGGGCGACAGAAGTCCTTCGCGTGCGACATAGCCGCGACCGCAAGCCTTACCGCAAATGCGCAGCTGATCATTGGCTGGCAAGAGGTGAATAGGCTGTTCGCGAAGGCAGAGTACGCAGCCGCGCTTCTCGTGGCCGCCGTAAACGTGGAGTTCATCCTATGGGAGCACCTAAGGCGCTTCACGCCAGCATCTGGTCTGGCCGCGGCTTCAGACAAGGTCAAGTCCACTTGGGGCCAGATCCGGGCGGGGCACGGTGAGATGGTCTCGCTCTCCAGCCTCATCTCTGTCGCAGAATGCTTCACCCAGAACGACAAGTTCAGGCTTTCCCCGCCGTGGGACCCGCTTGCATGCAACATCGATACGGTACGGAATTGTATCGCTCACGAGCGCGGGTACTTCGCGTCACTCACACAGCTCAAGGACCCAGGATGGCCCGAGACCCGCATCCGTCAGGTTCTGGAGAGCGCAAAGGAGTTCTGTCATGGCAACGCGCCGTAGCTCGGGCCGCTGCGGCTGGGGTGCCTATGGACGGTGAGCGAACTTGAACCCCCTGGCGGGAGCACGTGGCAAGCTCGCAGAGGCGAGGTTCTTCCTGGGGTTCCTGAAGCGCATCGAGGACAACCAACCTGCCACGACCGAGCTGCTCGACAACGAAGCTACGTACTTCACTTCGGCTCTGCTCAACGCCTGCTACTCGGTCCTGGAGCATCTCGAGTGCCAAGGGAAGCGGGCTCTCAGGTCGATTGACACGCCAGAGGCGAAGCTCTGCGAATCTGATCTCGAGAAAGCTGTGCGCCACCTGGAGGACTCCGACATCTGCCGCCCTGTGAGGCGTGGTGCGCCACTCGAAAGAGCTGGGCTGCGCACTCTGGCGGTTCATCATGAGCTGGTTCAGGGGAAACATCAGAACCAGACCCACGGAGGGTGGGGATCTGCGCGATGGGGAACTACCAGATGGGGGGCCACCACGAGTATATGTCGTCTGTACGCGGACCATCCCATCTCCAAAGAACGAGTCTGGATTGTGCCAAGGATGACGGAACACGTGCAGGAGCTTGAGGAACTCGTTACTCACTGGGAGAACCGGATCGCGCGTCTAGACACACCGAGTGCGGCCTCGCACTCGGACCATTAGTTGTGCGGCGGCGCAGTCGAAGCTGAACCGCGATCTCTACGATGGCTGCATTGCTGGCTACGGGACGGTCTTCTTCCCTGGAGACAAATGAAAGGGCCCTCACAGGCCTCCTCACGCTCACCCTATAGGGGTAATCCTCCTCCAGAAGCCTGGATTACCCTCACCACACCGCACCTCATGTCATCCGCCAAGCGCCGACACAGAGCATCTTCCGGGGAATCTGGGGACGCATTACCCATTTCGGCGCCGACTCGGAACGCCCAGCAGCTTCGTCCGAAAGGCAGTCGTGCGTCCCCCGATTGCCTGCGGGCCTACGCGGGCGGCAGGTGGAAGCACAGTACCCCGAGACGGACTCCTCGAGTCGAGTCGTTCAGCAGATGGAAGTTGAAGTTGAACCAACCTTCGTCGCCCGGGGCACCGGTCGATACATAGCAGCGGTGCGTCTCCGCTGCCGGCTCAATCTGCTCTAGAACGGCGCCGAACTCCCTGTTCCTCACGAATAGAATGATCGCGGCCTTGGAGTCCCGCCATGTAAGGTAGCCCAGTGCCTGGTCAATGGTCCGCTCGAACGCCCTCGCGCCGGACCAGAACTTGCATTCCGCGACGAACACACTCGCAGACTCGTGCCGGACAATAATGTCCGTCTTGCCGGTCTTGTTGAACGTCTCCCCGGTGACGCTGTCGAAGTGCGGGGACAAGACCATGATGAAGTGATCACGCAGTGTCTCTTCGTCCTTGTCATCGTAGATACTGGGGTGCCGTTCCATCTCTCTACCGGTGTCACGGCAGAGTCCCAGGATGTCCCAGTACAACGAGGCATCGAGCGTTGGTTCAGGTGCGTACGCGACATCGGGAGCAGTTGGCTTGACCAAGACTCTTCGCTTCACGGTGGGGACGGCGAACGTCCCAGGCGTGCGCTCCGATCTCCTCACCGGCACGCCGAGGCTCTCTAGCAGCCTAGACTGCTGCAGATGCTGCTGCTTTCGCCCCTGCACGGCGGCTTCGACAGCTGCCGGGAGACTAGCGTTGAACTGCGCCACTTCCCGGGTGACGTGCTCGTTTTGCTGCCGGATGCCCGCGATCATGCCTTCTGCGTCGCGAGCGATCTGCTCAGAATCGTTCCTCCAATTCACGATCTCGAAAGAGATCTCGTCGCCCGACACGTCGACGATGGGACTCGACAGGAGACGGGTCGACGGTCTCATCTTGAGGAGGTCCGCCTCGCCCGTGAAGGGAATGTGATACTTGATGACCTGCTTGGGGCAGGACTCCCCCCCAAACACGCTAGACGCCTCGGGAAAACGCTCCGCAGGAATCACGGCCTCTCTGTCGGTGACGTATCGCTTGTCCCAGAGGAAGACAAGGGGCTCAAGCCTGTGCTTCTGGACAAGGTACCCGACGTATTCTGCCTCGTTCACGTTGAGCAGACGGTTCTTGGGCTCGGCTTCGATCTCACGCTGCAGGGCCGCCATCTGCGCCGCGGCCGCCGATCCAAGGTCGTCCACAGCGAAGATGCGCATCATGCCTCCTTAGGCGAACGCGATGGTTTCGCACGACGCATGCGTAGTGGAGAATCTGGGGACGCATCACTCATTTCCGCGACGACTCGGAACGCTCTGTGGCTCCGGCCCGACAATCGGTGTTGCGTCCCCGGATCCGCACCGAAGACCCTCCTATCAGCGTGGCAACCCGTAGTACTGGGCTAGCGCTCTCGCCAACAGGTTCGACGCAACGCCCGTCGTGACATTCCACGCTCCTTGGGCTGACTTGGCTGTCATCCTCCCGATCCACGATGCGACCCTCTTTCCGAAGCCATCGCCAGATGTCTTCGGCTCTTCTCTCACGGCATCCTTCAGGTCGCTCACGTCGGCCTCCACGATGCCAATTGACTTCAGATACGTAGCGAGGCTCTCCCAGTCACCCCGAGGCACCGTCAATGTGGCTTCCTGGCTGATGTGCGCGCTACCTGCCGCCACATTCCCGACGTTTCCCATGATGTAGGTGTTGAACACGTTCGCAACCTTTTCGGCCGTCAGATCAGGCGTGAGTGTTACCTCGGCTGAGTCTGGGGCAGCGCATTCGATCTCAAGCACGAAGTTGAGAATCCGGTTCCTGACGGTATTGAGCATCCCAACCACGGAGGACGGAGACACCGCCTTCCACGCCTGCCCGAGATTCATCTCTTCGTAGATTCCTGATGCGACAATGGCAACCAAGTCGGCTGGCCAGTCCTCCCGAAGCACTTGTCCATGGCTGTGAGCCACCAGATCCTCCAGTGCACTGACGCCGTCACGGAACACCACGGTTGAGACCGTTTCCCGCCATCCTTCCGGTATGCACATCAATGGGATGGGAGCGTTTCTCAAGCCTTGGCCAAAGGCTCCGCCGAAGTGACCGTAGCACTGGCAGCGCGTTTTCCGGTAGTCCGGAACCGGCGCGTCCGCCGGATACCCGTCGAGTTCGTGCATCACCCAGTCTCTGAATCCTTCGTTCTTCAGTCTCGCGGCGAGAATGCGGCACTTGCGAAGCAGGGTGGCCAGGTCGGTCTTCGAGTCCACCGCGCCACTCTGAATCTCCTGCAGGAGTCCCATGGCTGTCCCTTTCCTCTCATCGACGCTTCATAGGCCGTGGTCGTCCCGCTCCGTCCCCTTCTGTGCGAGAGCTAGCGCCGCCTCATGTGTTCGCTCAAGAAGCTTGGCACCCGTGTCCCGCATCTCTTTGCCGGCGACACTCATGACACGTTCTTGGCAGAGGCGGAGGAACGACCCGACCAGTACGAACAGGGCGGACACGATCGCCATGGTAATGAATTCCGGCGTCCCCAAGTCCGAAACCTGAACTCCAGCTGGGCGAAGCCGCCAGAACATCGTGAAGATGAGAAGCGCCGTCCCGAGACTTAGAAGAAACGTGCTGGCGCGGTTGTTGGCAAGCTCCGAGATATCCCTCATGGATGTCAGAATCACCTTTGAGAACGATGCGAACTGCGACGTGAAGGTCTCCAGACTGGTCCCCGTACCCTTGTTTGCGACTGAAGCTTGCTGGCCCTCAGACATACCCGCTCCTCCTTATGCGCACTGCACAACGGTTACTGTGCAGATCCTCTACATGGCACACTGGGCTCCGCCCAGCGCAATGTGCTCTTCCCGCCTTTCTCCTCCTCTTTCATGAGCCTACGTAGTGACACGTTTGTTCCTGCGTTCCGATCCTACGTCCATGAGGCTTCACAAGCAAGTCCATCGAGCGCGCCGAACGGAGTTCTACTCCCTCCAGACACATGGGGTCCCGATCCTTGCTTCACCACCTCAGCCTGCCGAGAACCGAGCAGGCAGGAATCGCTCCCGAGGCAGCGGCGGGCCGAGTAGCCGACTGAGCACGCGGTGCGGTACGATTCTCAGTTCCAATGGGACAGAGAATGAAGGAAGAGCCAACGAAGAGGGAAAGCCTGCGGGACCTCTTTCTCTTGGGAGAGGACGTCGTCTTCCTGAACCACGGCTCGTTTGGAGCCTGCCCGAGGCCCGCTTTCGAGGCCTACCAGCGCTGGCAGCGCGAGCTCGAGCGGGAGCCGGTCGAGTTCCTCGGCCGCCGGCACAACGGGCTTCTCGCCGAGGCCCGCTCGGCTCTCGCCCAATACGTCGGCGCAGAGCGCGACGATCTCGTCTTCGTCACGAACGCGACGACCGGGATGAACATCGTTGCCCGATCCGTGCCTCTCAAGGAGGGCGACGAAGTTGTCTCGACCGACCACGAGTATGGAGCGGTCGACCGCATGTGGCGGTTCCTCTGCCAGAAGGCGGGCGCGAGCTACGTCCGCGCGCCCGTTCCGGTACCCGTCGGCTCGGCGGAGGAGGTCGTGGAGGCGGTCTGGTCGCGGGTCACCCCGCGCACACGCGTCCTCTCCCTTTCTCACATCACGTCGCCCACGGCGATCGTCTTTCCCGTCGTCGAGCTCGTTCGCCGCGCCAGGGAGGCGGGGATCACGACGCTCGTCGATGGCGCGCACGCTCCCGGCCAGGTCCCCCTCGACCTCCCGAGCCTGGGCGCCGACTTCTACACCGGCAACTGCCACAAGTGGATGATGGCCCCCAAGGGCGCCGGTTTCCTCTACGCACGGCGCGAGAGGCAGGGAATGCTTGAGCCGCTCGTCCTCTCCTGGGGCCTCGAGCCGGAGAAGCTAGGCCCGTCGCGGTTCGTCGACCTGCACGAGTGGCAGGGGACGCGCGACATCGCCGCGTTCCTCTCCGTTCCGGAGGCGATCCGGTTCATGAGGGATCACGACTGGGACCATGTGCGAGAGGGCTGTCACGACCTTGTGCGCCAGGCGCGCACCAGCGTCTGTGAGCTCACGGGCCTTCCGCCCCTCACGCCCGACTCCGCGGACTGGTACGTCCAGATGGCCGCCTTTCCCCTCCCGCCCGTCCCCGCGGAAGCGTTCCAGAAGAGGCTGTTCGACGAGTTCCGGGTCGAGATCCCCGTCATCCCCTGGAACGGCCGGGCCCTTCTGCGTATCTCCATCCAGGGGTACAACACGCAAGAGGACGTCGACCGCCTCGTGACCGCTCTGACGTCGATCCTCCCGACGGCCTGAACGCCCAGGTGGCCGCGTTCGAGGTCTTCACAGGTCCTAGCGTTTGCAGAACGGGCGGCTCTTGCCGCCGGTGTGATGGGCGCCGCAGGCCTCGCAGCTGCCGTGCCGCTCACACTTCTCTTTCGGACA
>Ga0315286_10008449_pt1 | contig 10130 bp, 5 predicted proteins | sample YL17G10_0_MG_FD_205038 | JGI IMG/M metagenome (GOLD analysis project Ga0315286, IMG submission 205038) | Sediment microbial communities from Yellowstone Lake, YNP, Wyoming, USA - YL17G10_0 | ecosystem: Environmental > Aquatic > Freshwater > Lake > Sediment | place: USA: Wyoming | collected...
CAGATTCAGGCCGCGTCTCCTGATTTCCGGCACGAGCGCCTCGCGCCGGTCGTACCACGCCTGTGGTTCGCCCTTCGCGTTGGGGCAAGGGTGAACCCAGTTGAGCCGGTTCTTCGCGATCCAGTCCACGATGGCGACGCTCTGGGCCACGCTCATCAACGGAAAGTCGAGCATCATGCGGTACCGGAACGCCGGCGCGGTGTCCACATCGAGCGCGGGAATCGACAGTGTGGAGCGCTTCGGGATGCTGTCGTCGCCGGGGACGCACCATCCGCATCCCAGCCGTTCCAGGAGATCGTATGTCCCATAGAGTGCGGCTCGCGGCGTTGCACCCACGATTACGATCCGTCTATCACTTGCGTGGAGGACGTAATGATCTGCCGGATCGGCGTGGAGTCGGCGGACACCGGCCGCGACTGCCCTATCCGGATCGGCCGTCACCACGACCACCGACGCATCCTCCCGTGTCTTCGTCGGAACGAGCGGCAACGATGCGCCGCTCATGGCTTTGATGTACCGCTGAAGTTCCTGCGCTGCGAACAGCACCGGGCCCGTTGCCTCTGCGTCGGCCAGCACGATCTCAGCTTGGGGACGGCCTTCTGAGACCAGGACAAAGTCCGCTGCCAGCGCCGGGGCCGTCATGGCGATGCAGATCAGAAAACCCGAGATACGGGCGTGTGCTTTCATGAGGTTGCCTCCGGGAGTCCGTGTTCCCGGCCGGGTGCTGCGTCACCGGGCCGCCGGTGCGGCGGTTCCGGGCTTCTTCGCGTACAGGAACATCCGCTCATAGATGCCGTTGGCACCCCAGACATCCCAGTTGCACAGCACGCGGATGGCGATACGGTTGCTGCGGCCGGGCTCCAGCAGTTTGCTAACGTCCATCTCCAGGGTGTGCGGCCGGCCCCAAGGTCCCAGGTACGGCCGGTGGCCAGCGTAGCGGCCGTTGATCCAGATCCAGGCCTCGTTCAGGACACCCAGGCCGTGCAGGAACACCGCCTTGCCCCTGGCGCTTTCGGGCACGCTCACGTCGAATTGGTACCAGCCCAAGCCCATGTACGGGTGGCCCTTCTCATCCTGGAAACCCTGCGTGTCCCAGCCGGAGGTCGTCGCGAGGGTCTTCCATTGCGCCCGGTCGGTGGAAGGCTCCTGCCATCGCTCGTAGCGGCCGTCGTCGAAGGGATCGGTGCGGAAGCGGGCCACCTGCGGCAGCAGAGCCACCAGCTCACCCTCCGCGCCGCCTCTCTTGGCGGCCGCCGCCTCCATGCGTTTCTTCTCCCATTCGGGCCCGTAGGTGGGGTACGGGTACCAGCCCATAAAGGGAGTGATTCGATTCATCTCTGCCTGCAACTCGATCTGACGGCCCGTATGCTCGGCAGCCGCGGCAAATTCTCCTTCGCGTTTTGCCTTCTCCGCAGCCACGAATTCGCGGAGATTGTCATAGATGAGCCGCTCAAGGCGCAAATGCAGCTTCTCGGTGTCCGATTGCGCCGCCGCTTCACCCGCCCGAATGGAGGCATCGAGCTTCGCCATCAGAGGTTCGCTGTAGATTGCGCGGAGAATGACGTCTTCGTGGCCGTGCTGCGGGGCCTTCTCGAACGCTTCCTCCAGAGCTTCGTAATAGGCCTTCATGGCTGCGGCAGCGCGGCCGTACCACTTGGCGTAGAAGTCCTCCAGGATCGCGTCCACGTCGGCCTTGGTGTCCCACTCCAGGTGGGCCCGCACGAGGCGCGTCGGCAAGCCCGACATGGCCCAGTCGGCCTCATCCTGGTCGTGGAAGCCGATGACGCCCCAACGCTTCAAGAGTGGCATGTTCCGGCGCAGACGGTGAACCATCGGCGTGATCGTTCCCCGGTTCACAAGCATGGTGTAGTTGTAGTTGTACATCCACACCTTGTCCGAGAGCTTGCACCACTGCTGAATCATCTGGGCCTGCCGTTGCATCTGCCAGCACTTCGGATCGTCGTAAGCGTGGATGGTGCATGCGCAAATGTTCGCGAACATCACCGTGAGATTGCCTTTGGGATTGAAGAGCATATCCGCCGGCGCCTCGGGCGGGACATCACGGTTGGCGTAGCCGTTGGTCGAGATCATGTGGTCGGGAAACTCTTTGTTCACCTCGGTCAGGATGCGGTTGACGAAGTAGAACCACTCGTTGCTGGCGGAGGAGTCCGGAACCGGGTCACGGTTGTTGGAGCCGTAGCCGTCGAAGCTGTTCCCGATTTTCGCACAGCGATCGCACCAGCAACGGGGCAAGCCGTCGTCCGGGGCGAACGCTGAAATCGGCTTTCCAGCGCGGGCGTCGGCTTTGATGCGGTTCACGAAATGTTGAATCATGCCTTCGCTGGTCGTACAGGGATGGGCGTTTGTGCGCTTGCCGTCACGCTCCAGCGTAAACCAGTCGGGGTGGGCGGCAAATTGGTCTTTGGGAAGATAGCCCTGCACCGAGCTGTCCCCTGGAACTCCGAATGCCACATCGGTGGCCCGGGGGTTCATCTTGTTGTGGATCTTCCACTCCTCGCACTCGGCGCCCATTTGGCCGCGGGCATGCTCCCAGAAGTTGCGAACCGGAAAGTCCGGCCGCTCGACGACTCGCATCGGGCCGACCGACACGCTCGCCATCTTCGGAACCACCTGGCCCATCTCGCCCGGCATGAACCAGCGCACGCCGAGCCGGTGCAGGAACTCGGCCACGGCGTAGCGCGTGCCGTAGTACGGCTCGACATCATTGCCCGCCAATACGAGCTGGTCGGAGTCGGTCTGCATGACGAACCCCTCCTCGCGGAGGTTCTTGGTCTTGCCCGTGGGGATCTCAAGGCCCGGGATCCGATCGGTAAGGCGGCTTCGGCCCACCAGGATGAGCGCGCCGGCGGGCGGGTTCTCGTCGGTGGCGATCGGGAGCTTTGCACCGGTGATTTGCTCGAGGTACTTCTGCAGGTCGGCCGCGGCGATGCGGGCGTTCTCGCTCGGCTTGGCAGCGGTGACGATGACCGCCCGTGCCTGTCCATCGCGAACGAGCGCCAGCGCGCCCCCAGTCGTAGATGACTCTGCCTTCCCGCCGGAAGCGATGCACCCGGCGGCAATCAAGACAATCCAGGCGATCTTGGCGAGGGCAGCAAGCGTTCGCATGGGAGCCTCCTTATGGCGTCAGAATGAGAACCGCATTTCCGTGAGTGTGAACAGCTGGGCGGAGCTTAACTGACCGAGCGGTGCACGACAACCTGAACTCGCCCTACCGCTTCACGCTCACCTGGCCGCCGGTCCATAGTTTGCGAAGTTGGGGGATATCGAGTCGCTCCAGCAGGCCGGGCACGTCTACCAACGCCTGGTCGCCTCGGGCGCGGACATCCTCGTGAAGGCTCTCCCACGGAACGTAAACGCTGCCGGACTCGATCAGGTCGCGGGCGGCAGCGCCGGCCAAGAGGGCGGACCAACCGTACGCGTTCTCGGCCTCCAATGAAACAGAAGGTGCTGAGAGTCTGCCACGGCAGAAGCGGCCGGCCTGGACAAGATCCATCGCCCACATGCCTGGCCAGGGGCGGCCGGCGAACCAGGCCCAGTTGATCACACTCCCCTGGCCCCCGGCGATCTCGCCAGAGCCGCGGAGATCGAAGGCGAGGACTTGCCGCCCGGCCTGAAGTGCGCGCTCGATCGCCCGACTATCCCGTCCCGGAACGAGCGTGATCGGGCCCGGGGTTCCTTTCTTGCCGATCCAGATGGCCGGCAAACGGATTCCAGGCTCGGTCTCGATGATCCAGAACTCCGCGAACCAAAGCCCTTCCTCCTCCTGCCCAACCTTCTCGGCCTTCACCTCGGGCAGCCGATCGGGCCAGCCGAGTCGCTCGCGCACGAAGGCGCGTTGCTTAGCCGGATCATCTGCCACGGTCGTTCGCGGAAGATGCTGTAACCATCCCATGAAAACGTCGTGGAAGGTGAGGTTCTTCTCGGGAAGGCCGCATCGCATGTCCTCCAGCGTTTCGATTTTCGCGGGCAACTCCTTGCCTGCTTGAGGGCGGGGCGGTCGCAAGTACCGCTCGACGGCACGATAGAGCACTTCGCGTTTGTCCTCCTGATAGCCGTGCGCAGTCGTGGATTCCCGGTGCGCCGCGACGTCTTCCGTACCAAGGAGACGATAAACGTGTTTCGCCCACTGGAACGATTTCTCCGCCTCGTCGAGTGGAAATTCCTGGTCGTCGCTGCCGCGCTTGCTACTGATAACGACGAGCGGATTGGGGGCGTGCAATGCCAACAGCGTTCCGATGTCGGCGATACGGCGGATGCCGGGCGGCCGCTGGTGCCAGTCCCAGTTCACGTCCGTGCGGATCCAATAGTCGTACGAGGTGACAGAACAGACCGGCACGGCGAGTTTCACGCGGGGATCGAGCGCGGAGACCCAATAGGTTGAGTTGCTACCGCCGGATTCGCCGGTGAAACCGATCCGCTCCGGGTCTACTTCAGGACGGGCCGTCAGAACGTCCAGGGCACGAATCGCGTCCAGCACCTCCAGCGCGGTCGGCGACCGCCGGGAAAATGAGAAGGTTCGGATGTCGTGGCTGTTGGCGCCGGTGGGGTTGTAGAGGTGATCGCCGGTCTTGCGCTCACCGTAGCCGCCGTAGTCGTAGCAGAGCACGACGCAACCGCGCAGCGCCAGGTTAACGTTCCGCTGCTGGACGTAGTCGGCTGCCTTGCTGGTGTTCGTGTGGCCGCTGATCGAGATGATGCCGGGAACCTGCCCCGAAATGCCATCGGGGACGTAGACGACCGCCGAGATGGCCATGCCCGGATAGCTCTCGAAGGTGATCTTCTCGATGCGATAGCCATCGCGCCGCATCGTTCCCTTGCTCTTCAGAGCCAGGTCCCATTTCGGGGGCACAAGGTCGTCAATTCCCAAAACGATCAGAATCTCTCGGCGGAGCGCGTCGCGCCGGTCGAGCCACTCCTCCCGCGTCTTTGGCAGGGGCAGAGGCGCCAACTGGCTTGCCACGAAACGCGGCATCATCGTCGCGGCCTCGGTTTCGGGCAGCAGCTTCCGGGAAAGCCAGGCCGTCCAGGGGCGACCCGGAATGGCGCGGACGATGAGCGTTCCCGCCCGTCGGGCGATCCGCACCCGATGGGCCGCGGCACCGTCCCACAAGTCTCCCTCCACGCGCACCGCCAGCGGCAACGCCAGGCGCTGTCCCTTGGCTGATCCGACAACCAACGCTCCCGCTTCGAACTCCAGACGCGCAAGCGACCGAGATCCGCCAAGAGTCAGCTCGCGCGGCTGAGAATCGGCAGCGGTTCGCAGCAGCGCCAAGTAGAGCTTTTCCGCATCCGTGCGAGGCAATCGCTGGTCCCAAATCGTGGCCGACGTCGGCAGCGGCAACGGTTCCAACCCCAGCGCCTTGTCCAGCACTTCAGCCCAAAGCCCCGCGACGACCTCTTCCAGGCGCGTCCCTCGCCCATCGGCGTCCGGCGCCACCGGCCAGGCGCCCGGCCCGAACTCCTGCTCGATGCGCCTCCCCTGCCGCAGCGCCCGCTCGCTAGCACCGCGGAGGCGTTCCATCAGGTCGGCCGGAAGCCCCTCGGCCCGCAAGATGGCCAGGCCTGTAAAGAACAGATTGCCCATTTCGCGCCAGAGCCGCGATCCTTCCCGCAGCAAGCGCAGATAGTGGGACAACTCGGCGTAGTCTTCCTCGGAGAGATGCGGCTTTGCCTTCTCCAGGGCCACAAGGGACTCGCCGGCCCACTGGACTGCTTGCTCCCGTTCGGCGACCACTTCGTCCAGCGTCTGCCGGTCCGGGTGAAGCAGCTTCGCCAACGTCTTCTCAAGTTCTGGCGACGAGCGGATGCGGAGAGGAGCCGTGCCCACCAGGCTGCCATAGGCGTTGTACAGCCCGTGAAAGAACGGCGCCAGGTGCCCGTGGGCCGACGTGCAATAGAAGCCTCGCGTGTTTACGGAGTGTTCCCAGATGTCCGCGGAGCGCCGCAGGGCCTCCACCACCTGGGGAGCGGCCGCTTCGCCGTAGCGGCGTGTCGCCCACTCTCGCCAAAGGTCGTCAAGGGATTGCGCGGGCGACCAGAGCAACCGGCTGGTCAGCCAAACGTTGAACTCGCTGGGCGAAGCGAAGATGCTCCGCGGGTAAGCCGAGTGGTCCAGCCGGAAGACGGCGCCTCGGCCGCCGTGCGCCGCGGCACGCTGCAGATGCCCCGCGTAGTACGCGGCAGGGAGGACGACCACGTGCGTCTTGCCACGAAACCCTTCCCCGAACGTGTCCTCCAGCAGACAAGGCCGGTCGGGCAACTGGTCGAACGTCGGGTCGGGCGGATACTCCAGGCCGAAAAAATCCCACGGCACCATCTTCGACATGACCAAGAACGCATCCGGAGGTTGGATGACGCGGACGGCAGCGAGAATCGTGTCGATCTCCTCCCAGCCGTGGCCGAAGTTTCGGACGATCAGCTCCTTGTGGTGTTTGCGGCACGCCGCCAGCGCCGTCTGGATGATCCGGCGGGCCAAATCCGATCCGGTGGCCGCACGGCACGCCTTGCACCGACACGGCGAGCCGGCCAGCACCTTGATCTGAGTCTCGGATAAGACCAGGACGATGCCTGCCAGGCTGGGGGTCTGGTGGAAGAACTCCTCGTACTTGTCTTCGAGGATCCGCCAGACCTCCGGCGACGACAGACAGATCTGCGCCCCTTGGCCCCGGACTTGCGGGTAAGCGGTGGCAAAGTCCGGCGGCAACTGCAGCTCGTGGTCCCAGAGAAAGAGGCGCACGCCGAAGCTCTGGGCGTCGTGGGCGAGGCCTTCGAGCACCTCGGCCTACTGCCTGGCCCTGAGGCGAGCTTCCGGGGACCGGTGTGCCGCCAGGCGGTCCCAGCGATCGTAATTGACGAAAGTGTGCAGTTCGCCCACCTCTCCACGGCCCATGAGGCTGAACGTGTTGATGCGGTAGGACGGCGCGCGAGAGAACGCATCACGGAGGTAGGCCAGGTAGCGGTCGTTCTGGAACCAGTCCGGCGACCCTCCCATCCACCGGCACCAGAAGTCCTCCAACTGGCTGGCCCATCCCCGGACCGCGAATCGCGGCTCGCTCCTCACATCGAGCCCGAAGGGCAGCGTGCCCTGGCGCTCAATCTCCTCGGCTAGCGCGTGGCAGCCGTAGAGCAGTCCGCTCGCCTGGCGCGAGGCCACGACCAGCCCTGGGCCCTCCGTCTTGCCAGGAATGGGCTTGATACGGTAGCCGTCGCCAAGGGGCCAGTTCTCCAGACCGACGTCTCGGCTCCATTTGGCGGCTTCCAGCCCCCTTTCATGAAGCAGCAGAATGCGGGGACCCTTCACCGCGGTCGCGCCCCGCTCCTTCGCGTCCGCCGTGCGCTCCTGTCGCATCTCGATTCCCGCTCGCTTGACCGCGCGGGCCAACCGCGCGACAGCCTCGTTCATCGCCGGGGCCTCGGGCGCGACCAGATCTATCGTGACGACAATCGGCTGCGGCGGCGCATCCCCTGCGTGCGCCCACCGGTCTGAAAAGCCGATTCCCGCGGCGAAGATGACGACTCCGAGGAGCCAGCGATTGACCTTGCTCATTCGTCTCCCTTTCGAGAATCCGCGGGGCCAATCCGGGCAACATGCGAGCCGGATTTCATCGCGTCGGCGCGATCCTGCAAATAGCCAGCCGATGCTACGAACAGCTACTCGCCGGTGCCAGCATATGGCTTCGCGAGCCAACTGCCGCGACCCCGATTGCGTACCTTCTATTCTCGCCCGCTTGCGAGCCGGTGACCAGTTTCTTCATGAACGCGACGCTGTCGCGCGTGTTGTCATCCGAACCGTGGTACACGATGGACACAGCCCCGTCCCAGTTCGTCAGCTGCAACAGATTGATGTACCTCTGGGTGTTCTCGGCGTTGGGCCCCATCATCGGATGTCGCACCGGCGCAAAACCACCGCAACCTACGGCACATTTGGCGTCAAGGTAGAGGGCGCATGAGCGGTGTTCGAGTAGACTCACCTCAATCGCACTGTCGGCCCGCGACTTGCGAGGCAGGGGAATTCATCGGCGTCGGTGCGGTGAATGTCGCGCGACCCTTGTCGCTGCTCCGAGGCATTCCGGTTGCCAAGCCCCACCGTCTCCTCAATCGCTTTGGGAGTCGAATTGCCGGCATCAAAGCTGCTGAGATTCTCCTCGCCGTTCACAGCGACGCTGACAGCATAGCATGCCTTGCCCGCGACTTTGGGATTGTGGGCGTAATTGCCGGTGCCCGGCGCAACCGGTTGAGCAAGCATCCCCAACATCGTGTAAGCGCCCAGCGTACCCCCTATTTGTCCAGCGGCACTGCTAGGGTCGTGACGCTCATGGCCGCCAGCCGAACACGGATCTCATCGTGGCTGTTGACCTGGAATGGAGTGGTCGGTTGCCAGAAACCCTTGGCCGTGGACTGCTCGCCTGCAACAGTCCCGGACAGGGCCAACCCTTTCGCCTGAAGCTCAACGTTTCGCGGCTCCTGAGCGTTATTGATGGCAACGACCAGGAGTCGTTTGCTGGAATCATCCCGAAAAGCCGTGGCGAGCAGCAGCGGATCGTCGGACTCGGTCTCCAGACGCACAGCCCCACGGCGGAACCAGCGAGCATAGTGCCCGATCGCGTACCCCATGCCCGTAATCTCGACGGTTCTGCGATCGTTGTCGATCAGCACGATCGTGTCCTGCTCGGTGTACAGGGCATCCTTAGCATCGCCGCCACGGCCCCTGAAGTGGTCCCGGTGCGAGGTAAGATCCCAGATGTTGTTCATCCCGTAATACGCGGCGGCATCGGCGTAGACGAATTCATCGTGGATGTGAATGGCCCTCCCTCGCAGCGCATCGAACGACAGCGCCGGCACCTCCGAGTGGGACACTTCCATCATCCACAGGGGCACGCTGTATTTCCGGCCCAGGTCGCGGAGCTTTTCACGCAGCTCGATCTCATGCGGATCAGGCTTGCCCAGGGCAGAGCTATGCAGAATCCGTGGCACGCTGGCGTACGGCGAGCCGTACGGGTAGCAGTGATAACCGATCGCTCCAACGAACGGCCGGGCATCCGCGTCGGACAGAATCGCTTCGGCGACAGCTAGGCTGTGCGCAACGGTCTCTTCACAGGGAACGACCAGCATGACATCCTTGAAACCCTCGGCCCGAAGCCGCTGACCGATCGCGCGGATGATTTGCACCACTTCCTTCGTTCCGCCGCCGTCCAATTCCCGGTTGCCGCTGGTCGGCTCGTTGAAGGGCATGATGAAACGAGGGACGGTCCCGTAGTGCTCGCGCCAGAACTTCGTTGCCATGGCGATCTGGTCCGCGCAGGCCTCCAGGAACTTGGGATAATCGGCCTTACGCAGATCACGAAGCCGAGTGTTGCCACCGCCGACGCGAATCTTCGGGCACAGGATATAGTCGCTGAGGCCCAGAGGTGCGGCCAAGTCCACCACCTTCTTTTTCATGGCCTCCGCGCCAAAGGTGCGGTAGCCGTTCCAGCCAACAGCGTGCGCGTGATCGGCCAGTTGGACGAAAGCGATCTCCAGATTGCCGGCGTTCAGCTTTACCTTTCCATAGGCCGCCTCGATCGCTCTTTTGCGCAGATCCGGGTCGAGCGTGTCTCCGAGCGGTCCTTCATAGACCAGCGACAGGGTAGTGGCCCCGAAGCCTTCCATGATCTGGCGTGGCTTGTCTGCATCCACGCGGAGAATCGCGATACCCTCCGCGGCTCCAGCCAAGCTGAGGGGCCACATCAGCAGACTGAGGGCCGCTACGGCGCAACCGTGGACTGTTCTGCTCATTTTGAATCTCTCCACATGTAGCCAAGAAACCAGCCCGATGCTGCGAGCATTATCACCGCAAATGCGCCCATAATGAATCGCAGAGTATCAACACCGTGTGATAGAACCTGACCCGGGCTTTGGGGTTGCAGAGGTCAACGATGGCAGCCGCAGAGAGAGATTCTCCTTCTTCTTGCCTCCGTTCATGCTGGCCTCCGTAAGCTCGGCCCGTCTGCCATCGTACGGGGGTGTAACTCGCCTGCCGCTATGCTGCGGCATGGTACTCTGACTGCACGAACTGGCGGTGGGGATACAGATGGCTGCATCCACTTTGCACACGATAGGCGCTGAACTCC
>Ga0315286_10008451_pt1 | contig 10129 bp, 6 predicted proteins | sample YL17G10_0_MG_FD_205038 | JGI IMG/M metagenome (GOLD analysis project Ga0315286, IMG submission 205038) | Sediment microbial communities from Yellowstone Lake, YNP, Wyoming, USA - YL17G10_0 | ecosystem: Environmental > Aquatic > Freshwater > Lake > Sediment | place: USA: Wyoming | collected...
GAGCCCTATGGCCTGGTCAGGACCGTTGGGGTTCTCTCGTCCAACGGCAGCTGGCTCGAATTCTACGAGGTCTAGGCTAGTAGCTCTTCCCGTCGCTGCCGAAGTACTCGCGGTAGCCGCAGATCTTGTCGGCCACCGCCCTGGGGGTGTCGAGAGCGGCTTGACGGGGGGTGGAGGCGGCGGGCGCGGCGGTCCAGCCGGCCCCGATCGCGAGCAGCGCGAGCATGGCCAGGGTAGTCACCCGCAGGTCCATCTCCCTGGGCGGCACGCTCCGGCTTCTTGGATCCCGGCGGTGCGCCGACCGCGCATCTTCTTCGTAAAGAACAGTTGCATCGCCGGTGCGATTGGAGTATATCCTATTGACCGAATGTCTTTACAATAAGACCATTCACGCTCGCGCCCGGGCCCTCGCGTCGTTCTCGCGATCGGATCGCTCGGACCGGCAGTAGCCCGGCACGTCGTGCCGGATGCGTCAAGGCAGGGGGAACCGCATGCCACTCACGTCTCGCGTTCTCCGGATCGCACGCACCATCGCTCGAGCCGTCGCGCTGGCAGGGGCCGTGGCCTTCGTCCTGTCGGGAGAGACCGTCTGGGCCCAGAACATCGGGCAGACCACGGGAACCCTGACCGGCGTGGTGAGGGACCAGACGAAGCTCGCCCTGCCCGGGGTCACCATCACGATTACCAGTCCCGCCCTCCTCGGCGAGAAGGTCGTCGTGACCGGATCCGACGGGAGTTTCCGGGTTCCAGGCCTGCCGCGCGGGACCTACCGCGTCCAGGCGGAACTCCAGAGCTTCGTCACCGCGGTGGCCGACAACATCGACCTGAACATCGGCAACACGCTCGGGATCAACTTCGAGCTCAAGGCGGGCGCGGCGGAAACGGTCGAGGTGACGGCGGCCAAGGTCGTCGACATGGTGTCGGTCGAGCCCGCCTACGACATCAGCGCCGAGCAGGTGGCGACCCTTCCCAAGGGCCGTTCGTGGGAAAGCATGATCGAGGTCACGCCGGGCGTCACGCGGGTGAAGCAGGCTGACGCCGAAGGCCTGTCGTTCCAGGGAGGCTCGGTCTCCGACAACACCTACATCGTCGATGGCGTCGACACGACGAACACGGTCAACGCGGCGCGCGGGCAGGATCTCATCTTCGAATTCGTCGACAACATCCAGGTGAAGTCGGGCTTTCTCGGCGCCGAGTACGGGGGTGCTCTGGGCGGGCTGGTGAGTGTGACCTCGAAGTCCGGCTCCAATCGGTTCAAGGGCACGGCAAACCTCGAGTTCCGCAGCTCCGCGACCACGGTGGGGCCGCGGCCTCGGATTCGCGTCGTGCCCACCGACTCGACCAAGTCCGAATGGGTGCAGGACCCGGAGGATCCGTTCAGGCAGTTCGACGTGGGCGGCACGCTGGGTGGCCCGATCCTCGTCGACCGGCTGTGGTTCTTCGGCGGGTACGTGCCGCAGTTCGTGAACACCGAACGGACGGTCACGTTTAAGGCCAGCGGCATCGTCAACACCTACGATCAGACCACGCGCCGCCATTGCTACATGGGCAAAGTCACGTACCGCGCTGCCAACAGCGTGATGCTGAGCGGCGGCGTCTCGTACTCGCCCTACAAGCTGCAGGGCCAGCTTCCGAGCAACGACGGCAACGACGATCCCACGGCCGACTTCGGCGTGCTTGGCAACGTCGAGAACAAGTTGAGCGCGTCGCTGAACGTCAGGTGGACGGCGGGCTCACGCCTCTTCATCGAGGGATTTGCCGGCTACTACCGGCGTGAAGCACACAACACGGGCCTCCCCATCGCGGACTACGTCGTCTTCGACACGACGAACTACGGCATGGCAGGCATTCCGCCTGAGTTCCAGGGGCCCTCCGGCTTCAAGTCCGGCCCGTACACGCTGTCGACGAGCAAGGACGACCAGACCCGCCTCAGCCTGGGCGTCAACGTGACCAGCACCTTCAACGGCTGGGGGAGCCACACGCTCAAGTTCGGTGCCCAGCACGCGGTGCCGAAGAGCGATCTGATCTACGGGTTCACGGCGGACCGGATGAGCATGGACTGGAACGTCAGCATCCTGGGGCAGCGCGGCACGTACGGCTACTACAAGAACTACGACATCGGCACCAGCGGCGACGTCACGTCGAACAACACCGCGGCCTACATCCAGGACTCCTGGTCTCCCGCCCCGCGCTGGACGCTCAACCTGGGTCTCCGCCTCGAGCGCGAGTCCCTCACGCCTCTCGTCAAGACGGGTACCCCGGCCCCCGAGATCGGGTTCGGCGCCGGCGAGAAGATCGCTCCCAGGCTGGGCGTGGCCTGGGACGTGCGCGGCGACGGCCGCTGGAAGCTGTTCGCCAACGGCGGGGCCTTCTACGACATGCTCAAGCACTCGCTTCCGCGCGATGGCTTCGGCGGAGGCCGGTTCCGCGTCGACTACTACACGCTGGACACCTACGACTGGAAGTCGCTGGACGGCAAGAACCCCTCTGGCAGACTGGTCTACACGGTCGATGCGAGCGGCACAGGGCCAATCCCGGATCCCAACATGCTACCCACCAGGGTCGACGAATACGCGGTCGGCACCGAGCTTCAGCTGGGACAGAACATGAGCTTCGGCGCGCAGTACATGCGCCGCTCGCTCAAGCACGGGATCGACGGCTTCCAGGCGGCCAACCCGGCCGCACCGACGACCACCCTCGCCGTGATCGGCAACGCGGGTCTCGGGCTGGTCGCCGCGCTGCCGGGGCCGGTGCCGTGGCGGGAGTTCACGCGGGACTATGACGGCGTCGAGTTCAGGCTGACCAGGCGGCTGAGCAAGAACTGGGCGGGGACCGTGTCCTACACGTTCAGCCGCCTCTATGGGAACTACGACGGCCTTGCGCAGTCCATCCTCTCTCCGCAACCGAATCAGGGAAGCTACTGCCAGGCCCTCGAGGGCTGCTACACCTCGCAGGGCACGGCGGACGAAGGGCGCCTCCCGGGCGACGTCCCGCATGAATTCAAGATGAACGGCTCCTATCAGCTGCCGTTCTCGCTGACGCTCGGCGGCGCGTTCCGCGCGAAGAGCGGCACCCCGATCAGCCGGGCGCTCGGCGTCAATCAGGCCACGCTGACGTACCCGGAAGGCCGCCTGAGCGACGGCCGGACGGATTTCCTGACGCAGCTCGACCTGTTCCTGCAGTGGGGATTCAAGCTGCACGGCCGCACGCGGGCCACGCTGAGCGCGAACCTCCTCAACGTGTTCGACCAGGACGCCTCGCTCCAGGTCTTCAAGTACATCCTGCTCGGCGGCTCCACGGTCATTGCCGTGCCTCGCGACGTCTACTTCGCCGGCTACGACTACCAGGCCTACATCGACGCGCAAAAGGTGCCCCGCGACCCCACGTTCCTCTATCCCAGCCTGTTCCAGTTCCCGCGGGAGCTGCGCCTGGGCGTGAGGATTGACTTCTAGCGTTTCCCGCGGATCTCCAGGCACGGAGGGCTGGCAGCCTGCCGCTCTCCGTGCCCCGGGGTGCTTCGCTCGATCATCCTGTCCTCCCTCGCCTGACGCGGCAGAACAGCCGGAAGGAACGGTCATGAGACAAGCAACCACGAACGCTCAGCCTGGGCGGCTCGACAAGGTTCGGCGCAGGCTCTTCAGTGTCGGGAGCGGGCTGGCGGCGGTGGCGCTGTACTCGGTTGCGTTGCATGCGGCTCAGAAACCCGCACCGACGACCACGGGGGAAGCGCCAGCCCTCACGCCGGTGGCGCGCTTCGCGGGCGCGTCGAGAGGGCTCACGGTCGAGGCGGGCGTGGCCTACATCGGCGCGGGCGGAAAGCTCGCGGTGGTCGACGTGGCGAAGCCCGCGAGCCCGGTGCTCCTGGGCGAAGTCGCGCTCCCGCGCGCGCTCGAAGCCGTTGCGGTGACCGGCGGTTTCGCCTACGTGGCCGCCGGATCGGCCGGGCTGCAGGTCGTCGACGTGCGCGACAAGGCGCATCCCAGGATCGCCGGCGCCTACGACGTTCGGAAGGACGTGTCGCTCCGACGCGGCCAGACGACCGCGATGGGCCGGCCCGAGGCCACCAGCGTCACCGTCGCCGGCGGGCGTGTCTACCTCGGTTTCGACGATGGCGAGTTGCACATCCTCGACGTGTCGGAGCCCTCCCGGCCCCGCATGGCGGGCGTGCACAGAACCCCTGACAAGGTGTACGGGCTGACGGTGGTCGGCGCGCGTCTCTACCTCGCGAACTTCGAAGCGGGCCTGCACATTCTGGACGTGACCGATCCCGCACGTCTGGTGGAGATCGGGACGTTCCCGACCAAGTGGTCGCAGGAGGTCGCGGTCGTCGGGACGCGTGCGTACGTGGCCGACGGCCCCCACGGGCTCCGGATCCTCGACGTGGCCGATCCCGCCAAGCCAAAGGAACTCGGGTCTTACGCGCGGAACATGCGCATTCCCTACGGCGCGCGCCACGTGGTCGTGGTCGGCTCGATTGCCTATGTGGCTAATCGCCACCACGGGTTGCACATCGTGGACGTGTCCGATCCGGCGGCTCCGACGGAGATTGGCTACTACAAGTTCCGATCGTGGGCTTACGGAATCGGCGTGAAGGACGGCATCGCGTATCTGGCCGACTACAGCGACGGTCTCGACGTCGTCGACGTGAGCGACCCGGCCAAGGCGCAGTCGCTGGCCGCGCAGAGCTGGGGCGGGTCCACGACCACGATGGTGTTCGACGGCGACCTGGCGTATTTCCCGTTTGCCCGGCGCGGCTTCTCGATCTACGACGTGCGGGACCCGCGCAATCCGCGGGAACTGAGCACCACCAAGGTGCCGGGGAGCGCGTACGGCGTCGCCGTCCGGGACAAGGTGGCGTTCATCGCCGCCTTCACGTCCGGCCTTCAGGTCTTCGATGTCGCGGACCCGAAGCGTCCGACGCTGATTGGCGGGCTCGAAATGCAGGGTTCCGCCAACCAGGTCGTGCTCGCCGGGCCCCACGCCTACGTGGCAGCTGGCGACAAAGGGCTGCGGGTGATCGACGTGTCGAATCCTCGACAGCCTCGGGAGGCAGGCGTGTGTCCTTCTCCCGGATCGTCGAGCAGGGTCCTCATTTCCGGGCGGTACGCATACGTCTCCGACGGCTACGAGGGGGTGAGCGTCTGTGACGTGCAGGATCCGACGCACCCGATCCTGATCGGGAGCACGGTCACGCCGCCGGGAGCCCCGCGCCCCAACGCCGAAAGCCCCTACGAACGCCGGGGCGAGATTCCGACGAGAGGCAGCGTCAATTCGCTGGCCATCGAGGGCGGCTATCTGTACGCGGCGGCCTCGGACCGAGGTCTCCGTATCTTCAAGCTGGACGGGCCGACCACGCTGAAGGAAATCGCCGCGGTCGAACGGGCCGACTTCTCCTACGACGTGCGCGTCAGCGGCAGGTACGCCATCCTCGCTCAGGGACACGACGGGTTGTACGTGATCGACGTGTCCGATCCGTCCAAACCGCGCGAAGTGAGGCACTACCCCACGCCGGGCAACTGCTGGGGGCTCGGGTTCTTCAAGGACTTCCTGTTTGTGAGCGACGGCACGGGCGGCCTCATTGTCTACGAGGGCGCCTCGAAGCTGCGGTAGTCGGCGGCGGTCAGAACGAAAAGGGGAACATGCCATGAAGGGTCAGCCGATGAGCGGCGCGACGACGGTTCTGGTGCTGTTGATCCTCGCAGCGGTCATCGCCACTGCCGAGCGGCCAGCCGCGCAGGGAGGGGTCTCGCTGCAGTTCCAGGGTCAAATCGGAGGAGCCACCCAGACGGTGGCCGTCAACGGCAACCTGGCGTTCGTGGCGCGCGGCCATGTCATGGCGGTCGTCGACGTCTCGAACAGACTGAAGCCGCGCATGGTCAGCGAGATCGCCTTACCGAGCGCGCTGTACCACATCTTCGCGACTCCCGGTCTCGTGTACGCTGCCGCCGGATTCGGCGGCCTGCAGATCGTCGACATCGCCGATCCGGCGCACCCGACGATCGTAGGGAAGTACGTCCTGCCGGGCACGAGCCAGGTCGTCAGAGACGTGTGCGTGAGCGGCAAGTACGCCTATGCCGCGAGGGCTTCCGGCGAATCGCTGCTCGGAACTCAGGGGGGGATGCACATCGTCGACATCAGCGACCCGGCGAAGCCGGTTGAAGTCGGCGCCTTCGAGGCCGGCGCGTCGACCGGCAACATCACGGTGGTTGGAGACTCGGCGTACCTGGCGACCTCGGCAGGCCTGATCATCGTGGATGTCCGTGATCCGGCGAAGCCTGTGAAGCTTGCCACCGTCTCGACGGCGTCGACGGTGCTGGATCACATCCGGAGCTACGGCGGAGCCGGCGTCGTGGTGAGCAACGGAATCGCCTATGTCGCCGACGGCTACGGCGGCGTCAACCTGATCGACGTGAAGAACCCCGCCAGGGCCCGGCACGTCGGCTGGTACGTGGTGCCATTCGACGAGAAGCACAGCAAGTTCACCGAGGCCGACAAGGGCCTGGGCGCCGCGTTCGGTATCGCCGTGAGCGGGAACTATGCATATGTTGCGGCCTTCAACCAAGGGATGCGGATCGTCGACGTGAGCAATCCCACGCGCCCTGTGGAGGTGAGCGATCAGCCGACGCCACTGTGGGCGTACCAGGTGCAGGTCGGCGGCCAGTACGCGTACATCGGCGACTATGATGGCGGCCTGCGCATCATCGATGTCAGCAACCCGAAAGCCCCTCGCGAGGTCTCCTTCTACAACCCGGAAGGCACGGGGTCGTACCGTCATGTCGAGCCGGCCGGCGACTACGCCTACGCCGCGATCGGGGCAGGGGGCGTGCTGGTGATTGATGTGAAGGACCCCACGAGTCCCAAGGTCGCGGGCCGAGGCAACACGCCGGTCTTCTCCTACAGCGTGGCGGTCGGTGGACACTACGTCTACTGCGCGGATGCCCGAAGCGTGCGCGTGTTCGACGCCGTCAATCCGTCCAAACCCGTCGAGGTGGCGTCCCTGCCGATGTCGGGGCAGGCCAGGTCGCTGACGGCCGCTGGCCGGTACGTATACGTCGGGGATGGGCCTCGCGGGATGGTGATTCTCGACGTCAACGACCCGAAGCATCCCAAGGAGATTGCGGTCCAGGACACGCCGGGCAACGCGCGGCGCGTCTTCATCAAGGACAACCTCGCGTACGTCGGCGACGAACTCTTCGGGCTGCGCATCGTCGACGTGAGCAACCCTTCGAGCCCGAAGGAACTGGGGTCATGGCCCCCGTCACCCGAGGAGTTGCCTCCGCCGACGCGGCCCTTCGTGTGGGGGGCCGTGGTCAGCGGCCACCACGCCTACGTGGTGGACGGCCGCCTCGGCCTCTACGTGCTCGACGTGGCGGACCCCAAGAACCCGAAGCAAGTGGCGTTCGTGAAGACCGCGCCGTTTGCGTGGGACGCCACGCTCTGGGATCGCTACCTCTTCTTCGCGAATTCCTTCGCCGGGCTCTTTGTCTTCGACATCAGCGACCCGGCCGCCCCGAAGCAGGTCGCCCTGTACGACACCCCGGGCGTGGCGTGGGGTGTGCGTGTCGTCGACGGGCGCGTGTACGTCATTGACGGCGTGGCAGGCTTGTCGATCCTGAAGCTGACCGGTCCGGGCGCGACCAACAGGTAGAAACGATGCGTCGGATCCTCTATGTGCTGGGGCCGCCACCCGCTGCTGGCGGCTCCACGCACCACGATGTAGAAGTTGCTCCACGCCATGACAGGCAAACCGTCAAGACCCCAGGTACCTGAAAGGTGTGTCACCGTCCGGATATGGGGCAACGGAACAGCCGAGGCGAGCGGTTGGCGCGCCGGTCAGGAGGGGAGTACGGCAGGACGGGAATAGCGACGAGCGACCGCCAGGAGTCAGCGTGAAGGTCTCAGTTTCGGGAATCCGTTCCAGACAGTAGCACTGTGCCCCGTCGTCGTTCATCAAGGAGGAATGCATGACCGTCTCACCGCTTCGCACGCGACATCGAGGCCGCTTCGTCCGATCCGGTCTGGTTGCTGTCGTCATCCTGCTCGCCGTCGCGTTTGCCGTCGCCAGGGCCCAGCCCACGCCGGCATCCACGGCAACGACCGTCGCCCAGAAGAAGGGCGCGCCCGCGGCCCCTCCAGCGGCCCCGCGCCTCGACCTCAACAACCCAGACGATGCCCTCAAGGCCGCGCGGAAATTGGATTCCTCCCTCGAGGATGGCAAGCCTACGACCTTCGCGTTCCAAGGAAACGTGCTCAGCCGGGTCCCAGGGGAGAAGGACCGGCTCCTGTTCAATTTCGTGGCCATGAACATTCGCGCGTCGAAGACGCTGAGCGAGCCGGGTCGCGGCTACGGCTACCGGATGGTGTCGCGCGAGTTGCTCATCTATCGAGACCCGAAGACAAAGGAGGTGCTGCGGACCTGGAAGAATCCGTGGACCGGGAAGGAAGTGGAAGTCGTACACGTCTCGAACGATCCGGTGAACACGCGCCCGATGTTCGCACAGGGTCCCGACGGCCCGTTCAGGTTCAACGCCACCATCCAGGATGGCCTGGGCGTCTTCCAGGAAGACGTGCCGCTGTTCTATACGAACCCGCTGGGAGGCGACTACCAGCAGTACGTAGGGGGAGACTACCAGGGAATCGAGATGTTCATGTACTTCTTCAACGAGAGAGAACTGCTCGACGCAAGCCCCGACGCGCCAGGTGTGCAAGTGGGCTGGACCCGGGTCTCGCAGTTCCTGCCATGGATGGAAATGGGCGGCCGTGTGGGCTACATGATCTTCAGCGGCGCCTGTCGCAAAGTGTCCGGGTTCGACGCGTTGCCTGACGTCCTGAAGGCCGAGATCAACGCGAGGTATCCCGAGTACAAAGTGCCGCCCCCTCTCGACGACACCCGCCCGAACGTCACCTCGTGGTCATATTTCAAGAAGTGGGTCGACCAGAAGAGGGCCGCAGCACCTCAACCGCCCATCAAGTAGTCGCAGCACGGCGCACGCGACCCCGCCACGGGCCGAGGAGCAGGTCGACCTCTTCTCGGTTCGTGACAGGGGCTATTCTGCCCGCTCGAAAAATCCGAACATCACGCCCAGCGGCCCCTCGATCGTCGCTGCTCGTACCGCTCGCTGTCGCTCGGTGGCGATGACCACCGGTCCTCCCAGGACCGGAAAACCGTGCTCGCGGCACTTCTCCAGGACCGTTTCCAGCCGGTCGACCTCGAACGAGTACTGAAAGATGCCCAGGTGAGGCGGTCGCGCCAGTCTCGCCAAGGGCTTCCCCTCCAGGGACACCTTCAGGCACTCGATGACCAGTGAGTTCTCGTCCTTCTTGCTGAAGAAGCAGGTATGGATGTTGTGACCGCTGGGAAGGAGGATGACATCGTCGATGAGACCTTCAGGTACCGCCATCTCAGCGCCCTGATCAAGCCCGGCCACTTCGACGAAGAACGGCTTCACCCGGTCATAGCTGTCAACCATCCACGCGGTATGGTCGAGCCGCACGATATTGCTGAGCGTCGGATACTCTTCATCCTTGACCCTCATGAAATAGTCGATCATGACGCCGTCGTCCGCGATCAGCGTCACTTCTTTCACCGGCCAGGCCACCCAGTTCGGCTGGTACTGGATTGGGGGAGTGACGAACCGGTATCCTTTTTCACCCAGTTGACGATAGAGCTGTTCGATATCCTTGACCAGGAACGTCATGCAGTAGACGCCGTAGTCCCAGGGCTTCGCCCCTTCGCGAATGCGCTGGCCTGAATTCGGCGTGAATTCGACCAGTTCGAGCATGGTGTCCCGCAAGTCACCCTTGAGCACCACGCGGCGCGCCTTCGTCCCCACGGGGAGGTTCCATAGCCCGCGCACCCACTCCGGATTCAGTTCCTCGTCCACAACCACGCCAAGTTCTACGTAGTCGCGGTAGAAGTCGAGTGCCTTCTCGATGTCGCTGACACTGAGACTAATGCTGTGAACGCCACGAGTCTTCATGAGGGCCTCCTTGTAGCGCGTGCCTGGTCTCAGGCTCTACTTCTCCGACATTCTGAGCACCGACAAGCCGCAGACGCCATCGACGAGGTAGATCAGGTCGTCGGCAAGCCGCACACCCCAGGCCACGCCCGGCGTGTCGTACGCAGCCA
>Ga0315286_10008452_pt1 | contig 10127 bp, 6 predicted proteins | sample YL17G10_0_MG_FD_205038 | JGI IMG/M metagenome (GOLD analysis project Ga0315286, IMG submission 205038) | Sediment microbial communities from Yellowstone Lake, YNP, Wyoming, USA - YL17G10_0 | ecosystem: Environmental > Aquatic > Freshwater > Lake > Sediment | place: USA: Wyoming | collected...
CGCTGCCCCGGGAGGTCTGCTTGTCCATGTTGTTGTCGGTCTCGAAGTGGTCGCTCTGCTCCATGGGCTCGTGGGTGACCACCGGGTTCTCCACCTGGGTGTCGGAGACCACGTCCTTGGTGTTTTTGAAAATGTCCCGCTGCTTGGCCGGGTCGTACTCCGGGGGCTTCTGCTTGGCCACGTCGGTGGCGATGACCACCTCGTCGATGTTGGCCGGGGGCGCGGCCACGGCCAGCAGGGCAATCAGCAGGAAGACCACCGCGTGGACCGTGGCGGAGATCACCCACCAGGGCATCGCCCCCACCCGGCGCTCCAGGCGGGTGGCCCAGTCGGCCTCGCCGGCCAGCGGCTGGCCCCCGGCGTCGAGCTCGCCGGCGGGCAGCGACTGCTGGACCTCCTCGATGGCGGAACGCAGGTCGGTGGAAGTGGCCATGTCTTTTCTCCTCCTCTTACCTCACTTGGTGCCGGGCCGAGCCGGCTTCAATTCGATGACGCCCTCCCCAAACACGCCGATGCAGCCAAACTTCTCCTTCAGGGCCTTCTCCACCTCCTCTTTCCTCTGCTTCCCGGCCTCGCCAAGAAGCTCATGGCATTTCCTCTGCTGAACAAGGACGCTGCCCGCCAAGTAGCCCTCGCTCCCGGCCAACTCGCGAACGTGCTCGAAAGAGGCCAGGGCTTCCTTGGCATCCTTCTTCAACAGATAGGTCCGTCCCAGCCCATAGTGCGCCCAGGGCTCCCAGACGGTTCCCTTGCCCTTCTCGGCCAAATCCTTGAGCTTGGGAAGGGCCGTGGCGAAGTCCGGGGCCCTCCGATTCTCACAGGCCAGGATGGCTGCCTCAAGAATCCCACGCAAATCCGCGTTGCTCTTGTCGTTCTCCACAACCTTGAAATCGGTCGAAGCCGTATACTCAACCCTTACCCCTGCGGCCTCGGCCTGAGCCAAATGGCGCTTGAAGAGTTGATTAAAAGCTCTCACCTGTTCGTCCGATACCGGGGTCCCTCTTTCTATGCCATTCTCTTTCATAAACTCACGGTACAGGTTATCCTCGATAGCAGCGCGTCGGCGGAGCAAGGAAAGCTTCGTGCCAAGCTGATACGCACCGGGGCCAAGTGTTCCGCGCAGCTCTCCCGGGACGTGCACTGTGTCAGGATATGACATGTTGACGCATGCTCCATGGAATGGCTCATAGGGGTAGTTCAGCGGAAAAGAGAACCGCAATGTGTGCCTTTGGGGCAATACGAACTCACCGTGCCACTCCTTCTTGGGGGGCAATGCGGACTTCTCGTGTAACTCCACGCCAAGGCTGCTCCCAAGGGAGTCTATCTTGTATCTCAGGGGCCGCTCCCCTGAGTAGAGTGTCGGCCAGAGCTCCTGCTTGAAGCCGATGCTGGTCCAGACCTCCTCGACGGGTTTGTCGCCCCTGTTAGTAATGCTGACGGTGACCACGATGGGCTCGCCGGTCTGGAACTCCCTCTTGGAAACCTGGACCTCAAAGGCCAGTTCCTCTGCGGCCTGGCTGGCCGGGAATATCCCCAGAAGGCTCAGCAGGAGAGGCAAACCCGTCATTTGGCGCAGCATATGCAGTATCCTCCTATTGGGCCAGCGGAACGTACTGCTCACGGACGCCGCGACCATCAGCATCCTGCCACTCCGCTCCGCGCACCCAAGTATCTAACCTATCCCACCCAGCCTCATTGGCGAACGATTTCGGGGGCAGCATCATCGCGCCTTCGCCATCCCGGACCCAGTCTTCGAGGCCCAAGAGGTGCCCTGTTTCATGGAGAAAGCTCACTAGGACGTTGCGTCGGAACCACGCTAGGGGGTCGGAAACCTGCCCCCGACGCCATTGAATCTGAGCCTCGACGGCGAGTTCGTCCATGTAGAGCGCCGTGGTGTTGCGTGGCACGTCGGACAGAGTCAGTCCACCCGCATGTGTCTTGGTTGGGTCGAAATCGTCTTGCGCCGAATTGAATTCTCTCCAGCGATACTCCCCGCTCCGGGCGGGATCAAAGGGGCTTAACCCTCGTGGCCCCGCGATATTTTCATCCAGCATGTTCTGCGTATCAGACTCACCCCGCACCAGGAGGGTAGTCATCGTAGATTGGGATAGGCGGTAGGCGTTGGCCAGCCCCGCAAGGTCGGCCTGCGCCGGACCGTAGGCCCCGCCGCCCCTGAACTCGGGGCGCGTCGGATCAATGCAGTAGTCCACACTGGTGCTGGCGAACACGGGCTCGACATACATCCTGGCTAGAGACTGGCGCACGCCCTCAAGAAAAGTGCTGTCGAATGCAAAGTCGTAGTGCCGATAGCCCGTCAGACCTCTCAGCGGCTCATAGCGAATCCTCTTCCAGACCGTCAACACCGGGGTTTGCGCTCCACTCTTGCTGAAGGTGGAAGTGTTGTCCTTGCCGGCCTCTATTCCCGCCCCGATGATGTAGTTGTTGCCACCGTACGTGGTGGCCGTGAAAGCAATCTTGGTTACCCCCTGGGCGTCAAGAGCCGTGGCTCTCTTCTTGACCTCAAGGCGCCAGCCGGCCACAGCGGAGAACGGTTCTGCCGGCAGGCGTCCCTTGTTGTCGTCGTCGGCCGTGCCGGTATTGCTTGGAATTGCGCCGGAGGGCTCAGGCGGATCGCGGTATGACCAATAAAGCCATTTCTTGGACGGAACAGGCGTTACTCTTGCAGTGATGATGATTGTCGGTGGGGCGGCAACGGGTGACGTGATCGTGCCGGTATTCCCCACGTAGATTCTGTCAGGGGCCCAATTCTGGGGCGAGGGTTTGTGCTCGTAATCCGCGGAAGTTCTTCCCTCAATGCTAACAATCACGATGGACACGCCGGGGATATTTCCGGTTGCTGCGGCCGGCGGCCCGTCTGCAAAGATGCATCCCGAAACTACTGTGCCGAGCAGGAGCGCACCTGAGACCGAAGCGGTGAGAATGCGACGCATTCTCATTTTGCCTCTCCTTTAGCCCCTGAAGCCCGCTTGTTTCGGAGCGCCTCTTCACATTCCTTGATGCGCAGTGACAAGTTTTCCTTGAACTCCGCGTTCTTGCCTGGGTTCGTGGCCTCCATGGCCCGGAGCACGGTCAGGGCTTCCTCATACTTGGCGGCCTTTTGCAGAAATCCCGCTAGAGCCAAAGTTGCCAAGCTGTTGGGGCCGGCCAACTTGGCGGCCCGGCGCAAACAGGTTTCAGCATCCAGCGGCCTTTGCAGTTCCTCTAGGAAGTGGGCCTTCTCCACTAGGGCCAGAGGGAGTTGCTGCTTGTCTTCGCTGGCCTCGATTTCTGCGATTTCCTGGTCCGCCTCTTTCAGGTACTGCGCGTAGACCTCGCGCTTGCGCTCGGGGCAGACGTTGCTTTCCAGGGCCTCAATCACGGGGCGTTCCACGTCCGCGGCATCGACTATCATAACATCCTTGAAGAATTCCGTCAGGAATTCCACCGCGGTCTCCGTCCCGGACTTCTCCAATGTTCGGTCTGCGCCACTTGTCGCTTTCCTGTAGCAGGTAACTTGGTACGCCCTCGGACGCTTGGCTACCGGTGCCAGCCGAATCTCGTCAAAGGCGCAGTCTGATACCGCCATCTTCCGAAGGAAGGCTCTCACTCTTTCATGCCGGCCTTCCGCGCTCCCAAATTGCCTCTCCAAGTAGTCCGGCGCAAAGCAGGCGGCGTATTTTCCCGCGTGAGCCTTGGCCAACGAATCGGCCAGCCGCTGGAGCAAAGCCTTCACGGCGACCAGTTCCCTGCTCTCCCCACCGTTTGGGGTGCCTTCGCGTTGAGCCTCCGCCGCGGGGCCCGTGCCCGCCGCAATGGCTACGGTCAACGCAAGCAAACCGAGGGCGCGTGGCATCGGTGACCGCTCCCCGCTACTTCCTCAAAGAGAAGTCCTGCACGGAAACCGTGAGCATCTTCAACCCTCCTGCGGAAGTGGCTTTCGCGCGCGCAAAGGTAAGCCCCTGAACGTCGGTGAGTTCGAGTATCGGGTCTGGAGTCCAGTCATTGCCATGCCGGGTGCTCAGAAGAACGTAGCGGTTCAAGTTCCGCGGCTTGGTGGGGTCGAACTCTATGATATGGTCGTCGGTCTCAACTTGACTGGCCCAGACAATGAGCTGATGCCCTTCCATAGGCTGCCCGTGGTGGGAAAGGGCGATCTCGATCCCAACGGGGTCATGGGGAGCCAGAACGCTCTTGTCAAACTTGATGGATATTTCGCTGGCCTCAAAGGGAACGTACTTGAACGCGCTGACTTCTCCCTGTCCAGAAAACGTGGCGGTCGCTAGAATCTTGCATTCGCCAAGCTTGTTGCCGGACGTAAGCGTGCCGGCAATGAGGCCATCGGGACCCGTCTGGACGCTGATAGGTTGAGCCGTCTGGCCGGCCACATATTCCTTCCCGCCAATCTGGAGCTTGGCTGCAACTGGCCCCTTGCCGAAGGTGAAGGTCTTACCGTGGAATGTATAGGTCGTGCCCTGGCCCAAGCCGCCCTGCAAACTAAGGTAGATGGTATTCACTCCACCGCCGGAAACGCGGATTTCGACGTCTGCTTGATGTGCCGAGGTCTCAATGCCGCCGGCGCCGATACCGACCCCCTGGTGTCCTGGCGGCGCATTTCGAGGCCGCGTAACCACCTCCAACGTTCTTGGCTGCACGGTTATGGTTAGAATCGCGTTATCCGAAAGGCCTTCGGGATCACGAACCGTCAGACGGACCGTGAAGGTATCCGGCAGGGTATAGGTGTGAGACGGGTTCGCCTCGGTCGAAGTCGTACCATCTCCGAACTCCCAAAGGAATCTGAGAGCCATTCCCTCGGGGTCGGAGCTTCCCGCGCTACTAAACTGAACCGCTTGATCGGGGAAGACCTCAGTTTTGTCCGCCGACGCCTTGGCCACCGGCGGCCGGTTGGGGGGCGCGGTCGGCACATAGCGGATCAGCCCTTGGATCGCCCACGAGGAAACCGCGTTGTCAAGGAGTGCCTGCCCCGGAACCTGCGGGCTCCAGACCCGCACGTAGGCGTTGCCCAGGAACCAGCCGCCCCCCAGGAAACACCCCTCCAGGCCCGCCGAAAGGTCCGGGTCCGGAGCTTCCTGCGAGCCCCACTGCACCAGGACCGGCTCGCCGGGGACGTAGACGGCGAAGCCGCCCATGACCCCGGCAAAAAGTCCGGGTATCTCCGGGCTGGCGGTAACCTGAGCGTAGCCGCCCATAGACAGAATGCACCACAAGACCAGCGGGACTTGCGGGGGCGGCTCGGCTCCGCCGAAGAACTCCAGCGGCACAAGGTAGGGGCAGCCAACGCTGGCGATCTCGCCCCAGGCCCCGGCCGTGCCGAGAATATTGAGATCCATGCCGGTTTGGGCCTCGGCAGCGGCCCACGCCTCGGGGAAGCTGAATTCCTGCATCTGGGGGCTTTGGTAGCCGATGCCGAACGGCCAGGTGAACTCGCCCGGTTCCTCGGCCCGGAGGGTCAGCCGCGCAGCGAGCACCCCGGCGAGCGCCAACCCGGCCAGGCACAGCCCCAGCCGCCAGCCACGTAACCCGTTTCGGAGCTTGCTCACCATCGCCGCGCCTCGCTACTTGGTGTACATGGGCAGGTAGCGGTAGTAGACCTCCAGGGTCAGGGCGCCCACCGCGGTGGTGAACACCCGCCCGCCGTACTTGTCAATGTAGGCCCCGTTGGGGTCCCAGGAGCCGTCCTTGTCGGCCAGCGACCCGTCCATGGGCCCGCCCTTGCACTGGTTGCTGACCAGCACGGGCTTGAGCTTCTCGTTCCACTTGGTCCAGCGGTCCCCGCCCATCTGGAACATGGCCAGGGTGCCGTAGTACCAGTAGTAGAAGCCCAGGTCGCCGCGCCCGACGCTGGCCTCCGCGGAGGCCGCGCCCTGCCAGTCGGGCGGGTCCTTGAGCAGGGAGTCGGAGGCCTTGACCAGCAGCGCATCGGTGCTGGGCACGCCCATGAACTGGCGGCAGACCATGCCCACCGAGGTCATCGACGAGGTCTTGGTGGTGTGGCCGTCCGGGCCGTAGCAGGCGCGGCCCTCCTTGTCGGTGACGCTGTCCAGGAAGGTGGTGGCCCCCTGGAAGCCGGAGCCGTCCACGGAGAGCCCGGCGATCTTGGAGCTCTTCAACTGCATCACGAACCAGCCGGTGACCGAGGTGTCCGCCTCCTGCTTGGGGTCGTAGCGCCAGCCGCCGTACTTGACCTGGTGGACCTTGACGGAGTAGTCCACGGCCTTCTGGGCGGCCTTGCCGATTTCCGGGTCCTTGCCCATGCCGTAGGCCTCGGCCAGGGCCAGCGCCGCGCAGGCGTGGTTGTAGCCGGCGGCGACCTCGCCGCCGCCCGACTCCACCTCGGCGATGATGCCGCTGGCCTTCTGCTGCTTCATCAGCCACTGCTCGGCGCGCTTGACCGTGTCGGCGAACTGGCCGGACTTCTCGGTGTAGCCGGCGCCCAGGAAGGCCAGCAAGGCCAGCCCGGTGCAGCCCACCCGGATCCTGGTGTTGTCGCTGCCGCCCGCGGTGGCGTCATACTTGCGGGCGTCCCAGGAGCCGTCCTTCTCCTGGTGGCGGGCCAGCCAGCGCAGCGCGGCCTCCACCGCGCTCTCGGTGGCCGGCGAGCCGCCCCAGCGCCCGACGGCCTTCTTGCGGCCGCCGCCGTCGCGGTAGCCGAAAACCCCGGCCAAACCGCCGCTGCCCACCCCGATCGAACCCACCGTGCCCGTCCCGCCCAGCGGGATGTCCGAGATGGCGTCCTCGCTGCCCCGGGAGGTCCGCTTGTCCATGTTGTTGTCGGTCTCGAAGTGGTCGCTGGTCTCCATCGGCTCGTGGGTGACCACCGGGTTCTCCACCTGGGTGTCGGAGACCACGTCCTTGGTGTTCTTGAAAATGTCCCGCTGCTTGTTGGGGTCGTACTCCGGCGGCTTCTGCTTGGCGACGTCGGTGGCGATGATCACCTCGTCAATGTTGGCCGGGGGCACGGCCACGGCCAGGAGCGCGATCAGCAGGAAGACCACCGCGTGGACCGTGGCGGAGATCACCCACCAGGGCAGCGCGCCCACCCGGCGCTCCAGGCGGCTGGCCCAGTCGGCCTCGCCGGCCAGCGGCTGGCCCCCGGCGCCGAACTGCTCCTCGGGCAGCGACTGCTGGACCTCCTCGATGGCGGAACGCAGATCGGTGGAAGTGGCCATGGTCGCTCCTCTCTACTTCGAGTACATGGGCAGGTAGCGGTAGTAGACCTCCAGGCAGAGCGCGCCCAGCGCGGTCGTGTAGATGCGCCCGCACTGCTCCTCGTAGTGGCCCTTGGGGTCCCAGGAGCCGTCCTTGTCCTGCTCGGAGCCGTCCAGCGGGCCGCCCTTGCACTGGTTGTCCACCAGCGTCTTTTTCATGGGCTCGTTCCATTCCTTCCAGTCGTCCCCGCCGGTCTGGAACATGGCCAGCGTGCCGTAGTACCAGTGATAGAAGTCCTGCTTGTCCCATTCCGGCTTGTAGCCCAGCACCCACTTGACGCTTTTCTTCATGGTTTCGTCGTCGCGGGGCACGCCCATGAACAGCCGGCAGACCATGCTCATGGCCGTGCGCCGGGCCGAGCCCAGGTCGCCGGCCGGCCCGTTGCCGTAGTAGTTGGCCGAGCCGATCTGGGACTTCTCGTAGACGCTCTTGCCGGTATCCTTGCCGAGCAGGCTGAGCACGAAGTTCATGCCGCCCTGGAAGGCGGTGCCGTCCACCTTGAGGCCGGCGACCTTGGCGCTCTTGAGTTGCATCACGAACCAGCCGGTGTGGGAGATGTCGCCCTCCTCGCCGGCCTGGTAGCGCCAGCCGGAGTAGGGCTTCTGGTGGACCTTGGTGGAGTAATCCACCGCCTTCTGGGCGGCCTCGCCGAGCTTGAGGTCAAACTGGTCCCGGCGGGCCGTGTCGGTCATGCCGTAGGCCTCGGCCAGGGCCAGCGAAGCCATGGCGTGGCAGTAGCCGTGATAGTGGTTGTAGTCGAAGCCGGCCTTGCCGGTGACCGCGCCGTCCTCGAGCTGCTGGCTGAGGAGCCATTCCACGCCGCGCTTGACGTTGTCGGCGAAGCGGCCGGACTTGTGGGTGTAGCCGGCGCCCAGGAAGGCCAGCACGGCCAGCCCGCTCATGGACATGCTGGCCCGCTTGTCGTTCTTGGCGTCCCACTTCTCGGAGGCCCAGCGGCCGTCCTTCTCCTGGTGGCGGGCCAGCCACCGGAGCGCCGCCTCCACCGAGCTCTCGGTGGCCTCCGAGCCGCCGAAGCGGCCGGTGGCCTTCTTGCGGCCGCCGCCGTCCCGGTAGCCGAAGACCCCGGCCAGACCCCCGCCGCCCACCCCGATGGAGCCGACCGTCCCGGTCCCGCCCAGCGGGATGTCGGAGATGGCGTCCTCGCTGCCCCGGGCCGAGCGCTTGTCCATGTTGTTGTCGGTCTCGAAGTGGTCGCTGGTCTCCATCGGCTCGTGGGTGACCACCGGGTTCTCGACCTGGGTCTCGGACTGGACCTCCTTGGTGTTCTTGAAGATGTCGCGCTTCTTGGCCGGGTCGTACTCCGGCGGTTTCTGCTTGACCACCTCGGTGGCGATGACCACCTCGTCGGTAGAGGGCGGCGGCGCGGCCACCGCCAAGAGCGCGATCAGCAAAAAGACGATGGCGTGGACCGTCGCGGAGATCACCCACCAGGGCAGCGCGCCCACCCGTTGCGCCAGCCGGTCGAAGCCCCCTGGCTGGTAGGCCGGCACGGGCGCCTGGTCCTGGACCTGGTCGGCCGGCAGCGACTGCTGAACTTCCTCGATGGCGGAACGGAGGTCGGTGGAAGTGGCCATGTTCAGTCTCTCCTACTTGGCGTACAGCGGCAGGTAGCGGTAGTAGACCTCCAGGCAGAGGGCCCCGAAGGCGGTGGACATCACCCGGCCGGCCTCGCCCACCCCGCCGCCGCCGTTGGGATCCCAGGAGCCGTCCTTGTCAGCGGCCGAGCCGTCCATCGGCCCGCCCTTGCACTGGTGGGGCAGGAGAATGTCCTTGAGCACCTTCTTGTTCCAGTCCTCCCAGTGCTTGCCGCCCACCTGGAACATCCCCAGCGTGCTGTAGTACCAGTAATAGAAATTGTCAGGCCCGTAGCCGATGCCCGACCCCTTCACCGCCGGCCAAGTCGGCTGGAAATACTTGTTGTCCTTGATCAGGTCCGCCGCCCCCATCACCAGCTTGTCGTCCCGCGGGGTGCCCATGAACAGCCGCATGATCATCCCCGCCGCGGTCATCGCGCAACTGCCCTTGCCGGGCTCCACCGCGGCGATGGTGTCCGCCGCGTAGGCGCAGCAGCCGGGATGCTCGAAGTAGGTCATCGGCGCCGTCGAGGTGGCCTTGTCCAGCCAGTTCATGGCCCCCTGGAAGGCCCCGCCGTCCACCTTGAGCCCGGCGATCTTGGCGCTCTTCAGGGCCATCACCTGCCAGCCCGAAACCGACGTGTCGTTCCGGCCGGCCTTGCCCTGCTTGCTATGGTAGGTCCAGGCCTCGTAGGCCCCCTGGGCCTTGACGGTGTAGTCCACCGCCTTCTGCGCCGACTCCTTGAGCTCGGCGCGCGGGACCATCCCGTAGGCCTCGCACAGCGCCAGGGTCATCATCCCGTGCCCGTACAGGTAGCTGTGAGCGTCCGCCTTGAAGCTGCCGTCGGGGTTCATGTCGGCGAGCATCCAGCGCACCGCGCGGCGGACGTTGTCGGCGAACTGCCCGTCACGCTCGGTGTAGCCGGCGCCCAGGAAGGCGAGCGTCGCCAGCCCGGTGATGGCCCCGTCGTATTCCTTGGCGCCCTCCAGCTTGACCGCGTCCCAGTGGCCGTCGGCCTCCTGGTGGCGGGCCAGCCAGCGCAGCGCCGCCTCCACCGAGCTCTCGGTGGCCTGGGTGCCCCCGAAGCGCGCGGTGGCCTTCTTGCGACCGCCGCCGTCCCGGTAGCCGAAGACCCCGGCCAGACCCCCGCCGCCCACCCCGATCGAGCCCACCGTGCCCGTCCCGCCCAGCGGGATGTCGGTGATGGCGTCCTCGCTCCCGCGCGAGGTCTGCTTGTCCATGTTGTTGTCGGTCTCGAAGTGGTCGCTGGTCTCCATCGGCTCGTGGGTGACCACCGGGTTCTC
>Ga0315286_10008453_pt1 | contig 10127 bp, 6 predicted proteins | sample YL17G10_0_MG_FD_205038 | JGI IMG/M metagenome (GOLD analysis project Ga0315286, IMG submission 205038) | Sediment microbial communities from Yellowstone Lake, YNP, Wyoming, USA - YL17G10_0 | ecosystem: Environmental > Aquatic > Freshwater > Lake > Sediment | place: USA: Wyoming | collected...
GGCCGCAAGGTGCGCGCCCACTCGATCGACTTCCAGGACTTTGTGGAGTTCTCCCTCGATGACATTCAGAAAGACGCCGTCCATTCCTGGAGTAACTACCTGCGTGGGGTGTCGAAGTTCCTCGAGGGGGACGGCCACCAGCTCTGTGGGGCCGACGTCGTTTTCGGCGGGGACGTACCACGCGAGGCCGGGCTGAGTTCCTCAGCGGCGGTGGAAGTTGCGGCCACGGTATTCTGGCAACGACTGATGGGCCTTCAACTCGATCCCATTTACGTGATCAAGCTTTCCCGCCGGGCGGAAAACGAGTTTGTAGGCGTGCCCTGCGGGATCATGGACCAGTTCATCTCTGCCCTCGGCCGACGGGATCACGCGCTGTTCCTTGATTGCCGTAACCTCACCTACCGCCACGTGCCGCTGCGCGGCGACGTGAAGGTCATCGTATGCAACTCCGGGGTCAAACGGGCGCTGGCCCAGTCGGAGTACGAAGTCCGATTGAAGCAGTGTCGACAGGCGGTGGCGCAACTGGGGACCGCCGGGCTGGCCGTCAAAAGCCTGCGCGAGGTGGATCCGCAGGATCTGGAAGTCCACCGTGCCGTCCTGAGCGAGATCTTGCTCAAGCGGGCACGCCACGTGGTCACCGAGAACCAGCGCACGCTCGAAGCCGTCAAGGTTCTCGAGGCGGGAGACCTCGAGCGCTTCGGCGAGCTGATGAACGCCTCGCACGTGAGCCTACGTGACGACTATGAGGTGAGTTCCAAAGAACTCGATGTCCTGGTGGAACTTGCCTGGAAACAGCCGGGGACGCTGGGCGCGCGCATGACCGGCGCGGGCTTCGGCGGCTGCACCGTGAACCTAGTCCGCGCCGAGGCTGCGGAAGCGTTTGCCGAAGCGGTGCGGAAAGGCTATCAGGAATCCCTGGGCCTCAAAGCCGAAGTCTACGTTTGCCGAGCCTCCGACGGCGCACTTGCTGTGGCCTAGGTCTTCTCACCCATCTCATTGTTCTCACTGCTGGAGCCGGAAAGACATTATAGCCGAAGCGGGACGGGCTGAATCTCGCCTTCCCGCCGCTTGCGGCCGAGTGCTCTCTACCCCGGCGGGGGCCCTTTGAACATGAGGAGTACCATGCTTAGCAGCAAGAAAACCATGAGGGCGAAGAGTAGGGCGCGGGCCACCGGCCCGAGTTCCGCTTCGACAGACGGGCACGGAGACTCGGGTGTCCGGCGCCGGGCCAAATACCAGGGAAAGAACAGGACCCACAGGAAAAGTGATCCCAATCCCCAGCGCAGCGGCTTGGGCACCCGCCTTCGCTGGGCGTCCTGAAACACCCAGACGGCAGAGAGCAACTCCATGCCCGCGAGGACTATCTCCGTTCTAAGAAAACCCCAATGCCGCACAGCCACGCCTGCAACCGCCAACCGCAGACACAGCAGAAGCAGGAACAAGAGCCAGGGGAATCGCACCGGCTCGAGGGCGGGGAGCACAACTTCCGGCGCAGGTGCCTTGGACTCGGCTTGGGCCCTTCTAGCCTGCGACGAATCTACCGGCTGTTTGCAGGCCACGCAGACGCGGCAGGACGCGGCCAGCATCTGCCCACAGGCTGGACACGCAAACGGCTCGTCTGACGCGGTGGCTTCGGGCGCAGAGATTCCGGATTCCAGGCCTTGCGAATTACCGGGGTTGGCTCTTCCAATCACTCAATCACCCAATCACTCAATGGCTCAATCCTTCTCGTTCCACCCTTCGTGGTCCTTCCAGTCCAAGACCTGCCAATGGACCTCCTGGCGGGGAAGTTGGTCGAAGGCTCGCAGTCTCCCCAAGGCGCGGTTGCCGCTCTGCGATTGATAAAACCATCCGGCTTCCTGGGCGCGGGCCATGGCTTCGCCGGAAACATAGAGGGTATGTTTCTGGTAGCGATAGGGCGCGGGCGTTTGGGGCCCCGGGCCGTACACCTGGTCGACGAGCAACTTGAGGTCACCGGTGATGGCGCCCTGGCGGAGCAATTCCTGGAGCGCCTTTACCACGAACCAGTTGTTGGCGCGGTGGTCCACGTGGCGTTCGTCGGGATGGCCGGTGTAGATGACTTGGGGTTGAAACTTCTTGATGAATTCCTTCGCCGCTTCGAGAACCGATCGCCGCGCGTAGGGCAAGTTGGGTCGCGCCAGACCCTCGTAGGGCGCGTGATCACTGGCGAGCAGGACAGAGAGGTAGGGGTTTGAGGGTTCGAGGAATTTGGACCAGATCTGGCCGGAGCCGCCGTCGGGCAAGCCAAGGAAATATATGTTCTCGCGCGGCACGCCCAGATGCCCCAGCGCTGCCCGCGCCTCCTCCATGCGCAGCGCGCCGAAATTCAGAGCCTCCGCGGGGCTACACGAGTGCTGGTAGTAACGGTCGCAGGAGCCGGCGTCGCCGCTGGTGAAATAGACCAGGTGCAGCGGAATGCGGTTCTCCACCGCGGCGCGGATGATTCCCGCGTGCGCCATCTCGTCGTCCTCGTGTGCACAGAAGATGAGGATGGACTTAGGCAGTGGGTTCGCTCCCAGCTCCAGGCCGCTGGAGGCCAGGACTTGCCCTGACGAACTACGCACCTCGACCACAACGCGGAAGACCCCGCCTCCGTTGGAGGGCAGGGTGAACTTGGTCTCCTGCTCGAGCGGCGAACCGCGGGCGACAAGGTCGATCTTCTCCGCGACCAGATTATGGGCAAACTCCGCGCTGCCCAGACTGCGGAGGCTGGCACGGATCGTGACCCCGCGCCACGGTTGCTCGGTGGGGTTGTTGACCGTGAAGCTCACTACCGCCTCGCTCCCCGAGGCGAACATCGTGTGGTCACGATCAAACTGAATCGCGGCAGACTCGAGGGCCGGGCGAATGAACTGCCGGTAGTTCGAGGTGTCCACGGTGCTGAGGTTGGGATAGACGTATTGCAGCGGATAGGGCTTCCGCGAATCCGCCGCTGGCGGTTGAATGAAGACCAGAGGACTGAAACCAATGTCATATACTTGCGTCCGCTCGCGGTCCCAAACCACCACGGCGTATTGTTGAACCACCGGCTGATTCACGACCTTAGCCACAGCGGTACGCGCGCTTCCCAATTGCGCCGTCTCGTGCGGCCCAAGCGACAGCGTCTCCTGAAGCGGCACAGCCTCGACTGCCGCGCGCTCGGAAGACTGGGCAATCCAGGGCCAGTATCGCTCGGAGAATTCCACGCGCAATCCGCTCAGAGGGCGGTCGGTCAGGTTGGCGACGGCAACGCGGCAGCCGATCGGATCACCCGAAGTGTAAAAGGTCTTGTTGAGTTCAATCCGGTCGATCCGGAGCAACTTCCGGTGCACGGCGAAAGATACGGCCCGCGCCAGATTCCAGGCCACCTGATGCGATTTAGTATGGCGGGCCACGAGATCGATTTCATAGCGGCCGGTTCTCGCCTCAGGGGGGACTATCCAGACCTCGCGATAGCCGGTCGAGTTATCCGACTTGGGCGGAATGAAGGAGCTTACGAGTTGGACCTGATTCAGCACGGCTTCACTTTCGCCTGCATAGCGGATCGTTACCGCGAGGTCCAGGGGAAACTCGCTATAGGCTGAAGGGGGGCGCGCGGAGGCACCGGGATCAGCGAAGTCAACCCTCAGGCGAACCGTTTCACCCACGTTGTAGCTGATGTTGTCCGTGACGGCCTGCGCCTGGGGCCACGCCCGAACGCTCGAAAGCAGTAGAGCGATGGCCAATGCCAGGGCTGCTGGAATTACTTTCGTCACGCTTCTGCCCAACTGGCGGCACACTGAAAGCGTCCTTTTGAGCATGGATCCCCCGATCAGAAGAGCAACAGCGATTATAAAGTTCCTACCCAACTCCGTCCAGCTTATGCGCACACACCGTGCGGCACCGCTTTCGGCGCAGATTCAAGAAGGGAGAGCAAACAGGAGCATCGATCTGGGGTATACTCCTGCCGCATTCACAAGGAGGATGCTCTCATGCGTAAAGGAACGGATTCATTTTCAGTCACCAGGAGGAGGTTTCTCAAGACCACCGGCGGTCTGCTCGCGGCCGCTCCGGCAGTGGCACGAGGTGGCGCGCCGCCTGCGTCCGAGGTGCCGACGGCGCCGCCGGTGATTCCGACACCTCCGACCGCGCGACGCAAAATCCCTATCGGGGTTTTCACGCCGGTTTACGACCACCTTTCACTCGATCAGATGCTCGACACGATCAGCGCCCTCGGGCTGGAGGCGGTGGAAGTGGGGACCGGTGGCTACCCCGCGGCGAAGCACTGCCCGGTCACTGATTTGCTGGCCGACCCCGCCAAGGCCAAAGCCTGGAAGAAGAAGTTCGAAGACCGAAACATCCTCGTCGCAACGCTGAGTTGCCACGGCAATCCCCTTCACCCGGATCCGGCGATTGCGCAGCGTGACGACGCGGATTTCCGCAAGACCGTGATGCTTGCCGAGCGGCTCGAGGTGCCGGTGATCGTCACGTTCTCCGGATGTCCGGGTGGCTCGCCCACCGATACGATGCCGAATTGGGCTACTTACCGCTGGCCGGATGAATTCGACCAAGTCCTCAAATGGCAATGGAGCGAGCGCGTCATTCCCTACTGGAAGCAGGCGGCAAAGTTCGCGCGTGAGCACGGAATCCGCAAAATCGCGCTCGAAATGCACCCGGGGTTCGTGGTGTACAACCCCCACAAGTTGCTGCGGCTGCGCGAGGCCGTGGGCGAGGAAATCGGGGCGAACTGTGACCCCAGCCACTTGTTTTGGCAGGGATGCGATCCGGTCGAGGTCATTCACTACCTGGCCAAGCATAACGCGCTCTTTCACGCGCACATGAAGGACGCCGTTATAATCCAGCCGGAAGCCGCGCGGTACGGAGTGCTTGATTTCGAGGCCGAGCCGCTCAAACTCTCACCAGGCTCGGTCATGTTCCGCGCGGTTGGTTACGGGCACAGCGCGCAACTCTGGATGGACATTGTGAAGGCTTACATGGACGTCGGCTTCCAGGGCATCCTGAGCATTGAAAACGAAGACCCGATTCTGCCTGGCGAGGTCGGTGTCGAGCGCGCGGCCTACGTCCTGAAGAACGTCCGGGATGAGTTGCTGGCGTCCAAGACGTAGCGGCGCTCTATGAGCGCCGAAACCATTAGTAACCAAAGACGGCGGTCACAGACCACCGCCACAACGCTTGTAGCCCAGATTTGCTCTTTGAATCCGCGGCTCTTAGAGGCTACATTTTGAGGAGCCGCCTCCGCTCGTAGCGATTGAAAACCGCCTGGGTCACGAGCAGCAGGACGGCGATCCCTGCCAGCAGCCACATGCCGGTTCGGACCGTGGTGCGTTGCGCGAGGTAGCCGAGTGCCGGCGGCACGACGGCGCCGCTCAGCAGCGCCAAGGTCATGAGGATGCCGAACACCGTTCCGAAGAGTCTGGGGAAATAGGTGCTCGCGGTTCCGGCGGTATTGGGGAAGACCGGAGCATAGCTCAAGCCGCAAAGGACGATGCCCACCACAGCCGTCGGCACGTTAGGCGCAATCGCCAAAAGCAGCAATCCGACCACCGCGCCCACGGAGGCGGCGAGTACCATCTGCGGCCCGCGCACCCTCTTTACGATCTGACTCGACGCCAGCCGGCCTAGCATCAGCATGACCCAAAAGACTGTCAGGATGATTTGCGATGTCTGCGAGGAAAGGCTGAACTCCTTCTCAAGGTAAGTGCGAATCCAGCCGGCCGTGGAAATCTCCACGGCCGAGTAGAAGAACAGCACCCAGGCGAGCAAGATGACCGCCGGGTTGAGGATTGCGTTGCGCGCCTCCCGCCAGACGAACCCGCCAGCCGCGCTGGCGCGGGGGAACGTCTCGGCAAGCGCCACGACGGCCACGGCCGCCACCAGAATCGCGATGAGCCAAAGTGTGGTGCGAAGTCCCACTTGGGCCGTCATCATCGTTACCACCCAGGGAAAGAATATCGCCCCGACGCCAAAAAAGATGCCCGCGAGGTTCAACGCCGAGGAGGGATTCTCCGGATAGAGAGCGGGGATGAGCGTGTTCGAGGCGCTCATGGCGGAGCTGCTGCCCAACCCGAGCACTACCAGCAGGGCTCCCAGCACCGCGTAACTCGGCGTGTAGGCCATGCCCACCAGGGCGGCGGCACTGAAAAGAAACCCCGTCACCAGCACCGGCTTCTTGCCGAAGCGGTCAATCAAGGGCCCCGCCAGGAACACCATGGGAATCTGCGGAAAGTAAAGGAAGCTGAAGAGTGTCCCGCTGCGCTGCAGGTCGAAGGCGAGCCGCGCGCTCAGCTCAGGGAGTGTCGCGCCCAGGAATGAGGTCATGATGCCGAAGGTAAAGAGTCCGGCGCAGGCCGTTCCCATCAGGTATTTCGTGGCGGTTTGGTTCGGCGGGGGCATAAGGGTCACACCTTTCCAGAGAGTAACGCCACCATCGCGGCTGGTGCGATGTGTGCGGAGGTGATGCGGCAGGATTATAGATCAGATTCGCTGGCTTCCATAGGATGATGCAGGAGAAGCCAGCGGGCTCTTGCTGACGTTCTGCCAGTTGACTTATGTCGCGGCACGGATTTCAATACGGAAGGATGTAGCGCAAGAGCCGAACGTTGATCTTGCGGCTCTCCTACAGGAAGGTTAGAAAGGATTTCCCATGCACCCTCTTGATTCCATTTTCAAGCCGCAAGCAATTGCCGTGGTGGGGGCCTCGCGCCGGGCCGGATCGATCGGGCGCGAAGTGCTGCACAATCTGATTGAGTTCAACTTTCACGGCAAGGTCTTCCCCGTCAATCCCAAGGCTGATTTCATTCATTCCATCAAGGCGTTCCCGACTGTTTCCGCCATTCCTGACCCGGTGGACCTGGCTATCATCGTGGTGCCGCGTGAGGAAGTACCGGCGGTCGTGGCAGACTGCGGGAAGAAGGGTGTGAAGGGCCTGATCGTCATCACTGCGGGCTTCTCCGAGACCGGGGAGGAGGGCCGCCGACTCGAAGCCGAACTGAACCAGACAGTCGAGCGCTACGGCATGCGCATGATCGGGCCCAACTGCATGGGGATAATCAACGCGAACCCCGAAGTCCAAATGGACGCGACCTTCGCCCCAACCTTGCCGTTAGGGGGCCGCATCGCCTTCATGTCGCAGTCGGGCGCCCTGGGCGTGGCCATCCTGAACATGGCTCGGCAGCTCGATATTGGCTTTTCCATCTTCGTCAGCATGGGCAACAAGGCCAACGTCAGCGGTGACGACTTGCTGCTGTACCTGGAGGACGATCCCCACACAGATTTGATCCTGATGTACCTGGAGTCGTTCGGCAATCCGCGGCAGTTCATGCCTATTGCGCGGCGAATCAGCAAACGCAAGCCGATCCTCGTGGTGAAATCGGGGCGGACACTGGCTGGTGCCCGCGCGGCCTCGTCGCACACGGGGGCCCTGGTGGCACGGCAAGGGCTGGACATCGCTCTCGACGCCCTGCTCGAGCAAACCGGCGTGATCCGGGTGAATACGGTCGAAGAGCTGTTCGATCTGGCGCTCGGTTTTTCCAAGAATCCCATACCCCGGGGCAACCGGCTGGGGATTCTGACCAACGCTGGTGGGCCGGCCATCATGGCTACCGATACGGCCATTAACCTCGGCCTGACCATCGGAAAGCTCTCGGAGCGGACTCGCGCCGAGTTGCGGCGGCTGCTGCCGCCGGAAGCGAGCGTCCAGAACCCTGTGGACATGACGCCGAAACCCGACCGCGCGAAGTACGAGGCCTGCGCGCGGATTATGCTGGAAGACGAGGGCATCGATTCATTGCTGGTAGTGTCCGTCCCCCCCATCATGGTCAGTGCCATGGATATCATCTCGGGGATCGAAGAGTTGCGCCGCCAGTTTCCCAAGCCGATTCTGGGCGTCGTGATGGCCCCGGAGGACTTTTTCCGAGAACTAAACGAGAAGCGGCCGAATCATATGGCCATCTACCATTTCCCGGAATCCGCTGTGCGGGCGCTCGCAGCGATGGAGCGGTACCGTCAGTGGCGTGAGCAGCCAGTGGGCGAGGTGAAGCACTATGAGGTGAACCGCGCGGCCGCCGAAGCCTTACTGGAAGACGTTCGCCGCCAGGGCCGGAGCCAGCTGACCATGAATGAGGGCTTGCGTCTGGTCGAAACTTACGGGATTCCCGTCGTGCGTTCGGTCGTTGCCAAGAATTATGCAGAGTTGGAGGAACGCGCGCGCGGATTCCATTTCCCGGTAGCACTGAAAGCGATGGCTCCGGATATCGTTCACAAGACAGAAGCGGGAGGAGTGGCGCTCGACTTACGCACGACGGAGGAATTGACCGGCGCGGCTCGAAAAATGACCGAATCCGTGGCCGAGTATCGACGGGGCCAGTCCCCGACCGGCCCCACGACGCCCCCTGCCTTCCTGCTTCAGGAATACGTGCGCGGCGGCCGGGAAGTGATTCTGGGAATGACGCAGGATGCCAACTTTGGCCCCCTCGTGATGTTCGGTTTGGGCGGCCTCTATGTCGAGACCCTGCGGGACGTTACTTTCCGCGTGCCGCCGCTCACCGACCTCGACGCGGAAGAGATGATCCGACAGATTCAAGGCTACCGGGTGCTTGAGGGCGTGCGGGGCGAGTCGTCCATTGACTTGAAAGCGCTCGTCGAGACCCTGCGGCGATTCTCGCAGTTAGTGGAGGATCTGCCGCAGGTGGCGGAAATCGAAGTTAATCCTTTCCTGGTCTTCCCCGACGCCAAAGACTTCCGCGCCGTGGACGCCCGCGTGCGTCTGGCGGACGAGACGCCATAGGGGCGTCGCTGGCTCGACTGGGCCGGTTGCCGGGCTGCAGCGACCGTGCTAGAGTTGGCGGTGATCAGAGCCAAGAGCAGATTTTTCCGCCGTGAGAGCTCAGGAAGCCGCGTGCGGCAAACCCGAGACGTGGGAGGCATGCCTTGTCGCTACAAGATGAGCTGAGTGACATCCTTTCGAAGGCCGAGGGGTCTGACGACCTGGAACAGTTGGCAGGGTTTCAAAAGCGCTGCGAGGCCATTCTTGCCAACGCCTCCAAGACACTCGCCTCCGAACAAGATTCCGAGTTGCGCGAGCATCTGCAGGGAATCGAGGAGCAAGCCAAGGAGACATTGCGGACGGTGAAGCAGCGCTTGGCTGAGGTGAAGATCGCGCGCATGGATCCGGAGTACGAGCAACGCAAAGCCCAGAAACTGCGCGAGGAAGAGTTGAGAAAGCAAAGGGAGATGCGGCAGGCACAACAGTTTCTATCCCAAGGCGGACTGGGCGGTCTGCTGGGAGGCATCTTCGGAGGTGCCGTCGGCGTTCCGGGCGCGCCGCAGGGTGGAGGCGGGGCCGGTGCGGCTGTGCCTTCGGCGACAGCGGCTGTAACACCGGGCGCGGTCAAGTGTGGCCAGTGCGGCTCGGAACTCAAACCCGGCGCGAAGTTCTGCCCCGAATGTGGCACGCCGGTCCCGCGCGAGAGACATTGCACTAACTGTGGCGCCAAACTCGCACCCGCGGCGAAGTTCTGCCCCGAGTGCGGCACTAAGCAGGGCTGAATCAAGAGTTGTCCTCGCTGACCCGATTCCTTTCGCATTGCGTGTAGTGGGGAGGAACTATAGATCCAGTATCAGAAGTCTGGTGTGGACATCGTGCTCGACGGCAAGAAGTACGGCCGTTTCGGCGACGGGAGTTGCACGCAGAGATCACCGTTCCAGTGGGCAATGGTGGGGCCCGCGCAAGTCCTTGGGATCTGTAACTTGAGACTTGAAATCTAGACTACGTCTTGGGTCGGGACTCGATCTGGCGGATCTTCAAGTAGAGTCCGCTGATGGCGAGCAAGATGAAGATGAGAGAGACTCCCAGGCCCTTGCGCCGCACGTCGCGTTCCTTGAGCGCCGCCACGCCTGCCTGGTACGCCTTCTGGGAGATCTCGACTCCTTGGTCGGTGAGCTTCTGTACCTCGGCGTCGTTGAAACTGTGGACGTTGACACGGGCCTTCACGAGCGACTCATGCGCGCTGGCCAATTCAACCTTGGGGCCTGAGACTTCCATGCCGGAGCGCTCCGCGGTTCCGAGGATTTCTTCAGCCCGGCCCAGGAACGTCTCGAGCTTGGCCAGGTCCCCTGCCATCTTCTGC
>Ga0315286_10008454_pt1 | contig 10127 bp, 4 predicted proteins | sample YL17G10_0_MG_FD_205038 | JGI IMG/M metagenome (GOLD analysis project Ga0315286, IMG submission 205038) | Sediment microbial communities from Yellowstone Lake, YNP, Wyoming, USA - YL17G10_0 | ecosystem: Environmental > Aquatic > Freshwater > Lake > Sediment | place: USA: Wyoming | collected...
CCAGATGGCGGGCGTCGGCTGGGGCCAGCCCACCGAGTTCAGGGTCACAGGCGCCATCATCCCGGAAGACAAGATGCCCCCCTGGAACCCCGGCATGATCAACCAGCACGGCAATGACGACTGTTACGTCGAGATGACGTTCCTCCGGACGCTGGAGCAGTACGGCTGGGAGGTCTCGATCCGCCAGGCGGGCATCGACTTTGCGAATTCGGGGTACCCACTGTGGCACGCGAACGCCGAGGGCCGCGACAACCTCCGCAAGGGTATCGCCCCGCCCGACTCGGGGCACCCGCAGTTCAACAAGCACGCCGACGACATCGACTACCAGATCGAGGCCGACTACTCCGGCATCATCGCGCCCGGCCTTCCGAACACGACCATCGCCCTGGGCGAAAAGTTCGGACGACTCATGAACTACGGCGACGGCATGCACGCCGGACAGTTCATCGGCGCCATGTACGCCGAGGCATTCTTCGAATCCGATCCCACGAAGATCGTCGCGGCCGCCTTGCGGTGCCTCCCCGCCCAGTCCCAGTATGCCGGCATGGTCCGCGACGTCCTGGAGTGGGTCAAGGACGATCCCGACGACTGGCAGAAGACCTGGCAGCGGGTCGAAGACAAGTATCACAAGGACCCGAAGTACACCCACGGCCTCTGCTCGAAGCCCGGCGGCCAGGGCGCCTTCAGCATCGACGTGAAACTCAACGGGGCCTACGTCCTGATGGGCCTCCTGTACGGCAAGGGCGACCCCGACAAGACTATCATCGTCGCCTGCCGCTCGGGCCAGGACAGCGACTGCAACCCCTCCAACGCGGCCGGCATCCTGTTCACGACGATTGGCGCAGCCAAGATCCCCGCCCGGTTCACCGAGAAACTCGACCTCAAGGCTAAGTACAGTTACTCGGATTACACGGTGCCGAAGGTGTTCGAGGTGAGCGAGAAACTGGCCCGCGAGGCGGTCGCCAGGGCCGGCGGCAAGATCGAGAAAGACGATAAGGGCGACGAGGTCTTCGTCATCCCCGTCCAGGAGCCCAAGCCGTCGAAACTCGAGCAGTGCTGGGCCCCCGGCCCCATCGCCAACTCCAGGTTCACCGACGAGGAGATGGCCAAGATCACCGTCAAGCCCAAGCCGAAGGGGGGCGAGGGGGGCCAGCCGGTGGACCTCAAGGCGGCCGTCGAAAAGTTCGCTCCCGGCTGGGCCGTCAGGGACTGCGGGCCCGACATGGACCCTGGCCTGAAGGCCGAGTGGGGCGGCAAGAAGAACGTCCTCGAAACTCATCCGCTCAAGCCCGGCGCCGGCTGCGTCATCTCCAGAAAGGTCGAGGTGCCCGAAGGCAAGAAGACGGTGCTGCACCTGGTGGTGGCGAACGATCCGCGCGGCGACTTCGACCTCGTCGTCAAGGCCGACGGCAAGGAACTCGTCAAGAAGGCCGTCGCTGTCAACTCCGATGCCGCCGCGAACAAGTGGCTGACCGAGGACGTCGACCTTTCATCGTTCGCCGGCAAGGCGGTCAACGTGGAAGTCGTGAACCAGCCGAGCGCCTGGTCGTTCGAAGCCGCCTACTGGGCCGAGATCAAGGTGGTGAGCGAGTAATGAACGTGGGGCTCCTTGCCATCGTGTGCTTTGCCGCTGCCCTCATGCTCTGCTCGCAGGAAGCCGGCGGCGCGCAGGCCCCGCCGCGAGGGCCGCTCGACCCGCGCGGCAGGATTCACGTCCCCATCGGCATCGCCAACACGCTCGACACTCTGAAGACATTCGTGGAGGCCGAAGGCAACTTCTCCCCCGGCCTGGCCACGTACGGCATCTACTTCTGGGTCTACGATCCGGAGTCCGGCAAACTCATCGCCCCCACCATCGACGGTATCGCGTGTGAACACGGTCTCGCGCCCGGCGGCTACCTCATGCCGTGGTCGAGGTGGAAGGCCGGCAGCGCGACTGTGACCACGTCTGTGTGCGAGGTCCGCAGCGCGTCTCCGGCGGGCGATGTGTTCGTCGTGGCGGCGCGGGTCCGGTTGGCCAGCGCAGGCCAGGGCGCCGCCAAGGTCCGGCTGTATGCCGCCCTGCGGCCGCTCGGCGCGGCAGGCGGGCCGGTCAGGGAACTCGCGGTCAGCGAAGAGGGCGATGCGCTCCTCGCCGACGGCCACCCCGCCCTGATTGCCCAGGAGAAGCCGGGCGGCGCGGGCGTTCTGGCGACCGACACGCTCGGCGACACTGTCTCAGCAGGCAAGGTCCCCGGCGAGAAGAAAGCCGCGTCCGCCACCGGCGACTGCTCCGGCGTTCTGTGCTTCGACGTCGAGGTCCCGCCCGGCGGAAAGACGCTCGGTTTCATCTGCCCCGTCCTCCCCGGCCGCCGAGCCGTGGGGCATCAGTGGGACGGCAAGAACGAGTGGGCCCAGTTGGACCTGGCCAAGCCCAACCCGCCGGAGGGCGGCGTGCTCCAGCCCGATCCCGGCCTGGCCTACTACCGCGGCCTCAAGGCCGACGCGCTCTTCGATGAGGCGGCGGCCTACTGGAAGGACCTCGTCGGCCGCGCCACCATCCGGACGCCCGACAAGCGGTGGGGCGAGGCCTTCGCCGCCATGATCGGCCACGCCGGCATCGCCATGAACGACGGCGCGCCCGACGTGGCGGTGGTCAACTACAATGTCTTCAACCGCGACGGGGCCTACACGGCGAACATTCTGCAGAAGTCAGGGCGGTTCGACCTGGCCGCCCAGGCCATCGACTACTTCCTCGCCCATCCGTTCAACGGCCGCGTGTACCCGGAGGCCGATAACCCCGGCCAGATTCTCTGGACCATGGGCGAACACTGGCTCTTCATGCGCGACAAGGCGTGGCTGCGGCGCGTATACCCCGGCGTGCAGCAACTGGCCGCCATGATCAAGTACTACCGCACGACGCCGGGGCCGCACTGGGTGGCCCTCGACAGCCTGAAGTTCGGCGACGCCCTGCCCGCCGAGAAGCGGAAGAAACTCGAGCCCGGCCGCTGCGATGGCTCGCACCCGGAATACACCGAGGCGTTCGACATCGCGGGCCTGTGGCGCGCCGCCGCGCTGGCCCAGGCGGTGGGCAACGAGGCCGACGCTTCCGACTGGTCCATCCTGGCCGATTCGCTCGTGGCGGCCTACGATGCCAGGTTCGGCGCGAAACTGCCGAAAGACTACGGCAGTTACTGCCTTCTCTGGCCGTGCAGGCTCTATCCGCTCGGCGAGGGGAAGGGCTGTGAGCAGTTCAGGAAGGTCGGCGCCCAGAAGCCGGGCGGCTGGCGGTACTTCCCGCTGGCGACCGCGCACCAGGGTCTTTTGGCGGGCAATCGCGAGGCGGGCTACAGGACCATTGAGGCCCACCTGGGCCACGAGCAGATGCAGGGCTGGTACGTCTTTGACGAGGGCGGCGACAGCGGCGCCGGCGGGTGGGGCCACGTGCGGACCACGTGGAAACCGTCGGTCGCGATGCCGCACGGCTGGGCCGTCGCGGAACTCTGGCTCCTCCTGCGCGACAGCCTCGCCTTCGAGGACGAGAACCGCCTGGTCCTTCTGGCCGGCGTGCCGCCAGAGTGGCTCACGCACGCAGACGGAATCTCGGCCGAGGCATTGCCGACGTACTTCGGGCCGGTCTCATTCGGCTGGTCTTCGCAAGACAGCGGGGCAACGCTGACACTCTCAGGCGATGCCGCCCCGCCCGATGGCTTTGTCCTGCGCCTCCCCGCCGCCCTCGGGCCGAACGTCGTCGCAGGCGGGCAGACCATCAAGGCCAGGTCCGGCGGCGACTTCCTCCTGCCGCCGAAGACGAAGCAGGCCGCCGTCACGTTCAAGGCGGCGACCGCTCCAGACAAGCCGTGATGCCGGAATCGCAGGGGCGCGGCATGCCGTGCCCCTACAGTCCACGGCGCTCGCCCACATTGACGGTGCGCGCTGGGGCCGCTATACTGACCTGGTAATCCCATGGGTGTCGAAATCGTAATCGAGATCATCAGCAAGGCGGCCAGCGCCATCTTCGGATCGCGCAACGAGCGGATCGTGCGCTCCTACATGGAGAGGATAGAGCGCATTAACGCGTTTGAACTCCAGATGCAGGCCCTCTCGGACGAGCAGCTCCTGGCCAAGTCGGTGGAGTTCCGCGACCGCATCCGGCCCCAGGTCGAGAGGCTGCGCCGGCACCTGGCCCGGCTGGAGGACCTCGACGAGGCCGCCGTCAAGGATGCATACCGCGAGGGCCTCAACGAGATCCTCGAACCGATCCTGCCCGAGGCCTTTGCCTGCGTCCGCGAGGCCGCCAAGCGGACCGTCTGGCTGGGGTACGTCGAGGCCCCGCCCGACCACCATCCCGAGATCCAGGACCTCATCCGCAAGGCCATGCGCGGCGAGGCCAGCCTGATTGACCCGGAGTCGGCCAGCGGCAAGCCGATCGAACTGCACGGCCTGTACGGCATGCGGCCGTACGACGTCCAACTCGTGGCCGGCATGGCCCTGAACGACGGCCGGATCTCGGAGTTGGCCACCGGCGAAGGCAAGACCCTCGTGGCCACGCTGGCCGCCTACCTGAACGCCCTGGCCGGCCCGGTGCATATCGTCAGCGTCAACGATTACCTGGTGCGGCGCGACTGCGAATGGAACCGCCCCATCTTCCGGCGGCTGGGCCTGACGGTCGGCGCCATCCAGGCCGACATGGACAACCGCCAACGCCAGATCGAGTACGCCTGCGACATCACGTACGGCACGAACAACGAGTTCGGCTTCGACTACCTGCGCGACAACATGAAGGTCAGCCGGGCCGAGCAGGTCCAGGGGCCGCTGGTCTACGCCATCGTCGACGAGTGCGACTCGGTTCTCATCGACGAGGCCCGTACCCCGCTCATCATCTCCGGCCCGGCATTCGACTCGACCGACAAGTACGCCAAGGCCGACACGGTGGCCCGGCAACTCAAGCCCGGCCGCGACTTCGAGATCAAGGAGAAGGAGCACCAGTGCCCGCTCTCGGAGGAGGGCAACCGGCGGGCCGAGGAACTCGTCGGCGTCGGCAGTTTCTACGTCGCCGGCAACATGGAGTGGCCGCACCTCATCGACCAGGCCCTCCGCGCCCACCACCTGTACCGGCTCGACAAGGAGTACGTCGTCCGCGGCGACGAGGTCATCATCGTCGACGAGTTCACCGGCCGCCTCATGCCGGGGCGACAGTGGTCCGACGGCCTGCACCAGGCCGTCGAGGCCAAGGAACGCATCCGCATAAAGGAAGAGACCCAGACGCTGGCGACCATCACGCTCCAGAATTTCTTCCGGATGTACAGGAAACTCGGCGGCATGACCGGCACGGCCATGACCGAGGCCTCCGAGTTCGACAAGATCTACAAACTCGAGACCGCCGCCATCCCCACCAACCGGCCCCTCTCGCGCGTCGGGCATCCAGACGTGGTCTACCGCTCGAAGAAAGAGAAGTACCAGGCCCTCGTCGAAGAGATCAAGCAGTACTACGATCGCGGCCGGCCCATCCTCGTCGGCACCACGAGCATCGAGAACTCGGAACTCCTGAGCCGCATGCTCCAGCGCGCCTACGGCATACCGCACGAGGTCCTCAACGCCAAGCACCACGAGAAGGAAGCCCAGATCGTGGCCAAGGCGGGCCAGCGGCACGTGGGCGCCGACGGCAAGGAAAAGGGCAACGTCACCATCGCGACGAACATGGCGGGGCGCGGCACCGACATCAAACTCAGCCCCGGCGTCGTCTGGACCAACTGTTTCGGACCCTGGGACCTCGCCACGCAGGACATACCCTCGGACTTCGGCAACAAGTGCTGCGTCGGGTGCCCGGAGTACGACCCGAAGACCCGCTGCGCCCACTGCTTCAAGCCGAAGATCGACCCGGACTTTCCCGAGCGGGGGCGCACGGAGTGTCGCGCGGACCCGCCCTGCGGCCTGCACGTCGTCGGCACCGAGCGGCACGAGGCGCGGCGCATCGACAACCAGTTGCGCGGCCGCACCGGGCGCCAGGGCGACCCGGGCTCCAGCCGCTTCTTTCTCTCGCTCGAAGACGACCTGATGCGGGTCTTCGCGCGCGACTGGGTCTCGAGCGCCCTCCAGAAACTCGGCATGGAAGAGGGCATGGCCCTCGAGCACAAGTGGCTGACGCGCGGCATCGAGAACGCCCAGAAGAAGGTCGAGGAACGCAACTTCGAGATCCGCAAGCACCTCCTCGAGTACGACGAGGTCATGGACCGACAGCGCAAGATCTTCTACGGCCGGCGCCAGAACATTCTGGAGTCCAGGGACCTGCGCGAGTTCGTGTGGGACCTTCTGGGCGAGAGCGTCGAGGCCGCCTGCGACTCGTACCTCGCGCCAACGTACAGTTACGAGACCATCGCCGAGTGGGCACGCCGGAACCTGGGCGCCCCGACGGAACTCGACCAACTCGAAGGCAAGGACGCCGAGCAACTCGAAGACTTCCTCAAGAGCCAGACCAAGCAGGCCGCCCGCGACAGCGTCGTCGAGACCATTGGCGAGTTCATACCCGAGGAAGGCGGGGAATCCGAGCCGCCCGACGAAGGTGATGACGAAGGCGACGAGGAGGCCTACGAGCCGCCGCCCAAGGCCGACTATCGGGCCTTGGCCGCCTGGGCCCAGACGCGCCTCGGCGTCCGCACCAAGGAAGCGGACCTGAAGAAGGCCTCAACGGATGAAATCATCGAGATGCTGGCCAAGGCGGCCGCCGAGCGGGTTGACGCCGTCGACATGTCGCCCATCGCCGAGTTCCTGAAAGAGGACTTCCGCCTGGCGTCGCTGGCCGGCTGGGCCAACAAGAAATTCGATTTCCGGTTGGCGGCGGCGGACTTTGCGGGCAAGAACCCCGAGGCCGCCGTCGAGCTGCTTCTCGAACGCCTCGAGACGCTTTACCGCGAGAAGGAACGGGCCTACCCCATCGAGTACGCCATCGAAGACTACCTGTCGCCGCAGGCCGGCCAGGCCGCCCAGAACTTCGAGGGCCTGGCCCAGTGGGCGTCGCGGCAGTACCTCGCCCACGTCACGGTCGACACGGTCCGCCACCGCGACCCGCGCGAGGTGCGCCGGCGGCTCCTCGCGGTCGCCCGCGAGTTTGAGGAGTCCGACCGCCTGCGAAAAACCGTCGACGAGAAGGCCCGGCCCCTCCTCCCCTCAGGCGACCTGGACCGCGAGGACGCCTGGAAGCCGCTCGCCCTGTGGGCGAACGAGCGCCTCGGCGTCGAAGTCACGCCGGCGGACCTGGTGGAATCGCGGCGGCGCGCGGCCGAACTCGAAGAGGGAGCAGAGGCTGAGGAACCCGCCGACGGCCGACCGGCGCCGTCCGAGACGCCCGAGGACGCCGTCATCGAGTATTTGCTCACCCGCGCCAGGAGCGAACGCCGCGGCCGCATGACCGAACTCGAGAGGTTCATCCTGCTCCAGGTCCACGACACCTCGTGGAAAGACCACCTCCTGGTGATGGACCACCTGAAATCGGGCGTGGGCCTCAGGGGCTACGCGCAACTCAACCCGCTCATCGAGTTCAAGAAGGAGGGGCTCGAAGGGTTCGAGAAGATGCTCGAGTCGACCCGAGAGAAGTTCACGGACCTCTTCTTCAAGGCCCGCTGGGTCCGCCAGGAGGCCCTGGCCCGCATCTGGGCCGGGCAATCGACCGAACACGCCGAGGCCGGCAGCGCCTACGACGCCCAGCGCCGGGCCGCGCTCGAAGGAAGCCAGCAATCGCAGATGGCCGACGAGGGCGAGGCCGTCAAGACCATCGTCCGCGCTGGGCCCAAGGTCGGCCGCAACGATCCCTGCCCCTGCGGCAGCGGCAAGAAATACAAAAAGTGCTGCGGCCGGCGATGATGAGAACATTTTCGATTCCTGATTTCTGATTTTCGATTGGCCCCCGAGTATGACGGCCGACCATGCCCGCCCGTGCGTCCTCTTGCGTACGGCATGTATCATTCCGAGCCCGCCGCGGAAGCGGCAGAAGATCACGGCCCGCCATCCGGCTGCTCGGCTTACGCCGACGGCCCTCCCCGAGGCCCAACCGGATTTTCCGGAAAATCTCTGCGCTTTGCATCGCCTGGCTCGTAAACTAGTTTGTAAAGCAAACTGCTAGCCCGGGAATCGAAAGGAGACGGCCATGAACCCTTGCACAACGCCTGGAAACACGGTCACCGATGGGCCGGCCGATCCGGCGGCCGCCGCCGCGGCCGTCCGCGAGGCCCGGCGCCGGCTGGCGGCCTCGCGCGGGGCGGCCAGGGCCTTGGTCGGCTTGGGGGCGGTCATCGCCTTCGCCGTACCTTGGGCCACGATGGGGTACCTCTCCGAGGCAGAGATCAACGCGGTTTTCGTGGCGGTGATCTTTCTGGTAGCGGCGGCGGTCCTCCTGCCGCTGATCATTGCCCGTGTTCGGCGATCGCGTGGCTCGCCGGCGGCCGGACGCCTCGAAGCGGAAACCGAGCGATGGCTGAGTCGTACTCGCACCCTTGCCCTGCTCGCCTTCGCGAGCCTGATTGCTCTGCTGGCCATTGCGGCGGCGATGGTGGTCCTGCAGGAACGTAAGGTGTCGTCGGAGTGGCTCGGCGGATTCGACACGGCCGTGATCCTCGCCTGCACCGCCGCGGCCGTCGCGGGACTCGTGGTCCGGTACGGGCGCCTTCGCCTTTGGGAAGATCTCCTGATGGCAGGCGGAGTAGCAGCGGCGGGCCTCCTGTTCGCTTGGACGCGCGACTGGCTTCGCTTGGAACCAGTCGCCATGATCGTCGCCGGGGCCGCCTTTGTCTCTGGCGTGGCGCTCCATCTCAGGTGGCGGCGGTGGGCGCGCCCGCCCTCGCCTGATCGCACTAACGGCACGGGGAAGGAGGCAACTCCATGAGTCTCCGCTACCCCGCCGGGCCGGGCGAACCGCTCGACCCGCTGATTCATGAGAGTTCGCGGCTGGCGATCGTGTCGGTGCTCAACGAATGCCAAGTCGCCGACTTCAACTTCCTTCTGGGCACGACGCGCCTGACGCGCGGCAACCTCTCGGCCCACATGGCCCGCCTGGTTGCGGCCGGATACGTGCAGGAAACCAAGGAATTCGTGAACCGCAAGCCGCACAGCGAATACCGGCTGTCCCCTGCCGGCCGCGCGGCATACAAACGCTACTGCCAAGCCTGGCGGCGGCTGACCGGCGACTGACGTGATCCCTCTGTCGGGGGTCACGGCCACGCGATGCTGCGTGGCCATGAGCCCCCACGTCTGGAGGACCATGGCCGCGCATAGCACTACAACGCCACTTTGCGCGGCGGGTCTCCTGACCCGCCGCGCGACACCGCGCCAAGGGGCCGAAATCAGTCATTTGGGCGCGGTGGGTCAGGAGACCCACCGCGCAAAGGCGCAAGTGGCGTTGTAGAGATAGGCGCCCGCCGCCGCGGGCAGGATGTGGCCACCCGTGTTTGAGGAATTGCCGACTGCTGCGGAATATCATGGCCGCCCCTGCCAGCGGCGTCTAGAATGGCCCGTGGAAACTCCGGACCCGAAACCGCAAAGGACTCGCGACCGATGAAGCATTCCCCCCTGTGGCACGTTGCCGCCGCCTTCCTGCTGGCCCTGACCTGCCAGGCCGCGCCTGCGGCCGCGCCGCCGACCGCCCAGGACGCCCCCGAAGACCTCATCCGCATGGCCGACGAGGTCGCGAGGGAGGTCGAGGCGCTTCGCGGCTGGAAGTTCAAGCAGCCCGTCAAGAAGCAGATCTGCGGCCCCGATTTCGTCCGGACCTACCTCAGCAAGGAGATCGACAAGCAGGTCCCGCCCGACAAGGTCGCCCAGGCGCAGGCGTTCCTGCGGACGATCGGCCTCCTGCCGCCGACCTCTGACCTCAAGAAGACATACCTCGACATCCTCCAGGCCCAGGCGGGCGGCTTCTACGACACCGAAACCAAGACGCTCTACCTCGTGCGGCGCGGCGAGTCCACGTCGGCCATCGACCGCATCATGCTGGCCCACGAACTCACCCACGCCCTCGACGACCAGCAGGTCGACCTCGATGCGTTCGTCAAGCCGCGCACCGGCCAGACGGAAGACATGGACCTGGTGATCTCGTCGGTCATGGAGGGGTCGGCGACCTCGCTGATGACGCAGTACATGACCCGCATGCAACTCTC